>OGCI01000280.1_pt1 | contig 64241 bp, 52 predicted proteins | sample 1570021 | NCBI WGS metagenome assembly OGCI01 (sample SAMN06264664, study PRJEB24512) | hot springs metagenome | isolation source: Hot spring water | place: South Africa: Tshipise | collected 2015-06-21
ATTTCGTTATTATTTAGATGGTTATAAATAAAAGTTTGAACAGTAAGATTTTACAACGATGGCACATGAGAAAAAAAATTTACGAATGTTCTGAATGCGGCTTTGAATCACCAAAATGGCTTGGCAAATGTCCACAATGCGAATCATGGAATCTATTTGTAGAAAAAAATATAGGGACTTTGATAAAAAATAGACATAAAAAAATAGTGAATCAACCGATTTCCATTTTTGAGTCCAATAATATTTTAGAAAAATCTAAAAGAATTTCTACAGGAGTAGCAGAGTTTGACCGTGTTGTTGGAGGAGGAGTTATTCAAGGGGCTGCCATATTAATAGGAGGAGAACCCGGTATTGGTAAATCAACATTGGTAATACAGATAGCAGGTTTATGGGCAAAGAATAATGGAGATGTATTGTATGTGCATGGTGAAGAGTCATTCCATCAGGTAAGGGAAAGGGCCCAAAGAATAAATGCAATTCAACAAAATCTGTTTATGTCCTCATCTACAGATATTTTAGAGATTATTGCAAATATAGAAACAAATAGGTATTCACTAATTATTATTGACTCTATCCAGAGTGTTAGTAATCCCGAAATAAATTCTTTGCCAGGCAGTATTACACAAGTTCGTGAATGTACTTATGAGTTGGTACAGAAAGCAAAACAATTGAATATCCCTATGATAATAGTTGGACATATTACCAAAGAAGGATATATCGCGGGTCCCAAAGTATTAGAACATATTGTGGATACAGTTCTATATTTTGAGGGAGAGGGAAAACAATCATTAAGGGTTTTACGAGCAATAAAAAATCGATTTGGTTCAACCCATGAAATCGGTGTATTTGAAATGTGTTGCGAAGGATTAAAAGAAATAACAGACCCGAGTGCTATTTTTTTACAGGAAAGACCCACGGGAGTAAGTGGGTCTATTGTTTTCCCAATGATAGGAGGTTCTCGTCCATTGTTGGTGGAAATACAGTCTTTGGTGGGAAAAAGCCGGAGTCCGCAACCTCGAAGGGGTGTGATGGGATTAAACAATCAAAGAGTATCATTATTAATAGCAATCCTTGAAAAGAAGGCGGAGATATATCTTTCCGATAGAGATATTTTTGTTAATGTTGCTGGTGGAGTGTTTGTTGAAGAAACTGCTGTAGATCTCCCTGTCGTAATATCGATGTTATCCAGTTTTTGGGATTCGCCATTAGGTTCTGACTGGATTGCTTTTGGAGAAGTAGGTCTGGCAGGTGAAATCCGCCGTGTAAATAGTACAAGAATTCGACTAAATGAGATTACAAAGTTTGGTTTTAAAACATGTATAATTCCAAGAATAGAATCTTCTGATTTACCTGAAAAATCGAAGAATTTAAGAATTATTTCACTGGACAATATAAGAGAACTAACTCAGTTATTCGAGAATCGGGAGAAATCCTATGAGTAATATTCCGGATACAGATGAGCTATTTAAAAAAGCATTACAAATGGTTGCTCCGGGAAGTCGTATCCGTGAAGCACTTTCCGCAATTATTCAGAGCGGAATGGGTGCTTTACTTTGTTTCGGGGAACCTCGAAAATTATCCTCATTATCTGAGGGGGGTGTGGAATTAAATGAAGAATTAAAGCCTCAGCTGATTTACGAATTATCGAAAATGGATGGGGCTATTATTCTAAATTCTGATGGAACAGAAATCTTATATGCAAACCGTTTCTTAAAGCCCAATGCAAAAATCCCTTCAGACGAAACAGGGACCCGACATCGTGTCGCACAACGAATGGCTCAACAGGCCCATTGTATTGTTGTAGCGGTATCCCAAAGACGTTCTTCGGTTACTATTTATGTTAATGATCGAAAGCATGTACTGGCTCCATTGCCTACATTGCTTAACCGTGCAATGCAATCGTTACAGACAATAGAAAAATTTTTAGTAACGATGAACCAATCTTTGCAGGATTTAACGCTTCGAGAATTTCAGGATGTCGTTACAATTTTTGATGTTTGTAAAACCATCCAGAGAACACAGGTCGTATTAAGACTTGCTGATGAATTACATCCAATTATTCTTGAATTAGGAATTGAAGGAAGGTTAATTCAACTCCAACTTAAAGAATTACTTGTTCCTGTTCCAGAAGCAGAACTGGTATTAAAAGATTACTACCGTGAACGCTCCGGAATCGATTATAATAATCTTCTCGAAAAAATCCATGCTTTAACCCAGGATGAATTACTTGATTTGAGTAATATAAGTCAGATTTTGGGATATAGTTCTAATCTTCGTTCTGTAGATACTTATTTAACTCCCCGTGGCTACAGAATTTTAACTATGACACATCGCTTACCTACTGTATTAATTGAAAACTTAGTTGCGAAGTTTGGTGGAATTAAACAAATACTCCATGCTTCTAAAGAAGACTTGATGGATGTAGAAGGAATTGGCGATATTATGGCGGAACGAATTCGTAGTAGTTTAAATTTATTACGCAGTCAGATGGGATTAGAATTTCGGAGGTAATATGAACAAACTTCATGAATGTCTGATAACCCTTCACAATCCCGTAGCACCCAATCATTACAGGATGGTTTTGCAAAGCAAAGATATTGCAGGACATTCTTCCCCCGGTCAGTTCCTCATGTTAGAAATTTCTGCTGGATATTACCCTTTTCTTAGAAGACCCATGTCTATAGAACGCATTTTCTCTGACGGTGTTTCAATTTTATATAAAGTGTGTGGGGAGGGAACGAAAATTTTATCTACATTATCTGTTGGAGAAAAAATAAATGTCCAGGGGCCATTAGGAAATTCATTTCCTATCCCAAAAGAGTATCAACAATATCTTATTATAGCGGGAGGCATCGGAGTAGCCCCATTCCCCGCTTTGGTAGAAAAAATTTTAAATGTTCGTGGAGTAGCACCTGAGATTATTCTGGCAGGTAAGGACTATACGCATCTCTTATGTGAAAAAGATTTTCGTCAAATGGGGTGTAAGACACATTTGGTTACAGAAGACGGAAGTGCTGGAGACATGGGACTTGCAACAGATATTCTAAAAAAATTAAATATAACCGGTCCTACAATTGTTTATACTTGTGGACCTTTGCCTATGATTAAAAATGTACACAAAATTTGTATAGAAAGAAAATGGCTTTGTTACGCATCTTTGGAAGCAGAGATGGCTTGTGGTGAGGGGGTTTGTTTAGGATGTGTTGTCCCTGCAAAAATAGAAGTTGAAAATGAAATGATGGCTCGTGTTTGTAAAGAAGGACCTATATTTGATACCCAGGTAATTCTTTGGGAAAAAATCGGAGAATGAAGAAATGAATGTTAATCTTCAAGTATCTATAGGAAACCTTACACTAAAAAATCCTGTAACAGTGGCATCAGGGACATTTGGGTATGGTGAAGAGTATTCAGAGTATTTTGATATTTCTGAGTTAGGGGCTGTTACTGTGAAGAGCCTTACCTTACAACCCCGATTAGGAAATATTCCTCCCCGTATCGTAGAAACTCCGGCAGGAATGTTGAACGCAATAGGACTTCAGAATGTTGGAATAGAGAACTATTTGAAATATAAATTGCCTTTTTTGCGAAAACAGAACTGTACCATTATAGCAAATATTTACGGAACATCTATTGAAGAATATGTAAAGTTAGCGGAATATCTTGAAAAAGAGGGTGGTGCAGATGCTATCGAAATGAACCTGTCATGCCCAAATGTTCACGATGCCCGAAACAAGTTTAAATGTCCACTTATTGCCCAATCTCCAGAATGGGTGGAAAAATATACATCTGCTGTCCGTTCAAGTGTGAAATTGCCTCTTATTGTTAAATTATCTCCTAATATAACAGATATAACAGAACCGGCTTTATCTGCTGAAAGAGGGGGAGCAGATGGAATATCGATTATAAACACACTTCTTGGGATGTCTATAAATACTCATACGAGAAGACCAAAATTGAAAAATGTCGTGGGGGGACTTAGTGGACCTGCTATACGACCTGTGGCTTTGAAAATGGTCTGGGATGTTAGTAGAACAGTGAAGATTCCTGTAATAGGAATGGGTGGAATCTGTACAACATCGGATGCTTTAGAATTTATTATAGCGGGTGCGAGGGTAGTTGCAGTAGGTTCTTACCTATTTAGAGACCCTCTTGCTCCTATTCGAATAATACAGGGACTGAGAGATTATTGTATTTCAAACCATCTTGACGATATTAACAATCTTGTGGGTTCAATAACAGTTGATTAAAATAATGACCTAATGATAGATAGAAAGTAGTTATATGTCAGAAAAAATAATTATAGGGTTGGATGTCAATACAATTGACGAAGTTAAAAAGATAATAGATTTATGTCCAAAATGTATATGGTTTAAAGTCGGAAGCCAATTATTTACCCGTTGTGGACATCAAGCAATATCGATTTTAAAAGAGAAAAATAAAAAAATTTTTCTCGATTTAAAATATCATGATATCCCCAACACTGTAAGAAATGCAGTAGTTTCTGCAAAAAGTCTCGGAGTTGATATGCTAACGGTTCATGCCCTGGGTGGTAGCCGGATGGTAGGATACGCACGCGAAGCCGTAGAAGGGAGTGATGTAAAAATCATTGCGGTCACTATTTTAACAAGTCATACAGAAGAACAAATAAATAAAGAATTAGGAATAACTTGGAGCTTGGAAAATACTGTTTTTAATCTTGCCGATAGGGCTCTCTCCTCAGGTGCACATGGATTAGTATGTTCTCCTGTGGAAATATCTCTTTTAAGAAAAGGATTAGGGGATAAGTTTTTAATAATTACACCGGGGATCCGTCCTGTATGGGCTTCAGACATTCATGATCAGGCGAGAGTTATGACTCCATCAGAAGCCATTTCCCTTGGTGCGAATATGCTGGTAATCTCCCGTCCCATTTTAAAGGCAGAAAACCCTCGATTGGCATTCGAGCGTCTTGTGGAGGAAATCGGATATGAAAAGTAGTGAAGTCCTGGATTTATTTATACAACATAAGGCACTACTAAATGGGCATTTTGTTTACGCAAGTGGTAGGCATGGAGATCAATTTCTTCAATTTGCACGAATCTTACAGTACCCAAAAGTTACGGAACAGTTATGTGCTGAGTTATCTCAGCGATTTAAAGATGGACATATAGATTTGGTTACGGGTCCTGCTACGGGTGGTATCGTTTTAGCACATGAAGTTGCAAAACACTTGGGCTGTCGTTCTGCATTTCTTGAAAAGGAACCGGATGGTACTATGGCGATGAAGAGGGGCTTTACTTTGGTTAAAGGTTGGAAGGTAATTGTAGTCGAAGACATTACGACAACGGGTGGCTCTGTGAAGAAATGTATAATGCATCTGGAAGAAAGGGGGGCGGAAGTTGTGGGTATAGGGTGTATTGTAAACAGGAATCCAGGAAATGTGTCGTTTGATAAACCCTTTTTTTCTTTAGCAGAGATTAATTTAGCAAGTTGGTTACCCGAAGAGTGTAAACTATGCAAAAAAGGGGAACCCATAATGGAACCAGATAACATACTTTTATTTTGATTTCTCCAGACCTTCATATAGGGGTTACTAATGACGAAAAAAGAAATAAAACGACAATGTTACAACATGAAAATGATAAATCGATTAGCAATACTTGGTGGTAGTAGTGTTTATATTCCTGTTTTTCTTTCCGCACTTATGCAGAATAATGTCCGGATTAAAGAAATTGTTTTAATAGGGACAAATCAAGAGAAACTAAATATCGTGTCTGCTTTTTGTAAGAGGATGGTTGATAATGTGGGTTATCCATTAAAAGTTAATGAAACCACCTCTGTCGAATTAGGGATAGAAGGGGCTGAGATAATATTAAGTCATATCCGTGTTGGGGGATTCCTTGCGAGAATTGCTTATGAAAGGAAACCTATAAATTGTGACTTGATTGGAGATGAAAGTTTTGGGGCCGGAAGTTTTCTGAATGCTTTTTATACATTGCCTGTAATGCTTGAAATAGGTAAAAAAATATCTTCGATAAACCCCAAAGCCTATGTAATTAATATGACCAATCCGATGGGACTTGTTGTAGAGACCCTTACGAGATTTGCAGGATTGACTCGTGTTATTGGTGTTTGTGAATCAGTTACTTCTTATAAGCAACTTATTGCTCGATTGTTAAATGTCTCAGAGAAAAATATTTCCCTTCAATATATAGGACTTTACCATTTGGGAGCCATTTGTGATGTATATCTACATGGTCGAAGTATCATGGTAGAACTTATTGAAAAATTAGAAAAGGAAAAGATTCCCTCTTTTGATCATGAGATTATCTCAACTTTTAATGCTATTCCATCGAGGGCTCTTAGTATATTTTTGAGAAAGAGCGATTATCTTAAAGAACAGAAAAAGAAAACACAATTGCGTTCAGAAATACTTTATGAACATGAAACGAAAATACTAAACATCTATAAAAACCAGAGAGTAAATTCAATTCCTGATGTTGTATATGAAAGGAATCCATCGTGGTATGACGAAATTATTATTCCACTTATCTGTGCATTAAATAAATATTGTTTTGATGAACATATTATTTGTATCCCTAATAAAGATTACCTGTCAGAGTTTCCTTTCGATACTTCGATAGAAATACCCTGTAAAATAAATAAAAAAGAGATAAAACCCTCTATACAAACAAAACTACCCGAGTTTTTTCGTGGATTGTTTTTAACTGCAAAAGAAAGTGACCGCCTTATAACCGAAGCTATAATAAATAAATCATACAATTGTGCACTCAAAGCACTTGCTATTAATCCTTTTGTAGATTCTTTTACAAAAGCAAGATTGTTCTTAGATGAATTTATACAAACGGAAAAGATAGAATGGTTTAAGTAAAATTAACAAATTACTGTTTTATAAACAAAATGGAAATATTGCTATACTATATATATGATGGATACAACAGTGTTTAATGTTAAAGAAAGGGATTATATGGATGAAGTAAGGAATTTGAGGAAGAAAAGTGTAATAACTATTCTTATACCTTTGTTTATCTTAACTATTTTTAGTTCTGCCGATGATATAAAAATTACAGGAGGGGGATCCTTAAATGAACTATTGAACTCAAATAATTTGCTTACCGTAATTCTAAAGAATTCTGGGGCAAAAGATGTAAATCTTCAACTTATAGAAGTGTATGACCAGTATCTTGCTTTTGAAACAGAAAAAGGAGATAGAGTTTCCTATCGTCTGGACCAAATTTCAGAGATAGTCGTACAAACAGATAAAAAAGAAAGACCCTCTATACAAATTGCACCCGGTGTTACTCTTAGAACAGAAGATAGGGTAACAGTAGAAAGAGCATGGGCTCGATTAGATGAGATATTTAAATCTTCAGAAGGAAACCAGGACTTGAAGGTTGAATGTGCAGTCTTACTGGTACTACATGGTTCGCAAGAAGCAATGGAATATTTACAGAAACTTCTCGCTTCAAATGAAATAACTACCCAATTAGTTTCAGCGAGAGGTATGTATCTTACAGGAAATCAAGTTCCAACAGCATTACTGCGCAGTGGATTGGAACATGGGAATAGGTCTGTTCGTATTCAATCCTCAATATTAAGCGGTTTGGTGGGTTACCGTGATGGAATCCCATCCTTGATGAATATGTTGCAAGACCGTTCGGGTGAAATTAGTGGACCTGCTGCAAGAGCATTATCTTATTTAGGTGTTCGAGAAATAGTGCCCAAACTATTAGAAATGCTTATATCTCAAAACGAAGAAAAATCCGAATCGGCAGTTTATGCCCTCGTTACACTGGGAGGTGATGATATTCGTGAACAAATAATTCAACTCGTACCACGATTAGAAGGTATGGCTAAATATAGAGCGACGAAAGCCCTTTTCCATCTAAGAGAACCTCAAGGAAAGGCATTGCTCTCCCAATTATACGGGGAGCAAATAACCCTAAGACCCGAAATTGCTCTTCTTCTTGCAAAAGAACAAGTTTGGGAAGCACAGCAATTTTTAAGGGCACGCCTTACACGAAGAGAAAATCCTACCGATATCAATTTTATTTATAGAGCAAAGGCTATAACCGCTTTATATCAAGGTGGAGACCCTACGGTTCTCCCTCAATATCAAGAGTTAATGAGAGAAGGTAGTACTAATGTAAGGAAGGAAGTCTGCTATTTAATCTTTAAACTTGGGGACAAAAACTTATTAAAGATACTACCTTCTTCTATAGAAAGTAGAGACATAGATGTAGCATTTGAATCTTGTCGTGCGGCTGTCGGTATAACTTTGCCATCGTATCGAGAAAGATATATTAAATTAAAAGGAGAATTGTGATCTCCAGACTTCATATTATTGTTTATGGAATTGTTCAAGGAGTTGGGTATCGGTACTCAACTTATAGAAAGGCTTTACAGTTGGGAATTAAGGGTTGGGTTCGTAATAAAAGTGATGGAAGTGTAGAGGCTATTTTTGAAGGTCCCCGTGATAAATTAGAGGAAATGCTTTCATGGTGTCAAAAAGGTCCATCAGGGGCCATTGTCTCTGATATCTGCTTTTCATGGGAAGATGGACCTCCTCAGTATGGCAATTTCGAAATACACCATTAGTTAATGGGGCTCATTGATATGACAGAAGACAAAAAAAATATATTATCTAAAATAAATAGAGATATAGAAAAACTAAAAGAATTAATAGATAAAGACCAGGAAGCTATAAAAAAGATTAATGAACTTTTGAGAAAAGCAGACCAGCGATTAAGAGAAGAGGTAGAGAACCACGACCGTTGGATGAGCGTTATTGAGAATCTCGAAAATTCGTTGATAGAGACAAGAAGAATTCACCAGGGAAGAGTGATAAATCTTCAACAGTTACAAAAAGAGTATCAGGAACTCCTTTTGGTTTCTTCGGCAGAGGATACTTTACTCCCAGAAATTCCATTAACAAAAGAGGAAAAGGAACTTATCCGTGATAAAGAAATTAAAGATAATAAACTAGCCTCTGTAGTTCTTGGGACTACCGCCGAGAAGTGGGGAGAAGTAAGTTTGGGCGAACTCTCTCAAATAATTATTAATATGAAATCTTCTTTTGAGGAAGAATCATTGCAAGAATACGAAAAAGGAGACGATCTTTCTTCCAAATCAGAAGAAGAAATTGAGGATAAAATTAAATCGGAACCCGTGTATTTACAACTTAGAAATCTCCTTGTTTCAGGTTTAAATAAAGTGTGGGACAATAGAGTAGAAATGCTAACTTTACAAGAAAAAACTATTATATTTAAAGTATACCAACATTTAGAGAGAAAGAAAAATAAGAATTCAAAAGAAGACAGACTATTCCGGGTAATTTCTGCCGCTGTCAGAATTATGTCTCAAAAATCGCGTCCTATATAAATTTTTATTCAATAAATTGATTTTTTTATTAGCGTTGAAACATAATTAATGGTCGGTTATTCAAAAAGATATAATTAACAACAAAAAAATAATTAGAAAGGGTTTGTTTATGCAGAATATTTTTGTTTTTTCATTTTTTGTGTGGTTAGTACTTTTGGTAACGGTGATTTTTTTAGGCTCAAAAACCTCCTATGCAGATGTTGAGTTATATACGGGAGGGGCACCCAATGCTGAATCTATAGGCTGGAAGGTAGGTTGTCAGGCTTACTCTTTTAATCGTTTTACCTTCTTTGAAGCAATCGATAAGGTGTCAACAATAGGACTTCATTATATTGAGGCATATCCTGGGCAGAAACTTTCGAGCGAGACCGGAGAGGTAAAATTTGACCATAATCTCTCTCCTGAACTTCAGCAGAAAGTAAAGGAAAAATTAGAATCAGCAAAAGTGAAACTTGTGAACTATGGTGTTGTTGGTCTGCCTAATGATGAAACAGAAGCCCGAAAAGTTTTTGATTTTGCAAAATCTATGGGGATTGAAACGATTGTTTCTGAACCACAAGCGCTTGCTATTCCATTAATTGATAAACTATCTCAGGAATACGGTATAAGGGTAGCGATACATAATCATCCAAAGCCCTCATTATATTGGGATTATAAAAAAGTTCTGGAAGTAACAAAAGATGCAAGTCTTAATATTGGTTCTTGTGCAGATACAGGACACTGGATGCGTTCCGGGATAAAACCTATAGAGGCAGTGCAAGCGTTGGATAATAGAATTATTTCTTTTCATTTAAAAGACTTAAATGAATTTGGTAAGAGAGAGGCCCATGATACAATCTGGGGCACAGGATTAGCCGATATAAAGGCAATTCTAACACATCTTTATCAAAAAGGATTTAAAGGTGTGTTTTCCATTGAGTATGAACACAATTGGGAAAACTCACTCCCTGAAATTTCTCAGTGTGTAAAATATTTTGACGAAGTTGCAAAAGAATTATCATCAAAAAAATAAATTTTCTTTAACGATTTATTTTAAATAAAATGGAGATGAGAAACTCATCTCCATTTTTTTATGTCTTTATATTAGAAATAAAAGGGATAATTATGAAAAAAGTTTTTTTATTTTCCATGTTAGTATTTTTTTCTATTTTCTTGAATGTTTTTGCTGATGGGATACCTATTGATGTATTTTCGTCAGGGGACGAAGAATACCATACCTATAGAATCCCTTCTTTAATCAAAACACAAAAAGGGACATTAATTGCCTTTTGTGAAGGTAGAAAAAATTCTGTATCTGATACAGGTGATATAGACCTTATTTATAAATTGTCTAAAGATGATGGAAAAATATGGAGTAAAACGAGGGTACTATGGGATAATGATAACAACACTTGTGGGAATCCTTGTCCTGTAATTGATAGAAAAACAGGGAATATTATTATGCTGATGACATGGAATCGGGGAGACGATCATGAAATGGAAATTATTAATGGAGTTTCAAAAGATACTCGTCGTGTGTACATCTCTTATTCTTCAGACGATGGGCATACATGGTCTAAACCTGAAGAAATAACACAATCTGTAAAACATCCTGATTGGAATTGGTATGCTACAGGCCCGGGAATTGGAATCCAGATGACGGGCGACAAATATAAAAACAGAATTATTATCCCTTGCGATCACTCCAATAAAAATGACAAAAATTGGTATTCTCATATTATATATTCAGATGATGGTGGGAAAACATGGGCATATAGTAACCCAATAGGTCCTAAATCCAATGAATGCCAGATTGTAGAATTACCTGATGACAGATTACTTATTAATATGAGAAATTATAATAGGGAGTATCCCTGTAGGTCTATTTCTACAAGCAACGATGGTGGCTTGTCCTGGAGTAATTTAACCTATGATTTGGTTCTCATAGAACCTATTTGTCAGGCAAGTTTAATTAAGCATCAATCAACAAAAGAATCTTATCTTGTTTTTGCCAATCCTGCTGACAAAAATAAAAGATTAAAAATGACGATAAAAGTAAGTTGTGATTATGGTAAAACATGGAAATACGAAACGATAATTTACCGGGGTCCCTCTGCCTATTCTTCGCTATATTCACTAAATGAGAACGAAATAGGAATTTTATTTGAATATGGGAACAAAAGCCCTTACGAAAAAATTGTTTTTCAAAAGATAGACATCCAGGAAATTGTTGGAGAAAAATAAAGGAATAACCGATGAACATAAAATTCAGACAGTTAGGTGAAAGTGATATTCAAATTACACCATTAGGCTTAGGGTGCTGGCAATTTAGTGATAGAATAGGTTTTGCAGGAAAGTTTTGGCCATCTCTGGAGAATGTACCAAGTGATGAAATAATCAAATCCAGTTGGGAGGGAGGGATTAATTGGTTTGATACCGCGGAAATGTATGGCTGGGGTGCCTCTGAAAAATGTGTATCGCGAGGATTGCAAAAAATCAACGCTTCTGTTGAAAATGTAATTATTGCAACAAAATGGCATCCTATTGCCCGTAGGGCCAAAAGGATGTTCCGTTCAATAGAAGAACAAATTCAACGTTTGTCCCCCTATAAAATAACCCTTTACCAAATCCATTCGCCTACATCCCTTTCCTCAATTAAAAAAGAAATGGAAGTGATGGCAGAATTGTTGAAATCAGGTGTTATTCGTTGTGCAGGTGTAAGTAATTATTCCGCAAATCAAATGAGAAAAGCCCATACATATCTGGAAAAATTGGGTTTTCCTCTTGTTTCCAATCAAGTTCATTATAGTTTGCTAAATCGTAGAATTGAAAGAAATGGAATATTAAAGACAGCTCAAGAATTAGGAATAACAATTATTGCTTATTCCCCCCTGGAACAAGGGTTATTAACAGGTAAATTCCATGATAATCCTAATCTCATAAAAACACGAGTAGGTTGGAGAAAATATTTTCCTCTTTATCGTCCTTCTGGTCTTGAACGAACAAAACCCGTGATAGATACATTAAAAAAAATTGCAGAAAAATGTAATGCAACTTCTTCTCAAGTGGCTTTAAATTGGACAATCAACTTTCATGGAGACCGTGTAGTTGCGATTCCCGGTGCTACTCATACAGAGCAGGCTATACAAAATTTGGGAACATTTAATTTTCGACTATCAGAATCAGATATGAACGAGATTGATAAAGTATCACGGGGATTTATTTAATACTATTTGTTTTATTATGTGTTGTTCCCATGAAAAGTAGAATAGTCATTGAAAAAAGAATAGCAATAAAATCCGAAATCCATGTCTGCACCTTGTTTACGGCACAAGAACATCCTCGTTGAAGTTGGGAACCACAAGTGCTTAATTCTTTTATTGCTAATTGTAATTCTTCTTCGGATAATTGTTGATTATTATCTCTGTCAAAAGACAGAAAAGTTTCCCTATCAAGTCCTGCGATTAAACTTTGTGCCTCCTGTAAGGTAATCAAGTCATCCCCATTTACATCAATTGTCTCAAAACTATCATACATGGCGTAAGCATAATCAATAGGCTTTTCTTTATTCCCATTAATAGAATTCACATTAAAGGTTGTTAATGTAAAAATTGTTATGATTAGTATCATAGTCCTTTTCCTTTTTTGTTTTAATTATAATAAATTTAAATAAACTGAAAGAAAAAAGTTTATGCAAACCCAAAATAGAGATGATCAAGATAGAGAAATAAAACAAAAAAATAATGTAGCCGTTATTATTCCCTGCTATAATGCGGGTCACAGGTTGGAAGAAGTCATCCATTCTCTTACAGAGTTTTCTGTGGACATCTATGTTGTTGATGACGGTTCCACAGATAATTGTATTGAATCTATTTTAAATTTAAATATGCCTGTAACAATAATATCTTTCCCTGTAAATAAGGGGAAAGGTTTTGCGATAATTGAAGGATTAAAATATGTTTTAACTTTCCCTCAATATGATTTGTTTTGTTTTATAGATGCGGATGGTCAACATGACCCAAAACAAATACCTGATTTTATAGAAGAATGGCAAAGGAGTAAAGCGGATATTATTATTGGCCAACGCGATTTCAAACCTGAAAAAACACCTATCCCAAGTAAATTAGGAAATTATATCACTCAATATCTTCTTCGCATATTTATACAATGTCCTTTATCTGATACACAATGTGGATATCGTTTATATTCCCGTTCCTTTGCCCAGGAAATTATCACAGTGGTTCCCCCGGGAAGGTATGAAACAGAAACATGGATTTTATTACTTGCATTCAAAAGAAAAAAAAGGATAGGAACAGTACCCATATCCACGATTTATGAAGAAAAAAATCGTTCTTCTCATTTCAGGAAGATTAACGATTCATTGCGTATTTTTAAAACGATACTTAGTTTTGTATTTTCTAAACATGATTTACAAAGGTGATATTTATTAATTTTCCTTTAGAAATTCGAGTGCAAGATTACAGAATTTATTTCCTGTCATTGCCGTCATGTGGTCCCTTCCCTCTAAATATACGAATCGAGCGTTGCTCAGATACTTTTCCAATTCAACAACCCCGACTTTTAGAGGGTCATTTGTTCCTACAATAGCAAGAACAGGTATCATATTGTTTTTTAATTGTTCTTCTGAAACTTCCATTTCGGGAAATTGTTTCATTACATTAGCCATTGCCTGTGATTCAGATAACATACCTAAACCAAAATCGAGTAGTTTAATCTTCCACGCAGGAGGGGCTTGTCTGCCTGGCTCTAAAGCCTTTGTAAGTGGGGCATATCCTTTACCTGTTTCAAGAGATTGAACCAGTTCCATAAGAATACGAACATTATCTCCATCCGCCTTTTCAAAACCTGCACCGCCTACCACAGCCTTGATTATTCGTTCAGGGTACATTGTTATTAATTTGAGTGTTATAAATCCACCCATAGAGTATCCCATAATATATGCTTTTTGTATCTTTAAATGGTCCATAAGCCGAACAATATCTTTTGCCATCTCTATACCGTAACTATCTGGTTTTGTAGGTTTTTCACTTAGTCCATGTCCTCGAAGGTCAATAGAGATAGTTGTAAAATACTTTCTTAATTTGCGTATAAGTCCATTCCATCTCCAATTAATATCTGCATTTACAGCATAACCATGAATAAGAATCAAAGGCGGTCCATTCCCCTCAATACAATAATGAATTTTACAACCATTAGAATCAAAGAAATACCCTCTTACCCGATATTTTAATAGGAATAATATTACACAAAATGTTATGGAGATTAATATAATTAAAAGGAGTACAGATAAAAACAAAATCTTCATTGAATCATCTTTCTTAATATTTGTTATTTGTTATTTGTTAAAAAGTTTTCTATAGAATCTATAAATCCTTTTTTAAACAATGTTGTTAAATGAGTTCCCTTATTCACCCAAACAACTTGATTATTTGGAAGCGTATCACTTAACTCAGGAATTGTTTTACACATTGGGTCTGATGTCCCACCAATCAGCAGGATAGGAACTTCACATCTAATTAAATCCTCTTGTTTTACTTCTAATTCCGGGACACTTTCTAATAAGTCTGCAATTACATTTAAATCATTTGTCTTTCGGAAATACCAATTCCCAATGGCAATGGATATCCGCTCCAATCCTTTTTTTCTCATTCCCACAAGTTCGAATAATGGGGTACAGTCACCATTTTCCCTCATCGATGTGTATATTGTCTCTAATTGCTTCAAGTTTTCTTCCGTAGATTTTTCCCACCCAGCACCTGCAATTGTTACAGAGTAAACCTTTTCAGGATAACAGGTTGCAAACTTTAAAGCGATAAATCCTCCAAGAGAGTATCCTACAATATGTGCTTTATTTATATTGAGGTCTTCCATAACTTTACAAACATCGTTAACCAAATGGGTTCCATACATTTCTTTTCCATAAGGTTTATCAGATTTACCATGTCCCCTTAGATCCATCGCTATAACATAGTAATTTTTTGATAACCTTTGCATTATTCCCGGAAAACGCCAATTAAGGTTTGAATTAGCCAAAATCCCATGAATTAATATCACAGGAGGGCCTTTCCCTTTTTCTATATAATGAAGGGCCACATCATTATTGATAAAATGTCCCTCTTGCTGATAAAAAATAGAACAACCGAAATGGGTTAAAATAGAAAATACTATAAGAAAATTAAAAATTGTTTTCCAAAATCTGTAAATCCTTCTTGCAAAAAAAACACCATAATACATATTATCATACCTCTTAAATTTATATATAAAAGGTTCTTTTATATTAACATAGATTAGATAAAATATGAAATCATTATTACCATATTTGTATATGTTATGTTCGGCTTTTTGTTTTTCTATTATGGCTGTTTGTGGAAGTATGATAGGAAACAATCTCTCATGGACTGCAGTGGCTTTTTTTCGAATTGCTCCAACATTTATTTTTATGGTAATTTTTGCTTTAATTCGCAGAGAGAGAATTATTGTGTTTGGGTCCCTTTCTTTATGGTTACGAAGTATTTTGGGAACAATTGCATTATTATGTACCTTCTTTTCTCTGTCGCAAATGAATGCTACCGATACAGTTACAATTTCTGCTACAACGCCTATTTGGGTTATTCTCATTATGCATATTATTTTTTCTGACAAAGTTCCGTCATTATTCTGGTTGCTTGTCATGACTACTTTTTTGGGTGTTTATTTAATAGAAAAACCTCAATTTCGTGGAGATATTTTTCCTATAATTATCGCTTTTATGGGAGCAATCTGTGCAGGCTCAGCAATGGTAAGTTTAAGTTTTTGTGGTTTAATTACTCCTGTAACTGTTGTTAGTCATTATAGTGTAGTTGCTTTAACATCCGCCTTTTGTTTATTCTATTTGTCTAATTTGAATATACCCGTATTTAAAGAGATTATTGAAAAATATGGAGTACTACTATTGTTGATTGGTTTAAGTGGGACATTGGGGCAAATATTTTTGACATATGCTTATGGAAGAGGAAGACCTCAATGGATTTCAGTTACAGGATTAAGTCAGGTTGTTATCACTGCATTATTTGAGTTAATTCTTAATAAGATCAAATTGAATGTAGAGTTAATAATTGGTATGGTACTTGTGATATTTTCTATTACTTGTATTATTTGGATAAAACCGAATAAAAGTGTGCAGAACTCAACTTAGAATAATAGAAATGATGTAGTATATGTCGATGTATAAAAACAGTAAATCAAATGATGCAAAAAATCAAACTATAAAACTTTTATGGGTAACGGATATTCATTTAGACCATCTTTCTCCGGAGCAAGGGGCATCATTTATTAAAGGAATGGCAGAACAAAAACCATCTGTAGTGGTGATAACCGGGGATATTTCTACGGCAGAGACAATAGATAAATGGCTATTATACATGGATAGAGTTTTTACATGCCCTGTTTATTTTGTTTTAGGGAACCATGATTACTATCATGGTTCTATAGAACAAGTTCGACAAAAAGTCCGTCAGATTAGTAAATATTCTCAACGAGTTCGTTGGTTGCCCGAAGTTGGTTTAGTTTCACTCACGCCCAATACTATCCTTATAGGTTGTGATGGATGGGGGGATGCTCTTTTAGGGGATTTTGACCGTTCCGATACAAAGATGAGTGATTACATTTTTATTAAAGAACTTATAGGACTTGATAGACCTCGTATTAAACAGGTGATTCAGGCATTAGGCAAAGAATCTGCAAATTATATTGCACGTGCTTTACCCGAAGCGATGAATCGTGCTCAATTTATTATTATTGCTACACATGTCCCCCCTTTTGCAGAAGCCTGCTGGCATCAAGGCCGGAGAGGAGACGCAAAATGGTTACCGAACTATACTTGTGGTGCTGTTGGAGAAGTTATTCAAGAAATGACTAATAGTAGTATGTATCATCAATTTCTTGTTCTCTGTGGACACACACATGGATATGCCGATGTCCACATTTCGCCCAACCTACATATTAAAGTAGGTGAAGTCGAATATGGAAAGCCAATTGTACAGGATATTATCACAGTCTATTAAATAAATGGATTTTAGAACGACAAAGCATAGGGAATTGCACTCAGACATTCTGCAATATATCTATTTACAGGTGCCTTACCTTCATATCGGATAAATTCTACATGTCCATCCAGGTATAGAACATTACAACCACCGGGAATATGATTGAAATAATTTGCTTTAGAGCCTATAGCGATAATATCAAACATTGTCCAGACATTACTTTGCGCTTGAGCCGTTGCAGATGGATTATTTATATCGGTAATCAAAAAACGTTCAATCCCTTCACGAAGTCGATAAACTACATCTCCTCCTGCATTGCCATCAGGTGAAAGTCCTGATATGTCGATGTCTGCAACCGTATAATTATGAGCCATAGCCCCTTGCATGGCCGTATAAGCAAGTGCCCGCCAGAACTGTCTACTACCCGTTTTAGAGGGCTGAAACGGTGTCAGATTCGTAGAGGGATCGTCCAATTCACATCTGTCAAAAACCCACCCTGTGTATATATAACTGTTCACTCCTAATCGAATTCCTGCAGAGTGTAACAATTGCCCTGTTCCTGTGTCGCATGCATAATTTATGGTCCACTCCCCTTTTGAATTTTTTAGATTGTTTACTGTAACTTTTGAATTAGAAGGGCAAACAAGAATAGATGGGTCTGTTAAATATTCAGGATAAATTGTAGAAATCCTCGGATTGAGGCCATAGACATAATTATTTAAACCTGTGGGTACTAATGTTTCGCAATCATATAAAGGTTCTGAATTGATAATTATCATAGGGAACCGTTCCCCCTTAGCTTCACCAGCATACATCTTAAAAATAAGTCCCCACTGCTTTAAGTTATTTTGGCAACTTGACCTTCGTGCTGCTTCTCTTGCTCGGGCTAATGCAGGTAGCAAAATTGCAGCTAAAATCCCAATTATAGCTATAACTACCAGTAATTCAATTAAGGTAAAACCATTTTTTCTCATTTTATTACTCCTTATAACACTAAATTTAATTTTATATAAGTATTTAAGAATAAGATATAGTGGTAGAAAATTAGATTTGGAATAGGGAATTGATGAAAAGGTATTGAACTTGTTAAAAAGGGGGACCCCGATGAGAATTAGGTTGGAGAATAATTTGTATATAGATTATGTTTGGCTTTAATAGAATATTTTTATTAGAGTTATTTTTTATAAGGATAAAAAGAAATAATGAAATCAAAAATGGTGTGAATATTAAAATACGGAAAGGACCTTTTCCCTCTTTACCCCCAAAAGATTTGTCCCAGATACCTGGCAACAAGCCATGGAGAACAGCAATGATAAAATAGAAAACAAATATTATACAAAAGGCTTTTATTATTTTTTGATTGTATAAAAACACTTTTTTCTTAGACTTATATGTAATATTAACCCCATTCACAACAATAGGTCTTCTATAATTAGGTTTTAATAAAATGATTCTAAATCATTATATTACATCATTTCAAATTGTAAGGTCGTTTTTATTTTAACAGATGTGAAGAGCATATACTTATAATGTTATAATTAAGGGAGAATATATAAGGAACACAGAAATGCTTTGTCAAAAATGTCATAAAAAACTTGCAACGGTTCGCTATGGGGAAGTCATTGACGGGCATGTAACTGAAGTGCATTTATGTCCGGATTGTTTATTAGAGGTGCAGAAAAATCCTAAAGGATTTAATTTTGCTTCCGTTGAATTACAGGTAAAAGAACAACGAGAAGATACAGAGGAACTGGCAAAAAAACCGAAGATTAAAACGCTGTGTTCTGTTTGTGGAACACAAATTAATTATATACATGAAAAAAACAGAGTCGGTTGTTTTACATGTTATAAAACTTTTGGTCCTGATATAGAATCTATTCTTGAAGTTATTCAAGTGGGTAGTTCTCATATCGGCAAAAAATTAAATTACGCTAATGATGAGGAACGAATTCAGGCCCAAATACTTTTAGATACAAAAAAAGCATTAATAAGACAGGCAATTAAGTCAGAAGATTATGAATCAGCTGCGAAACTACGCGATGAAATTTTAGATTTAGAAAAAATTCTATCTTCATGGAAAATAGGTAAAAATTGATTTATGATAATGAAAACATGGGTCACTAATAAACCAGTTTGGTGGAGAGAAGAGATATCAGGGGCTCCTGTGTCAATTCTAACAGTAGGCACACTGTGTCGTAATATTGCGGGATTCTTTTTCCCTATGAGAATGAGTGAAGAAGAAAAAAAAAGATTGGAAGATTTAATAAAAGAAAATTCTTTACAATTGGACGATATTTCCATAGACGATTATATTAGTTTTGCAGGTAGTTCTCCAAAAGAGAACCTATTTTTATCAGAGAGATTTTTAGTGTCTTATGACTTGCTCTCTGGAATCGGACATCGTGGTGCATTTATTAGTAAAGACCAGCGTTTTTCGATAATGGTGAATGCGGGAGAACATATCGCATTCCGTGTAGTTTTTGCAGGGCTTCAAGTAGAGAAATCCTGGGAATTTTTGAATAAAATTGACGACCGTATGAGTACTTTTGTAGATTATATGACAGACTCACGATTGGGTTTTTTATCTTCGGACCTAAATCTAATAGGAACAGGATTAAAGTTTTTCATTATCCTTCATCTTCCAGGATTAGCAAGAACAGGAAGCATTAATCTTTGGGAGGAAAAATTAAAGTCTTTGGGGTTTTATTTAAAAGGGATAAAAACAGGCCCCCCTACGGATGCCCGCCCACTGGCAATCCCAAAAAATTTGATTGAACAAGGTTTTCATAGTACCCTATCCTCTCCTGTTGCGGTGAGTTTAATAGAGACTGTGGGTAGCCTATTTGCTATTGGCAATAAGTACACTTTGGGATTCTCAGAAGTGGAAATTGTTTTTTCTTTATCACACATGGTAAATGAAATAACGAAAGCAGAAATGGATGCAAGGCAAAGACTTCTTACTTCGAGTAAATTAACATTAGAGGATATGGTAGGCCGAGCAGAAGGAGTTGCTAAAGGAGCCAGATTTTTAGAATTTCCAGAAGCAATAGAATTATGGTCTGCTCTACAATTGGGTTATTCACTAAATCTTACTTCAGGATCTGTCCTTTCTTTACCTTTGCCTTTACTATTTGAACTTCAGGGGGGGCACATTGTTGTGAATTTAAGTTCAAATGGTAATAATACTGTAAAGATGAGTTTGACACGTGCTAATAAATTCAAAGAAATATTTAAAAACTAAAAATATATAAAAGAGATTATAGTTTCAGGGAGAATAGAATGTTGTGGGAACGATTTACAGAGAGAGCCCGACATGTAATTGCTGTTGCTCGTAACGAAGCAGTGAAACGAGGTAGTGAATATGTTCGAACCGAGCATATTCTTTTCGCATTGTGTCAGGAGGTTGAGGGTATTGCTGCAAAAGCATTGTTAAACATGGGTGTAGATTTTGAACAATTAATTCATGAGATTGAGCATCGTAGCCCTCAGGGACGTGCACTGTTATCATCTGAAGAAATAACATATACCCCTCGTGCTAAAAAAGTTCTAGAAATGGCAGCAGAAGAAGCACATCGTTTCAATCATACTTATATTGGCACAGAACATGTTCTATTAGGACTTATCAAGGAAGGAGAAAGTGTAGCTGCTAAATTGTTGTTGGAATTTGGTGTTGACTTGAACCGGGCTCAGACAGAAATTATGAAACTACTTGGTGAACATGGTAAACCCGGTAGTAAAGGAGAGTTACACGAACGAAGAAAATCTACAACTCCGGCACTTGATACTTTTGGGAGAGACCTGACATTTTTAGCAAGGGAAGGGAAATTGGACCCTGTAATTGGAAGAGAAATAGAGATAGAGCGTGTTATACAAATATTAAGTAGAAGAACCAAAAATAATCCTGTTTTGATTGGAGAGGCAGGGGTAGGAAAAACGGCAATTGTAGAAGGACTTGCTCAATCTATTGTTAATGGGAATGTTCCCGATTTATTACTTAATAAACGAGTGTTAACATTAGACTTAGGTTCTGTTATTGCTGGGACAAAATATAGGGGACAATTTGAAGAACGCTTAAAAAGCGTAATGAAAGAAATACAAAGAGAAGATAATATTATCCTATTTATTGATGAAATCCATACGATTGTTGGAGCGGGAGCCGCAGAGGGAGCCGTTGATGCGGCAAATATGTTAAAACCCGCCCTTGCAAGGGGAGAATTACAATGTATTGGGGCTACTACAGCAGATGAATACCGAAAGTATATTGAGAAAGATGCTGCATTAGCCAGACGTTTTCAAACAATTTTTGTCGAAGCCCCTTCTCCCGAAGAAACAATTAAAATTCTTCAGGGACTTCGTGATAAATATGAAGCACATCACAAGGTTAAATATACAGATGATGCGATTATTTCAGCGGTGAAACTTTCAGACCAATATATAACAGACCGCTATTTACCAGACAAAGCAATCGATGTGCTTGATGAAGCAGGGAGTCGGGTCCGACTTCAAATAACCACACGCCCTAAAGAACTAAAAGAATTGGAAATTGAAATAGAAAAAGTAACCCAGGAAAAAGAGATAGCAATAAAACATCAGGAGTTTGAAAAAGCAGCATCTTTAAGGGATAAAGAACGCCGTTTCCAGTCTTTGTATCAAGAGAAGAAAAAAGAATGGGAATCCCAGAGAGATTCCGCTCAAGCAACAGTTACTGCTGAAGATATTGCTTATGTCGTATCGAAATGGACGGGTGTTCCACTTACTAAAATTGGTGAGACAGAAACAGAACGATTGTTGCGTATGCGTGAGGAATTACACAAGTCCATAGTAGGACAGGATAATGCTATTGATGCAATTACCCGTGCAATACAAAGGTCAAGAGCGGGTATAAGACATCATAACCGTCCTGTGGGTTCCTTCCTTTTCTTAGGTCCTACAGGTGTAGGTAAAACACTTCTTGCAAAAAAACTCGCAGAGTTTTTATTTGGAGACGAACGGGCTTTAATCACTTTAGATATGTCGGAGTATATGGAAAAATTCACAGTATCTCGTTTAATGGGTGCTCCCCCGGGATATATCGGCTATGATGAAGGGGGTCAACTCACAGAACAGGTGCGTAGACGACCTTATTCTGTGGTCCTTTTTGATGAGATAGAAAAAGCACATCCTGATATCTTTAATGCATTGCTCCAAATACTTGAAGAAGGTCAAATGACAGATGGAAGTGGAAGAAAGATAGACTTCAAAAATACGGTTATTGTCCTAACTTCGAATATTGGAGCCCGTAGAATTGGAAAATCAACATCATTGGGATTCCAAAAGGATACAATTGAAGAAGAATATGAAAAAATGCGGGACCGTGTGATGGAAGAGGTTCGAAAAATCTTTAACCCCGAGTTTTTGAATCGTTTAGATGAGATTTTAGTTTTTCATCGGCTTACTCAAGAACAATTAGAAAGAATCATCGATATACAACTTGCCGAAGTTTCAAAAAACCTACATGAGAAACAGATAAAATTAGAGATAACATCCGAAGCCAAGAAGTTTCTTGTGCAAATCGGTAGCAGTGAAGAATATGGAGCTCGTCCTTTAAGAAGAGCTATCCAGCAGAGTGTTGAAGACCCACTCGCAGAAAAATTACTAAATGGTGATGTTAAAGAGGGAAATACGATAATAATTGCAGTTGCTGAAGATAATAAAAAATTAGAGTTTATTCAAAAAGAAAACAAATTTGAAAATCAGTTACAAAAAAACGATAATAATACAGTCAAATTAATTGCAAATTAGGGCATTCTGTAGGCACAGTATTAAAATAACATAATAAACTAATAAAGGGATTTGTTAAATGTTGAGAAAAAAAGTATATACGGGCTGTTTTTTCCTTATCCTTCTATTTTGTGGAAATGTTATTGCACAATTAGAAGAATATACGGGAAAGGAAATTGTCGCTGTTCAGATAAAAGGTTTAGAAAAAATTAATGAACAGGTGGTTTTAGGACAGGCAGAAACAAAACCCGGTCAAACTTTAAATCCTCGTTCAATTGCAAGAGATTTAAAAAGGATTTATGGTTTAGGTTATTTCGTAAAAGTAGATGCAGAAGTTACTCCCGAAGGGAATGGTGTCAAGGTAATATTTATTGTTCAAGAAGAAAGAAGAATAACAGATGTTAAAATAATTGGCTGTAAAAAAATTAAACCACGAGCAATAGAACCTATCTTGAAACAAAAGCGGGGTTCCTCCTTTATCCCAGAACTATGTGAAGAAGACAGAAAATCTATTATTAATATGTATCAAGGGAAAGGTTATGCAAATACAAAAGTTGATGTTATAACTGAGAAAATAGAACCAGGACTTGTTCGAATAATATATTCAATAGATGAAGGTAAAAAGGCTCGGATCAAAGAAGTTGAAATTGAGGGGAATAACGCATTATCGGATCGACAGATTAAAAAGGCTATGAAGACAAAACCGGCATGGTGGTTTATTGGGGGAAAATATGATGAAACAAAATTCGAAAGTGACCTTGACAATGTAGTTAACAAATATGGAGACCATGGTTATTTAGATGCAAAAGTAACACATACGGATGTCTTATATACAGACGGAGGTAAAAAATTAAAAATCAAACTATTTGTAGAAGAAGGTGAACAATATAAAGTTCAATCTATTCAATATGCAAACAATAACGTTTTTGACAATGATGAATTTGAAAAAGAGATAAAAATTAAACCTGAGAATATTCATAATAAAGGGCAAGTTGCAATGGATGCCCAGACTCTGGAAATCAAATATCGGGATAGTGGTTATGTTGATGCAACAGTGGCTCCTCAGGTTACAAAAGATGAACAAAACAAAACAACAAATATTGCATATAATATATCGGAAGGGGAACTAAAATATATAAAACAAGTCGACATAACAGGAAACGATGTTACTCAGGACGATGTTATCCGGAGACAGGTATTAATAAAACCTGGTGAAAGATACGACGGCTCATCTATTGAAGCCAGCCGTTTAAGACTCGAAAATACAGATTATTTTGACAAAGTCCGTATTACACTTACAGATGATGATGTAGATCCCCGATATTCAAATTTAATTGTAGATGTGGAAGAGGGCAAAACAAATACATTCTTGTTTGGGGCCGGATATAGTACAGATGAAGGTGTGGGAGGATTCGCTCAACTTCGTCTAAGAAATTTTGATATAACTAACTGGCCTCATTTTTCAGGTGGAGGCCAACAATTTTCCACTCGTGTCCATATAGGTGATAGAAGAGACCGATATAATATAAGTTTTACAGACCCTGAAATATTTGGTTATCCCATTTCTTTAGGGGTTGATATATATAATGAATCCTATTGGGTTCGTGGAGGAGCCGATTATCGCGAAAACCAAGCGGGTGGACAGATACGATTTGGAAAATCCTTATCATTATATAATACGGCCCGTCTTGCATTTCGGGTAGAGGATGTTGATATTAGCGACCTACCATGGTTTATTAATAAAGAAATCCGCAGACAGACTGAAAATTCAACAACAGTTAGCACCATTTTAAGTCTTGAAAGAAATACCTTAGACCGTCCAAGAGATCCATCTCGTGGAATTAATGCTATTTTGAGTTCCGAACTTGCAGGACTTGGCGGTGATAATAATTTTGTAAAGTTGCAATTTGACCTTTCATGGTTTAAAGCATTAGATAAAAACAAAAAATGGGTATTGATGTTAAGAACTCGTGAAGGTTGGATGACTGATTATGGGGATTCAGATTATATACCATTAATTTACAGGTTTTATGCAGGTGGCACAACTACAGTTCGTGGTTACGATTATCGCGATATAGGACCCAAAATTCGTGAATATGGCTGGTTCGGTGATTGGATTGCAGAAGGCGGTAACCTTCGATTGGTTAATAACTTAGAACTAAAATATAAACTAACAAATATCGTCCGTTTGTATTCCTTTGTTGATATGGGCGGTGTTTGGAAAGACGAAGATGATCTTGATTTATCGGACCTGAGATATAGTGCAGGTTTTGGAATAGGTGCCGAAATTCCAAGATTTGGACCTATTCGTATTGATTATGGAATTCCACTTAATCCGGACGAAGACCAGGGAAATGGCAAGTTACATTTAACTACAGGATTGCAGTTCTAATTTAAATACCCTTAAAATATAGTCTCTTTATTCGGTAATGAAATTTTAAATAAAAATGTGATATACTTTCGTTTATTATACAAAACTATGATTTAACTTAATAAAAGAAAGGAAAAGTTGTGAAAGGGAGATATTTTTTTATTTCATTATTTGTTTTAAGTTCTTTGTTAATTCCTTATAAAAATGTAATAGCACAGGAGCCTTCTAAAAGTGCCGATACAGGGACATCTTATAGAATTGCTGTCGTTGATGTTGAACTTGTTATGAGGGAATATAATAAGAGAAAACAGAAATACGAAGAACTTCAAAAAGAGGTGGATGCCCAACAAAAAGACCTTGATAATCTAATGAACCGGATTGAAGAAGACCGTAAAAAACTTGAATCGGGCAAGGCTACAATGAGTGACGAAGAAAAACTTGATTTGAAAATGAAAATAGAACAAGAAGCAGCCGCATATCGGGCCGAACTTGAAAAAAGGCAAAAAACAATTGATAGCAAAGAAGAAAGAATTATTCGTGAATGTTTGGACGATATTCAGAATGCTATTAATATTATTGCAACTTCAGATAATTATCATCTTGTTTTTAATGCGGGTAAATCTTTAAAGAGTAGTTTATTATTTCATAGTCCAACAATGGATATTACATCTAAGGTTTTAACACATTTAAACTCAAATTCTTCCGAACGTAGTACCCCAAAACCCAAAAAATAGTAACTCAGGGTTATTAAAACATTACAATCATATTTAAAACTCAATAAAAAATGCAGATAAAAGCAATACAAATAGCACAATGGGTAGATGGTAAAATCATCAGGGGAGAAGAAAATACTTTAATAAGAAGTGTTAATAGTATTGAGAATGCCAAAGAAGGTGATTTAGTTTTTATAAGAGATAAAAAATACGAACCCTTTCTTTCCAATACAAATGCTTCTGCCGTGCTAATTGCAGAAGAACCAACACTCCCATTACCTGAAACACTTGTGTGCATTATTGTGAAAAATCCTGAAATTGCTTTTATCCAGATATTGCAAAAATTTGGTATCGAACAACAACCTTTTTTACCAGGTGGAATTCATCCTACGGCTATAATTGCAGAAAATGTTCAATTAGGAGAAGGGGTTACAATAGGACCTTATGTATTTATAGGGAAAAATACACGAATTGACAAGAATACCATTGTTTTCCCAAATGTTTATATAGGTGATAATTGTCAAATTGGTGAAAATAACTGTTTTTTTCCAAATGTAACTATTCGAGAAAATACAATAATAGGTTCACATTGTATTATTCATGCCGGTGTCTGTATCGGGACTGATGGATTTGGTTTTGTGTTCGATGGAAACGAATGGATTAAAGTTCCTCAGATTGGACGAGTAGTCATCGGGGATAATGTGGAGATTGGGAGTAATACCTGTATTGATAGGGCTACCTTCGGGGAGACAAGAATCGGTACAGGAACAAAAATTGATAATTTAGTTCAGATAGGCCATAATGTTAAAATTGGTGAGAATTGCGCTATTGCAGCAACTACAGGTATTGCCGGTAGTGCAGTAATTGGGAATGGTGTCCGTATTGGAGCCGGTTCTGGTATCAACGGACACATAACTATTGGGAATAATGTGACCATTGGTGCATGGTCAGGTGTAACAAAATCGGTAGAAGACGGATCTATTGTTTCGGGATTTCCTGCAGTAGACCATTCCCGGGCAAAGAGAATATTAGTTGCTCAACAATATGTGCCAGAATTGATGAAAAAAGTAAAAGATCTTGAAGCAAGAATTCAAAAATTAGAGAACAACTGCGTATGAAAAACCAGCGAACCATTAGTAAAGAAGTTTCCTTTTCCGGAGTAGGGTTGCATAGTGGAAGTTTAACAACGGTTACATTCAAACCAGCCCCTCCGGATACAGGTATTATTTTTATTCGAACAGATATGGCAGGTAAACCTGCAATTCCTGCTGATATTGACCATGTCGTTGATGTTTCAAGAGGTACAACAATAGGTATTGGCAGTGCGAAAGTTCGTACAGTCGAGCATGGTTTGGCAGCTATGGCAGGTTTGGGAATTGATAATTTGTATATAGAACTCGATAATGAAGAAATTCCAAACGGAGATGGAAGTGCCCTTCCTGTTATGAATTGTCTTTTGAGGGCAGGGATAACAGAACTGGAAGAACCCAAAAGAGCCCTTATTGTAGATAGACCTGTATATTATCGTCAGGATGAAGTTACTTTGAATGTTCTTCCTTCTGATGAGTTAAGAGTTACAATGACTATAGCATACGACCATGTGGCAATTGGAACACAGTATGCAAGTTTCCCTGTAAACGAAGAGACTTTTATGTCTCAGATTGCTCCGGCTCGTACTTTTTGTTTTCTGAAAGAGGTAAAAATGTTAAAAGAACAGGGGTTAATTATGGGAGGTAGTTTAGAAAGTGCAGTTGTAATAGGCGATGAAGAGATACTTAATGATGGGCTTCGTTTCCCCGATGAATTTGTTCGTCATAAAATATTGGATTTGCTTGGGGATACCTATCTTTTGGGAAGACCATTAATAGGTCATATTATTGGTGTCAAATCAGGACATGAAAAAAATGTTATGTTTACAAAACAAATAAAAAAAGTATATCTAAATGGATATGGTATTTATGCCGTACATGACCCCCGACCTACTGCACACCGACAAATTCCCGTTTTGGATGTGAATAAGATACTGAGGATATTACCCCATCGTTATCCATTTCTCCTTGTGGATAGAATTATTGAATTTACATCCATGAAAAAAGTCGTGGGAATCAAAAATGTAACTGTTAATGAACCCTTTTTTCAGGGGCATTGGCCTGATGTTCCTGTAATGCCCAGTGTTTTAATTCTTGAAGCAATGGCTCAAGTTTCATCTGTCCTTATATTTAGAGAGAATGGCGAACCACCCCTTTATCAGGCATATTTTATTGGAATAGAAAACGCTTCATTAAGAAGATTGGTTGTTCCGGGGGACCAACTTGTTGTAGAGGCAGAGATGTTGTATTACAGAAACGATTTATTCAAGGCGAAAGTAGCTGCTTCGGTAGAAAATCAAGTCGTTGCTGAGGCTTCTATGACTTTCGGTTTAGTTGAAATTAAAAAATAATTTACCTTACTATTGTTTACTTTCCCTTTTACTTCATATTTTGTTTTTTCAATTTAATTAAGTTATTATTTTTTTACCTAGGAATTTTTAACAATAATAAAGCATTAGTTTTTCTTAAATATATTTTGACATCAAAATGAAATGTAAGATTTTTTATAAAATAATTAGTTTGTTGTTTATATTAAACTTTATACTATTATGTTCTTGTAATAAAGATAAGAAAAATACTTTTATAGTTTCAGGGCAAATTGAATGCCATGTTCATACTCCTGGTTCTACAATAGGGGGAAGAGCTATAGATGTACTTGTAAAAGAAGGGGATTGGGTAAAAAAAGATACGGTTTTGATTCAGTTAGACTGTACTCAACAAGAGTCTATATACCAGTCTGCCCTTGCCGGGGTTAAACGAGCGGAATCATTAGTAGAAAAATTAAAAAAGGGGGCTACAGAGGAAGAACTTCGTCAGGCAAAGAATGCTGTTAAAACAGCGGAGGCCCAATATCGGCTTCTTCTTGCTGGAGCAAGAGAAGAGGACAAACAATCGGCAAAGGCGGCTCTTGAATCGGCAAAATCCACCTTTGAAATTGCAAAGAAAGATTATGAAAGAGCAGAAAGGCTCTTTAACGAAGGAGCTGTTTCCAGAAAAGAATGGGAACAGTCAAAGATTCTTTTTGAAAAAGCAAAAGCTGAATATCGTGTGGCCGAAGAAAGGCATAAACAACTTCAAAAGGGTGCTCGTGATGAAGAAATAGAGTCTGCAAAGGCAAACTGGGAACGAACTATTGCTATGTTTGATGAAATAAAACGAGGTCCTCGAGCTGAAGACATTCGTTCTGCAGAATCTGCTTTAGAGTCTGCCAGGGCTGAATTGGCACGGGCAGATTCGGTTGTAAAAGAATGTACAGTTCGGTCTCCAATCGATGGGATTGTAGAATCTGTATCTGTTCGGAAAGGAGATATACTTCCTCCGGGTCCATGTATTCGAATTGTCAATCCGGATGAACTGGAAATGTTTATTTATGTACCCGCTTATGTATTGGGTTATATATCTGTCGGAAAAGATTTAAGTTTTACTACAGATGCATATAAAAACGAAACATTTTCAGGTAAAATTATCTATATTGCATCAGAGGGTGAATTTACTCCGAGAAATCTACAAACACAGGAAGAAAGAATACAACAAGTGTTTGCAGTGAAATTATCTTTTAATTCACATGATGGTAAACTTCGAGCAGGAATGACTGCTACTGTCAAGGTGCCGTTAACCCGATGAGCCTAAATATATTACAGGTGGAAAATAATCATATTTTTAAACAGGTTCATGCACCCGTAATTCAAGTCAATGAATTAACTCGTAAGTTTGGTTCCTATACCGCTGTGGACCGTGTTTCATTAGTTGTTCGTGAACGTGATATTTTTGGCTTTTTAGGACCTAATGGTTCAGGAAAGACTACATTAATTCGTATGCTTTGTGGTATTCTCCGTCCAACTTCGGGTGAAGCAAAAGTAATGGGATATGATGTAGTATATGAGAGTGAAGAAGTAAAAAAGTCAATTGGATACATGTCTCAGCAGTTCAGTCTATATTCCGACCTAACAGTATTAGAAAACATTAACTTTTATGCGAGAATCTATGGTATCCCTCGAAGACAGAGAAAAGAACGGATTGACGAAGTAATCAATATTGTTGAAATCAAACCATATTTGAACCAATTATCGGGTTCCTTATCGGGAGGGTGGAAACAAAGACTGGCTCTTGCCTGTGCCTTAGTTCACAATCCTAAACTATTATTTCTGGATGAACCTACTGCAGGGATAGACCCTGTTGCCCGCCGTGACCTATGGAACCTTTTATTTGACCTTTCTGCTCGTGGAACAACCTTTTTTGTAACCACACATTATATGGACGAGGCAGAACGCTGTTCTCATCTTGGGTATATTTACTTTTCAAAACTAATTGCTTACGGTTCCCCTGAAGAGTTAAAAAAAATGCCTCAGGTAATGCCGGAGGGTTATGTTCGTTATGAACTTAGAATAGACCGACTTACTGAAGCCATGCGAGAGTTATTAAAAATGCCTTTTGTAAAAGATGCTACAATGTTTTCCGATGTAATCCACATTCACATTCAGCAGGGGAGTGAAGAGGAACTTCAACATTCAATAGCGAAGAAAGGTTTTTTTGTTGAGAGTTTACGATTAGTCCCTCCAACACTTGAAGATGTTTTTGTAACCTTAACTCGCTCTTTTGGGAAATAAGCATATATGTTTCAGGGTTTTTTTGCAATAGTCTATAAAGAAACAAGACACATTGTTAGAGACCCTCGTAGTCTTTTCTTGATGTTAGTGATTCCAAGTATTGAATTGACGATTTTTGGATTTGCGGTGAATTTAGACATAAAAAATATTAAGACGGGATTATTAAACCAGGATAAAAGGGTAGAAAGCCGAAATTTAGTAGATCAATTTGTAAATTCAGGCTATTTCGATATTGTAGAAATATTTAATAACGAGGAAGAAATGGCTACTGCAATGCGTAGAGGGATTGTTCGTGTTGGAATACATATCCCTCCTTATTATACCGACCGTGTATTGAAAAATGAACATGTTGATATTCAAATCCTTATTGATGGTAGTGATTCCACTGTAGCGATGCAAGCTTTAAATGTTAGTAACGCAATTGGTTTGCGTGCTTCAATAAAAATGTTAAGTAAAACGAAATCTCTGCCATCTCAATTCCCAATAGATATGCGTCCTCGTGTACTTTTTAACCCGGATATGAGGACAGCAAACTTTATGATTCCAGGCTTGTGTGGAGTTATTCTGCAGGTGGTAATAATGTTACTTACATCTTTTGCTATTGTTAGAGAAAAAGAACAGCGAACTTTAGAACAATTGGTTGTTACCCCTGTATCAAGATTCGGGCTGATGTTGGGCAAATTAGTACCATTCTTAGGTGTAGGTATATGTGAAACAGCATCTGTTCTTTTCCTGATGCGATTTCTATTTCAAGTCCCTATCGCAGGGAGTGTTTTGCTCCTCGCTTTTTTTGCAGGAATTTTTTTATTCACTACATTAGGTATGGGACTGTTGGTATCCACTTTTGCACAAAATCAAATTCAAGCGTTACAGATTTCTTTCCTTATTCTATTACCCTCTTTTCTACTATCTGGTTTTATGTTTCCTCAGGAAACAATGCCTAAGGTGATTTATTGGTTTGGTCAAATGGTGCCTGCCACCTATTTTATTCGAATATTACGAGGAATTATCCTTCGCAACGCAGGTTTTTGGGATTTATGGCATAACGGTGCCATTCTTGGGGCAATGGGTATTATCATTCTTTTTGTGGCATCTTTTCGATTTCATAAGACTATTGGTTAGGTTTTTATCATTTAAAATTTGCAGTTATTTATTCATATTAACGATAATCCATTAATTTATCAAACCCCTTATTATTCCTCGAAAGATAAAGAAGTAAGGTTTTATGTTCCACAAAAGAGTTATTTCCTTTTTCTTGTTATGCCAGGTAGGTTTCTGGGTAGATTTTGCTATTATGGCAGGAATTGTAGCTTTACCCTTTCTAATTCTTGAACATGTTTCTGGTGGAAATACGGCTATTTCGGGGAAAGTCTTCGCTATTCAGATGACAACTTATACGATCACCTGTCTTCTAATGTCAAAGATTGTAGGAAAGTCAAAAAATATATTGTTATGGGCTCGATGGGGAGTAATTATTTTCTCTTTTTCTTATCCACTATGCCCTTTCTTCCCATATGCGAATACTCTCTATTTACTTTCTGCAATTGCTTTCATCGGGATGGCTATTACTTGGCCTGCTTTTTATGCATGGGTAGGAACAGAAAAGGATGATGCCAAAAGGCAGAGAAATCTTGCATTCTTTAATATTGCATGGAGTTTGGGTTTTACAGTAAGTCCATTAGTAGCGGGACCTCTCTATGACATAGATTTTCGATTACCATACATCTTGATATTTTTTGTTAGCATGCTTTCTTTTGTTTTCCTCCTGTTCATCCAGCATGAAGATAATCATTACAATACGGAAGATAGTTCTAAAAAGAATTCTGAAAATATTTGTGGTGAAGATAAAATAAATAATTTATACCTATATCCCTTTTGGATAGGAGTTTTTCTTGCTAATCTGATGACAATTATTCCTCGCTCCACTTATGCAGAACATTTTAAGCGAATTGTTGTTAACAACCAATTGCGTTTTTTATCGGAGAACATAGTTAGCCCTATTTTGATGGGCGATCCTGCAACTAAATTTTCCTGGCCCTCTGCAATGATGGCTTTTGCTACTGCAAGTATGTTTTTATTATTTGCGTGGACATATTTCTGGAAACATCGTATCTCTTTACTCATTATTTCTCAAGGAATATGCGCCCTTACCTTTTTTATATTGTCAGAAACAAAAAGTATAGTCCTAATAGGTTTATCTTTTGCTGTCATAGGTGCCAATCATGGATTGACTTTTTTTGCAAGTACATATTATAGTGTGAACAACCCGGGACTTCGTCATGGAAGGGCATCGATTAATGAGGGTCTTGTAGGTTTGGGGGGTGTGGTTGGAAGTCTTGTTTTTGGTTTTTTAGTTGATAAATATGGTGTTACCCTATCATATAAATATATAACATGTCTTATAACATTAGTGGTGTTTATAGAACTATTGGTTTTCAATATCCTTAAGAAAAAGGTAAAATCAGTAAAGGATAATGAAAAAATTTGAGGGCATGGATAAAAGTAGATTTATATATGACAAGTAATAAGAATTTTTCCTGTATTCAATACATATTAGCGTGGTCAATACATTTATTTACTGCACTGGGTGCTGTTTTTGGTTTCTTGGCAATTATTGCCATTGGTAGACATGATTGGCTGTTGGCTTTTATATGGATGGCTGTTTCTGTTTTTATAGATTCTGTGGATGGTGTTTTAGCACGGGCGTGTAAAGTGAAAGATGTCTTACCGAATTTTGACGGTGCTTTATTAGATAATATTGTGGACTATTTTACCTATGTAATTGTTCCTGCGAGTTTTCTATATGAGACTCACAGCGTGCCCTATAAACTAAACTTAATATCTTCTATTTTAATAACTCTTTCCTCGGCCTATCAGTTTTGTCAGGCTGATGCAAAGACAGAAGACCATTGGTTCAAAGGATTCCCTTCCTACTGGAATATCGTTGTGCTCTATATTTTTCTTTTGGGTTTACCAAAAGAACTTAATTTTATAATAATTTTGGTTTTAACTATTTTGGTCTTTGTTCCTATCCGATACTTATACCCAAGTCGGGCGGTTCAACATCGTTTAGTAAATCTCATTTTAGTTTTTATTTGGGGTTTTCTTATCGTATTATCTCTCTATACTTACCCTAATCATTATACTTATATTTATCTATCTCTAATATATGTTTTATATTATTTTGTATACAGTATATACTGTACCCTAAAATTGAACAAGGGTTAACTTTATGGATTTAAATGGTGTTACTCTTACTTATTTTATTAAGAATAAAAAAAGACTAACAAATGTTCCGCAGTTAGAAGAGTTTGTGATTTTAATATGTCTGGGTATTTCTTTGGTGATGGTTGCATTATTTAATTATTATTTACAACCATGGACCTTAGACGACGCTTACATAGCTTTTCGATATGCAGAAAATTGGGCAGAGGGAAAAGGTGTTGTTTATAACGAAGGAGAATATGTTGAAGGATATACTTGTTTTTTGTGGGTATTGCTGTTGGCAGGACTATACAAAATAGGTTTGGACTTACCCATGGCATCAAAAATTATTGGGATTTTGTTTACATTCATTACTATATTTTTAATGTCTCGAATTCATAAGATTATTCATGGAATACACTGGCTCGTTTCTGTCGCAGGGGTTCTCCTATTAGGGTCAATAGGTGCTTTTATATCCTGGGCTATGAGCGGTATGGAAACGAGTATGACCGCGTTTTTAATTTTTTTGTCGATGTTAATATTTGGTGCTTTAGTTTCACGGAATAAACAATCAATAATAGGGTATTTGTTATTGGGGTTTATAGTAGCCCTGGCGGTTATGTCCCGTCCTGATGCAGGAATAATCTTGCCTGTACTTGTATTCTGTTCATTAATTCATGTCTGGCCAAAAAAACAATATCTGAATCCTATACTTATAATAATTGGTTTTTCAGTTTTATTTATTCCATATTTTGTTTGGCGTTATAACTACTATGGCTGGTTGTTACCGAATACCTTCTATGTTAAAGTAGGTTCTTCGAAAGAGCAAATAGAAAGGGGGCTAACTTATGCAATGTATTTTCTTAAAGGGACTTCTCTTTTATGGGTTCCTTTAATCATGATACAAGTGTTTCCATTAAAAACTCATGAAAGCAAAGCCCCTGTAATATTTGCGATGAGCTTAACGGTCTTTTTAAATATGTTATATGTAATATCCGTAGGTGGTGATTGTATGCCTGCACATCGTTTTTTTACTCCTGTAACACCTTTATTAGTTGCCGTTTGTGCATACTCTCTATTTATTCCTGGGACATCCTATTTGCGGAGTCTGGTTTTTGTAATTATTATGGTATGTTTTAATTTGTGGCAGTTGAAGAATGATCCTTATCTCTATGACCGTATTGTTGCTGATGTTGTGGCTGAAAGAGGTAAGGAAACAGGCCTATGGCTTCGCGATAATGTTCCCTCAAATTCCTTACTGGCAACAAATACTGCAGGCAGTGTTGCCTATTATTCACGATTAAGAATTATTGATATGTTAGGTCTTAATGATGAACACATTGCACACAGAGAAATAAAAACATTAGGAAAAGGTTTTGCTGGGCATGAGAAAGGGGATGGGAAGTATGTTCTTTCAAGAAAGCCAGATTATATTATGTTCGGTTCTGCAACTGGGAATAAAGTACCTCGATTTGTAAGTGACAAAGAAATGGCCGTAGAAGTAGAATTTAAAGAAAATTATGTTTATAAACAATATATTTTGCCTTCAGGAAGAGCATTACATATATATGAGAGAAAAAAATAACTATTATTTCTATGTCTTTTTTTTTATTGGATAACGACGTTTCTATTTTATTTGTTCCTATAGATATATTTTCGGAACAAGATTATCAAATGTTTACACAAGATGACGAGATATTTACATCTGATTTAACTGATTATGTTAGTAAATGTAAATCAAAAAAACGCCAAAAAGAAATTTTATTGAGTAGACTTTTATCCCTTTATATTCTGCAAACAAATAATGTAAATATAGATTTTTTTAATTCCGTAAAAAAAAGAAGGGATATTTTATTAAATAATTTTTTTTCTCCCCCTGCAAAGACAATATATCTTTCCATAAGTCATTCCCACACATACTTAACGATTGCGTTGAGTTCTACATCACAAATAGGAATTGATATTGAATATCCATATAGAGGCATTGAGAAAATAAAACAATATTTTGTAAATAAAAAAAATGTAATCTTTGAGGATAATAATTCAAATATTTTGTTGTCTTTATGGACCGTATATGAAGCACTCTCAAAATTAAATATTTCAGAAGAAAATCAACAAAAAATAATAGAGAAAATGTTTATTGAGGTAAACAAAAGGCGATATCAAAAATTGCGGGGACTTTTGTTCCAGTATTTTTCAACCGGTGGCTACGAAGTTTTTGTTTGGAAAGACAGTATTGTTCCTGGTCCTGGATGTTTGATTTCCAGAGGAGAAAATATCTCAAAGATAAACTTTTATATAATCGAAAAATCCCAATATATAATAGAAAAGCCTTGCAAGATAAATCTTGCAAGGCTTTTAACCTGTTATAAAAAAGCAGAAATTACTCTCTAAACAATTTTATAAAGGAAGTTCCCAACCTTTACGATATTCTTTGGTTAAATACTTGTTGGCTTTCTTTACATTAGTAATCTTCATAGATGCTACATCAAACTCAATTTTTTCACCAGCCCAAAGTGCTACATTGCCCATATTTGCTACTTCAGTTAATGGTCCAGCATACTCAAAATCAGAACATGCTTTCTGATTTGCTTTAATACTCTCTATCCAATTCTTAAATGGATTCTCTTCTGGAATGCGTGGGATAGTTGGGTCGGGTTTTTTGTAATCTTTCATTTTCTCAGCGGGTACCAATCTTGAGTCACCACTATAGCAACCTGTGGTTAAGTAACCTTTTGTCCCTATAAATAAGGAGCCATTATCTCCATCGCCTAATTTTTCGTCTGCAGGTATACCCTCAGGTCGTTTTGGTAATAGACCACCATCATACCAGTATACATCTACGGCCGGCATATTTCCTCGGGCAGGGAATTGATACTTTATAATAGACTTTTTCGGTGCGGTTTGTTTGTTCATGCCTTCCTGTTCAAGTACTTCCACAGTATATTTCAGTGCTTCATACAGTTTCAATGACCAGAAAGCAGGGTCCATGATATGGCACGCCATATCACCGATTGCTCCACATCCAAAATCCCACCAACCTCTCCATTTAAATGGGGCATAACCCGGATTATAAGGTCGCATTGGGGCCGGTCCTATCCACAAATCCCAATCTATTGTTGGAGGAACATCCCTTTTAGATAATGGTTTATCAATGCCCTGAGGCCAAATAGGACGATTTGTCCAGATATGGACTTCTTTAACTTCACCTATAGCACCGTCCCAAATCATTTCACACAATTCTCTAACTCCATCACCCGCATGTCCTTGATTACCCATTTGTGTGATTACACCTGTTTCTTTTGCAATCTTTGTAAGGAAACGAGCTTCAGCTATAGTGTGTGTTAAAGGCTTTTGGACACGAACATGTTTCCCCATCATCATAGCCATATATGCAGCAGGTGCATGAATATGGTCGGGTGTTGAGATTATTACTGCATCTATTTCTTTATCCATCTCCTCTAACATTTTTCGATAATCTTTATACCTTTTTGCATCGGGAAGTAGATAATAAGTTTCTTCAGCTCTTTTATCATCTACATCGCAAAGAGCTATAATATTTTCACTTTTGCAATTCATGATATCGCCTTTTCCTTGTCCTCCTACACCAATGCCTGCGATATTAAGTTTTTCATTTGGTGAAACCTTTCTTGGAACAACATTCGCTGTATTCACTTTTTGTTTTTTTGCAAATGCGGTTCCAGCAAGAGCACATGTTGTGCTAACAGCAAGAAATGCACGACGAGTTAACTTACTATCTTTCATAATCATAACCTCCAAAACAGTTGTTATTTATTAGATTGAAATTAAAAAAATTCCCCATAGTCCTTCGACTAAGAGATAACTATAATACAATAATCTATTATAACAGTTTAGTATTTAAAGATGATAGTCGTTTTCTATTTGATATTTAAAATAAGTAAAATATAGAGGAAGATAAAATGTTTACAAAAAAGTATATATATAATTATGTATGAATCTTTTTATGGATTAAAAGAAAAACCATTTAATCTTACACCCGACCCAAAATACCTCTTTTTAAGTGAAAAACACAAAGAGGCTTTTGCTCACCTATTATTTGGGATCAAAAACAGGATGGGCTTTATTATGGTGACAGGTGAGATTGGGACGGGTAAAACGACCATTTGTCGGGCCCTTCTGTCTCAACTTGACCCCGATACTGAACTTGCTTTTATTTTTAATCCTTGTTTGGATCCTGTTGAGTTAATAAAAAGAATACTTACTGAATTTGGGGTTCAAACAAAGGCAGAAACCCTTCTTGATTTAACAGACCAATTAAATGAATTTCTCTTAAACAAGTCGCGTCAGCAAAAAAATTGTGTTTTAGTTATTGATGAAGCCCAAAATCTTACACCGCTTGTTTTGGAACAAATTCGTTTATTATCGAATTTGGAAACAGAAAAAGAAAAATTATTACAAATTGTTCTTATTGGACAACCCGAACTGTTAGAGAGATTAAAACTTCACGAGTTAAGACAGTTAAATCAGAGAATTACCGCTCGTTACCACCTAAATCCATTGGATGAACAAGAGACAAGACAGTATATTGCCTATCGTATACATATTGCAGGAGGGAAAAAAAGAATCCAATTTACTCCCAAAGCATATAAACTCATATACAAACATGGTAAAGGGATTCCTCGTCTAATAAATTCTATTTGTGATAGATCTTTGTTAGTGGGTTATACGCGGGAAAAGAAAATCATAGACCATCATATAGTCAAACAGGCATTAAAAGAATTACAGGGACAATTACAAGATTTCCAATCTTCAACAGTTAAAAAAAGAGAATGGAAAAAACTTATTCCAAGTCCCTCTCTAATTGTAGGAATAGCATTAGTTTTAATAGCACTTCGTATATGGTATATCCCTATAGATGAAATATCCCGTGAATTGAGAAATTTCAACAATATTTTTTCCCCTGATTCTCAAAGTTCAATTACCAATCGTTCTTCTTCTCGAGTGGAAGCGATAAGTAAAGATACCGAAAACCATATGAATCCGGAATTATCTACAAAACTAATTGAAGGATTATGGAAGCGTTTCTCTGAAGAAATACCCCGGAAAATGGAGACCTCAATTCAGAGTTTAGAAGATTTCGATACGGATATTGAAAAAAGTCGTATAGAAGGGGCTTTACTACTATTAAGATTGTGGAACCTGGCTCAGGTAAAAGGTCAGCCAGATGATAATTCTCCTCAAGGCTTGGTCCGATTTTTTAACGAAAATGGTTTATCAGCAGAATCTTTACGGACAACGGTTTCACAATTTTTAACTATTGGCTTACCTGCAATGGTTTTTATCAGACACAAAGAGAAGGAGTTTTGGTGTGCTCTTGTTCAAGAAAAAGGTGATAGTGTTATCCTATTTATAAGTTCTCAGAAATTGGTTGAGGTATCAAAAGACCAGTTTCGTTCTATTTTTGGAAACCTGACCGTTATCCCATGGAAAGATGATTTCAGAATAAAATCGTTGTCATTAGGGGCTTCAGGGGAATCTGTCCTTCAATTGAAAGCACTACTACAAAGAGGAGGTTGGTTATCAAAGAATAATTTATCGGATAAATTCGATGAGGAAACACAAAAAGCAGTTAAACAATTACAAACAGAAATGGGTCTACCTATAGATGGAGTTGTGGGAAAACAAGTGAGATTGGGGCTAAAAAAGTGGGCAACAAATACTTATGTTCCCACCTTAAAAAATACGCCTTTGTTTCTTCTCCATTTGCCTTTTGAGAATAGTGCAATGTTGAATTCCAATCAGGATAGTACTAATGTTATACAAAACGATTCAAAGACAAATTAGGTCATCATGTCAATAATTTGTAGTAAGGTAAGTAGTGTAAAATAAATTTATATAGATTTGGTATAAGAAAATCATAATCACAAATCTAAGAATATTGCTTATTAAAAATAAAAACAAATTATGTAATAAAATCAAGGTGTGATTATGGACTCTTTATCCGATTCCCTTTTGAGAAGAAAAGTAGATCTTCTTTTGGATTATTGTGAAAAACCCTTAGTTGTTCTTGATAGTAATGGAAATATCTGCGAAGCAAATAAATATTTTCAACGGATAGTCAAAGAATATAGTGAAGAATTAGTACACAAATCATTTTTCCTGTATTGTGATGAAAAATCCGGTAAGGAAATAAAACGAATACTAAAACACAGGAGTCTGGTAGGACCTTTTTTATTCAAAGGTGGAATTAAAAGTGATAATGAAACAACAATTGTTGCAAATTTTTCAGCGAATTTTATTTTTGATGCAGAACAACAAAAGAGGGAATTAATATTATTAATAGAGCCTGAACTTCCTATTCATTTCCCAATGAAGGATATTTTGAAGTATTTTGGAGAGTATTTTCTCCCTTATGTTCCTTTGGCAAGCCAAATAATTGATGCCCAGAAGAAGGTCTTATATTCTATAAATTGGGATGACCTTCCTGACCCGGTAAAAAAAGTAGATATGAATGAACGATTTTGTTGTTATCTTATGAAAAAGAAAAATAATTTAAGAGAATGTATATGTGAAAAATCTTTAAAAGAGGGGAAAACTTTTGTAGAAGAGATAAGTATCGAGACAGAAAAAGGCCCTGTATGGCTTGTTGTGATCATGGTTCCATTTTTTGATGAACAAAAAAAGGTTAAAGCAATTTTATCTACTATTGATAATACAACTGAAGAAAGAAAAATGGAGAAAAATTTAGAGAAGTACTTAATGTTTACGAACAAAGACTCAGTCGGAACCCAGCTTGCGATGACATTAGCCCGACATCTGAAAAATCCTTTAACTGTTATATCTGGAGCGGTAGAGATTCTCGCAGATAGTATTCATGACCCTCTCCTAAAAATGGTTGTTGAAAAACTTCAAAAAAACTGTGAAATGTGTAAATCTATTGTAACTCAGATTTTTGAATTTAAGAAAGTCCCTATCGAAGGAATGATAAAGGTAGAAGTGAATGCCCTAATCCGTTCCATGGTTTTGCCCGTATATTCAGCGAAATGTTCAAAAGATGTAACATTTCGTTTCCCAGGTCCCGCTGTATATATAAATTGTATTCCACAACAATTCGCACAATCTCTTATTTCTATAATCAGTAATGCTGTAAAGTATGCAGAAAATGAAGTTATTGTTGATATGAGTATTGATGACGATTATATTGTTATTTCAATAATGGATGATGGACCTGGAGTTCCCGAAGAGATAAAAGAGAAAATATTTGAACCATTTTTTACAACCGAAAATAACCCAAAATCATTGGGTTTGGGCTTAACAATTGCAAGAGCAGTTATTGAATCTATAGGAGGTATAATTGAAGTTAAAAAAGGAACATTGGGAGGAGCAAACTTTCTTATAAAGGTTCCCATGTTTCAGGAAAGCAGTAATGATATTAACCTGCAAATCGTCTTTTTACAACAAAAAAAACCACAATTGCTTATTGTCGAAGATGAAGAAGACTTACAACAGCTTGTTATATTTTCTCTACAGAGATTAGAACTCGATATTACCAGTGTTTATTCGACAGATGAAGCAATTCAAGAGTTGGAAGAGAAAAACTTTGATGCAATTGTACTGGATATTCAACTCCCCGGTTCTATAACAGGGTATCAATTGTATGAATATATGATAAAAGAAAAAAAGTATAATCATGATAAAATTATTCTAATAACAGCCGATAGTATGAACCTATCAACACAAAAATTCCTACAAAAGGCCAAGAGTACTTATTTAGATAAGCCCTTTAAGTTTGAGGTCCTAAAAAATCTTATTGAAACAAGCCTTAAATCTTAATCAGAAAGAACCACTAATTGTGTTATCATTTTTTATTACCCTATTAGTTGTGTTATAGTTGTATAAAAAGTAAAATAAACATTAATTGTAAACATATGAAAAGAAAATTAATACTTTACAAAAGCTCCCTATGGGCTATTATTTGTTTGATTTTAATTATAAATTTATTGACAGGATGTGCAAAAGAACATAAACTAAGGGCCATTCATTTTAAACCCGCACCTCCGCCTGAGATTCCATCCCGAGAATTGCCTCCTGTCCCAACGGCTTCGCCTATTCAGGCAATTAGAGTGGCTAATTCTTATTTTATTGAAGCGAAGGAATCTCTTCAGAAAGGAGATAGGAAAACAGCCCAGGAAAAATATTTAATTGCCCGGAGAACACTTATTAGTGGTGGAATTGTTCCTGGTATTTTTAGTGAATTGAATGAGTTCTGGGAGAAGGAGATGCTACCAGAAACAGAAAAGAGAATAAATCTTGAAACCACGAATACATATAAAATTATAGAAAGATTAAAAGGTTCTTCTCCATATGATTCAATAAAATTTCCTTTTCCTGTGCCTGAACAAGTTCTATATGAAATACAGGATGCACAAACAAGGTATCCAGATCGTTTCCAGGAGGGTTTAGACCGTAGTGGTTATTATGTACCCCATTTGAGAGAAGCCTTTAGAAAAGCAGGTTTACCCCAGGAATTATGTTGGTTAGCAATGGTAGAGAGTATGTACAAATTAAAAGCATATTCTTCGGCTGGTGCTGCAGGTATGTGGCAATTTATCCGTTCCACAGGGGAACACTACAATATGCGTATTAATTCTTACATAGATGAACGATACAATTGGGTAATAGCAACAAACCGTGCTATTGACTACCTAAAACATCTTTATGGCTTTTTTGGGGGGAGCTGGGAACTGGCTATCAGTGCATACAATATGGGGGAGGGAAACTTGATACGAACAATTGAAGCAACCGGTGGAGAAAGAAGTTTCTGGAGACTTTTAGAGACTCCTCCCGCAACCTACAGGATGAAAGATGAAACAAAAAAGTATTTCCCTCGATTTTTAGCATATATACTTATTTGTAATGACCCCGTTCCTTATGGTTTTTCTCCTTCTCCTCACCAACCTATAAAATGGGACGAAATTGATGTTCAGGGTATGTATGCCATCGATATTCTGGATAGTGCTATGGGATACACTCCGGGTACATTGGCTTCCTGGAATCCTTTTTTAGTTCGTGGTACGACCCCTCCCAATGGATGTAAAATGATGCTACCTGCAGGGGATGGAAAAAAACTATTAGCGCTATTGTCCAATCCGGATATTAAACAGGCAGAAGTAATGGCCTATACAGTCAGAAAAGGTGAAACTGCTTACCATATTGCAAAAAGATATGGCGTATCTGTTAACGAATTACTAAAGATGAATGGATTGAATACTGTAAAATCTGTTAGGGCTGGAATGGAAATACTAGTTCCTATTTCAAAAAGAGGGTATGTTAGTTTTGCAAAGAATGAAACGAGAAGTAAGGTTGAACAACAAATAAAGGATTTTCATATTGTCCAGAAAGGCGAAACTCTTTTCTCGATAAGTAAAAAATATGAAATTGAAGTAGAGAATCTTGCAAGGTGGAATAACATCAAAGGAGACCAGAGGTTAAAAATAGGGGACAAAATATCGCTCAAACCTATTTTAACTCAAACTTCAGAAATATCCGAAACTCTTCCGCAGAATGAAACAATACAAACGAAGAATATTTATTATGCGGTAAAAAAAGGAGATACAATTAGTTCAATTGCTAAGGCCTACTCTACAAAACCAGAAAAGATTATGGAAATGAATAATCTTTCAGCAAAATCAGTTCTTCGGGTGGGACAGAGGCTAATTGTTGGGACAGAAGCCGAAAGCAAAACAATTGAAGAAAAACCAATGACTGCTTCCAATAAAATTCCAAAAGAGAACCCAATATCTGAAGTTAATAATGAAATAAAAATGCATGAGGTTCAAAAAGGAGATACCCTTAGTAAAATTGCGTCTACCTACAAAATCGATTTGAATTACTTGAAACAATGGAATCAATTGGATAATAGTTCTGTATTACAAATAGGACAGAAAATATATCTTTACAATCCTGAACAACAAAATATAATTAAACCTCCTACTGAAAGGTTAGATGGAGGTATTTACATTGTGAAGCAAGGAGATACGCTTTCAAAAATTGCAAAAGAGAATAGTGTAAATGTAAAAACAATTATGGAGTTAAATAATCTTAATGAAAGTTCCCGTCTGCAAATAGGACAAAAAATCGTTTTATCACGAAATATGGTAACAGATATAAGTAACACTTCCGACGATATATCAAAAGAAAAAATACCAACTCAAAAGAAAAATAGTTCAGTAGGTTTTGTAATATACCATGTCCAGCCTGGGGATAACTTGTGGTCAATAGCCCAAAAAAATAACATATCCGTAAATGAATTGACACAATGGAATAATTTGGATATTGCAAAACAATTAAAAATTGGTCAGGAACTAAAAATATATTCAACTGTGGAAAAGAAAGATAATCAAGAAAAGAAAATACAAGTTTCTGCCGTTTCTATCTCAGAAAAACCGCAGACGAGCCAAAAGAAAGACGAGAAACAGTCTGTTATAGATATATATAGAGTACAGAAAGGAGATTCTCTATATACAATTTCTAAAAAAGTTGGAGTCCCGTTAAAAGAATTGATGGAAATTAATAACCTGAATGATACAAAAGTCCTTCAAGTTGGGGAAATAATTCGTATTAAAAAATAGATTTTTTATTTTAATAATACTATCCGGGTATATTTACTTTGATTTAAGAACTGATTTATAATTTATCATATTAGGGCTATTAATATGGAGAAAAAGTTATTATATTTTATTCTCATATTTTTATTTCCTTTATTACTAAGAAGTGAAAATAGTAAAAACATAGGAAATTCGGATATGACCCCAACACGTCTAACTATAACAAGCCCTGCATTTAAAATGGGTTCTACCATCCCCAAAAAATATACAGGTGATGGTGCAGATGTTTCTCCTCCCTTGAATTGGGATGGCGTACCCGAAGGGACCAAATCACTTGCTCTTATTTCCGACGACCCTGATGCTCCTGTGGGGACATGGGTTCACTGGGTTATTTTTAACATTCCCCCTTTAGAGAAAGGTCTTCCAGAAGGTGTTCCTAAACAGAATACGCTATCTAATGGAGCCAGACAGGGGACAAATGATTTCCGCAAAATCGGTTATAACGGTCCTGCTCCTCCACCGGGGAAACCTCATCGCTATTATTTTAAACTATATGCTTTAGATGTCGTTTTGGATTTACCTACGGGTATAAAAAAAGCAGAATTAGTAAAAGCAATGGAAGGACATATTTTATCCTCCTCCGAGTATATGGGAATTTATCAGAGGTAGTTTCTATTAGAATATATGAAAAGTAAAACCACATTTAAAGGTAGGTCTTTTTTAAATATGACTAATTAGTAAAGAAAGGAAATAAATAATGCTTCCATTAGAAGTAGAGCACAAATTGGAACACCGTCTTGAGGTAATAAATAAATGGCGTTATGCAAAGATATGTAATATTGATTTGGAAATGGCATCAACAATGGAGCATTTTAGAACTCCACCAGAACATCTTCAATATCAACCCGCTCCTATCGGTTCCAGATGGGGCAAACATTGGGAGACCGTTTGGTTTCGTGGTCAAATAGGAATACCTAAGCAATACAAGGGTTCCCGTATATATTATAGACATAGTAGTATTGCCGAAAAATTGTTATTTGTTAATGGAAAGCCTTATGCAGGAATGGACATAAAACACAGAGAGGTGTTAATAAATCCTTATTCTAAGGGAGGAGAGCAGTACAATATCTATGTGGAAGCATATTGTGGACATCCATTTCCCGGTGTAGAGGGATATGATATTCGGATGAGGACATTACATTCCGTTGGAGAGGCTCCAGAGAGTGAACCCCCACTCGAATTGGAATCAAGTGAACTATTATGTGAAAGAGTTTATATAACTCAATTATATTTTGATGCACTTGCTCTTTTTCAGACAGCAAAAATACTTGATAAAAATTCAATGAGGCGTGCCAAAATATTGAAAGGACTTAATACAGCATTGGACATTATTCCAATGCATTGGGAGATGGAGGATGAATTGGAGTCCGCGGTAAAATCTGCACAAAAAATAATAAATTCATTAATAAAATGTCACAATGGCTCTACAACTCCATTTGTGGGTATCGTTGGACATGCTCATATAGATATTGGTTGGCTCTGGCCTGTCCGAGAAACAATTCGAAAAGCAGCCCGTACCTTTTCGAGTATGTTGTTACTCCTAGAGACTTATCCTGAATTTCGATTTATTCAATCCCAGCCTGTCTTATACAGAATGATAGAGGAACATTATCCAGAACTTCTTCCCAGAATAATAAAAAAAGTGAAGGAAGGTCGTTGGGAGCCTAATGGTGGAATGTGGGTGGAGGCCGATTGTAATGTTTCAGGGGGAGAGTCATTAGTGCGACAGTTTGTAGAAGGAATAAAGGCTGTAAAAAAATATTTTGGATATGTTCCGGATACATTATGGCTACCCGATGTCTTCGGTTATTCTTCTGCTTTACCTCAAATTTTAAATAAATGCAATATAAATAATTTTGTTACCAGTAAAATCAATTGGAATGATACCAATCGTTTTCCCTATGATACTTTTTGGTGGCAAGGGATAGATGGAACACGCATTTTTACTCACTTTTTAACAACAAGAACCAATGGTTACAATGCTTTCCCCAATCCTATTGTTATTAAAGAAACATGGGACTATGTTCAACAAAAAGAAATACAAGATTCCGTTTTATGTTCAATAGGATATGGAGATGGGGGTGGGGGAACAACCCTTGAAATGATTGAGATCGCAAAACGATTGAAAGATTTAGAAGGTTGTCCGAAAGTTGATTTTGTGAATGTTTCTGAATTTTTATCAAAACTACGAGAAGAAATAAAAGATGAAATTCCTTGTTGGGTTGGAGAACTTTATCTTGAACTTCATCGAGGTACCTATACAACACAAGCAAAAACAAAAAAGTATATGCGTAAATTAGAACTGCTTTTTCGTGATACAGAGATTTGGTCTTCGTTAGCATTTGTTAACGGGAAAGAATACCCTTCACAGAGATTGGAAGATTTATGGAGAAAATTGTTAACAAATCAATTTCACGATATTCTTCCTGGAAGTTCCATCCATGAAGTATATGAGGACGCTGAAAAAGAGTTTGAGAAAATAGAACAAGAATTAAGAGAAATTCATAAAGAATCTATAGAGTTTTTAGGTGAGAAGATTCATTCAGATCCTGAAAACAAAGGGTATTTAATATATAATTCTTTATCATGGGTACGAAATGATATTGTCTTTATACCGAACAAAGAATTTAGTGATGTTGTTGATGTTAAAGGGAATCGTCTTGAAACACAACAGACGCAAGAAGGTTTGTATGTTTCTGTGTCTGTCCCACCTATGACTATTCTACCGATAGCAATGAGGAAGACAGAAAGTATAAAACCGAGCCCCTTTGTTAATTTAAATGGGAATCTGGAAACACCTTTTTATAAAGTAAAATTTGATAAAGCAGGTAGGATTATTCGTTTATGGGATAAGGAGGCTCAAAGAGAAATTGTCAAAGAAAATTCCTATCTTAATTATCTTTATACAGCAGAGGATATTCCTGTGTGTTGGGACGCCTGGGATATTAATGCAGATTATAGGGATAAGATACAAAGTCAAGAAAATCTAATTTCTTCAGATATTGTTGAAGATGGACCTATTATGCATGTTATTCGACATGAATATAAGATAGGAAAAAAGTCAAGACTTATTCAGGATATTGTGTTCTATGCGAAAAATCGTAGAATAGATTTTAAAACAAAAATGGATTGGTATGAAAAACACACAGTATTAAAAACAGGCTTTTACTTTAATATTTTGGCTGAAGAATTCAAGAATGAAATTCAATTTGGCCATGTAGTGCGTCCTTTACATCAGAATACATCCTGGGACAGGGCTAAGTTCGAGGTATGTGCCCATAAGTGGGTTGATGTTTCAGAAGCAGATTACGGTATTGCTGTGCTTAATGATTGTAAATATGGGCATGATGCTTATAATGGTCGAATTTCATTAACACTACTTCGTTCACCTATGGCTCCCGATATGGAAGCAGACCAGGGTAAACATGAATTTACTTATGCAATTTTACCTCATCTTGACAGCTTTAATGTTAAAACTGTTGTTCGTTCTGCTTATGAATTAAATGTTCCTATTGGAATCTATACTCATGAAAAAACAAACAATGAAACTTATGAGGATCTGTCTTTTTGTTGGACAGATAATCCAAATGTAGTTGTAGAGACTGTGAAAAAATCCGAGTCGGACGATTCTTTAATAGTTCGTTTTTACGAGGCGGGAAAAACAAGAGGACAAACAAAACTGCAATTTCCATTCCGGATTCAAAAGGCCTATGAATGTAATCTATTAGAAGAGAATATAGTTTCTTTGGATGTTGTTAATAGTAATAGTTTAAAAGTATCCTTTAATCCATTTGAAATAAAGACAGTAAAAGTATATTATCGTAGATAGGAAAATAGTAGAAAAATGAAAGAAATCAATTTTGACCAAAAAATAATGTCTTTTTCTCAAGAATGTATTCGCTGGACTGTCCGTTTTTTGACGGTCGTAATGGTCTTTGTTATAGCCTATTCGGCATTAGACATAGTTAGTGTAGTCCTTTCAAAAATATGGAATGTCCCGAAATTCTTTTTGACTGTTGATGATTTGGTTGATATTTTCGGGGCATTTTTAGGTGTCTTAATCGCAATTGAAATTTATGAAAATATTATTATTTATCTCCGTGAAGATGTTATTCATGTTCGCGTTGTTGTTGCTACAGCATTAATTGCTGTTAGTAGAAAAATAATTATTATGGATTTTAATAGAGCAGAGGCATTAAGTGTACTTTCTTTGGGGGTGTTAGTAGTTGCAGTTGCTGTTGCATACTGGTTAGTTCGGTATGAGAAAAAATGATTAAAAAATAGTGACTCTGTTGTATGGAAGCAATTGCAATACTTAAAACTCTGAACTTAACTAAAAAATATTCAGGTTTTTCAACAAAAGGGTATTATGCAGTTGATAACATTTCTTTTGAAATAAACAGGGGGGAGGTGTTCGGTTTTCTTGGGAGAAACGGAGCGGGCAAAACAACAACAATTAAAATGATTTGTGGATTGTTAATACCTACCTCTGGAAAAGCGTATATTAATAACATTGAGACAATAAACCCCCTTTCAAGAAAAAAACTCGGATACCTACCCGAACAACCATATTTTTACGAATATCTTACTCCGCGAGAAACAATTGACTTTTATTGTAAACTGAAAGGAATAAACTCTAGAGAAAGAAAACAAGAATGGTTGAGACTTTCAGAACTTCTTGATTTAAAGGTAATTGGAGATATTCGTCTGAAGAATTTCTCTAAAGGAATGAGGCAAAAAATAGGTTTTGCCATCGCTTTGGTAGGGAATCCTGATTTTTTAATTTTAGATGAGCCCATGAGCGGATTAGATCCCGTGGGGAGGAAGCATATCCGGGAACTTATCCATCAACAGAAAGAATTAGGCAAAACAATATTTTTTAGTTCTCATGTTTTGAGTGATGTAGAACAGTTGTGTGATAGAGTTGGAATATTGTCGAAGGGTAAACTGATTGCTATTGGACACATACAGGAGATATTACAACAAGATATTCAACAGGTGGAAGTAATAATTAAAGATTTAGACATTTCTCAAACAGCTTCTTTACAACAAAAGGGTATTTTAATACGAAAATGGGCGAACTATGTCCATTTCCGATTTGAAAATATTTTGACTGCTAATCAAGCCGTGGCGGAATGTCTTCAAAAAGGTGCAACTGTTATAGAGGTTACTCCTCAAAAAGAAACATTGGAAGATTATTTTATGCGAATGCAAATTGTGGAAGATAATCAAAGGAAGAAGGATGATATTTACTATTCTCGTGTTGAGGAATAAGAAATGAGAATAATTGCAGTAGCACAAAATACTTTTCGAGAATCTGTTCGCGATAAAGTTTTGTATGTGTTATTACTTTTTGCAGGAGTGGTAATAATAGGTTCGAAACCCGTCGGCTGGATAAGTATAGGACAGGATATAAAAATTATAAAAGACCTATCTTTAGCGGGGATGTCTGTTTTTGGTGCTTTAGTTGCTATTTTTGTAGGGACAAGTCTTGTATACAAAGAAATTGATAAGCGAACTATTTATACAATCATTGCTCAACCCTTACATCGATATGAATTTGTCATTGGGAAATTTTTAGGGCTATCTATATTGATATTTGGGGTGATTCTATTAATGAGCATTATATCAGCAATTTATATAGTTATTTTGGGAGGAGAGATTAATCACTGGTATTTTCTAGCTTCTTTCCTTATATTGATGAAACTATGGTTAGTAACAGCCCTTGCAGTTTTATTTTCAACATTGAGTTCTCCCATATTAGGAGCGATTATTGTATTCTGTTTTTATGTGTTTGGACATTCTACAGGTGTATTAATTGACCTTCCTCCACACTTTGAAGGTTCTTGGAGCAAACCTATTTTAGAATCTCTATACTATATTTTGCCTAATTTTTCTAATTTTGATATTCGTTCCGAAGTTGTTAATGGAGTTCCTGTCTCTTATTCTTATGTCCTTTATTCAATTATTTATGCAATCTTATATTCTACATTTTTTATATATCTTGCCATTCTAATGTTTCAGAGGAAAGATGTTTAGGATATTATCCGGAAAAAAAACGGTACTTCATTTATTTTTCATAACCATAATCCTTATATCAGTAGTGCTTATTCAATATCGGATAACTTCTTTCCAAAAAGTACAAAGTAAGGAATTGCTTTATCTCCCTAATGAAAAAATGTTAAGGTACTTTACGGCTGGATTAGATACGGTAATTGCTGATTTCTTATGGATACATTGCTTATTATATGTGGGTGCCGAAATACATGGGGATTTTTCCTTTGAATGGTTAGAAAAAATGCTAAATGCAATTGTTCAATTAGACCCCTATTTTAGAGAAGTATATCGTTTCGGAAGTATTTTTTTATCCTCATTACGGGCAGATTCAGATTCAGCATTAAATCTACTCCATAAGGGAATATATCACCGTCCAGAGACATGGGACTTACCTTATGAAGCGGGAATGATATATTTACTAAATAGAGCCAATGATCCTAATTCAAAGAAACTTGCTGGTTTTTACCTTGCAATGAGTTCGGCTACAGGGAAAGCTCCACAATTTATCATTGACCTGGCTGAAAAGTTAAACCATGAGCATGATTTGATAGAGATTGAGAGGGATATGTGGTCTAATCTATTGAAAAGTGAAGACAAGTTATTAAGAGACTTAGCGGAAAGAAAATTAATTATGGTGGAAATAAAACAAATATGTCGCGAGTTAACTTCAAGGGTGGAAAGGTATAAACAAACATATAGCAAATTACCGGATAGGTTAGAAGAAATAGGTTTATCTGCTGATTCTGTACAAGACCCATTGGGGGGTAATTTTTTTATTTCAAAATCAGGTAAAGTCGAGAATACCACGATATTGGATGAACAATTGGAGCGAAATAAGCACTTGATCGAGAATGGTATAAAAATGTATTTTGACCGTTTCGGAAAATATCCTTCCAATCTTCAGGAAATGTTAGACCAGCATGTTATGACTTTTTTACCCGAACACCCCTATGAAGACCGTGAATGGATTTATGATTCTCAAACAGGCTCTTTAAGTAGTGGCATTCATAAATAGAACATTCTATTGTTTATTCCAGAATACCTTCTGAGGAAAAAACACAATTTTTAAGGTGAGTGTTCGGGGGTATTGATACATCATTTAGAATCACACATTTATTGAGTGAAGAATTGTCTCCAATAATAACATTATCTCCTATGACAGATTCTATAAAGGAGCAATTATTTCCAATTTTGCAATTATGGCCCTTGATAAATAGTTTTCCCTGTCGTGCTAATTCATAAGAACAACAAGTAATAAGATCATTAATATAAGTAAGATTTACATCCCATTCAATAACAGAAAGAGCCTTCACAGGGTAGCCAAAATCGATAAGAATCTGTATAGAATCTGTTAATTCATATTCATCTCTTAAAGCGGTGCGAGGGGTTCTACGAATACCTTCAAAAATCCGTTCATCAAACAAATAAATGCCACATCCCTTTAGGTTTGTTTGGGGGTATTTTGGTTTTTCTACGACCTTTGTTACAACCCCGTCTTGTGAAATGTAAACACTAAAATTCTTTTTTATATTTTCTAAATTGTCCTCCTCTTTTGTGGCTAAGACACATGCACATTGATTTTGACTCATAACCTCACACATTAGATTTAGACGAGGTGCATGAAAAAAAATATCCCCTAAAAGAAGAAAGAAGGGGCCTTCTATATAGGGTTCTAATTGGCCTACTGCATGAGCTAACCCCAACCGTTTTTCTTGTTCAACATAATGGATATTAACATTCCAATTACTACCGTCTCCTAATGTTTGGATAATTCGGTACCCTAAGTGTCCGATGACTACAATAAAATCTGTAACACCGAGGGCTTTCAATGCTTCTATCTGATAAACAATTAAAGGTTTATTTGCAATAGGAACAATAGGTTTTGGGTTTTGTTTACCAAAAGGACCCAGTCTTGCACCGTGCCCTGCAGCTAATATTACTCCTTGATACATAATTTCTTCTCCAATTCATTTACTTCTAATAGATTTAATAGATATGAGAACCGGACGGCAATACGCGAATGAGTTCTTCTAAAGTGGTAATCCCCTTTCTTGCTTTTTTTAGTCCATCTTCAGACATTGTTTCCATTCCCAATGATACAGCAAGATTATGTAATTGTGAAGCAGTTGGGCGTTTCAATACAAGTTCCTCTATTTCCGAAGACGCGGTTAATAATTCTCCTATACACGCCCTTCCTCTATATCCAATGTGTTGGCACATGGAACATCCTTTACTCTTATAGAAAATCTCTTTGCTATTAGTCAAATTAAAAAAAGCATAGGTAGATATATGCGGTGTATAAGTCTCTATACAATCAGGGCAATTAATTCGAATAAGTCGTTGTGCTAAAGAGGCAATCACTGAAGAAGCAACCAGATAGGGCTCGATACCCATATCCAACAAACGGATAAAAACCCCAGCTGATGTTCCACTATGGATAGTACTAATTACAAAATGTCCCGTCAGCCCTGCTTGAATAGCGATATGTGCCGTTTCATAGTCCCGGATTTCACCTACCATAATTACTTCAGGGTCTTGTCTTAAGATAGAACGAAGTGCATTTGCAAATGTAAAATCGACATGAGGATTTATTTGTATTTGTGAGATTTTATCCATAGAATATTCCACAGGGTCCTCAATCGTAACAATATTTGGCAATACACGACCTGATTGTATCATTTCTTGAATAATTGCATAGATGGTTGTTGTTTTACCGCTACTACTTGGTCCCGTAAGTAGAAGTGTCCCCTGGTTCCTTTTTATTAATTCTTTAAGTTTTCCCTCAACATAAGGTTGGAAACCAAGTACATCTAAGTGGAATAAATCTTGTGATTCTCCTAAAATCCGTATGACAACCTTTTCACCTTTAATAGTAGGAACGATAGAGACTCTTAAAGGGCGTTGACAGGAAGTTTTATTAGGGTCGATTCTTCCATCCTGCGGAACATCCTTCCTATAAGTAACAAGGTCTGAGAGAATTTTTGTCCGTGCTGTAAGTCGGGACTGATATTCTCTCGGAATAAGTGCTATTTGGTGAAGCATTCCATCGATACGATAACGCAATGCAAGGTGTTCAGACCATGGCTCTAAATGTATATCACTCGCCATGTGATAGGCCCCTTGGCTTATTATGAAATCTACAAGTTCTGCGATTTGATTCTCATCGCTATTTTCTAATGACGAGAGAATAAACCTTTGTAATTCGTTCAAAGGAAATATCTTATTTCCTGATATTTTTTCGGCTTTTTTTCTCATTTCTATCGCCTTATTTTTGGTATAATATTAACAAAGTTGAATCGGGAAATGATATTAAATCTTGATGGGCTGTCATAATTTTATGAGCGAATATTATTATCCAGATTTAAACGAGTTTATTTTATTATTATTTTTTGTCTTTATTCTTATATTAATAGGGAAATTGATTAAAAATATTTTATTACAAAAAAAAGAATTTGTAAAATTCTCATTTATCCTCTTGCTCTGGTTGGGTGTTATTGTTTCGTATGTATTGTTTTCAGGATATTTATATTTAAGGGCGGATACATCACATCGGTTTACTGTTTTAGCCTGGTCTTTACTTTTTTGGTTTGTTCCTATGTTTTATTATTCGTTATTTTTTGTAAATATTGTTACAACAAGGATAGTTGAACAGATTAGTCCCATAGGAGATAAAATCGATGATCCGTCTCCTTTTGCCAATGCAAGAAAATTGGCATTAATGGGGGATATTGACGGGGCTATAGCTTTGTATCGAAGTTATAAGAATAATCAAGTTGAAGCTCTTTTTGAGGTTTTTCGACTATTGAAATCAAGAGAAAGACACGAGGAATCTTTAACAACGCTCCAGGAGATTATCGACCAATATGGGGACAGAACAGAGGTTTGGATAGAAGCAAAATACTATCAGGCAAAAATAAAATCTGCAATATTTAAAAAATATGATGAAGCAATACAATCATATAAGCAAATATTGAGAAAACGACCGAAAACACCTTTTCATACGATTGCGAGCGCAGAGATTGCCCGTTTACAAGCAATTTACAAGGCCGATTTACCATCTATGAATAATGAGGGAGACAATTCACTGATAAAACAAGAAATGCTTCAACAAACAGAAAATTCCCCCATTTTTTCAAAGCAGGAAAAGAAGAAATATGTTCTTGCTGTAGAAGACACGATACTTGGAAATTATGTCCCTCCAGACCCCTTCTTTAAGGGTGATATTAAGAAAGTAATGGGAGGGATGGGGAAAGATTCGAATCAATCGAATAAGGATAAAAAAGAAAAGAGTAGAGCTAAAAGTGTTACCAATAAGAAAACAAAGAAAGTAAATGATGTAAAGAAACAAACCACGAGAAGTGAAATAAAAAAAAGAGAACAGAAGAAGAAAAAAGTTTAAATAAAGTATTTAATTTTATTTGATAAATCCGTAATACACCCCCATCCAATAAGGTAATAAGAAAAAGGTACCTTCTTCTTCAGATGTACCATCTTTGCCTGAACAACTACTAAGAGAGAAGGGATCGTCATCATTGCGAAGATGGGGTCTTTCCTGTATCGGTAATGCGTAACCGTCTATTTTCCAACCTCGCACTTTTTCCGGATGTTTGTCCGCATCCAGAATTATGTCCAGTCGGTGTGTGTTATCCATGCAATATGATATAAGGTCTAATGGAATCCCTTCTAATGATTCTAAGGCATGTTCTATTGCAATGGGGTTTGGTTTCCCATAACTCATTAGTGTCATCGGTACTAATCCTGGAACATCTGAATATAACCCATCAAATTTTTTATTTTCTAAATGTTTCATAAAATTTGTAGAGCAAGAAAGATATAATAGATGCCAGAAGGGCTGTCTCATTCTGCTCGCATGTTGCCATGCGTGATCTAAAGCAATTCTCCACATTAAAAGTCTTTCCGGATCTTCTTCATAGCAGAATATCCCATACCAACTCATAAGACACAGATTATTATCCCATGGAACAACATAATCCGGAGGAAAATACATCTTCGACTGCATTGCATTAACATGATAAAAATATTTATTGCAAAGTTCATTAAATTTTTCATTATAAATCTTATCTCCTGTAACATGATGAGCTACTCGTAAGAAAGATAACATCATCATCGAATTTAACCCTCGTTGTTCCCAACCTTTAAGAGAATGGAACATTTCGGGATTGAAGTAAGCCCATCTTGTAGGTTTTCCATCATGGTCTACTAAGCAATAATTATTATTTATTAAATGGTCCGTTACTGCCTTAACAACTTCCCGCACAGGCTGTTTTTCTTCTTCAGTTTCAGCCACAAGGTCATAATAGATACCATAAAAGAAGTAATGCCCTGCTAATTCATCCGAACTGGTGTCACATTTCCACATATATTTACCATCTGACGAAGTTACAAAACGAGGGACAATCTGTTTCCATAAAGGGTCTGTAATTTGTCTTTTTGCATTGTATTCATATCCCATAATTTCATTCACAGGTTCATGCCAGTCTATAGGTATTACAACTCGTGCGGGCATATCTCTTTCTGTTATATCGACAAGTCGTTTACAGGCGAAAAAACTCCGCTTCGCGATTTCTTTCGATTTCGGGTCTTTCGTTACGGCATATCGGAAAGCATGAACTGCTCCATACATTGATGTATAAAGTCCGTCATTGTCAGAAATAGATGGAGTCCATGTCTCTGGGTTGTAAGGTTCTTTAAGGCCACAAGAAGTAACATAACCATCTCTATTATGTCGTTCTTCTACTTGTTGGATGAAGTAGTCTGATTTTTCTTCAAAGTTCATTAATTTGCGTTCTATAAGAGAAAGCCCTTCCGATGTGGCGAACCACGCATTTCCATTTGGTTCAACCGCAATTGAATTCACATAATCATGCATTAACCAACGATGGCTGAATCGATAAGTAAATTTTCCTTTTTCATGACGGATAGCTCCCCGGGTCGTAGCAAACCATACTACATCCTCTTTTTCCCCGGAAGTCGCGGAAAGGAATTCATTCCATGGTAAGCCTTCATTTCCTGTATATAGTAACCATGTATTCCCATTGTATTGGCCAACTCCTTCCTTACTTCCAAACCATAAGTTCCCTTTTTTGTCAAAAGTAAGAGCCCTTACTTCTCGAGGAGCCCACCTACGATTATGGTCTTCTGGCAATAGCCATATCCAATCTGATTTTTGAGAATCGTGTATAAAAATGCCTTCTTTAGTTCCGACAACAATCTCTCCATTTTTCCCTACTGCTATAGAATAAATATTTGAACCCGGTCCATCAATTATCTTTTGAGATTCCGTAGTCGTTTCGTAACAAATCAGCTTTTTATTACAAATTATATATAGTTTTGTTCCATTATTCGATAAAGTTATGGCATATAAGCCTGTAATTTTTTCTTGTATTTTTAAATTGAGGACATTCCATTTATTCTCGGCAGGATTATATTGTGCGACTTGATTATCATCTGAAATAAAAATAACATTTCCCGTACCTATTAGGATAGAGGGTATAATCGATGTGGTATTGGTAATCGTCAACCATTGATTATTTGTATAACTTTGTATGTTTCCAGAATGAGTTAGAATAAAAATACCATATGGATGTAAAAAAGTAACATGTTTGACATTATTATTTATCAATCCTTCTTTTTCCCTAAAGATAGTTCTTACCTCTTGAACAAAGGATTCATTTCTTTGTGTAACAGCAAATATATTACTATTGAGGCAAGATATAATGAGACATAAAAAGATAAATTGTTTTTTCATATACCGCTCCTTAAAATATTGATTTACTTTTACCAGTTTATATTGATTGGTTTTCTTCTGTTATTGTAGAAATTAATAGAAAAGGAATGTTCTCCTTTTTCTTTGATAACTTTAATAAATATTGAATTTTTCCATTTGTTTAAGGTTACTTTTGATTCAAATATTTGGACCTTTGAAAGGTAATTTAGGTTTTCCAGAACTTTATTATTATTGAGCCATAATTGAAACATGTTAGAAGTCTCTAACTGTACAATGACCTCTTCTTTGTTTTCATAGTTAAATTCTGCAAATGCAAATGCGACACCACTATCCTGGAAAAGGTAATAAGGGTCCAAAGACAGGGATAAAGCCTCGTGAAAATCAAGGAGGTGTTTTTCTTCCCTATCTGTATAATAGGGTTTCCATTCTACTTCGCCATATTTGCCCCAGTATTTTGAATTTATATCAATAGAATTAACATTTGGATATGAAGATTTTTCTTCAGATTTATCCTCAATAATTGCGAATTCTCCTATAACCATCCATTTTCGAAGTCGGTTGTTTCTTTGGGCTCGTAAATGTTCAAGGGTATTTTGTAGTAATGGAATATTTTTATCGGCAGGTATAGCCCTGCGAGAAAAGTAATTTACCATATTTATAAGCAAGTGTGTGGCCACGGGGTCTTCTGGAATATTCTCCAAAATTCTTAAATTAACAAATACAAGTTTCCCAACACCATAACGGTTAACAAGAATATCAGAGCCCCAAAAAGGTTCTTTGTCATTTTCTTTTGGGAAAAGAAGACAACCACAAATATCCTCATCTCCTTTTTCTAAAAATATTTTTGTCGGGATAATGTTTTTATATTCCTGTTTTATTACACAACGGTTGGGTAAATTAAGAAAAAGTGGATGCGGTTTAACATAATGGAAATGTAGAAATTCATTAGGATAATTCAGATTTATAGAGTGAAACTGAGGACAATTAGGGAAGATTTTGATTAGTTCATTCCAATCATCGGGTGGAGAAAAAATTATTCCAACAGCCCCATGTCGTACCTGTTCCATCATGGATACAAATTCATTTTCTGGATATGAAAAAACAGAATTATAGATTGGAGGAATTATATAGATAGGGGAAAAAGATATGGATTTCCCTACCCATGGAGCACATAACTTTGAAAATTTTTTCTGAATATCTATAAATTCAACAGGGACATTTGTCGGTTGGGGTGTTGGAAGGACATAAAAACTCTGGTATGTTTCGGATATAGTTTGATTATTTAATGATAAACGGGCGATTAATATATGTTGGCCTACTTTCCCCGACCCTGAAATCTCTCCCGTCCAGAGTGTACTGTTGTCTTTTTTTAGTTTAAGTTCTTTCTTTTTTTTCCATAATACTTGTTGAGATGGGCTTGATATATGAAGAGATAATATGGCATTGGACCCTTTTTCAATTCGAAAAATTTCTCTATTGTGAGGTATGAAAAATATATTGACAGTTGTTTCTTCATCCTGTAAAATATTTGTCTTATCACAGGATATAACCAATTTGCAGTTATCATTTATTTTCTGTAATTGGGCAACAAGTTCATCAGAAATTTTCAAAAAATTAGAAGATTCATTTAAGTGAAAGGGATTTCTTTTATATATATTATGGAAACAATATCCTTTTATTTTAGAGTTCTGTAATAGGGAAGTTACGCAAAATTGTAAATTAGACATATAAATTTCTTGTATTTGTTCTAGAAAGTTTTCCACGGAGTTTAGTGATAAACTCAAATCCCGTTCTTCAAATCCTTTTTTGATTATTGCTTTATAATGTTCATAAGTATCTTTTTCATTTATTATTTTAAAATCAGTTCTGTTTAGTTGAGACTGAATTATAAAATTCGGAGTATTTTCGTTACCTATATGTTCAAAGAAATTTTGCATGTTTTCATGTGGATATTCTTGTAGTTTTGTCCATATTTGTTTTATAGAGGACATTTCTATATTGTAGGGAATGCAATATTGGGATGGGTTTTTAAAGAGAGGAGAAGGAGGGGATAGCATGATTAATCTACTCCTGTCGATTTTCCTGAGTCTATGAACAAAACTGGATGTATTAAAGTTTTCTGATGTGTATTCGAGTAGTAGCCATACAAAGGACGGATTGTTGAGTCGTTGATCCAACATTTCTTCAATTTCGATTTGCGACAGTTCTCTCCATCTTTTAAAATTTGTATCACATTGTAGTGATGGTGTTTCTGCAATCATGATTCCTATTTCATCACAGATACGAATTATTTTGTCAGGTAATGGTTGTCCATAAGATAGCAAAAGATTAAAATTGGCTTTGCATATTTTTAAAAAACAGTCCTTTAGATTGTCATCAGAATATAAGGGAGTATTTAAGTTTTCGATATTCCAATCAAAATGGAATGCACGAACATAAAAAGGCTTAAAATTCAGGGTGAATTGGTTTTCATTTATACTGAAATCTCTCATTCCAAATTTGATTTCTGCAAAGTCTGACGATGCATCTGTGATATATTCAACTTGCATTGTGTATAACTGAGGTGAGTTGGGTCCCCATGTCTTGAAATTTTCTAATTGCATTACTAATTTAGGCTGTTTACTTTCTATACATACATCTAATTCAGGAATTTTTGTTCGTAGGATACAATCTCTATGATTGACATATACATTGGTTATGACTCTTTTCCCCCGAATATCAGGTCTAACCTGAATATTCTGAATATGATAAAGAGGGGTAAATTCGATATAGATATTACCCCAAATTCCAGGAAATCGAATCCAGGATGTATCATATACTATTGAAGATATTGGACTACTCCCAATAGGAAAGGGAGATACTTTTATTACAAGTAAATTTTTCCCGGTATGAGTATACTTTGTGATATTAAAATTAAATTTGGTAAAAGATCCTTCATGTGTCCCTATATAATGTCCGTTTAACCATAATACTGATTTATAGTTGATATTTTGCAGGTGTAAGAATAGAAGAATATCCTTTTTCACACTTTGAATATCAAATTCTTTGAGAAACCATAAATCGGAAGTGTCATTTATGTCTTGGATGGGTTTTGTTAGAGGGAGTAAGATTTTTGCTCCCTTTTCGAATGGGGGGGTGGAAAACCATTGTTGCTCTTCACCCTTTTTATCAGGGTCGGGAATGAAAAGCCAATCTCCATCTATATTCAATTTTTGTCGGTTCGGGAACATGAAAAACCCTTAACTGTCTCGAACTTGGAAATTATAATTTTACTTTTAATTGGAATATGAGGTCAAATTATACTATATTTTTATATCCTTTGGCTCATAAAAAAGATAAAGGAAATAAAAAAAATGAATGTAATCTTGTTTTGTATTGTTTGTTTTATAAAAACAGCCATATCTAATGAATTTACATTACCGGATATTCCAAACGAATTTAAATCAATAGAAAAGAAATTCTCAAATTATGAAGTAATACTCCGTCCTGATAAGAGTGAACCTGAATGGTGGGCAGGAGCCCCTTCAGTTGTTCAAGACAGTAATGGGGAGTTTTGGCTTGCGTGTAGAATGCGAACAGCAGAAGGACAGAGAGGTTTCAGGGGTTACGAAATTCGGATATTAAAAAGCAAAGATGGAATTCACTTTGAGAAAGTTAAAAGCATTTTAAGGGAGGAAGTTCCCCTTCCGGGTTTCGAAAGACCATCAATTCTGATAGACCCAAATTCGAATAAATTTAAATTGTATGCATGCGCTCCTGACAGGGAAGGAGTGTGGTCTATTATTAAGTTTGAAGATGTAGATGACCCACATAACTTTCAGCCCAATACAGCCCGAAAAGTTATTTCTCCACTTAATAAAAGGTTTGAACGGGATATTTGCCCTCGTGGATACAAAGACCCGGTTATCATTTTAAGCGATGGGGTCTATCATTGCTATACAATTGGTTATATACGCGAGAACGAATGGATTTTTCATTTTACAAGTGAAGACGGTGAAAAATGGAAACCTGTAGGCGATATAAACGAACCGATAATGAGTTTAACAGGTTGGCATAATTTCTTTGTAAGACCGGCCTCTATTTTGCCTGTTGGAATAGGTTTTCTCTTTATTTATGAAGGGTCAAATATAAAGTGGTTTGACCCTGTTTATAACATTGCTACTGGATTGGCATATACTTTTGATTTGCATACCCTTATAGATCTAACACCAAATTCGCCTCTATTAGTGAGTAGTACTCCTGTGGATATGTTTATAACATTTCGTTATTCTCAATGGCTTTGGGTTGGCAACGAAATATGGGTATATGCAGAAGTTGTTTGTCCAGATAAAACGCACGAGATAAGGCTTTATAGAATTAAGAGGTAGAATTGGGCTTGAAGATATGAGTTTTAAAACTAATGCTCAGTTATTTTAAAATATAGTACCTGTAGTCTTAATTTCACACTTCCCTCCATTTAGAAAGGAATGCAAAAGTGGAAAAAATTGTAAATTTATGTAAGAGAAGAGGTTTAATTTTTCAATCCAGTGAGATTTATGGGGGTATAAATGGATTTTGGGATTATGGCCCTCTGGGTGTGGAACTGAAAAAGAACTTAAAAGATGATTGGTGGTATGTTTTTGTACAAACAAGAGATGATATGGTGGGATTGGATGCAAGTATTATTATGCATCCCGATACATGGGTTGCCAGTGGACATGTCGAGGCTTTCCACGATATGTTGGTGGATTGTAAATCATGTAAAAAAAGGTTTCGCGCGGACCATATTGAAGGGGACCATTGTCCGGAATGTGGAGGGGAATTGACAGAGCCCCGAGCCTTTAATAGCATGTTAAGAACTCGGATTGGAGTAAGTGACGATACTGCAGTTGATACATATCTCAGACCGGAGACGTGTCAATCAATCTTTGTAGACTTTAAACAAATATATAGTACCAGTCGTGTAAAAGTACCGTTTGGGATTGCTCAGGTAGGTAAAAGTTTCAGGAACGAAGTAAATCCTCGTAATTTTATTTTTAGAAGTAGAGAATTTGAACAGATGGAGATAGAGTTTTTTTGTAGAGAAGAAGAAGAAGACCATTGGTTTGAGCGCTGGCAAGAGTGGATTTGGCAGTGGTATCTGGATATTGGAATCCGCGCGAACCAATTACGATGGTATGAGCATCCAAAAGAATCTTTAGCTCATTATTCAAAAAGAACAGTTGATATTGAATATGAATTCCCCTTTGGATGGGGAGAACTTCAGGGATTAGCAAATCGAGGCAAGTTTGATTTGACTCAACATTCAAACCATTCGAGTAAAGACCTTTCTTATTTTGATGCTGAAAGAAATGAAAGATATATCCCTACTGTAATCGAACCATCGGCAGGTGTTGACCGGACTGTGTTAGCAGTGCTTTGTGATGCATATGATGAAGAAATGGTAGAAGGTGAGTTACGAGTGGTCCTTCGACTTCATCCCCGCATAGCTCCAATCAAGGCTGGTGTTTTCCCATTAGTAAAGAAACATGGTCTATCAGAAATAGCCATGGACCTTGAAAAGAAGTTGCGGAGAAAGTTTGTAACTTTCTATGATGACTCAGGGGCTATTGGACGCAGGTACCGCCGTATGGATGAAGTAGGAACACCCTTCTGTATAACAGTCGATTTTCAAACAAAGGAAGACGGAACTGTAACAATTCGTGAACGCGACGCGATGACGCAGGTTCGTTTACCTATGGAAGATGTAGCAGGTTTTATAGAAAAACATATTACCCACGAACGCTCTTAATCATTTCAATGGATTTGTTTAATAAATGTGCTGAGAACTACGACCAATTTCGTAAAGGGAGTACTCCTTATCTTTTTACTATCATCTCACTACTGAAAAGATTTAAAAACCGTAATATTCTTGATTTGGGTTGTGGAACAGGCAATCTTTTTTTACAATTATCTCCGCATTGGAAGGGGAATTATGTCGGTATTGATATTTCCGAAAAGATGTTAAGAAAAGCTCAAGAGAAAAAAATTTCTGCAGAGTGGATTTATGCAGATGTTCGAAATATTCCATGTCAGGATGCTTCTTTTGATGGGATAACAGGAATATATGTTTTACATCTGTTAGATGACATTTCCAGAATATTAACGGAGTCTCGAAGAATACTAAAAAGTGGATGGGTTGTTTTTGTTTCTGCTCCACATCATTTTATAAAAAATCATCCCTTAAACCAATTCTTTCCCAGTTTTTCAAAAATAGATATTCAGCGTTTCCCTGAAGAAGAAAAAATAGTAGATTTGCTTAAAGGTAAAGGTTTTTATAATATTCGGAGAGAATATTACATATCGGTACGAGATTGGTTATCAGAAGAGTATTTAGAAAAAATTCGTTCAAAATTTATTTCTACGCTTCGACTTATCCCTCAAGATGAATTTGAAGAGGGACTTATCAAAATGCAGGAAGAAGTATCAAAAAGTTCCTATCAAAAACTTATTCCATGGGAAAGTGTTCTTATTATGGGGTTCTGCGATTAGATATTTTCTTATCTGCTTGTATTTTTCTGTATTAGTTCAATTTCGAAAAGAGTATCCCAATATTTTCCTGTTACTAAGAGGTGATTATTATCATTACGATATGCAATACCATTTAATACATCTGCTTG
>OGCI01000281.1_pt1 | contig 64176 bp, 58 predicted proteins | sample 1570021 | NCBI WGS metagenome assembly OGCI01 (sample SAMN06264664, study PRJEB24512) | hot springs metagenome | isolation source: Hot spring water | place: South Africa: Tshipise | collected 2015-06-21
CCACCGGCAGCGGATGCCCAAACGGGGGGGCCGCGGCGGCCGGACCATAGGTACGGCCGCCGCGGCCCCACGCCGCGCCGCCTGCTGCGCGGGCGGCGCCACAATCACTCGACGACTTACATCATGCCGCCCATGCCACCGCCCATGCCACCGCCGGCCGGCTTCTCCTCGGGCTTCTCGGCCACGATGACCTCGGTGGTAAGGATGTTCTTGGCGATCGAGGCCGCATTCTGAAGAGCAGACCTCGTGACCATCGCCGGGTCGATGATGCCGGCCTTGAACATGTCTTCGTACTCGCCGGTGGCGATGTTGAGGCCCACGCCCTTCTCGCGGGAGCGCACTTCGTTGACCACTACCGACCCTTCGAGGCCAGCGTTGTTGGCGAGCTGGCGAAGCGGTTCTTCCAAAGCCCGGGCTACAATCCTCACCCCGGTGAGCTCATCACCCTCGGCCTGGATGGCATTGACCGCTGGCACCAGAAGCAGATGGGCTACGCCGCCGCCCGGCACGATGCCTTCCTCGAGAGCAGCCCTGGTCGCGCTGAGAGCGTCCTCCACCCGGTGCTTCTTCTCCTTGATCTCCGTCTCGGTAGCCGCACCGACTTTGATGACAGCCACGCCGCCGGCCAGCTTGGCCAGCCTCTCCTGCAGCTTCTCGCGGTCGAAATCGGAGTCAGTTACCTCGATCTCAGCCTTGATCTGATTGATCCTGGCCTTGATCTGGTTTATGTCACCGGCACCGTCGACGATGGTGGTGGTGTCCTTGTTCACTACCACCTTGCGAGCGCGCCCCAGCTGAGAGAGGGTGGTGTTCTCCAGTTTGAGGCCCATCTCATCGCTGATAACCTCGCCGCCGGTAAGGATGGCGATATCCTCCAACATCCGCTTGCGACGATCCCCAAAGCCAGGCGCCTTCACGGCGATACCGGTGAAGGTTCCCCGCAGTTTGTTCACGATGAGAGTAGCCAGGGCTTCCCCTTCGACGTCTTCGGCAATGACGAGCAAGGGTTTGCCGGCCTGAATGACCTTCTCCAGAACGGGGAGCAGATCCTGGACCGAACCGATCTTACGGTTGGCAAGCAGGATGAAGGGGTCTTCGAGCACCGCTTCCATGCGCTCCGGATCGGTGACGAAGTAGGGCGAGATGTAGCCCTTGTCGAACTGCATACCTTCGGTGAATTCCAGGTCCATGCCGAAGGTGTTGGACTCTTCGACGTTGACCACGCCGTCTTTGCCGACCTTCTCGATAGCGTCGGCGATGATGTCGCCTATCTCGGGATCATCGGCTGAGATGGTGGCCACCCTAGCGATCTCCTCCTTGCCGGAGACCTCTTTGGCCATCTTCTTGATCTCTTCGACAGCCACATCCACTGCACGCTCGATGCCCCGCTTCAAAGCCATGGGGTTGGCCCCGGCGGCGACGTTCTTAAGACCCTCGCGCACGATAGCCTGCGCCAGCAGGGTCGCGGTGGTGGTGCCGTCACCGGCGATGTCGTTCGTCTTGGTAGCGACCTCGCGCACAAGCTGGGCGCCCTGGTTCTCGAAGACGTCCTCGACCTCGATCTCGCGGGCAATCGTCACCCCGTCGTTGGTGATGGTGGGGCTGCCGAACTTCTTGTCTAGAACGACATAGCGGCCCTTGGGACCCAGAGTCACCTTCACGGCGTCAGCCAAGAGATTGACTCCGCGCTCCAGCGCCCTCCGGGCCTCTTCACCGTACAAGAGTTGTTTTGCCATAAACCCGATCTCCTTTGCTCGTTACCTGGATCTTAGTCTCACACCTTCACGGTCACTTGACTGTCAGCCTGCAAGTGCGGACGGGATCATTCGCCGGGAATCACGCCGATGATGTCGGTGAGTCCACGCAGAACGAGATACTCCTCGCCGTCGAGCTTGAGCTCAGTGCCGGCATACTTGGCGAAGACGACCACGTCGCCCTCTTTGACCGGCATCGGGATGAGTTCGCCCTTTTCAGAGTATTTGCCCGGTCCAACGGCGACGACCCGACCCTTGGACGGCTTCTCTTTGGCCGTGTCGGGAAGCACGATGCCAGCCGGAGTGACCTGCTCCTGCTCGATGACTTTGACGATGACCCTGTCCTCGAGTGGCACCAGTTTCATGCACAATCCTCCTACTTATGGCGTTGATGATGACTGCTGCTCGTGGAGCCTTTCGCCCCATCGGGAGAATTGGCACTCTCCCCTTGAGAGTGCCAACGCGCGCATATGTTATGCGCAGACTCAAGATTTGTCAAATGCCTCGTGGAAGGGCAGCCAGGTGAACCGGCGCGAGCAACGGGAGACGAGGACCGCCAAGTCTAGGGCGACTCCGCAGGGAGCCAATGCCCGAGCGGCAGAGAAGCAGACGCGTCCAGCTCCAGATAGGTCGGATACGGCAGGAAGGGTCCGGCCAGTGCAGCGGCCCCGATCATAGCCGCGTTGTCGGTGCAATAAGCCAAGGGAGGGACGACCACGTGGAAACCAGCGGCCTCACCCTGCTCTCGCAGACGACGACGAAGGAGCGAGTTGGCAGCCACCCCACCAGCCACGGCAAGGGTCCTCGCCTGCTCCTTGCGGCCTGTTTGCAGCGATTTCTCCACCAAGGCCCGTACGATGGCTTCCCGATAGGAGGCGGCGACATCTGCTGCCCGCCGCGCTCTTTCCTCCGCGCTCATGTCCCGCAGCAGGTAGTACAGCGCCGTCTTCACTCCCGAGAAAGAAAAGTCGGGCTTGCGTGAGCGGCGCAGGGCCACCGGGAAGCGGAAGGCAGCGGCATCACCTTTCTCTGCCAACAGATCGAGCTCTCTCCCGCCCGGGTACCCCAGCCCGAGCAGACGGGCGCCCTTGTCGAAAGCCTCGCCCGCAGCATCGTCGAGAGTCTGGCCCAGGAGACGGAAAGAGGCTCTGTCGTCCGCGCGGACCAGAAGGGTATGCCCTCCTGAGGCCACCAGAATGACCATGGGGAAAGGCGCCGCGGGATCGGCCAACCAGACTGCCGCCAGATGTCCGTGCAGATGATTCACTGGATAAAGCGGTAAACGCCGGCTCCAGGCTATGACCTTGGCTGTCTGGACTCCCACTAGAAGAGCACCGATGAGGCCAGGACCCACCGTGACAGCCACCCCGCCCAGATCGTCAAAATCACAGCGCGCTTCTCGCAGAGCCTCGGCAACCACTGCACTCATCCTTTCCACGTGCGCCCGGCTGGCCGCCTCTGGCACTACCCCTCCGTAGCGCTCGTGTATGGAATCCTGGGAGTGCGAGATCGAGGTCAGGACCTGGCCCTCCCCGGTCAATACGGCAGCCGCCGTATCGTCGCAAGAGGTTTCGATGGCTAACAACAGTCTGTCCCTGTCCCAAGGTCGCCCACCAGTAGTCCACGACCCCCGGCTCGGTCTCGGCTTCGCCCGCAGGGCTCCCCGCCCCGCTCGCGACGTCGGGGCGGCGGGTTTCCGGGGGCCAGGCTCACACTTCAACACCAAAGCGTCTTCCCCTGTGTCACGGTAGTAGCCTCGGCGCACGCCGACCTGCTCGAAACCAGCCGCGGCATACAACCTAAGCGCAGCCGAATTGGCGGGTCTCACTTCCAGAAGGACTGCACAATCTGCCTCTCGAGCGGCCGCCATGAACTCCTCCAAGAGCAGGCGGCCTATGCCCCGGCCTCGAAACGACGGAGCTACGGCCAGGTCCATGAGGTGCCAGACCTCGGGGTACATCCGTCCGAAGAGGTAGCCAACCACCCTCCCGGAAGCGTCTTCCGCCACCATCTTCCAAGCTAGCGGCTCATCGAGCTCGTCGGCCAACATCCCGGACGACCAAGGGTCCGGGAAGGAGGTGCTCTCGATAGCCGCCACTTGGGGCAGGTCAGCGGGCCGCATTCCCCGCAAGAGTATCAACCCGGTGTTCATGGACATGGATTCTCCGTTTTCCAGGCCCGATGCCCTACGCCCAAGGATCACGCATCTTGGTGATGTGCAAGTCAGCATCGGGAGATCTGACATAGATGGGCCTGACGCTTTCAGGAGTGCCCGGGGCTCCCGGTCTGAGCGGCGCTACCTTGAGGTCATCGGCAAGAGCCTGGCCCAGCCAGGCAAGGGCGTCCACCCCGCCTTCCTCCCCTGCGGGCTCCTCCAACCACTCTTGGCCAACCAAGAGAAACTGAGGGCGTAGCAAAGAGTCGACCGCGGTCCAGCCAGCCGGGACCTCCACCGGGATGAAGTCAAGGTCACCCACAAGAATGCCGGTACCGGCCCGTTGCCCAAGTACATCGCTCAGAGCCCGGCGGTCGCAAAGAGCTATCGGGCCAGAGCGGCGCCAGGCCGGGAGGCTCACGTCGCTGCCTCTCCCTTGCCCCGCCCTGACCGCCTCGTAGATGGCATAGAACACCTGTCCCCGACGGGCATCAACGAACGGGACGATCGTGCCAGCCGAGGACGGGACGATCTTGTTGGCCAGCCCTTCCCCCTCCTCAGAGGCTGTTTCGGCAGACTCTTCACCAGACTGGACTCTTAGGGCAGCGACTGCTGCAAGCGCGCCCAGCGTATTCACCCCGACTACGGGACGGTCGAGAGCTAGGGCGAGAGCCCGAGCCATCGCCACGGCGAGTCGCACCCCTGTGAAAGTCCCAGGCCCTATCCCGACCACCACAGCACCGATGTCGCCCGGCTCCGCGCCCATGCTGCACAAGAGCTCGTCGAGCGAGCGGACTAGACTACGCGCCTGGTTTTGTCCACCCGTGTCGAGGCGGTCGGCAAGCAGCCCCAGCGAGAACCGCCCCCCTCTGTGGCCGCCGCGATCGCCGCCCGACTCGCTGCTGCAGTCGTAAACAAACAGCGCCACCCCGCACGCCCGAGTGGAACTGTCCAAGGCTACCACCAGCCTCTCAGCCACCAGCAGCCTCCCAGCGCGTTCTAGCCGCGTCGTCCATGGCCAAGATCTCGATAGCGCGTTCAAGCAGAGAAACGTGCTCCAGCCTCACCAGCCAAGAAGGGTCCCCCAGCCGCTCCGCCCCCACCTCCGGCCACTCGACCAGAGTCACGGCTCGATCGTCCCGATATTCCTCGAGCGCGAGGGCATCGTCGTCGGCAAGCGTTTCCAGACGGTATAAGTCTAGGTGCCTAACAATGAGGTCACCTCGGTAGATGTTGGCCAGAGTGAAAGACGGACTGCGGACGGGATCGCTGACCCTAAGAGCCTCCGCCACGGCTCGAACGAACGTGGTCTTACCCGAGCCCAGAGGCCCTAGCAAGAGCACCAAGTCTCCCGGGCGCAAGGCCCGGGCCAGGCGCCGAGCCGCTCTGGTAAGAACGGTCAGGCTCGCCCGAGAGTGGCTGTACACTACCACGCCCTCGCCTACCAAAGCAGCAACTGCTCCCCCCGTGAGGTAGCCACCTTGTCTTCCGGGACGACCGCCTCCACGCGCCCCTCTATCCCTGGCCGGAGCTGATCTTGCCAGGGCCCTGCGTCCTCCCGTATGGCCGCCTCTGCCTTGCGCAAGGCGTCCGCACCTCGGGCCAGAAGGACCTTGAGTTTGGCGAAGTCCTCCTCCAGGACCACACGGTTGGCCGGAGTGTAGAGAGCAGCAGCCGGGTGGAACACCGGGAAGATGATGACCTTGTGACCACAGAGTTCCCGCTCCTTGGCTCTCCCATGTATGGCGGTGATACTGGATTCTGTATCGGCGAGCAGCCGCGTAGCGAAACGACCAAGCGTGCAGATCACGCGCGGGCCGATGATGTCGATCTGTTTCATCAGTTTTGGACTGCATGCCTCTATCTCGTCAGGGGCTGGATCCCGATTCTCAGGAGGTCGGCACTTGACAACGTTAGCGATATACACTTGGTTCCTCTCTAGACCGATGCCCTGCAACAGCTCCGTGAGCAGCTTACCGGCTTGTCCCACGAATGGCTCTCCTTGCCGGTCTTCGTGGAAACCTGGCCCCTCTCCCACCAGCATCAACTCAGCCTCGGGGTCACCTACTCCGAACACCACCTGTGTACGCCCCCGATGGAGCGGGCAGTCGGTACAGTCTCGTATCGACTCGTGAAGCGCCCGCAACGCCGCAGCAGCATCCATTTCGACTCCGGATTTCTGCCTATTCCAGGTCTCGTCCATCGTAGCTTCCAGGTTACCAAAAGAACGGCGCCGCTAGCTGTCCGCTGGCGCTCCGCCGCTTGCCGCGTCTGCGAGGTACTGTTATCCTTCGCCGTGGACAACTGTGGAGAGAGTCCACTGACCCCCCGCGGTCATGAGGCGGACCGCCTACCCTGGGGAGGCGTAGCTGCACGACCACTGCGGGTGGCAGTGGAGTAAGACTCATAGGCCGAGCCACGTCTGGTATCTCTCGGTAGAACTGGAACAGGCAGGTATCTCATCGAGGCAGAAACCACACCTCTGCGTTTTGCCGTCATCGGCGCCGGTCGACTCGGAGCGAGCCTCCTACTGGCTTTGCGCAATCAGGGCGCTGTACTCACCGGGTTTGTTACCCGCACACCCGCAGGTCGGGAGCGCGCCCGCGCTTGGACCGGTCTGGAACCGTTGCAGACACTCGCCGAGCTGGTCGCCACCGAACCTCGTCTCTTCATCATCGCGGTCCCCGACGACAACGTGTCCGCGGCCGCCGAGGAATTGGGGGCGCTCCTCGCTGAACGGAGATCGGCCGCTCCTCCCGTGGTGCTTCACACCAGCGGCGTCACCTCGGTCTCTGCCTTGCGCCTTTGTGAAGAGGCCGGATGCCTAGTGCTGGTTTTCCATCCTTTGCAGACCTTCCCCGATCCTGCTCTGGGAGCCGGTCGTCTCCAGGGCTCGGCCGTGGCCATAACCCCACCCGAAGGGGGACGACGGGCGGAGGCGCTGGCATTCGGTGTTGCGCTCGCTCGTCTCCTTGGAGCGCATCCCTTCCTGCTGGAAGATGACCGGCGAGCGCTTTACCACGCTGCCGCTGTGGTGGCCTGCAACTACTTTGTAACCCTGGCAGAACAAGCGCGAAAGCTTTTCGTCCGAGCAGGACTCCCAGAGCAAGAGGCGCTCACGCTTTTCCTGCCGCTGGTCGCTTCGACCTTGGAGAACATCCGCACAACAGGTACGGCTGCAGCTCTGACCGGACCCGTGGCCCGAGGCGATGGGGACACCGTGCGCAAACACCTGGAAGCACTGAGCCTAGAGGCCCCCGAGGTAGTCCCCCTCTACGTGGCTTTGGGATTGGCCACGGTTGAGCTGGCCCGCCTGCAAGGACGCCTTGGTGACGCCGAACTCAAGGCTGTAAGGAGCGCCCTCGGGGAGTGGCACAACCTTTCCCCGTTCACTCTGGACAACCGCATGGAGATAGGAACATGATGGAAGAAGCTATGTCGACCCCTGAGCCCACCCCAGACTCGCCGCTGCCGGGCCCGCGCCAGCTTACGCTGACCGAGGGTTCGCTCTGCCTGGGCACGGCGGAAGTTGTCACCCGGCGCCTGCAGTTCACCACAACGGGGGACGCGGACATGGTCAACCTCACTCAAGGCGTACGCCAGGCCGTGCGAGAAAGCGGCCTGCGCGCCGGTCTCGTGACTATCTTCGTGCCCGGAGCCACCGGGGCTGTGACCACTCTTGAGTTCGAGCCCGGCGTGGTGAAGGATTTCCGGGCGTTGTTCGACCGTGTCGCCTCTCCTACTGAGCACTACTACCACAACGACACCCACCCCGACTGCAATGGTCACGCCCATGTCCGCGCGGGGCTGCTGGGACCCTCATTGGTGGTCCCGTTCGAGGAAGCTGAACCCTGCCTCGGCCACTGGCAGGAGATAGCTTTTGTCTGCTTCGACAATCGGCCTCGGCAACGCACGGTCATCCTGCAGCTCATGGGAGTGCGCTGACCATGAACACCTTACGACCACTTGCACCAGGGAGACCCCGCCATAGCCTTGATCCACACAGGAGGGGGAGGGCCTATGAAACCAGTACTCCAGCTCGCTCTTGATTTCGTCGACCTTCCGCGCGCACTGCAGGTAGCCGAAGAGGCTGTCGCCGGAGGGGCGGACTGGCTCGAAGCCGGCACCCCCCTCATCAAGAGCGAAGGTCTCCAGGCTGTGCGTGAACTCAAGGCCCGCTGGCCCGACCATGTGATCGTCGCCGACATGAAGACCATGGACGCAGGTCGAGCCGAGGTGGAATACGCAGCCAAGGCAGGAGCCCGGGTAGTGGGGGTCCTGGGTGCCGCCTCGGATGCCACTATCCGCGAGTGTATCGAAGCGGCCCGCAACTACGGAGCCGAGATCGTTGTAGACATGATCCAGGTGGCAGACGTCGTGGAACGGGCGAAAGCAGTCGAGGAGATGGGCGCGAGCTACATCGGCATCCACATCGCCATCGACGAGCAGATGCGTGGTCAGACGCCCTTTGCTCTGTTGGAGCAGGTCGCCCGGGCGGTCACCCTCCCCGTGGCCGTGGCAGGAGGTATCAACTCGGAGACGGCACCTCTTGCCATCCAGGCAGGGGCTAGCATCGTGGTGGTAGGAGGGGCGATCATAAAGGCCGCCGATGCTACAGCGGCCACCCGCACCATCAAGCAGGCCATGGAGACCCTGACCCCCGTCCGCTCGGAATACTTCGTCCGGGCCACCGGGCCCGATTTACGCGAGAAGCTTGCGCGAGTCTCAGCGGCGAACGTCTCCGACGCTCTCCATCGTGCAGGAGACATCCCCGGCCTCCACCCCCTCACCCCCGGTTCCAAGCTGGTCGGGCCCGCTCTCACAGTGCGCACTTATGCCGGCGACTGGGCTAAACCCGTGGAAGCGATCGACAAGGCCGCCCCGGGGGACGTGATCGTGATCGACGCCGGGGGAATCGGGCCGGCGGTGTGGGGAGAGCTGGCCACCCACTCGGCCCTCCAGCGCAAGGTGGCCGGGGTGGTGATCTACGGTGCCGCCCGCGACAGTGGGGACATCCGGGCCCTTGGCTTCCCCTTGTTCTGTTCTCTGGTGTCCCCGACGGCAGGCGAACCTAAGGGCTTCGGGGAGATCGGGGTGCCCATACGTATTGCTGGAGTCCGGATTTGCCCGGGCGACTGGATCATCGGGGACGATGACGGAGTGTGCGTGATACCACGGGAGAAGGCGCTGGAATACACGAACCGGGCCATGGATGTCCTGGAAAGGGAGAACCGCTTGCGCAAGGAGATACAGGAAGGCAGTACCTTGAGCCAGGTGGGGTATCTCCTCCGCTGGGAGAAGCGCTAGCCGTCTGGAAATCCGATCCACCGGCTGCTGTCAGGCGCGTCGGCTTGGGCACGCTTTCTCTGGCTACCCACTGTGTGTTCCTCCAGCCGGAAGCCGCCTGGTCGGCCTAGGGTACCTCCACCACTAGGCTGTCTATCAAGCGCGTCTCCCCGAACCGGACGGCCAGGGCCAGTAGACACCGGCCTCGCAGCGTTTGCACCGGCTGGAGGCTGTCAGCATCCACCACTTCTACGTAATCGATCACCGCTAGCGGAGCCGTATGGACGATCTCGGAGAGACGGCGGACAATCACTTCCGCCGCCCGCTCGCCCCCTTCGACCAGGTGCCGGGCCTCCTGCAACGCGGCGAAAAGCACCGGCGCCTGCTCCCGCTGGACCTTCGTGAGGCGAGTGTTGCGCGAGCTGAGAGCAAGACCGTCTGCCTCCCGCACTGTGGGACAGCCCACTATCTCCACGGGAAGATTCAGGTCCCGGGTCATGCGCCGGATCACGGCCAGCTGTTGGAAATCTTTTTCGCCGAAGTAGGCACGGTCGGGGCTGCAAATAGCGAAGAGCTTGGCGACCACGGTGCATACTCCCCGAAAATGACCAGGACGGGAGGCACCGCACAAGTGGTCGGTCAACCGCTGGACCTCTACCCAGGTGGCGAAACCGTCCGGATACATCTCTGCCACCGAAGGAGCGAAAACCAGGTCAGCGCCGGCCTGCCCCGCCACCTGGCGGTCGTGTTCCAGAGTGCGGGGATAGGTAGCGAGGTCGCGCCGGTCGTCGAACTGGGTGGGGTTCACGAACACGGAGACTACGACCAGGCCGTTCTCTGAGCGGGCCCGGCGCATAAGAGAGGCGTGACCATTATGCAGAGCCCCCATGGTGGGCACCAGACCTACACTTAGACCGCTGGCGCGGGCAGCTGCAACTTGTGAGCGGAGCTCCACGATGGTTTCCACGACGCGAGCCGGGCGGGTGGGGACATCCGGCCCTTCGGGAGTGCACGACTCGGCAGGCCCCCCCGGCGCGGCAAGCGGAGCGGTCCCAGAACGAGGTCTCAGGGTTTCTTCGTCCCCGAGGGCGCTCGCTCCACCGCTTCCATCCTCATACGGCATCCCAGTTCCCGACCTCGCTTCCCGAGTCATCCCAGTGGCTCTCCCTGATCCGGGGGCAACTCCCTCAGCCCGGGCACTCCGCCCTTACCTTCCGCTTGCTCTACCGCCCGGCGTATGGCGCGGGCTACCACTTCTGCCGCAGCCACGCCGACCTGAAAGACGTTGCCGGGCACCTTTCCGGTGGCAAGGACGAAAACGGCATCTCCGTCCACCGGAGTATGCACCGGATCGATGGCTCGGGCGAACCCGTCGTGGCACAGTCGAGCCACGATCCCGCACTGAAGCTTATCCAGCGCGGCGTCTGTCATCACCACGGCAAGAGTAGTCGCTTCCACCGCGTTGAACACCGGCGCGCTGGGCAGGGAGAGAAGCCGCCGACTGCTCCTGATGAAGACTCCGTTCTCGCGGGCCCCGGCCAGCACCGAACCGTCCTCGGCCAGCACGTCTCCCAGGGCGTTCACGACCGCAAGCGCAGCAACCGTGATACCGGCACCGATGGTAGCCCGGGCCAGTCCCACGCCCCCCTTCACAGCCCCGGTCATGCCGAGGAGCTTGCCTACGGTAGCGCCTGTACCTGCTCCCACCGAGCCCTCGGTCAAAGCGCCCGTGCCTTCGTAGGCGGAAAGAGTCGCCAGATAGGCATCGTGAGGCTGAGGACAGGCAGACGGATCCCCTAGACCCAGGTCATATACCACTGCTCCGGCCACTAGCGGCACGCGGGCATAAGGGGTTCGGTAACCCAGCCCTCGCTCCCGCAGGAAACGGCTCACCCCGGCGGCTGCCGCTAGCCCGGGAGCGCTGCCTCCGGTGAGAAGAACGCCGTGGAGTTCGCGCACAGAGGCGTAGGGAGATAACAGGGCGGTCTCCAGCGTTCCCGGGGCTCCTCCCCTGATATCGACCGAGGCGGTCGCCCCTTGGGGGGCAAGCACCACCGTGCACCCGGTCAGGCCCACATAGTCAGAGTGGTGGCCGATGAAGATACCGTCAAGCCCGGGGACCGCCGTCATGGCCTTGTCGTACGGATCAGCGCGAGTTCTTCCTCATCTGCTCGAGGAACTCGGCGTTGGACCTGGTCTCCTTGAGTTTTTGGATGAGCAGTTCAATGGCCGCGTTCGGGTCGAGCGCGTGCAACACGGAGCGAAGTTTCCAGATCATCTTCGCTTCGGCCGGATCCAAGAGCAACTCTTCTTTTCGCGTACCGGAGTTCTCGATATCGATAGCTGGAAAGATGCGTTTGTTGGCAAGCTGTCTGGTGAGACGGACCTCCCAGTTGCCAGTGCCCTTGAACTCCTCGAAGATGACCTCGTCCATCCGCGATCCCGTCTCCACAAGGGCCGTGGCCAGAATGGTAAGCGAACCACCTTCCTCGATATTGCGGGCCGCTCCGAAGAACTTCTTGGGCGGATAGAGGGCAGTAGAGTCAACACCCCCGGACAAGATACGCCCGCTGGCCGGTGCCATCAGGTTGTAGGCCCTGGCCATCCGGGTAATGGAGTCCAACAGAACCACCACGTCTTTACCGATCTCGACCAGACGCTTGACCCGTTCGAGTACCAGTTCCGTCACCTGGATGTGGTTCTCCCCTGGTTGGTCGAACGTGGAGGCCACCACCTCGCCGTTGACTGTGCGCTCCATGTCGGTGACTTCTTCCGGGCGCTCGTCAACCAAGAGGACGATCAGGTGCACCTCGGGGTTGTTGATGCTTATGGCATGTGCAATGTCTTTGAGGATGGTGGTCTTACCGGCCTTGGGAGGCGAGACTATCAGACCACGCTGCCCTTTCCCCAAGGGACTGATGATGTCCATCACGCGGGCCGATATGCGGTCGGGCGTGGTTTCCAAGCGCAGTCTTTCCGTCGGGAAGAGGGGAGTCAGTGACTCGAAATTCGGCCGGTGCCGCGCCTGCTCCGGGTCCATGCCGTTAACGGACTGTATCTTGAGCAAAGCATGGTACTTCTCGTTGTCGCGCGGCATCCGCACCTGACCGGTTATCTCGTCGCCCCGTCTGAGCTTGAACCTCCGTATCTGCGACAAGGAGACGTAGATGTCGGAGTCCGACTGGGTATAGCCCTGGGTACGCAGGAAGCCGTAACCGTCGGGCAAGATGTCGAGCAGGCCAGTGCGGAACTGAAGACCGCGGTCCTGGGACTGCTCGTTCAGGATCTTCATGATGAGATCCTGTTTCGAGTACTTGCGGTAGTTCTTGATGCCCAGCTCGCCCGCTATGATGTGCAGATCGGACAGCAGTTTGGGCTCGATCTCGTTCGCGGCAGTAGTCTTCACCGCGAGTGCCTGTTGTTCTTCATGCTCTTCCACTTTCGTTCTTCTCTTCCTCCATGTTGCGCTGGTTTGACACTTCTAGCGCAGAGTGAGATGCACCCCTGCCCCATCCTCGTTGCGGTGCAAGGTCCGGACGGTCCTCACTGCCTTACACCGCGAACAGATCACTAGCGTCTCCGTACAGACTCCCTCGCTGCGCCTTTCGACCCCCCGCAGGAAACGTCCCCCGGTGACGGCCGTGGCCACAAACACCACGCCCTCTCCCACCAAGTCGGTGGTGCTCAGTTTGGCTTCGAAATCTGCGAGACCGAACGACTGCAGCTCTTCCACCTGCCGCCGGGATACGGGCCAGAAACGCGCCTGGATGTGCCCACCCAGACCCCGTAGAGCGGCGGCCGCGATGACGGCCTCGATGGAGCCGCCGATGCCGATGCAGATGTCCACGCCTGCGTCCTTGACCGCGGCTGCCAGACCAGCCGAGATGTCCCCATCGGGGATAAGGCGCAGCCGGGCTCCTGCCTCCCTGATTTCCGCGCACAGCCGTTCGTGCCGTGGCCGGTCTAGCACGGCCACCACCAGCTCCTGCGTCGGCCGGTTCAACGCGATCGCCAGGTTCCGCAGGTTCTTGCCGACAGGTGCATCCAGATCGAGCGAGCCCTTGATCGAGCCGCCGGTCATGATCTTCTCCATGTACATCTCAGGGACCGCTAGCAGACTACCGAGCGGCCCGGCCGCGAGCATCGAGAGTGCCCCCTCGGCTCCCCGAGCCAGCGGCTCTCTTCCCTCCAGGGGCAGCGTCACTATGTCCCACCCTTCCCCCGCATCCCCCCACTCTTGTCCCGCCCGGAGAGCCCCGGGCCCTCCCGACCCTTTGGTCGCTACCACTCGGGTCTTGACCGAAACCTGTGACAACGCCTCCGCCATGGCTGCCTGCGCAGCCAGGTCGGCCGCGACTCCGTCGCCCCGGCCCAGCCACTGCGCCGCGGCCAGGGCCGCAGCTTCGGTCACCGCCTGGAAGTGGCGGCAGCCACAAGAGACCTCAGGCCACACGGACGCCCTCTGCTTCCTCGATGACGTCGTACAACGCATCTACGATGGACACCACCGTGTCATCGATGTTCACGTTGTCGACCACCAGCGTCCCTTCTCTTTCGGCCTGTTCCAGGATGAAATCCTGTATGCGGCGTATCTCGGAGAAGTTGCGCAAGTAACGAGCCACCGCTCGCTTACCGGCAGTCTCTTGTTCGCGGACCAACAGATGGCTGCGGTGCAGCTCCTCATCCTGGACTGACACGACCAAGGGGAGCAGGAAGACCTCCGGCACCCTCTCCTTGGCCCCCATGGAGGCCAGCATGCCCGGCACCATATGTACACCTTCCACCACTATGCTCGTGTGCTCCTGGATGGAGCGGTCGATGATGGCAAGAACACCCACATTGACCATCTCCACCTGCTCCATGAAACCCAGCATGCGATGATCGACGTCGCCTCCGACCGGGATGCGTACCGCGCGAGCCGCCTCGTAACTGGAGTAGTGGATAGCAGGCATCAGACTCTTGGAGAAGAATGCCCGCATGGCCTCCCGGATGGAGTCGGTGGAGATGATGCGCACGATGCCCAGTCGGTTGGCCAGACGCGCGGCAATGGTGCTCTTGCCCACCCCCGTGGCTCCCCCTATCAGGATCACCACGGGCTTATCCTCAGCGGCCACCTTGTTCCACAGCCGATATCTTTGCAGGTACCGATCCTCTCCCAGGCCGGCGAGCACGTTTTCCACCATCATGCGCAGATGGTCCAATCCCACTTCACTTCTGCCCGTCTGAGACAGACGACTCTCCACCTCGAGTGCCACCACGTAGGAGCGCTCCGGGGGAAGACCGGTCGAGGTCAAAGCAGTGGCCAGCAGCCCCTTGGAGAAGGGGACCTTATGACCCTCGCTCACGAGATGGATGATCACGCGGTCATACTCCCTGTGCGAACCTTTTCCTGGCCAAAGCCGCCAGTCTGTCGACCAGTTCTCTCAAGTGTCCCTCGCGCACTCCTTCTGCCTCCACCGGAACATTGTCGACGAACACGATGGGCAGCCCCCGCTTGTCGGCCTCCTCCGCCACCAGGTCTATGGAGGCAGCCTTGATCTCCGTAAGCACCAGCTCCACCTTCGCCATGGCCGGGCTCTCCAACGCCTCTCGCAACCCCCTCCGGTCAGCCAGTCGGCAGCACACCAACTCGACCTGGCACCCCCACTGCTCTTGCAGGTGCCGGGCCAGATGCGGCCCCAACTCCGCAGGCGCGGTCGTGAAGAAGGCCACCCTTCGACCACTAACCTCCGCCTGGGGCCGAGGCCTGAACACTACCGGCACCGCCTCGATGCCTGGCTTCACACCCCGCACCGCGTCGACCAGGAGATTCACCTGGGCATCGCGGGCAAGCGGCTCCTCGGCCATGGTGACCACCACCGCGTCGCTCACCAGCGTCCGGTACCTGCCCAGGTACCCAGCCACATGTGCGAGCGGCTGCTGAGCTCCCACCACCAACAACGTGACGTCACTGGCGACAGGAGGCAGCGCGGCCCCACTTCCTTCCAGGACCACGAAGTCCGCATGTAGCTGGTTGGCGAGCCTCACCCCTTCGGCGAAATTCGAGGAAAAGGGTGCGCCAGCCAATCCACCGCCACAGCGCCTACAGCCCACCGCCATCACGCCCGCCAAGACCGCATCTTCGAAATGGTCCGACGCGGCATGCCGACCCTGTCGACTGAGAGCAAGCAGATCGACCGCTTGCAGGCGCCCATCCCGACCGTCCACGATCTCGGGTACTGCAGGCCCCCCTCTTCCCATAGCCACTACCACCACGGGCGGCGCTCCCGGGGGCGCAGAGACCCCTCCAGCCTCAGCGGTCTCCCGGATCCTGCGGGCTACGTAACCGCTGACCCCTGTCTTGCCTACTCTCTTACCCGTGCCGATGACTGCTAGCGACGGACTTGAGCAAAGGCGTTGACGAGCCGGGGCATGGAAACGGAAATCGGAACCTACATAGTCGATGTTGCGTGCCAGACTCTCACTGATGAGGCAGAAACGCTTTTCGTATCCTAGCACTGGTTCATCGCTCAGGTCAACGACTACCTCCGGGCGGAACTGCTCCATCGCCCTGGCTAGGGTCTCCACCACATCTTCTCCGAAAAGCACGGGCAAGCCGTAGACCTGCTCCGCTTCCTCCCGAAGGCCGGTCACTCTTATCTTCTCCGCCCCCCCGACGAACACCGCAGCGAGGAACTCATATTCCTCGGCAGCGCATCTCAACGTGTCGGCCACCACCGGCGGGTAGTGCTCGCCGTCGATCAGGGCTAAGGCTCTTCGTCTCATCAGCTCTTCGAGCGGTCGAACTCCACTATCGGCTCTTCCCCGTGGAAAGGAAAGCGCCGAGTAACCACCACGTGGCAGTCTTCGATCTTGATCACGTTGTAGCAGGGCTTGGTGTCGCCGCGAAGACGTAGAGTCGATACCGTACCGGCGTTGACGATGTACATGTTCTCAAGGCGCCAGGCGTAAGGCACGTGTTTGTGCCCAGAGAGAACGAGCTCCACCCCGCACTCGATCAGGACTTCGAGCACATCGCCGGCGTCGTTCACGATGTTGCGCTCCCGGCCAGTACCGGGGATGGGCAGCAGATGGTGGTGGAGTACGAAGATCTTGAAATCGTCGGGTCTCTCCAAGAAAGCCTGCCTTATCCAGGGATACCGGTGGCGACCGATGCGACCGTTGTCCAGGTCGGGCTCCGTGGAATCCACCCCCACGATGGTCACGCCGGGTTTGCGTATCACCGTCTCCCGACTGGCGAACAGGCGCTCGAAGTGAGCATAGCCCACGTTGCGACTGTCGTGGTTCCCCGGCACCACTAGGACGTCAGGACAGCTCAACCGGTCCAGGTATTCCTTCGCCTCGCGGAACTCCTGGCGAAAACCCATATTGGTGAGGTCTCCGGTCACCACCACCACGTCCGGTCCCAGGTCGTTCACCTCCACCAGAGCGCGGTCGAGCAGGTTGGAAACGAAGTACTGGGAGCCAGTGTGAAGGTCGGAAAGATGGGCGATGACGCAGGAACACTGTTGGTCTGGCATCGCGTTTACTCCGTGCCGGCTATCAGTTCCTCTACACGCCCCAGGTCAGCAGGACAATGAAGGATAGGCCGAGACTGTTCGATAGCTATCTGCGGGTCCTTGAGACCGTGACCCGTCAACACGCAGACCACGGTGTCCCCGACAGGAAGCCCCCTTTCCCGGTACTTGAGGAGGCCGGCGACACTGGCTGCTGAAGCTGGCTCGCAGAACACCCCCTCCCTCTGCGCCAGCAACCGTTGTGCCGCCAATATCTCCTCGTCGGTCACGTCACGGATCGCACCTCCCGACTCCCGAGCGGCACCTAGAGCCTCCTCGCCCCGAGCGGGATTGCCGATGCGGATGGCGGTAGCCACAGTCTCCGGGTTCTCTACGGGATAGCCGCGCACCAACGGATTGGCACCCTCGGCCTGGAACCCCCAGACTACCGGCAGGCGTTTGGCCGTGCCCCGGGACTGATACTCCTTGAAGCCTTTCCAGTACGAGGTGATGTTGCCGGCATTTCCCACCGGGATGGAGAGTAACGCAGGGGCCTCCCCCAGGCTGTCGACTATCTCGAAAGCGGCTGTCTTCTGCCCTTCGATCCGGTACGGGTTGAGCGAATTCACCAGGGTGATGGGGTGGCGTTCGGCGATCTCCTTGACATAACTCAGGGCCAGGTCGAAATTGCCATCTATAGCTATAGCCACCGCTCCGTGCATGAGCGCTTGTGAAAGCTTGCCCATGGCGATCTTCCCCTCGGGGATGAGCACCACGCAACGCATCCCCGCCCTGGCCGCATAGGCGGCCGCAGAGGCAGAAGTGTTCCCGGTCGAAGCGCAGATGACCGCTCTCGAACCCTCCTCCACCGCCCGAGTGATGGCTACCGTCATGCCTCTGTCCTTGAAAGACCCGGTGGGGTTGGCCGCTTCATACTTGAGGAAGACCCGGCAGGCCAGCTCCTGGCTGAGCCAAGGGGCTGGGATCAGGGGGGTACTACCTTCCCCCAGCGTGACCGGCGGGGTGTCTGCGCGCAGGGGCAGATGCTCGCGATACCTCTCGATGACACCGAACGGCGCCTTCATCAGAGCACCCTCAGGGTCCTGGGGCTACTCTTGCAGCAGGAGAGTCCCTTGACCTGCTCGATGGCAGCGAAGAAACCTGCTTCCTTGGTGGGATGGGTGATGAGCACTAGTTCGGCCTCAGCCCCCCGCCCTTTCTGGAGCATGCTGGCAACGGAAACGGAATACTCACCGAAGACGGAGGCTATCTGGGCGAGTACTCCGGCGCGGTCTTCCACGTTCATCTTGATGAAGAATGCCGACTCCACTTCGCTCGCGGGCAGGAACTCCAGACTCCGGTAGCAGGAGCAGCTCTGCAGGAAACCGACATCCTTGGTGTTAGCGATGGACACGATATCGCTGACCACCGCGGTGGCCGTAGGCCGGCCTCCCGCTCCCGGGCCCATCAGCATGATTTCGCCGATCTCATCCCCTTGCAAGAACACGGCATTATTGGACCCCTCGATCGAAGCCAAGGGATGTGACTGGGGCACCAAAGCCGGGAACACCCGCACACTCACTCTGTTACCGATGAGGCGCGCCGCTCCAATGAGTTTGACCACAAAACCCAGCCCCTTGGCGTAGCGCACATCCTCCAAGGTCACGTCTTGGATGCCCGTGTAGCTGACATCGGCCAATGTCACCCGGCTGTGAAAAGCGATGGAGCCCAGGATGGCCATCTTGGCGGCAGCGTCTGCCCCGCCCACATCGGCGGTGGGGTCAGCCTCGGCGTAGCCCAACCGCTGGGCCTCAGCCAGGATCTCAGCATAGTCACCCTCTTCATGATGCATGCGGGTGAGAATGTAGTTGGTCGTCCCGTTCACGATTCCGTAGACGGTCTTAAGGCCGGCCGCGATCATGCTTTCCCGCATCACCTTGATGATAGGTATGGCTCCAGCTACCGAGGCCTCGAACCGCAAGTGGCGTCGCTCTTCGCGGGCCAGGGTGAACAGCGCTTGACCCCGCGTAGCAAGGAGTTGCTTATTGGCAGTGACCACATCCTTGCCCTTCCGCATGGCGGCATCCAGGAAGTCGAAGGCGGCCTCAGTGCCGCCGATCACCTCCACTACGATAGCGATGCTGGGATCGTCTACGATCTCCACGAAATCAGTGGTGAAGAGCCCGGCGGGAGCATCCGGAGGCACCTTCCGCGGGTCAATCTCGAGGATCTTGGCTACCTGCAGATCGACTCCAGTGCCCTCTAGTATCTGGCCGTGCTCTTGCTGGATCAGACGATAGACACTGGACCCGATAGTGCCGAATCCCAGCAACCCGATCCTCACAATCCTCTCGCGGTTCATCATTCTCCTCCATCCGGCGGACTAAGGTCCGGGCGAAGCGGCCGGTGCTTGGCGATGAGATCGCCGTAGGTCTCCCGCTCGATTATGACTCTGGCCCTGCCTTCGCGCACCATCACCACGGCTGGCCGTAGACTTCCGTTGTAGTTCGAGGCCATCGCATAACAGTAGGCCCCAGTGGCAGGCATGACCAGGGTATCCCCTGGCTCAGGCCGGGCGATCACGGCCTCTCGCAGCAAGATGTCACCACTTTCGCAGTGCTTTCCGGCCACGGTGACCACCGTGTCGGCCGGCCACTCCGCCTTGTTGGCCAGCATGGCCTCATACTCCGCGCCGTATAGCATGGGACGGATGTTGTCACTCATCCCGCCATCCACGCTCACATAGGTACGCACACCGGGGATGGCCTTTATGGTGCCCACGGTATAGGCGGTGACTCCTGCCTTCCCGACGATAGATCGTCCTGGTTCGATGAGCACTCGCGGCATAGGGAGACCAAGGGCGCTCATCTCTTCTCGCACCCCCTCGACTTTGACCGCCGCGTATTCGCCGATCGAGGAGGGGGCGTCTTCTCTTGTGTACCGGATGCCCAGTCCGCCGCCGACATTCAGATAGCGGCAATCGAAGCCGAGCCTCTCCCTGGCTTCGGCAATGAGCCCCACAAGGATCTCGATGGCTTTGCGGTAAGCCTCTAACTGGAAGATCTGACTACCGATGTGAGCATGAAGACCTATCAGCTCCAAGGAGGGGGAAGCCAGGGCCTGACGGATAGCTTCAAGCGCGATCCCTTCGGCCAGGCCGAACCCAAACTTGGAGTCTAGCTGACCCGTCTGGATATAGGAGTGGGTATGGGCTTCGATGCCGGGCGTGATACGGAGGAGGATCTTCTGCCGTGACCCGCTGTCTCGGCCCCGAGCTTCGACCAACTCCTCAAGGAGCTTCAACTCCTGGAAGCTATCCACGATCACAAAGCCCACACCGCCGGCCAGAGCGTATTCCAGCTCTTCTCTGGTCTTGTTGTTACCGTGGAAGAAGATCTTCTCGGGCGGGAAGCCCGCCGCCCTTGCGATGTGGTACTCACCCCCCGAGGACACGTCTACGGAGAGCCCTTCCTCGAGGACCAGCTGCTCGACGGCGAGGGCTGGGAACGCCTTGCTGGCATAGATGATCTCGAAATCGTCGGTGTGCTGAGCGAACGCCTCTCGGTAACGCGTGCATTGGTCCCGTATTGACTCTTCGTCGTAGATGAGCAGCGGCGTCCCGAAAGCCGCCACCAGTTCCACGACATCGCAGCCAGCTATCTCTAGGTGCCCAGACGCGTTGTGGCGCGCCGTGATCGGATAGACAAGTGTGTGAGTCAAGACAACCTCCAGGCAGGAAACACGCGGGTACCTTATCACACAACGCGAAGCTGGTAGAATGCAGCTTCGGCATGAGGGAACAACTGCCCACTTTCGCTTATTACCGGGGCACCAAAGAGCCCGAATTCGCGACTCGCACTGAGCTTGAGGCGGCCAAGTTGTTCGACTACCACCGCATAGCTTGGGAGTACGAACCGCGTACATTCATCCTGGAAGAAGACGACCAGGGCAACATTCTGGAAGCCTTCACTCCCGACTTCTATCTGCCCGACCTCGACCTCTACGTGGAAGTCACGGAGATGAAGCAATCCTTGGTCACGGCCAAGAATCGTAAGGTGCGCAAGCTGCGCGAACGCTACCCCGACATCAAGATCAAGCTGCTTTATCGCAAGGACTTCGTGCGCTTGGCCCAGAAATACGGTCTGTGAGGTCCGCATGCCTGTCACCGGTCCCATCTTCCTCACCGCAGAGGCCCTCGAGCGCCGCGTGGCGGAGTTGGGAGCCGAGATCAGCCGCGACTTCGCCGGCGGAGAGGTGCTGCTGGTGGGCATCCTCAAGGGCGCGGTCTTCTTTCTCGCCGACCTGGCTCGGGCCATCCACGTTCCTCTGGAGATCGACTTCCTCAGTCTCAGTTCCTACCACAAGGAGCACCATCAGATCGGCGCCAAGACCATCCGCTTTCTGAAAGACCTTGACCAGCCCATCAAGGACAAGAACGTGATAGTGGTCCAGGACATGGTGGACTCCGGGTTGACTTACCACTTCATCCACCGGTCGCTGAGCTTGCGGCGGCCGCGCCGGTTGGAGGCCTGCACCTTGTTCGACCGGCCACAGCTACGGCTGGTCGACATCGAAGTACGCTACCGCGGCTTTGAAGTCCCGGACGACTTCTTCGTCGGCTATGGCCTCGACTACCAACAGTACTATCGTAATCTTCCCTACGTAGCTTATCTGGAGCCGAGTAGCCTCCAGCAATCCCTCTTCTGAGGGAGAGCAGACCGAGAAAGAGCCGACTGGAAAAGAGCTGACTAGAAAAGAGCTGGGCTCCACAGATCCCGGCCGACCGCATCTGACCTATGGAAACGTCCGCTATGGATATCTCGACGGTTGCCCTCTCGGTGCCAGCCCACCCTGGTTCCCGGGAAGACCTGACCCTGGCCGCTACCCTGTACCGACCCCGCTCATCGCGGCTATCGTCTGCGTTTGCGGCCGGGGCCACCCTCCCGGCTTCGGCCTTGCCTGCTGAGCCCGAGGCTGGGAAAAGGCCTGCGCTGGTGGTAGGCCATGGGGCGAGCAGCCACCGAGGGAGACACGCAGAGTTCTGCAGGGTGGCTTGCAATCACGGTTTTCTGGTTCTGGCAATTGATTTCCGAGGCCACGGCGAAAGCCGAGGGATGGCAGACGGCGACCTTGACCTCGATCTGGTCGCGGCCGCGCGGTTCCTGCGCGAGCAAGGAGAAGTCGACCCCGACCGCATCTACTACAGGGGCTCCAGCATGGGCGGCTACTACGGTATACGAGCCGCACCTGCAGCAGGCTTCGCCGGCCTGGTCCTACTTTGCCCGGCCAGCCGCAGAGTTCTTCTGGACGCGGTGAGGAAGGCCGAGAAAGGCCAAGACAGCAGTCGGGCCTCTGCGGCCGACTCATCCCCCGCCCGCTGGGACCTAGCGAGGATGCGCCGTTATCTGGAAAAACAAAAGGAGTGGGAAGGTGTCTGGCAGGTCACCTGCCCAGTTCTTGTCGTCCACGCCCGGGATGATGAAGTTGTGCCCTTCGAGCAGTCCCTCGAGCTGGCCCGGCGCCTTCCCGGCGAGGTCACCCTAAAGATCCTCCCCGGCGGCAGCCACACCTCGGCCCAACACGACCCCGCCGTCCATTGCTGTACCGTCCACTGGCTCGCCGACCTGGCAGGACGGAAAGGGTGAGGCCGAAAAGCAGTGGCAGCGGTTCAGCGCAAACAGTTCACGTACCTGTGCAGCAGAGAGAAAGCGCGCTCGAACGCGCTCGGGTCCATACTGGGGCCCATTTCCTCGCGAAGGCACTCCCGAAGATGGTGAGCGATCAGGTGCGCCCCCACCCCGTCAAGAGCGGAGCGCACTGCAGCAAGTTGGGTGAGGATCTGCTCGCAGTCCTTGCCTTCCTCCAGCATGCGCCTCAGACCTCGCACCTGGCCTTCCACCCGGGCCAGACGATGGAGGATGCGCGAAGGATCCTGTTCCCCGTTGTACTCGCTCGCACCGTGCCCGCTTGCACCGTGCCTCTCGCTGGGCCGCTCGTCCACAGTGCCAGCCCTCCTACCTACCCTGCTGCCCCAGCTTGCCCTGGTTGCCTCATGATACCCCAGGGGGTACCGTGGAGCAAGCCCATTGAATGAGGAGGGCCGAGCAAGACCAGAGCAAGCTGAACAATGCGGGTCAGACTCAAGGCAGAGGAAGCGGCGACCGCACAAAAAAGGAGCGGAGTACGGGATTCGAACCCGCGACATCCAGCTTGGGAAGCTGGCACTCTACCAACTGAGTTAACTCCGCTCGCTCCGGTAGCCCGGTGTTATCGGCCCCGGGTGTAGTGATTCTAGCATAGAACAAGCCCCTTGGGGATCGCCTGAGTACGCTCAGGGCGTACCCCCCGTCCGCCCAAGAGTAGCGCACACACCGTCATTTCCTGCGTGCCCACCCCTCAGCGAGACTTGACCGATCGCTGGAGCCGTGTAGAATATGAATAGAGTCCCGAGAGCTCAGACGCGGCGTCTGAGGAGCTTACAAGGGGGCCCGCGGAGGAAATGCGGAGGTAAATGGCCGCAGAGTACAGAGAGGCGGGAACGAAGTGAGAGCCGGTGAAAGACGTAAAGCGAGTGCACTCGGGGCTCGCTTTTTTTCGCGGCCGTGACGGGGCCTTCTAACGCGGGCCTTGTAGCCCAGGCCCCTCTAGCCCGGCCTGTTCAGCGTTGGCAATCCGGGCAGTAAGTGGTGCCCCTTCCCGCGACGACGACCCTCGTCATGGTCCCGCCACAACGACGGCAAGGCTCTCCTTTACGGCCATAGGCTTGCAGCCAATCTTGGAAGCCGCCGGTCTGCCCCTGAGTATCGACGAAATCGGAGAATGAGCAACCAAGAAGTCTCACTCCTTCCCCGAGGCGTCTCCTGATCTCCTCCGACAGGCTGGCGACCTCTGCCTCACTCAAGGCGCCCGCGGGCCGCAAGGGGGAAAGGCCGGTCCACCACAGCACCTCATCCGCGTAGATGTTGCCCAAGCCCGCCAATACGCTCTGATCCAGGAGGACCGCCTTGAGCGGTGCCTTGCGGCCAGCTAGCCGGCCGGCCAGGTATGGCGCGTCCCAGTCGCCCAGCCAGGCATCGGGACCCAGACGGGCGAGACGAGGGGCAGGCCCACCCCAGGTGAGATGCACCCGCCCAAACTTACGCGTGTCCCGGAAGCGCAGTGAAAACGGTCGGCCTGAGCTACCACGGAGTAAGAAGACAAACCGCGTGTGGTCATCAACAGGGGCCTCATCCAGCAGGAGCTGCCCCGTCATGCCCAGATGAAGGGTCAGACAAGGGCCCGCCTCCAAGCCTATGATGAGGAACTTGCCCAGCCGGCCGACGTCCTCGACCCGCTTGCCGGGGAGGCTTTCTTTCAGCTCCTCCTCGTCACAATCCTCGAGCATGGCAGGTTCTAACCGCTCCACGCGCAGGAACTCCGCCCCCGGCAAACACTGGGCCAATTGCCGGCGGATGGTCTCGACCTCTGGCAGTTCGGGCATGCCCGACCTTTCCCGCCTACATACTGTCGGGAGCACTCACGCCCAGCAGGTCGAGACAGCGGGCTATCACCCGCTTGGTCACCAGGCACAGGGCCAATCGCGAGGAAGCCAGCAGCGGCGGCGCGCCTATCACCCGGCAATGCTTATAGAAGACGTGAAAGTCGGCCGCTAGATCTTGAGCGTAGGCAGCCAGCCGGTGCGGCGCCCTCCGCGCCGCCGCCTCCTGTACCACCCACGAGAAGCTGTCCAACCGCTTTATGAGGTTGCGCTCGTAGGGCGAAGCGTACACTTGCGGGTCGCCCCCTACCGCGGCCACCAAGTCAGGCGGCGCGTTGCGGATGATGCTGGCAATACGGGCGTGAGCGTACTGCACGTAGTAGACAGGGTTCTCCTGCGACTGCCGCCGAGCCAGGCCTAGGTCAAGGTCCAAAGTCTGATCATGTGAGCGCATGACTAAGAAGAAACGAGCGGCATCAACCCCGATGGCCTCGATGAGTTCCGCCAAGGTGACCATCTCACCTCGGCGAGTCGACATCTGTCGTGTCTCGCCCTCTTCCATGAGGTTGACTAGTTGCCCGATGATGACCTCAAGCACCCCTGGCCGGCCGGCCAGGATCTCGACGGCAGCCATCATCCGAGGCACGTAGCCGTGGTGATCCGCCCCCCAGATGTTTATGAGATGCTCGAAGCCCCTCTCTAGCTTGTCTTCGTGGTAGGCGATGTCGGCGGCGAAGTAAGTGGGGCGCCCGTTCCTGCGTATGAGGACGCGGTCTTTGTCGTCGCCACGGGCGCTGGTGCGTAGCCAGACGGCGTCTCCCTTGTAGTAGGCCTCGCCGCTGGCCAGCAGCCTTTCCACCACCTGCTGGAGCCGGCCACTGGTATGCAGGGTAGTCTCGCTGAACCAGCAATCGAACTCCACCCCGAAGGCTGCCAGCTCCTCCCGGATGCTCTTCAGCATCAGCTCGCAACCGCGGGTGCGGAAGAAGGTCACCGCCTCTTCCACAGCGCTGTCGCTCGGCCATTCGCTGGGAAGCCCCGCGGTTTCTTCCTCCTCGGCTTCCTCTTCCTGTTCCAGCTCCGCTCCCACTGCCGTACCTCCGACAGCAGAAGAACGTGGCTCTGCGTCACTCTGACCCTGGGCCAAAGACTCCGCCACCTCGCGCAGCACCGGCAGGTACTGGTCGCCCACCTCGTCCCGCAGAACGGCTGCGATATCCTTGACATACTCGCCGAAATAGCCATCCTCTGGCACGGGAAGATCCACCCCCAAAGACTGGGCGTAGCGAGCCGCGATACTGCGACCGAAACGGTCCATCTGCCGGCCATAGTCGTTGATGTAGTACTCGGTGGAGACCTCAGCACCGCTGAACACCAACAGCCGGTATAGAGAGTCGCCGTAGGCGGCGTAACGACCGTGGCCGACGTGGAGCGGCCCGTTCGGGTTGACACTGACGAACTCCAGGTTCACCCGGGGGTGAGGGCGCCTTTCCCCTCGGCCTACCTCTTCGCCCTGCGCAAGCAGGTCGGTCATCACCTTGGCATAGGCCTTCTGCCCCAGCGTGAAGTTGAGGAACCCGGGTCCGGCTACCTCCACCTTTTCGACCAGATCGGCCAGCTCAGGATCGGCCACTAACCAGGCGCGGAGATCCTCTGCCAGTACGCGCGGTGGCTTGCCCGCCGCTCGCGCCAGTTGAAGACAGAGAGGGGTGGCATAGTCGCCATGGGCCTCGTCTGCCGGACGCTCCAACCGACAGGCGGGTAACTCCGTCAAGCCTCGGGCCGAGGCCCAGGCATCCACTACTTGCTGCACTTTTTCCGTGATCAAGCCTTACCAGTCCTCTCCCTAGACTTCACGACCTAGGACTCAGGAACCATCTCCCTTGGGCCCGAGCAACTCTTCCAGTTTGGCGATCTCGGTGGGGGTCCCGATGGCTATGACCATGTCTCCCTCCCGCAAACAAGTCTGCCCCGAGGGGTTGGTGTCGAATACCCCGGTGTCAGACCGCCGCACCGCCAATATGCTGGCCCCGGTCTCGCGCCGCACGGCCAAGGCCTCGAGGGACTTCCCCACCGCTGGACTCCCGGGACGAAGAGCGAACTCCTCCAACCTGAACTCCAGCTGTCCCCCACCCGTGATTACCTCCAGGTAGTCGCTGACTGCGGGTTTGAGTACGAGAGTGGCCATCCGCTCACCGCCGATCCCGTAGAGCGAGACCACATGGTCGGCCCCGGCTCTTTTCAGCTTGCTGGCCGCGTCGTCGGACCCGGCCCGGGCCACGATCAACAAAGCCGGGTTCAGCACCCGAGCAGAAAGCGTAACGTAGATGTTCCCGGCATCAGATCCCACCGCAGCCACCAGGCCTCTAGCCCGACGCACACCCGCCGCTTCAAGGACCTCGTCAGCGGTAGCGTCCCCGCGGATCGCTAGAAGACCCTCGGTCTCCGCTTGGGCCACAGCCTCCGGATCGTTGTCGACGACGACAAACTTGGCTTTGTGACTGGAGAACTGTCGAGCCACCGCCTGACCGACCCTGCCGTAGCCGCAGATGATGTAGTGTCCTTGAAGCCTTTCCACTTGCCGCTTCACCGCCCTTCGCTTGAAGACCCCGGCGAGCTGTTCGCCCAGCACGAACTGGGCCATGCGTCCGAGGCCATACAGGATAGCTCCTACTCCCACCACGACCAGCACCATGGTGAACACCGTACCGGTCGTCGACAGGGGATGTACCTCCCGGTAACCCACCGTGAAGATGGTGATCACCGTCATGTACAGGCAGTCGAGCAGCCCCCACCCCTCTATGAGCCGGTAGCCGACCGTGCCTACGACCACTACCGCTACCAGAGAACCGACGAAGGCGAGAACTGCCTGTGCTTCCTGTCTCCGTGAGCCGAACATGTCAATCAATAGTGGTAGGGTTCGCCTCGTTCGATCCGGCAGGCTCGATAGAGTTGTTCGACCACGAGACAGCGGACCAGCTGGTGAGGCAAGGTCAACCGCGAGAGGGACCATACCAGGTCGGCTTCCGTCAGGAGTTCAGCCGGCAGACCCGCAGGCCCACCGATGACGAATTGGAAGTGGCTCTGCCCCGCCGACTTGCGCTGGGCAAGATACGCGCTCAGCTCTTCTGACGACAACTCCCGTCCCTTCGCGTCGAGCACCACCAGATCAGCCCGCTCCCGCAAAAGACCCTGGAGAGCCGCCCCCTCTTTGGTCCGCGCCTGCTGCAGGCCCTGTTTGAGAGGCCGCTCCGGCACCTCCAGGACTTGCAGCTCCGCGTAGGGCCGCAGGAGACCCTCGTAGTGACGCCACAACGGCAGGTACTCCCGGTTCAAGCGCCCTACGCAGATCAGAGTTATCCGCATCGATTACAGGAAGGGCAGGTCGATTTCCTCGCCCTCGTCCTCGCGTGGCTCTCGGCGCTTGGTGACGATAGCGAACTCGGGGTCCTTGAGCACGGCCGGCATGCTTCTCCAGAGGCAGACATCAGGCTTGAGATAGCGCGCCTTGATGCGAGGGGTGCACTCCAGCGTGCAGCCGAGACACAGCTCCGCCTCTACTGCGACCTTCTCGCGACGCGGCCGTTCCCCTTCATCCAGGCGCCGGTAGGCCTCGAGAAGAAGAGTCTCCACATCGAGCGTCGGGACCACGGCGAAGCGGACCGGCTCACTGGGCAGGACCAGACGGAAGGCCCCGCTGTGCCAGTACATGAGCTGCATCACTTGGTCCGTGGCGTGACGGTTGACCAACTCCAAAAGGGTCTCGCGGTCACCCCGGACCTCCTCCAGCAAGACAGCCAGAAGCGGCCGCGAGCCATCGCTCGTGAACCGCAGGAGACAGTCTTTGAATTGTTCTTCGCTCAAAGCACCCAGGGCTACCAGACGAGCCCCGAAATCCTCATCGCTTTGAGGCAGACTGATGCCCTCGATCCACCCGTGCAGCAAGTAGATGGCCCCTTGCTCTTCGAAATCCTGGATCTCTAGCACCCCAGACCGCCGCTGCGCGGCCAAGAACTGAAGGACGGTCGGAAGTGGGAACTCCTTGATATCACCCCAGAGGATCATGCCCAGATTCTAGCGCAAACCCGGGTGCCGATAGAGGCCGGAGTTCCGGCTGGCAGACTTCTGACTTGACAGCACGAAAGACGACACCCAAAATACGCTGATGTGCCTGCAGCTCGACATAGAGGCACACGGAACGTTCAACTGGCGACCCGCCCGGGTCGCCGCGTAATGTATGGGGGGTGCGCATGCTCCATGAACCCGCAAATGTCGTGACAGGAGTCGATGAGGCCGCAGCATACAAGAGGCGCCTCGGTCTTTGGATGTTGGCCGTCTACAGCGTCCTCTACCTCGTCTTCATCATCATCAATGTGAGCGTGCCCAAGACCATGGGCGTCATGGTGGTGGCAGGGCTGAACCTCGCGATCATCTACGGCTTTGCGCTAATCGCCATAGCTTTCATTCTGGCCATCATCTACAACTGGCTATGCACTAGGCACGAGAAGTCGTTCGAGACCGAGGGAAAGGCCTGAGATGGGTGAAATCAAGCCTCTCGCGATTGTTCTCTTTCTTGTCATCGTTGGGCTTATGCTCGGCATCTCGTTCTATACAGCACGCAGAGCCCGGTCCGCGAGTGGTTACTATGCGGCTGGTGGACGTATCCACTGGGGTGTCAACGGCATAGCATTTGCCGGTGACTACCTCTCGGCGGCTTCCTTCCTCGGCATCTGCGGGATGATCGCCACGGCTGGTTATGACGGGTTCCTGTATTCCATCGGCTATCTGGCAGGCTGGGTGGTAGCTCTATTCGTGGTGGCCGAGCCGATGCGGCGTTTGGGTCGCTATACCTTCACCGATGCGCTCGACGCCAAGTTCAACAAGCGCGGCCTTAAGTTGATGGCGGCACTAGCCACCTTGATCGTTTCCATCTTCTACCTGATCCCCCAGATGGTGGGAGCAGGAGTGCTGATCGAACCTCTACTGGGACTACCTTATTGGGCAGGCGTGGTGCTGGTGGGCGCTATCGTGATCACGATCGTCGCCACCGCGGGTATGACCTCTACCACCTATGTACAATTCATCAAGGGCGCCTTGCTCATTGTTTTCACGCTGGTCATCACCGTTGCGTTGTGCGTACGCGGTCTCTCCACCACTCCGGACCAGGGCGGAAGAGTGCCCTTCTACGAGTACAAGACGATCACTGCCACTCAGACAGCAGAAGGAATCGAGCCTCAAGACCCCAGCTACAAGGCAGTCGATCAGTACGACCTCAAGGTGAAGGACAAGGTCACAACGTTCGTCAAGCTGGAAAAGGATGGCATCGCCACCTGGTGGAAGGCAGACATCAAAGATGGCACCATCACCCTGCACGAGACGCAGGAAGTGGTCATCAAAGCAGATGGGACCAAGTGGATCAACGGGGCTCCCGCCTCAAAGGACAACAAGCTGCGTCTAACAGGGAACCTGAGCAAGATAGCTGGCGAGGAAGATGTCAAGACCGGAGCCCTCAATCCTTTCCGCTTCCTTGCCCTCATAGGTGACCCCGACAGCACTGTCAACCTTTGGAAGAAGGCCGGCTTCACTCACGCAGGAGAGAGCGTCACCATCTACTACGAACACCCTGTCCCTGGTGACACGGTGACCCGGCCAGGGCAGATGTTCAAGCTCGAGGGTTCTGCGCTAGACAGAATCGACTTCTTCTCCTTGATGCTCGCCCTTTTCTTCGGGACTGCAGCGCTCCCGCATATTCTCATCCGCTACTACACCGTTCCCAGTCAGCGAGCGGCCCGTAAGTCCACGGTGGTGGCCATCGCCGCCATCGGATTCTTCTACATCTTGACCCTCTTCTTAGGGCTGGGGGCAATGGTGAACGCTACAGTCAACCCGGCCGACAACAATATGTCAGCGCCGCTGTTGGCTCAGTCTTTTGGTACTTTCCTCTTTGCCATGATCTCGGCAATCGCCTTCGCAACCGTGTTGGGTACGGTGAGCGGCCTTATCATCGCGGCGTCAGGCGCAGTCGCACACGACCTGATGGACCGGTTCGGCGGGCTGATCAAGAACGAACGTCAGAAAGTCATCGCCGGACGAGTCGCCGCCTTCTCTGTTGGGGGAGTGGCGATCCTTCTGGGTATCGCCTTCCATGGAGTCAACGTCTCCTTCTTGGTGGGTCTAGCGTTCGCCGTCGCTGCTTCTGCCAATCTCCCCTGTATCCTTATGATGCTCTTCTGGAAGCGCACGACTTCCAAGGGCATGATCGCCTCTATAATCGTCGGCATCGTCGTGTCGGTGGGCATCATCCTCTTGTCCCCGACCGCTTGGGAGCTCTACGGACTGGTGCCAGCTGATGCCCCGATACCCTTCAAGAACCCGGGTATCTTCTCGATCCCGGTCAGCTTCATCACCATCATCCTGGTCTCCCTACTTACGAAGCCGGACATGGTAGACGAGCACAAGCTGCCCAGCTCTCCTAAGTCAGTACCTGCGCCTGCACCAGCCTCCGAATAGGAAGCGGCCTGGTGCACGCGTGACCACACCCGAGCCAGCGAGCGCCGGGGTCGGGTGAGGTCACTGGGTAAACAAGAAGGCCGGTGCCGGATGAATCCGGCACCGGCCTTCTGCTGTTCCGACCCGTGGTCTAGAAAACGTCCTTGGGACGCAGCGGGTAGCCGGTGTATCCCGCGGTCGCGTAGTACACGGCCCGGTCGAAGAAGCGACCGAGTTCGCGGTTGAGGTCGACGGCCCGCTGGAGATCCATCGCAGATTCCCACACACCATGGGTACGCGCGGTCATCCAAATCTCCCGCTTGAGAAGAAGAATAGCGCTCACAAGCTCCGGCAAAGGCAGACCCTGCGCAGCCCTTGTGGCTCCAAGCTTATGGAAGAAACTCCCAATGTCAGCCTCACTGGGTTTGCCGCTGAAATACTCTTGCACTTGCTGAAGGGCAAACTCGCTGGCGCCGACCAATTCCTCGTCGCTCACCACACCATAGGAAGGTGTCTGCGGACTCGCCCGCAGCGCCTCCAACCACATCCTCGCGATTTCCTCGCCATACTCTTGAACGAAATTTCTGGGAAGCTGGCTGATGGGCCCCAAAGGTAGGACGACCCGCTTGTACGTCTCATTGAGGATCTGAGCCATAGCCGTGTAGATAGCAGCCAAGCCGGTCAATATCCCTTCCCAGCCGGCGATCTTGCCCCAGACAGCGCCTCCACCAAAATCACGGACGGCAAGCAGGAAGAACAGGACGGTGAGCAATCCGAAAACGACCTGCAAAGCCCTATTAAGCTTCAGTGTGCCGATAAACATGTATAGGGTGAAGAGACCCCAAAACACGAAATACCAAGCCAAAGAGGTCTCGGATGGCTTCGCAGCTGCGCCAGCCTCCGAGAACACGGCCGGGAACAGCCAGATGCCAGCAAGCGTCAGCCAGAAAAGACCATATGAAGTGAAGGCCAGGGTCCCGAAGGTATTATTCTTCTTCCATTCCATGACCCCCGCGATGATTTGAGCCACTCCGCCGTAGAAGACGCCCATCGCCAAGATCATTGCGTTCAGCTCGTAGAACCCGGCGTTGTGAATGTTCAAGAGCACCGTGGTGAGACCGAATCCCATCAGCCCCAAAGGTGCCGGGTTGGCGTTGGTATCAAGTAACTTTGCGACCGTCTCGGTCGACACCACTGAATTAGCCATCTCTCGTCGCTACTCTCCTTCCTTACGCGGTCAGTTGATACAACACCTACCGCGACCGCTCCCCCCTTTCTAGGTCGCTGTTCCGAGCCGCGCGACACTATACTGGGGCTTGGGTCTGTTGTCCACCTGATGCCTCAGTTCTTGTAGAATGTCCCGGCATTAGTGAGCGGAAGCATTGACTAACCCAAGTCGGCAAGGTCAGAGGCACAGCATTTGGAAACCGTGCGTATCGATCTACACTGCCACTCGTCGGCAAGCGACGGTGACCATTCCCCTTCCCATGTCGCCCGCCGCCTGGCTGAGATCGGTGCGATATGGGCCTCACTCACGGATCACAACACCGTAGCCGGACAAGACGAGTTCCGCAGGGCATTGTCCCGGTACGGGATCGGATACATTCCGGGGGTCGAAATAGACGCCCGCTCACCTCTTGGCCCCTTGCACATCCTGGGTTACAACATCGATATCGGACACCCAGCTTTGCTGACGGCTCTGGAGGCAGTCCGCAAGCCGCTCAGATCGTCATTCCACCGCTTGCTTGGTCGCTTGCACCCGGCCGCCAAGAATGGCAGAGAGCCTGTGACGGGCTGCGTCCCCGATCCCAGCACGCGGAAAGGTTCTCTTTCCACAGCTCGGGCAATCTGCCTCATCCATGAGGCGGGAGGTATTGCTTTCCTGGCCCACCCTCTCGAAAGTCTGGGGACTTTCAAGCGCTTGGAGGAAGCTCTTGACTTCTTGCAGCCGCAGGGTCTTGACGGTCTGGAGGTCTTTCACCGCTCTTACCCGGAAGGAGTGCGGTTCGCCTTGCTAGCGCTGGCAGTGAGAAGAGGTCTGATACCTTCTGGAGGTAGCGACTTCCACGGCCTCCATCACTCCGACGGGGCAACACCAGGTGTGGACGTGCCCCGAGGAGAGTGGAACAAGATGTTGAAACACCTTGTGAGAGAGGAGCTGGCAGTGCCTCGAGTAGCCCTTGACAAGCCGAATCTCTGGTATCGACAGCCATGAGTCGGACTGGACTTCTTAAACTCATCTAGACGAAGGAAGGGGCCTTGGTGATTACCGAGCAGACTGGTCTGAGCGCTCTGCGCACCACCCGGAGTTTTGTTCTACGTATCGTCTTACCCGCAGCTCTTGCGGTAGTCCTTTTCGTCTTGGTTACCTTCTTACTCCTCATCCCTGCCGTCGAAGATCAGATGATGGAGGGGAAGAAAGAGACCGTCCAGGAACTCACACGCTCCGCGATCAGCATCATCAAAGAGTTCTACGCCGACGAGCAGGCGGGGAAACTGTCGCGCGAAGAGGCGCAGGCCGAGGCCGCCCGCCGAGTAGAACTGCTGCGTTGGGGCGACGAAGCGAAAGACTACTTCTGGATAACCGACATGACTCCGGTCATGATCATGCACCCTTATCTGCCTGAACTCAACGGGCAAGACCTCTCCGCTTACCAGGACAAGGCTGGACACCGGCTTTTCGTTGACATGGTCAACGTCGTGAAAGCACAAGGTGCCGGCTATGTGAGCTACTACTGGCAGTACAAAGACGACCCTGGTCAGGTCGTAGAGAAGGTCTCTTACGTGGAGAGATTCGCGCCTTGGGACTGGGTGGTCGGTACTGGGATCTACCTTGACGAGGTGGAAGCCGCCATAGGAGCTGTACGAAGAAACCTGATCTACGCCTCTGTCGCTATCGCCGTCCTCGTGGCCCTTCTCCTTTTCTACAGTAGTCGGCAAAGCCTAGCGATCGAGAGAAAACGAGCCCTCGCGGAACAAGCGCTCAAAGAATCCCACGAGAAATATCGGGCGCTGGTGGAAGCCGCCACAGAGGGTCTTCTGATTGTGATCGGGGGAAGGACGACCTACTCCAACAAGCCCCTGGCCGATGCACTGGGGTATCCAGAGAGTGCGCTCGTGGACATGGAGATCAGTCGCCTTTTCTCAGCCGAAGGCACTGATTCCAAAGCGTTCGAACTGCTCCGCTCCGGGGCAACAGAGGGTATGCCGGCCACCTTTGATGCACGCCTCAGGACCAAGGACGGCGAGGCCGTGGACGCTCTGGTCACGTCCACGCCTATCTCCCTGGGAGGCAAAGCCGGCTTCATTCTCCTTGTGAAAACCCTGACATCCCGCAAGGCGCTGGCTGCCGCCCTGGAGGAGACCCGCAGGCAGTTCCGCGACATGTCTGATGCTCTGACCCTGGGCGTGTTTCGCAGTACCTGGGGCCGCAAAGCAGCACTCCTTGAGGTCAATCCCGCTGTGCGCTCTATCTTGGGCCTACCGATGGCCGCGGACATCGTGGGTTCTGACTGGCTCGAACGCATCATCGACCCGGAGCAAAGGAACGCCTTGGTCGAGACTCTCAACCGAGACAAGACCGTCCAGAACTACCACCTAGGGCTCAGACGCGAGGACGGTAGTCGCGTGGATGTCTCGCTTTTCGCCGTCCTTGTGGAAGGTGAGGGTGGTCACCCACTCTACCTTGACGGCATCATGGAGGACATTTCGAAGCAGAAGCGCCATGAGCAGGAACGCGAGGCCCTCATCGCCCATCTGCAGACCACACTCTTCTTCTTGCGCGAACCCGTATCCCAGGCCATGACACCGGCGCTTACAGTCGACATGAATGAGAGTGTTGTGCGGACAGCGATCCTCATGAAGAAACGAGGAGTGTCAGCCGCCTATGTGACCGGGCCGGACGGAACCTTGCTCGGCGTGGTGACAGACCATGACTTCAGAGAAAGAGTAGTGAGCGAAGGTCTCGAAGCGCACAGTCCTGTTCATCTGATCATGAGCGCACCTCTCATCTCGATACCTGCTAGCGCTCCCATATATGAAGCACTCACCCGGATGCACGAGCGTCACGTCGACCACCTCGCGGTAGTGGACGAAATCGGGAGACTACTGGGTACGGTCCATCTGCGCGATCTGGCTCACTCGCAACAATCATCCTCGGTCATCATCACCGACTCTATCCGACGGGCACGGAATATCGGGGAGATAGTCGATGCCCATGACCGTCTGCCAGCATTGGTAAAAGCGGTCGTGGATTCGGGCGCTGACACGCGGTTCGTAAACCGGATAATCTCCGGCGTCTCCGACGCCGTGGTCGAGCGTCTGGTAGAGATGGCCATCGAAAGACTGGGGCCCGCTCCGGTACGGTTCGCCTTCCTGGCCCTAGGAAGCGAGGGGCGAGAAGAACAGACCCTACTCACCGACCAGGACAACGCCATCATCTATGAAGACCCCGAGCCAGAGCAGGCTAAGGAGGTAGCGGACTACTTCCTCAATCTGGGAACCCTGGTCTGCGACTGGTTGGATCAGGTGGGTTATCGTTACTGCGAAGGTGGGATCATGGCGAAAAATGCGCGTTGGAACTTACCACGCGCAGTCTGGAGGCAGCAGTTCTCTCACTGGATCCACAACGCTGAGGCCAAAGAACTCCTCGAACTCAATATGCTCTTCGACTTCCGCTGTGTGACCGGGGAGGACCACTTGGCCCGAGATCTTCGTAGCTGGGTTTTCGACCAGATGGAGGAATACCCACTCTTTTTCCTCCATTTCGCCCAGAATGCTCTCCTTTACAAGCCGCCCCTCACCGTCTTCGGCCAACTGCAGGCTGCGACAGCTAATGACGGAAGCAAGACTGTAAGTCTCAAAGAAATGATCATGCCCATTGTCAACTACGCCCGGCTCTATGCCCTGCGTCACCGCATCGACTCCACCAACACTCTCGACCGTCTGACCGAGCTGTACCAGCTTGGTGCCCTCAGCCGCGAATCCTACGAGCAGATACTTCCAGACTACGAAGCCGTGATGCGCATTCGTCTACACCGCCAGGCGATCGCAATGGAAAAGGGCGAGCAGCCGAGCAACATCGTGGCTTTGGATACCCTGACGTCAGCGGAGAAGGCCAGACTGAAGCGGCTGCTGTCTTTGTCCAGTGACTTGCGGAAGAAGATCAGCTTCGATTTCCTAGGAGGTATAGCGGGCTTCTGAGGACTCTCCACTGGGCTCCTCCCGTGACTTAGGTCCGTGCCTAGGCGACGGGGCCCCGATCCCCACGGCGGGGGTGAAAGAGGCGGCCGGCGTTTCACGCCGGCCGCTTGCTCACTTAGCGTGCCTCCACTTCCGCCAGAGCAGACCCCGCTGCGGGGCAAGAAGAAAGGCGAGGATAAAAAACCCGGTCGCGACCAGGACTATCGTCCCCCCCGAGGAAAGGTCGAAGTAGTAGCTGAGATAGAGGCCGGCGACCGCCGATACGGCCCCGATTAGAGCGGAGACGACCATCATCACGGGCAACCTCCGGGTGAGCAGGTAGGCCGTGGCGGGCGGCGTCACCAGCATGGCCGCGACCAAGGCCACCCCTACGGTCGAGAGAGAGACCACTATCGTGACTGCCAACATCAAGAACAGGCCGGCTCGCAACCAACCTACACCAAGACCAAGAGTATCGGCGAACACGGGATCGAACGACACCACGAGAAGCCTCTTGTACAGCAGCAGGACGGCTAGAAGCACAGCGGCGGCAAGTCCCCCGGTTATCCATAGGTCCGTGCTGCTAACGGCAAGAACATTCCCGAACAGAACGTGCGTAAGGTCTGCGGCATAAGAGCGCATGGTGCTGATAAGCACTACCCCCAAGGCCAGGGCCGCTGCAAAGAAGATGCCTATCGCCGTATCCTCGCGTACGCTTCCGGTCTTGGAAAGCAAACTGATGCCGAGTGCAACCAGGACCCCGGCGACCAACGCCCCGGCTAGGAGGTTCACTCCCAGCAGGTACGCTGCCGCCACTCCCGGCAGAATAGCGTGAGCCAAGGCATCACCCAGGAAAGCCATGGATTTCAGCACGATGTAGCAGCCCACCACAGCGCACACCACACCGACCAGTACCGCCGCCCCCAAGGCGCGCTGCATGAACCCGTAGACAAACGGCTCGGTCAACCAGTCGATCAACGCCCCACCTCCCGCTCTCTACCTCCCTGACAGCACTGATCGACCACTATCACCTTCCCGTCTACGACCATCATCTGGCCACCGAACGCCTGCTGGAGATGCCGTCCGGTGAAGACGTGTTGCGGATCACCGGCAGCAACGAGACGACGGTTGAGTAGTACCACTTCATCGAACCTTTGCGAGGCCAGGTCCAGGTCATGGGTGGAGACCAACACCGTCACCTCCCGCGCCCGCAGACCTTTGAGTAGCTCGAGTATCGCTTCTCGGGTGGCCAGATCCACTCCCGTGAAGGGCTCATCCAGCACAAGGATGTGCGGCTGCTGAGCCAGAGCCCGCGCAAGAAACACCCTCTGTTGCTGGCCACCGGAGAGCTCACCGATCGGGCGAGAGGCGAGGGAAGACACTTCAAGCTGCTCCAAGCTCTCTGCGATGATGCGCCTATCCTCTGGGTTGAGACGCCGCAGCCAGCGGCTAGGCCTGTACCTCCCCATGGCAACTACGTCGTATACAGTGACCGGAAACCGCCAATCCACCTCTTCACGCTGAGGGACATACGCCACCGGACCCTGCCACTCGGACACGGGCCGGCCGTGAAGGCGGATCTCTCCCCGGGTCAGAGGGAGAAGTCCCACCAGTGCCTTGAACAGAGTCGACTTCCCGGCGCCGTTTGGCCCCACCACCGCCACTTGCGCTCCATGTGCGATCCCTAAAGTGACCGAGTCAAGCGCGATGCGATTACCATAGGCGACACTTACTTCACGCAGTTCCAGAAGATCGGGCATCCCACTCCGCCTGTATGACCCCAGGCCCTAACTCAGGGCCTCTACGATACGCTTCGCGTTCCACTCCATCATCTCGATATAGGTGCGAGCAGCTTCCCCCAGGGAATGTGTGTAGAGATCAGTAATGACAGCGACCCCGGTTTCCCGCGCGATCTGTTCAGCTAGACCCGGGTCGCTGCCGGTCTCCAAGAACACCGCCGGGGCTCCGCTCTGCTTGACTGTCGTCACCAAGGCAACGAGTCTCTCCGCGGAGGGCGCCCCTTCCGTGTGTTGTCCGGGTAGCAGAGTGCCGACCACTGCAAACCCGTACCTCCGGGCAAACCAGCCGAGACTCTCGTGGTTGCTGACCAGCAGGCGACGAGCGGCCGGGACGCTCTTTACCTGCTCCTCGATCCACTCGTCCAGCTCACGAAGCCTGTGTCCGTAGCTCTCGGCGTTCGAGCTCATCGTGGTCCCCGCCTCCGGCTTCACCGTGGATAATCCCTTCACCAGGTTAGGTAGGTAGTAGTCGAGGACCATCACCGGATCGAGCCACACGTGGGGGTCTTGTTCGGCACCCGGGATCCCGGCTGAAACGTCGATCACGGGACAACCCTTCTCGGCCGCTGCTTGTACCAGCTCTACTATCTTGGGCTCGAGACCCAGATGGGTAGCCACTATCGCATCCGCCTCTGCAATCGTCGCCGCATCCTTGGGGGTGGGTTCGAACGAATGCGGATCGACGCCTTCGGGCACGAGTGACACGATATCGAAGCTGTCTCCGGCCACTTGACGCACTATGTCAGCCAGGAAACTCGTGTCCACTACTACCAGGGAGCCCGTCGCTGACGATCCACCCTCTGGCGATGTCCTCTCAGCACAGCCCAGAGGCCCTACCTGAGAGCCCAGGCCTAGGATGAGAAGAAGGATTGCCGCAGCGTATGAACGTCTTACCACAGAGCCTCCCCCTTGCCCGTCACCCCGCCTAGGACTACTTGCATGACCGCTTCGCCGCCAATCGAACGCCTCCTCGTCCCTGTGCCGAGTTCTGGATGACAATGTTAGCCCCTCCCTGTCCGGCAGGCACACGAGAAGTCTTACACAAGACCAGCCCCGCCTCCCACTCCGGGAATAGGTCAGCGTCGCAAGAGGGGAAGTGCGGCCTGGCGACAGACGCAGCCCCTGCCCCAGATGACGGTGTGATGCCGCGGGTCGGGGGCCTAGGGCTCCGACCCGCGGCATCACATCACGATCTTGTTAAGCGGGTACTCCACGATCCCCTGAGCCCCGGCCGCCTTCAAGCGAGGGATGATAATGCGGACGGTAGACTCATCGATGATGGTGTTCACAGCAAGCCACTCCTCGTCGCTGAGCGTGGAGACGGTCGGCTTGCGGAGAGCAGGTAGCGTCTCCAAGACTTTGGCCAGGTCCTTCCTGTGCACGTTCAGCATCAGACCCACCTTGCCCAACGCAGCGATGGCTCCTTCCAAGAGCATCGCCACATCCTCGAGCTTCTGTCGCTTAGCGGGATCCTGCCACGAATCCAGGTTGGCGATCAACTGGGTGTTAGATTCCAGCACCGTGTCGATTATGCGCAGCTTGTTGGCCCGGAGGGAACTGCCAGTCTCTGTCACTTCCACGATGGCATCCGCCAAGTCGGGCGGTTTGACCTCGGTCGCACCCCAACTGAACTCCACTCTGGCGTCCACCCCCTTTTCCGCCAGGTAGCGTTTTGTAGTAGCCACCAATTCGGTGGCAATGATCTTTCCCTGCAAGTCGTGGACGGACTGGAAAGGGGACGCCTCTGGGACCGCAAGGACCCAGCGCACCTTGCCGAAGCTCTGCTTGGCATATACCAGATTGCATACGACATGCACCGTGGCTCCGCTCTCCACAACCCAATCTAAGCCGGTGATACCGGCGTCGAGCACTCCGTTCTCCACGTAGCGCGCCATCTCCTGTGCTCGAATCAGAACGCACTGCAGTTCCGGGTCATCGACCACTGGGTAGTACGAGCGACTGGAGGTGGTGATGTTGAAACCGGCCTTGCGGAAAAGATCGATGGTAGCCGCTTCCAGACTTCCTTTGGGAATACCCAGTTTGAGGATCATGCTCAAGTCTCTCCGATGTCTCCGAGTCTGCCCCAGACCGCTGGGCGACCCGCGTGGTAATGACGGTGCCCAGGATTATAACCCCCTGTTTGCGTTTCAAAGACACGGGCTTTGGCGTGCTCGATCTCAAGGTGCCGAACCGTGTGGTCACGGACCCAGCCGGTCTAGGACCTGTTGATTGCTGATGCCGCTTAGGAGATTATGACGGACAGCCATGTCCGAACCTTCGCCCCATACAGACTCGCTGCCGGTTCCTCGCTCCGATTCCGTGGGTCCCGATAGACCGCGACCATTGTCGATCTACCGAGTCCTTCAGACCTGGTGGCCGCTTGCGGCCAGCTGGGTGTTGATGGGCCTCGAAGGACCGGCGGTGAGCGCGGTGGTCTCCCGGTTGCCAGAACCCAAGGTGAACCTGGCAGCTTGGGGCGGGATAGTCTTCCCCTTGGCTCTGATGGTCGAAGCTCCCATCATCATGATGTTGGCAGCTTCCACAGCGCTCTGCCGAGATTGGCCTTCTTACCTCAAGCTTCGTCGGTTCATGACTCAGCTAGGCGTGGCCCTCACTATCGTTCACCTTGCCATTGCTGCCACGCCACTTTACTACCTGATCGCCCGTCAAGTCATCGGCGTTCCGGAAGCCATCGTCGAACCTGCCCGCTGGGGTCTACTCCTCATGACCCCTTGGACCTGGTCGATCGCCTACCGGCGCTTCCAACAAGGGGTGCTTATCCGCTTTGGCGGTTCTCTCAAAGTGGGGTTGGGCACTCTGGTTCGCTTTACAGCCGATGCGGCTGTCCTCACCCTTGGCTATCTTTGGGGGCGTGCCCCCGGCATAGTGGTGGCCGCATGTGCCATGACTGCGGGGGTCATGGTCGAAGCTCTCTATGCTCGCTTGGCCGTCCGGAGGACTCTGCGGGAAACATTGCGCAAAGCCCCTCTTTCTCCTCGCCCTCTGAGCACCAAGGTCATGCTGGCCTTCTACATACCCTTGTCACTCACCCAAGTCCTCATGCTGGTGGTCAATCCGGTAGCCAGCGCCGCCATGAGCCGCATGCCCCACGCTCTTGAATCCCTGGCGGCGTGGCCCGTGGTCGCGGCAGTCAACTACATCGTGAGGGGTGGCGGCGGAGCCTTCAACGAGGTAGTAGTAGCCCTGACAGAGGAGAGGCGATCGACCTGGGCGCTTCGCCGCTGCGGCTGGCTCATTGCGGCGGGCTCCACCCTCTTCCTGGGTATACTGCTGATTCCGTCTGTGTCCCGCGCTGTGTTCGCGGGCCTCCTCGACCTGGCTGCCCCCCTGCCAAAGGTGGTGTGGCAAAGTCTATTCCTTCTCGCCCCCATGCCAGCCCTAGCGGTAGCCCAGAGCTACTTCCAAGGGCTGATACTCTATGGCAGGCACACGCGCAGTGTGACCGAATCAGTCGCACTCTCACTGGTCGTCATCAGCCTGGCTCTTACCCTCGGAGTGCTCTACGGAGCACTCACTGGTATCTACGTGGCCATAGGAGCCCTGGTGGTGGGTGACGGCTTGCGGACGGTGTGGTTATGGGCGCGGAGCCGCGCCATCCGAGCGCGGCTCCGCGCCCGCGACGATCTGGCTTGAGCGCTAGCGAGTACTCAGTCTTCTTCCTTGAGTGTGAGCGGTTCCCCGCAGCATACAAAGCCTTCGACGCGGCAGGTCTCTTCCGCTTCCTCACCTTCCTCGTGACTACATTCCGCGATCACTTCGATTTCAAGGCCGCACTTCTCGCAGTAGTAGATCTCACCTTCCCGCATCTCATCGCACCGTACCATGCTAGTCTCCTTAAGCTTCCACGTTTCTGCTTGGGAGTGCCCTTGTACCTGACGCAACCCTTCCAGTCAAAACGCAGCCCCAAGGAGCCGAGGCACTGGCCTTAGTGGGTCATCCCTAATCGCTTAACAGACAGCCTCCGGGTGGTCAAGGAACCACTTCCAGCGCTCTATGTGTCCATACTCATCGGTTTGGTCCTTCTCGATTATCCTTTTCGTCTCCTCGTCCCACTCGGCGCTGTCCAGAAGCTCAGCGTAGTGTCGGACGGCCTTGGCCTCCACCCACACGCCTGTCCTCAGGATGCTCTTGGTCCCCATGATCCTCGACCCCAAACCGAAGAGGTATCCCACGAGCCAGTAGGCAAAACGCAGCTTGCTAGGCTTGAACCCATACTCGTACAGCTTGGTCTGAAAGTCCTGCGCGTGAGTCATCTCGTTACACATAGCCGCCGTGAGCTGACGGTTGAGCTCACAGGGTCGCGAGGTGATCTGACTCTTGTATATGTTGACCGCCATGATCTCCAAAGTGTGGAGGGTTCGCAGCGCTTTACGCAGTGCTCTACGGCTAATACCGGTCAAGTCTCGGCCGCGGAACTTGACCTCTTCGGCCCTCAGTTCAGGACGAATGACAGACAAGTCGTAGTTCATTGCCCCGCCTCGGACTTCTCAGGTTCTACGGGAGTACTTTGCTCAGCATGTTCCAGCGCCGCCCTTAGGCGCTCTCGTCTTGCCTCGAGTCGCTCTGCCTTGCCTTCCAGTAGCTCAAGCTCTCTTGCCAGGCTTTCTTCGAGGTGCATGTCTTCGCGGATAGCGTCGCGATCGCTTCCGGTCCCTTCCATCGACTCCCCCGCTCCTCTTGCCTGAAGGCGGCGATGCTCGCCTGCCGCCTGCAGAACGTTTCGCCTGCCGCCGTTGTCCTCATCATATACCCAGGGAAGCGACCCGGCACTCGCTCAGAGTCGGGGGACTCCGCCGCCTAACTCGCCGGCTTGCCGGGTGACCCCCGGCCAGTTGTCGGAGACCCGTCCGCCCGAGTATCCTGCGAGGCATAAGAGTCGACAGCGGACCAGCCCGGCTAGACCGCAAGCAAAGCCTGCACCTGTGTCTTGGGCCATGCTTGGCTTCGGGCCAAGCCCGAATCAGACCGGGGAGGCTGCGGCCGCTTGCCGTCTGGGCTTAGTGACCGAAGGAGGACCGAGAAACTATGGAATGCCCGCACTGTCGCGCAGAGATCGAAGAGAAGCCTCACGTCTTTGCTCTCGGTATCGACCCCGACGGCGAATGGAAAGTCTCCAGTCAGCGCTGCCACGTATGTGATCGCCTCATAGTCCGCCTGGTCGGGGAAGCCGGCACTTATCCAGCCCGCCCGGCAGGACTCATCCGAGCCCCGTTGGACGCTGCCGTGCCCCCGGAATTGGCCGCCACCTACCGTACTGCCGGTGAACTCCTCCCCTACAGTGAAGAGGCTTCGGCTGCCCTCTCGCGCCGGCTCCTGCACCGGGTGCTGGCCGCCTGTGGCCGAGCCGGCTATGGCGGACTCAGTGACCAAATCCAACGGGCGGTGGCCTCCCCGGCTCTCCCTGACTACCTCAAGGACGGCCTGAACGGCTACGTGCGCCTCACCGGTCTGGAAAGCGACCACGTACGCAGTTACCGCCCTGATGCCTTGGTGCCTGCCGTTGCCGGCGAGGCCGACTGGCTGCTCGACCTGCTCGAGTCCCTTCTTGACTTCTACTACGTGCAGCCCGCCCGGCTCAAACGTAGGCTGGAAAGACTACAGCCTCCCAGCCCGGCTACCGACCCCGACCCGGCACTAGTTGACCCAGACACAGCACTTTCGGAAGACGCGGGGACATCGGGACAGCGTCAGGCAGCTTCGACCCCACCGGCAGGACAGCCCGCGGGCTCGGAGTTTGGGAGCACGGGAGGTAGTGATGTCAGTTGAACCGTCTACTGTTTCGGCCAGCGAGCTGAACCGGCTACGTGCTGAAGCCCTCCCCCGCGGCGTGGTCACCGCTACGCCCTCCCTGGTCAGCTACGCCAAGAACGCCATCATAGTCGATACCGAGGGTAAGGAGTTCATCGACTTCGCCGGTGGCATCGGGGTCATGAATGTGGGACATTCTCACCCCAAGGTCATCGCTGCCGCCCGGGCCCAGATCGAGCGCTTCGCTCACACCTCCATAAGCGTGTTCGGCTGGGAGTCCTACATCAAGCTAGCAGACCGCCTCAACCAGAAAGCGCCAGGGCCCACCCCCAAACGCAGCTTCTTCGTGAACTCCGGGGCGGAGGCGGTGGAAAACGCCATCAAGATAGCGCGCTGCGCGACGGGGAGACCGGGCATCGTTGCCTTCACCAACGCTTTCCACGGACGGACCAACCTGACCATGGGACTTACTTCCAAGATAGTCCCATACAAGAAGGATTTCGGTCCCTTTCCGGCTGACATCTACCGGATCCCTTACGCCTACTGTTACCGCTGCCCTCTCCACCTGAGCTACCCGGCGTGCGACGTCGAATGCGCGGAGTTGCTCCGCCAAGGCTTCGAGAACCAGTTCCAGGCTGACCGTATCGCCTGCGTGATCGTGGAGCCGGTGCAAGGGGAGGGCGGCTTCATAGTGCCGCCGCCTGAGTATCACGCGAGACTCAAGCGCATCTGCGAGGAGCACGGGATTCTCTTCATTGCCGACGAGATCCAGACGGGATTCGGGCGCACCGGTCGCTTCTTCGCCATGGAGCACTATCAGGTCGAGGCTGACATCATGACCACGGCCAAGTCCATCGCCGCCGGATACCCGCTGGGTGGCATCACCGGGAAGGCGGAGGTGATGGACATACCCGGACCAGGCAGCATCGGCGGGACCTTCGGGGGGAACCCGCTGGCTTGCGAAGTGGCCCTGGCCGTGTTTGACATCATGGAGGAAGAGCGACTGCCCGAGCGCGCGCAAGAGATAGGTCGCAGAGTGAGGGAGCGCTTCTTGGCCATGCAGAAGCGCTTCCCCCAGATCGGCGATGTGCGCGGCCTGGGAGCCATGATGGCCATGGAGTTGGTGGAAGACCCCGACACCAAACAGCCGGCCACGGCTCTCACCAAGGCCTACCGGGCCCGGCTCTACGAGAACGGCCTTGTCAACATAATCGCGGGGACCTACGACAACGTCGTGCGCACTCTGATGCCTCTCACCATCGAGTGGGAGACGTTGGACCGCGGTTTGGACATCATGGAGGAGACTCTGGCTCAAGTGACCCAAGGAGTCGGCTAGGACACTCCAGGATCGGCTGGGGACGTGCAGGTGCGGTAGGGTGACGCCGCGAGACACCAGCCGGAGACGCAGCGGACGGGGAAGAGACCCACACCACAGACCCGCGGGAGCCCAAGACCACATGGACATATCGGATATACCCACAGTGACGCTCTCAAGCCCCTCTCTGGACAGGCGCGACCTCGAGCGCAAGTCCTCGGCGGTGACGCTGTCCGACATGGAGGTCTTCATCTTCCCCGAGCTCATGTACAGCTTGGTGCTGGCCAACCTCATGTCGCCCCGCATCTGGAAGTGGCGCGATGACCCTTGGTTCGCCGACAATGCCAAGCTCACCCCGTACCGCCGCATCCTGCGGGTCAAGCAGTACATCATGGACAACTACGCTTTCAACCTCGACCTCGACACCTGGGGACTTACCCGCAAAGAGGTGGAGATCGCCCGATTCCGTGACTGGGTGAGCGAAGAAGCCCTGGCCCAGTCGAATGCCCTGTTCGGTTACGAGGGCGACAAGTACTACTTCGACCTGGACATCCGTACCCACTTCGGCCTCGACAAATACGACAGCGAGGTCATCCCCTACTGGAAGACAGAGACCGTCGAGGCCATGGACGCGTTCCGCTACAAGCCCAACTACGAGTCGGGAGCCGGGGAATGCGTCTCTCTGGCCGCCTTGTATGCAGCCGCGCTTTTCATCGTCGCCAAGATCCCCCTGCGAGACATCTTTCTCATGGCTACGCCGCTTCACTCCCAAAACTTCGTGGACGTCGGTCAAGGTATCCTCACTAACAACCGACGGCTGGTGACCAAGAACATGTGGTTCAACGGCACCGCCCTTTCGGCGCAGGCCCGCCGGGCTTTGGAGAACGAGCGCGTGACCATCGTCGCCCACGAGTCGGGTTTCATCCACATCCTTTTCGAACGGGCCACCATCGACCCTCAGGCTTACGACCGTTTCTCGACCAAGCTCCGCCGCTTTCTGCAGACGCCCCTCACCCCCGAGCTCTTGGGCAACTTCGTGCGGCACAGCGCCGATCTGCAGAAATGCTTCCAGGCTCGCTGGACTAACTTCGGGGTCGACCGCTACATCGCCATGGAGAAGCTCATGGCCTACGAGCGGGATTTTCCTTACCGCTTCAATGACGAGACACGGGAGCGGCTCTTCCGAGAAGTGGCAGGAGAAGACTTCGAATCGCGTCCGCTGCCTGACCGCATAATCATCAACGACTTGGAGCAGATGGTCGCCGAGCAACAGGTGGACGTACGCACCGAAGAGGGTTTTCGCTTGCTGGTAGAGCAGCTAGCGCCCTCTTGCCCTCAGGCCCAGGACGCCATCGAGCGGCTGCGCAGGTTCTGCTGGACCGAGCCGCGTCTGCCGGATCCTTCCACTAAGACCTTCGACCGTACCCAGGCTCCGCTGGGTCTGGAAGTAGGCATGGAGCGAGGCGACATCATCGCCCGACTCGAGTCCATACGCGGTCAGAACGAGACGGCTGAGCTCGCCTTCTATGCCTACCGAGACCTCACTCGGACCGCCGTGGAGCCGTTCCTCAAAGCAGCCTTGGAGCGCTGCCCGGTCTCTGTCGCCGGGAGCGCCGACCTGACCGACGAGGCGGTCCTAGACCTCCTGGAAACCTTCGCCGCGGAGTCCATCTACGACGAGCCCGGTCGTTTGGCCCAGCCGGACGAAGTCTGGAACTACCGGCGCGGAGACGGCCTGGAGAAAGCCCTGCTCCTCGCCAACATCCTCCGCAATCGCCATCCGGACAGGCCTATCAGCATCGAAGTGGAACCCCAGCAGGCTATCCTGCGGGCAGGGAACCTCATCATCACCTACCCTACAAGCAAGGCTCTGCGTCCCCAACGCTGGGAGTGCGGCGCTCAAGCTAGCGGGGGCTCCAGTGGGGGCGCCGGTCAAGCCAGCCCCGCGCCGGTCTCCGCCGGCCCTACTTCTGGCCGAACGGCTGAGCCTCGGGGCCGGGCTCGCTCCCGATGACCGCCCTGACCACGTCCGCGATGTGGGCGGCGATCCGTTCAGTGTCCTCGGGGGTAGGGCCTTCGACCATGACTCGGCAGAGATTCTCCGTGCCCGAGTAGCGGACCAGGACCCTGCCTTCCTCCCCCAGCTCTGCTTCAGCCTCAGCGATGGCTGCCTGCACGGCCGGCAGGCCCTTGAGGTCCGGCTTCTCCCTCACCGGTACATTGAGCAAGCGCTGCGGGAACACCTCCATGAGATCGGCCAGTTCCGACAGAGGCTTCCCCGCTTTGAGCATGGCGCTCAACAGTTGCAGCGCGGTCAAGATGCCATCCCCGGTCGAGTGGTGCTCCAGAAAGATGGCATGACCGGAATCCTCTCCACCTAAGACGCTGCCCAGCCGCAGCATGGCCTCGAGGACGTTACGGTCACCGACCTGGGCTTGGTGCAACTCCAACCCGTATTTCCTGCAGGCCAGCCGCAAGCCCAGATTGCTCATCACTGTCGACACGACGAGATCGCGAGCCAGTCTGCCTTCGGCCTTGAGCATCAGGGCACAGATGAGAAGAATCTGATCGCCGGTGACTACTCTGCCTTTTTCGTCCACCGCGATCAGCCGGTCACCGTCGCCGTCGAACGCCAGCCCAACCTGCGCCTTCTGGGCCAATACCTCTTGTCTCAAGTCTTCCGTATGCTGAGAGCCGCAGCGGTGATTGATGTTGAGCCCGTTCGGCGTGTTGTGGATGACAATGACCTCCGCACCCAGTTCGGCCAGAGTGGCAGGAGCTACTCGGTAGGTGGCCCCGTTCGCCACGTCGAGGACTACTTTGACTCCCTCCAAGCTCAAGGACTCAGGGAAGGTCTCCTTCAGGAAGACGACATAGCGGCCGGGCGCATCTTCCAGCCGCCGAGCATGCCCCATCTCCCGCGCAGGGGGAAGCAACTTGGTCAGACCGCCCTCCAAGACCAGCTCCTCCACCGCCGCCTCTTGCTCATCGGAGAGCTTGTAGCCACTGCCGGCGAACACTTTGATCCCGTTATCTTGGTAAGGGTTGTGAGAGGCCGAGATCACGATACCGGCGTCAGCCCGCATACTACGGGTAAGAAAAGCAATGCCGGGAGTGGGCATGACCCCGACCAGGAAGGGCTCGCCCCCCATCGAGGTGATGCCGGCCTCCAAAGCGCTCTCCAGCATATAGCCAGAGATGCGCGTGTCCTTGCCGATGATGATCCTGGTGACGTGCCCCGGCCGGCGCAACACGTGCGTCACTGCCTGACCCACGGCGAGCGCCGTAGCCGGATCCATAGGGGGCCGGTTAGCTTCCCCCCGTATACCGTCGGTGCCGAAGAGTCTAACCATCCTCCTCTTCCTCTTACTAGCGGGGCGCACAGGAGGGCACTAGCGCAAACGCCCCCCCCACCAATGTGTCCACTATGTCCTGAAGCCAGGCGACGCCCGCCCTCTTGGTGTCGGGGTCGAGCGCGCGTATTGTAGCCACATAACCCGCGGGGGAATCGCTGGCAGCCGCGCGGAAGCGCGCCAAGAAAGCGTCCCCACGCGGCAGGTCTTGCTTGGAGTCGAACATGGCACAGAGGGCATCAACCCGTTCCCGGAACTCTCGCCCCGCGGGCAGGCCTTGCGGAACCTTGGCCGCCAGGGCCTTGAGCCGGGCTGCCCGCTCCTCTTTGGCCTTGGCCAGAACGGCGAGCGCACCTTCCCACACCAGCTCCCCCAGCGGTTGCCGGGTAAAGAAGGGCCTGCGCACCTCCTCGTACCAGAGTTCGAGCGCGGTCAGATTGGCCAGATAGGTTAGATTGTTGCGCACCAGGCGGGGCAGGTTGCCATAAGCATAGGGGCTACGGCGCCTCCTCAACTGTCTGTAGGGCCCCACTACCACCAGCTGCCCACCTTCAAGAACGTCGTCGCGGAGAATCGACCCCGCTGCGAGCACCGTCCCATATTCCACCCGGACCGGCCCTACGGCTCCCCCTTGACCGCCCAAGAAGATGGGCGGCTGATCCAGCATCACGCCTCGCGGTACGTCGCCGAAAAGCGAAGGCGTCGTCTTGTCGCCGTCAGGAGTGAAGTTGAAATGGATGAACGAACTCCCCACCTCGCTGTGATCTGCCCTGCTCGTCCCTCCGGCCAAGAGACAGTCGCAGAAGTTGATCAAGCTGCCCAGAGTGGCGAACGGGAAGAGGATGGTCTGCTTGAGACCCACGCAGTGGGCACCGCTAGCTTCCTCTTCCAAGAGACAGGCTTCCCGCACCTGGGCCCCCGACCCCATCTTGGCCTTCTCCAGGAACACCGACTCCTTGAAATACCCGCCCCGCAACTCCACTGCAGGGCCGAGTTGGCAGTCGACCACGGTCACGGGCGCTTCTGCCCCCAGCTCGACCCCGGGAGAGATGACCGTCCGCGAGCCGTAAAGACGGCAACCGGGATAGATGACCACTCCCTCGGTCGCGATGCGGTCGAGGTCCACCTCTTCGCCGATGTCGATACTGAGCGGGTTGGGGATAAAGACGCCGCGCTCCTGGAGGAGCGCTATCTTCTGCCATCCTCTAGGGGTGAGCTCCATGCCCGCAAGGGTCGCCCAGAGCCGAGGGATTGTCAAGAGAACTTGCTCAGCAGGCCGAACCCGCTCACGAGGCCTCGACCAGGGCTTCCACGAACTGACTGTAGTAAAGGTCATGGTAGAAGCCACCCCGGGCCAGCAGCTCCTCATGGGTGCCTTGCTCCACTATGGCCCCCTGGTTCATGACCAGGATGAGGTCGGCTCCCCGAATAGTCGACAGCCGGTGGGCGATCACGAAGCTGGTCCTTCCCCGCAGCAACCGTGCCATGGCCCGCTGGATGAGCACTTCGGTCCGGGTGTCCACCGAGCTGGTCGCCTCGTCCAAGATGAGGATCTCAGGATCGGCCAGGAAGGCCCGGGCGATGGTGAGCAGCTGACGCTCCCCTTGCGAGATGTTGGCAGAGTCATCGTCCAAACGGGTGTCGTAGCCCTGGGGCAGGGTCTGCACGAAATGATGCACGTGGGCGGCTTCGGCCGCGGCTATTATCTCCTCCTCGGTCGCATCCTCCCGACCATAGGCGATGTTCTCGCGGATAGTGCCGGAGAAGAGCCAAGCATCTTGGAGAACCATGCCGAACAGCCGGCGGAGGTCCTCCCGACCCAGCGAACGCGTGTCCACCCCATCGATGAGGATGGTGCCCCGGTCGACTTCGTAGAAACGCATCAGCAGGTTGACCAGGGTGGTCTTGCCGGCACCGGTAGGTCCCACGATGGCACAGGTCTGCCCGGGCTTGACCTCGAAGCTGAGGTCCTCCATGAGCGGCACATCCGGCAGATAGCGGAAGGAGACGTTCCGGAACTCGATGTGGCCCCGCACCTGTTTCATCACTACCGGTCGCGCAGGGTCGGCCTCTTCTTCCTCTTCGTCCAGCAATTCGAAGACCCGCTCCGCCGAGGCCACCGCGGACTGGAGCACGTTGGCCATGCTCGCTGTCTGGGTTATCGGCTGGGTGAACATCTGGGAATACTGGATGAAGGCTTGGACCTCACCGAGCGGCAAAGCCCCGGTGGCCACTCGGAGGCCCCCCACCACAGCGATCGCCACGTACTGCAGGTTACCGACAAACATCATCATGGGCATGATGATCCCGGAGATGAACTGGGCCTTGAAGCTGGCCCGGTAGAGCCGCTCGTTTTCCTCGTCGAAGCGAGCGATGGCTTCTTGCTGGCGGCCGAAGATCTTGACTATGGTGTGACCGGTGAAGGTCTCTTCCACATGACCGGTCAGCGTGCCGGTGTGCTCCCACTGCAACGCGAACTGCTTCTGAGACCGTTTAGCGATGGCGATGGTTATCGCGACCGAAAGAGGCACTGTGACCAGGCAGATGACAGCCAAGAGGGGACTGATCCAGAACATCATCCCCAGGACCCCGAGCAGCATCATGACTGCGCGTAGGATCTCGTTCAGGGTCTGCTGCATGGTCTGCTGGATGTTCTCGATGTCGTTGGTGACGCGGCTGAGGATGTCCCCGCGGGCGTGACCGTCAAAGTACTTGAGAGGCAGCCGAGCGAGTTTGGCGTGGACATCTTCCCGGAGTTTGTAGACGGTGCGGGCTACCACTCCCGCCATCAAGTAGCCTTGCAGCCAGCCGAACAAGGCACTGAGCAGATAGATGGCGGTCACAATGAGCAAGACCCGTCCCACGGCCCCGAAGTCCACTCCCTGGCCTGGCACGATGCCCTTCATTGCTGCGAGCATGTCAGCCAGGTTGTCCTGGCCGGCGGCTCGCAGGCCAGCTACCACCTGCTCCACGGACATGCCGGAAGGAAGCTTGGCCCCGATGACTCCGCTGAAGATCAGATTCGTGGCCCGGGCCAGAATCTTGGGAGCGGCCACTGTACAGCCGACACTGACCACGGTTAGTAGTACGATGAACAAGATCATGGGGCGCTCCGGCCGCAATCTGCGCACCAAGCGCTTGAAGGAGCCTCTGAAGTCCTTGGCCCGCTGTCCCGAACCGATCAACCCCGGCGGGCCGTAGCCGGGACCCTGGGGCGGGCCGCCCCGCCTTCCCCCTAGGGGCAGGCCGGGACCGGCGGGGCGGCCCGCCCCGTCACCACCATGCTCTCGCGCGCTCAAGCGACCTCCTCCTCAGTGAGCTGGGAGTAGACGATCTCCCGGTAGGTCTCGCACCGGTCTATCAAGTCTTCATGCCGGCCCAGACCGCATATGCGGCCTTCTTCCAGCACCACTATCTGGTCGGCGTGCAAGATGGTGCTCACCCTTTGGGCTACCACGATAACCGTGGCGTTTCGAGTCTCCTCGCGCAGAGCGGCCCGTAGCAAAGAGTCGGTCTTGAGATCGAGGGCAGAGAAGCTGTCGTCAAACACATAGATGTCAGGCCGCTTCACCAAAGCCCGCGCTATGGCTAGTCGCTGGCGCTGGCCTCCCGACACATTCTGGCCGCCCTGCATGATCGGTTCCTCCAGTCGGCCGGGCATAGCCCGCACGAAGTCCTCCGCCTGCGCCACCCGCAAAGCGTGCCAAAGCTCCTCGTCGCTGGCCTCGGGCTTGCCGAAGCGAAGGTTGCTCGCCACCGTGCCCGAGAATAGGAAAGCTCTCTGGGGAACGAAGCCGATACGTCGCCAGAGCTCAGCTCGAGTCATATCCCTGATGTCATGCCCATCGATCAATATGCGCCCCGCAGTCACATCGTTCAGACGCGGTATGAGACTGATCAGGGTCGACTTGCCACTTCCGGTACTACCCACGATGGCGGTGGTCTCCCCCGGGCGGGCTGTGAAGGTGACCTGACTGAGCACGGGCTCTTTGGCCCCCGGGTAACGGAATTCCACTTCCTCAAACTGCACCAGCCCACGCGGGCCCGCCTCCCGCCGCACCACGGTGATCGGCCGGAGAGCCTCACGGATGGCGGGCTCGACGTCCAGCACCTCTTGGATCCGCCCGGCTGAGGCAGCCGCCCGGGGGACCATGGCCGCCAACATGGTGGTCATCAGGACGGAGAACAGGATCTGCATCACATAGGCAATGAAGGCAAACAGGTTACCGATCGGCATCTGACCGCTGTCGACTCGCATGCCTCCGAACCACATAATGCCTACGGTCGACAGGTTGACTATCGAGAACAGGACCGGGAAAAGCACGGCGAAAAGCCGGAAGACACGCAGAGTAGTGTCCGTGAGCTCGGCGTTCGCCTGCGCAAAGCGACGGCGCTCGTAGTCGGTCCGAGCAAAGGCCCGGATGACGCGGACACCGCTCAGGTTCTCCCGCATGATCTGGTTGATGCGGTCGATACGGGCTTGGATAGTGCGAAAAAGCGGGATGGCCTGCCGCAGGATGAGTAGCAGGAACACCAGCATGATTGGAACGATGATGGCCAGCGACAATGACAGCGGGCGGTCTTGCCGCAGAGCCATGATGATCCCGCCGATGGCCATCATAGGCGAGAACAACATAAGGGAAAGCCCCACAGCAAGGAACATCTGGACTTGCTGCACATCGTTGGTGTTGCGCGTGATGAGGGAGGGAGTGCCGAAGCGGCCCATCTCGCTCTGCGAAAGGCTCTGCACCTTGCGGTAGAGGTCGCCGCGGACAGCCCGTCCCAGGCCCATCGCCACCCGCGCAGAGTTATACACAGCGGCGATAGTCAGGGTGATGACGACCAGCGCCACGGCCAACATTATCCCGCCTGTGCGCAGAATGTAGCCGGTGTCGCCCTGGGCCACCCCGTTATTGATGATGTGGGCATTAAGCGTCGGTAGATAAAGGTTACCGATGGCCTGGCCCAGCACCAGCATGACAACCAGAGCGATGCGTAGCCGAAAAGGACGTAGGTAGGTAGCGAACAACCGCCTCACCGCGCCGACCTCGCTTGCTCGTCCTCGGGACCGCGCAGCCGTTCTTCGATCCGTAGGGCAAGAGCTTCTAGGAGCCTGGCCAGCTCACACTTGTCGTCGTCGCTCAAAGACCCTACCGTGGAGTTCACGTACTCCTCGAAAGCCGCCCGGTTTGCTTCCTCTTGCCGCCGTCCCTCGGGAGTCAAGTAGACCCTGGTCACCCTCTGATCATTCGGATCTGCCAACCTTCGCACCGCCCCCACTTTCTCCAGGCCTTGCAGCAGACTGGTGATGCGGGGACGGGAAAGATGGAGAATCTCGGCCAGATCCCGCTGACTCATGCCGTCGTTTTCTGCCAAGAGACGAAGAGCGAACACAGCGCTATGGTCGAGGCCGGTGCGCCGGAGTCCCATGAGGATCGCCTGGCGGTGCAGATGGAAGACCCGCCCAAAAGCTTCGAAGGCCCGCTGGGTCAGAGCATCGACAGCGTGGAAAGCGGGCTTGGGAAGCTTCCCCCCCGCACAATGTGGTGGCCTTGCCTTCGTCTGTTCCCTCCGGAAACCGCTGCTGGCCTGTTGCTCCCCGGACCAGTCAGCGCATCGCCAATCAGTTTTGCGCAAAACAGTTTCCCATGGAACTATTTTTGCGTCAAGACAGGATGCCCTGAGGAGAGGGGTACCCCTGCGGGTGTAGAATGAACACTGCCCTTGATACACCAGCCCGGGCAAGCGGTATGGAGAGCCTACGATCTGTGACTGGCAGAGCCCGTCGGCAAGGCGCGTTGTGCCCCGCCTGGCCCTCTCCTCTGGCCATGCCCTTCTTGCTCGGGACTGTGCTACTGCTTCTCGTGGGGGCGGCTCTCTTCTCTGCCTGTAAAGCGGAGACTTCCGTCACGAGCGCCGGCTCCCCGGGCTCGCAAGCTGTCTCAGCCACCGAACCCGAGCCAACCGCCCGGGAGGTGGAGTTCACTAGCACGGACGGCCTACGGTTGAGCGGCCGCTTGTTCGGCTCAGGTAACAGGGGCGTGGTACTTGCCCACATGTATCCGGCTGACCAGACCAGTTGGGCTGAGACCGCCACCCGCTTGGCAGAAGAGGGCTATCTCGTCCTTACCTTCGATTTTCGCGGCTACGGCGATTCGCAGGGCGACCGCGACATCGCCCATCTCGACCGCGACGTCATGGGAGCCGTCACCTATCTACGTACTCAGGGAGCAACCGAGCTCGCCCTGATCGGGGCTTCCATGGGGGGTACCGCCTGCCTCATAGCCGCCGACCAAGCCCAGCTACTTTCCAGCATCCGACTCGCGGGAGTAGCGGCTCTGTCCGCACCCGTCGAATTCAAAGGCTTGTGCGCGGCTAGTGCCGTACCAAGGTTGGTGGTGCCTCTCCTTCTTATTGCTGCAGAAAGAGACGTCGGGGCTGAGGGGGCCCAGGCCTTGGCAGCTTTGGCAACCACGAGTGGCGACGCCGAGGTAGGTAGAGTCCAGCTGCACCTCCTCCCGGGAAGCGACCACGGCACCAATCTCCTCACAGGCGACCAAGGAGAGACCGTGTACTCCCTGCTCCTAAGCTTCCTGGAGGTCACCCTAGGGAAGTGACCCCGGCCCGCGACAGCTTCCGGCGCCGAGCCCGAGTAGGCCGCCTGCGCGAGCAATTGGCCGACAGGCCCGCGGGCCGGTGGTCTCCTGCCTCGGGGTTAGCCGGCAGTCCATCTGGGGAAATCCAGTGGGAAGTACTAGGCGATCGGCCTAATCCAAGACAAGCGACCGAATGGTCGGCGCCGCCGACACGGCCCCGGGCAGACCCCGTTGAAGGAGACGGCATGAGACCTACGCACGCACCAGGCTGGCTGGTCCTGGGATTTTTCTTGGTACTCTTCCTCCCGCTTCTTGCGGCTGGCGGCTGCGGGGATTCCCAAACGACGACCACACTGGCGACCACCTCCGGCAGTGGCGAGACTTCGAACCCGACCCCAGGGGAGCAGACCTTCACCTTAGAGCAACTGGCCAAGTTCGACGGCAAGGACGGACGGCCCGCCTACGTGGCCGTCGACGGCATCGTCTACGACGTCTCCACCAGCCTGAGCTGGCAAGAGGGGACTCATTCGCGCTGCAACCTAGGCGCCTCGGCCGGGAGAGATCTTTCCGAACTCATCAAGCAGGCCCCGGCTAGCATGCGCGGACTCCTGGCCCGTATGCCCGTGGTGGGGAAGCTCGTCGAGTAGGCCAGCCGGGTGACGAAAGTAGCGGCCATAAGTATTTCCGCCCCCAGACTTGCGTGAGCGCCCGATGAGTCGACAGGCGTGTACCGGTTGGGCCCGCCGGCTCTTCCAGTCACTCTTTGTCCTTGCTGGCCTCGCCCTCCTGGCCGTGCCCCCCGTAGTCATCACCCTTTCCGGCACCGCCGGGGCGGATCCGCTGTGGACCTTCCTGCGCCTGGTCGGACTCGAGGCATTCATGGTTCTGTTTCTCAATCTGGTCTTGGGCGCCTATCGACCTTTCCTGGCCCGCCTCGCCAGACCGCGTCCCCTCCAGCGGCTGCACCTCTTGGCCGGGATCGCAGCGTTCGCCCTCGCCCTCAGTCACGGGGCGTCTGTGTTCATCTTCGGCATCCTGGGCTACCCCACCCACGGACTCTGGATCGGACCCGGCGTGCTCGTCGCTCTCTTCGTAACCATCGCCTCCGCCTTGCTCAGAACCAGACTGGCGAGCTACTGGCGCTATCTACACCGTCTGAACTACGCTCTTTTCTTGGCCGCTCTCGCCCATGCTGTGATCCTGGGGACCGACCTCCGCTCCAACCGTGTCCTTCTCGCCTGCGCTCTGCTCTTTGCAGTGGTCGCCGCCTGCGGTCTCGCTTATAGGCTCCTGCGCACACGGCTGTCCTCTAGGCAGGCCCGGCCCCCTAGTCGCTCCCCCGGGCCAGGCCCGAGCTCTGCCGAGGAGCCGTCACTCGAGTCATAACGGCTACCCCTAGCCGCAAGCCTTCGTTGCTATTACGTTGAGATAAACACGAGCTGGAGCGAATGATGAACCAAGAGGCCGAGCCGAAGCCGCCGACTTCCTCCTCCCGACGGATGAGGCGCGAGAAGCAGACGGTGACCCTTATGATCCAGCTTTACTGCCGAGACCACCATGGCGGGCCGCTTTGTGCCGAGCGCTCAGCGTTGTTGACTTATGCCCTGACCAGAGTGGACGCCTGTCCCTTCGGCGCCGACAAACCGGTGTGCTCCCGCTGCCTAGTCCACTGTTACCGACCGACTATGCGCGAGCGTATCCGGGAAGTCATGCGCTACGCCGGGCCACGCATCACCCGCCACCACCCATATCTGGCCCTGCGGCACCTGCTTGACCGCCGCAAGCCGCCCCGGAGACGGGACCAAGACGGAGCCGCCCCGGTTTCGAACCTCCAAGACCAGGGAACCAACCATGACGAAGCGCCGCTCGCCGGCAAGCCTGGAGCCGACCCCTCTCAACCGCGATAATTAAACCGCGCTGACGAGGTTAGACAGGATGACTGTTCGGGAGGATCACTCATGACTGAAGAGCTGCAGCCCGCCCAAACCCTGGACTGCATCGGGCTGCTATGCCCTGAGCCCCTCTTCCGCACTCGGCAGACCATCGACCAACTCAAGGACGGAGAGATCCTTGAGGTGCTGGCCGATGACCCAGCCGCCGAGGGCGACTTGAATCGCTTTGCCAAGCGCACGGGCAATGAGATAGTGAAGGTAGAGCACGAAGAAGATCATGTGCGGATACTCATCCGCAAGAAGGGTTGACGAGGGGACGGCCAACAACTATGAAGACAGAGCACCCGGCCAGGGACCGACCCCTGGTCTATCTCGATTATCAAGCAGCCAAGCCTGTCGACCCCCGCGTCGTGGAGGCTATGCTGCCGTATTTCACGGAGCGGTTCGCCAATCCCGCCTCGCTTCACACCATGGGGGACGAGGCGGCCGAGGCGATGGAGAGCGCTCGCCGCACCATCGCCGCTTTCATCAATGCCAGGCCGGAGGAGATCATCTTCACATCCGGAGCTACCGAGTCCAACAACCTGGCCCTGGTCGGTTACGCCTTGCGCAACCGGCGCAAAGGCAACCACATAGTGATATCCGAGATGGAGCACATCTCCATCCACAACCTTGCCAAGTACCTGGAGAAGAACGGTTTCGAGGTCTCCCGCATCCCCCTCGACCTCTACGGCCGGGTGGATCCGGCCAAGGTCCGCGCGCGCATCCGTGACGACACCATCCTGGTATCCGTGGGCATGGCCAGCAACGAGATAGGCACCCTGCAACCCATCCGCGAGATCGGGGAGCTCCTGCAGGGAAAGGGCATCGCTTTCCACACTGATGCGGTGGCGGCGGAGGGACTGCTGCCGCTGGACGTCGAACGGGATCACCTCGATCTCATGAGTCTGTCCTCCAACGATATCTACGGGCCGCGGGGGCTCGGCGTGCTCTATGTCCGCAAGGGCATCCCTCTTACTCCCCTCATGATTGGCGGCGGTCAGGAGAACGGGCTGCGCTCGGGCTCTGAGAATGTCGCTGCCATCGTGGGCATGAGTCGGGCCGCCGAGATCATGAGGGAAGAAAGAGAGCAGGAGGTAGCTCGCCTGCGCACTTTGCGCGACCGCCTGATTGAAGGCGTGCTCGCTACGGTGCCCAAGTCCTTCCTGAACGGACATCCCAGCGCACGCTTGGCTAACAACGCCCATTTCCGCTTCACAGGGATCGAGGGCGAATCCCTGGTTCTTCTGCTCCGCGACGAAGGCATCCAAGCTGCTACCGGCTCAGCCTGTTCGTCGAAGACCCTCGAGCCTTCGCATACGCTCATCGCCTGCGGCTTGCTCCACGAAGAGGCCCACGGCTCCTTGGAGCTCACCCTGGGCCGCTTCACTCGCCCCGAGGACATCGAGGCCGCCCTGGAGGCGGTTCCTCGAGCGGTTAGACGACTGCGCCAGCTCTCCCCGCTTTACAAGGAGGAGGTTCCCTCATGAAATCCACCAGCTACTCTGAGAAGACCCTCGATCACTTCCGCAATCCCCGCAATGTCGGTGTGCTGGAAGGCGACGACGTTGCCATCGGTCGAGTCGGCAACCCGGTCTGTGGAGATCTCATGGAGATGTACATCCGTGTCCGGGACGACCGTATCGAGGACATCAAATTCCAGACCTTCGGCTGCGGCTCGGCAGTGGCCACCAGCAGTATGATCACCGAGTTGGTCAAGGGCATGACCCTGGACGAAGCTCTCAAGGTCACCCGGAGCGACGTGGCGGACGCCCTGGACGGTCTTCCCCCCATCAAGATGCACTGCTCCAACCTGGCTGCCGATGCTCTGCATGACGCCATCAACAACTGGCGACAAGGTATCAAGCTGGAGCCCATGGATCCTTTGGCGGTGCCTGCCAAAGCCTGTGGGCCTCAGGCCCCGGCCGCACCAGCCGCGACTGAAGCGGCGCCGGCGGTCGCCGAGCCCGCCGGCGCGGATGACTACCTCGGGAAAGGCTACTACCGTAGCCGGCCCGATCCAGCGCACTTGCAGGACCTGCGCCTGCTCGTAGTCGACGCCGGGCCAGACTCGTTGGCCTACGCTCTTGAGGCAGCCGGGCAGGCCGCGCGGGTGGTTTTTCTGTCACCTGCCGCCTACCTTCCCGGCGACGCCGACCTCAAAGCCCGGGCTAAACAGTCCGACCTCAAGATCCTTCTACGCAGTGAGCCGCTTGCGCTCGGCGGGGAAGGCGTCTTGGAGAAGATCCGCGTCCATGACCTCGACGAGGACGAGGAGTACGAGCTGTTCGTGGACGCCGTGGTGTTCTTGACCAAGTCCTGATCAAGCGGAAACGCGGCCCACTCACCCGGCCAGGGAGCCGAGCTGCTCAGTGGGCCAGCGAGCGCAGTCGCTCCAGAATGCGGACCAGGGCCAGCGTGTCAGTAGCGCAGTAACCACGCAGGTCGGCGAAGACCTGTTCGCGCTCCTCCTCCCCAAGCTGGCCATGCACGGCCTGGGCCCACCGCAGACTGGCCACGTCGCCGCTTGATACTGCCAAACCCTGGTAACAAAGATCGGGTACCAAGGCCGGCAGGACATACTTGAGGGAAGTCCGTCCGCGAAAGCCAGGGTGCTGCACGTACTCGCGGATCACCTGCTCCAAATCGAACAGTCGGCCCTGCACCGCGACCAGCCGCGGAGCCAGGTCGGGTACTTCGGGAAGCAGTGACTCGATCAGCCGCCGTTCAAAGGAAGTGTACACGACAATAGGTCCTTGACCTTCGACCGCCTCCAGCAGGCTCTCGGCGAAGGGGCGACGGGGGTCGCTACTGTCGGTGTGGAGAAACCCCCGGTGGCGCAGATCCCCATCCAGGACGTGGCACGACCACTGCACCGGCACCGGCTGATACGGACGGGTCCGCGGATAGAGCGGCACCGCGGGACCGAAGGTCTCGAAGCCAAGGAAGTAAAGGGGCTCGTCAAGGACCTCCAGCACCTCAGCCAGGCCGGGCGCTATCCGTAGCTCCCTCGTGCGTGCGAGATAACAGAGGGTGCGTTGCCGCGCAGTGAGGCCCGGAAAGTCCAGCGGGACATCACGCAAGGAGTAGTAGCCGCTCGCGATCAGCGCGTCGAGGACATCCTCGCTTACACGGGGGAGTTCGGTGACCGCGTATTCAGGAAGAAACTCGTGGCAGCGACCATAGTAGTAACGGCACGGATACGGGTCCTCGCAGCGTCTTCCGATGGGAACTTGAGGCTGGGGCCCCAAGAGCATCCGCCGCATCCCGGCAAGAAGCTCGGGAATCTGGGGCAGCAGGACCGCCACTTCGGCGGTCAGGTCGACCTCGACGAAAAGCTCGCCGAGATCGTAGGGTCCCCCGGGCCACTCGTAACCCGTGTTGAGGTGAACAAGGCGAGCGCTGGAAACGGGGACGCCCGCCCCGGAGAGGACATAGGCCTGGATGGCGAGGTCGGGCAGGTGTTCATCCTTGGCGGAGGCCGAAGACTTGACCTCGAGAAGCACCCATTCATCGAGGTCTTCGCGGAACAGGATGTCGGCCCGAACCAGTACCCCGTCGTGAGCGAAAGCCCCCTCATACAGGCAGTCCACCCCTTCAGCGAGCAGCCGCCGGGTAGTGCCGACCGCCTGCCAGCTCTGAGTGTGATCCTCCTCTACCAATATCCCGCCTGCGTAGCGTTCGCGGGCCAGCGCCCCGACCAGATGCCCCTGGTCGAAGAGAGCTTGGCTTGCTTCATCGACAGGATCGGCAAGACCAGGCTCATGGCAATCGAGCCACAAGGACTTCGGGCACCGCAGGCCGCTCAGGAACCGGGTCTTGGAAAGACGTGGCGAGATCTTGGCGCTCATGAACATAGGCTAGCACCAGCCGCGGACGGACGAAGCCGCAACGCCTCAAGCGGGCTGCTTAGACCCTGGACGCACCCAGCACTAGACGAAGACGTTCCGCCAGCGCCGTGAGGGTGTACGGCTTTTGGATGAAGCCGGCCAGGCCCTTACCGGCGAAGCGGCTGGCCACGTCGTTTTCCATGTAGCCACTGGACAGGATCACCCGCACCCCCGTGTCGAGTCGGCGAAGCTCGCGGAAAGTCTCCTCGCCGTTCATATGCGGCATGGTCAAGTCGAGCAGAACGACTCTGATGTCTCGACTCCGCGTTCGATAGAGTTCGACCGCTTCCCGACCGTCCGCCGCCGTGATGACGTCGAAACCAAGAGTCTCCAGCATGCGCTTCCCCAGGGCGCGGATAGTCTCCTCATCGTCTACCAGGAGAATGGTCCCTTCCCCTCTCCAGCCAGAGGCGATCTCGACCTGCTCCTGCCGCAGGGTCTCCTCGGCCGCCGCTGCCGGGAAAAGCACCTTGAAAGTGGTGCCTCTGCCCGGCTCGCTATAGACCTTAATGGCGCCTTTATGAGCCCGGACTATGCCCAGCACCGCCGCCAGTCCCAGCCCACGGCCTCCGGCCTTGGTGCTGAAGAAGGGCTCGAACAAGCGGCCCAGGGTCTCCCTGCTCATGCCCACCCCGGTGTCCGAAACCTCCAACGTCACGTACAGACCTGCGGGCAAGTCCTCGTCAAGGTAGGTGCTCCGCAGGTAGTCCCGGGTGCATTCCATAGCCCCGGCAGAGATAGTGATCACCCCGCTTCGTTCGCCGATGGCCTCGGACGCGTTGAGCACCAGGTTCATGACCACCTGGTCGATCTGGCTGGGATCGCCCAGTACGGACGGAAGGTTCTTCTCCAAGTTGAGGTTCAGGAGAATCTTCTTGGAGATGACGCTTGATAACAAGTGCACCATGTTGCCGATAAGTTCCACCAGGTCGACAGCCTCCGCCTGTATGTGTCCGCGACCGGAGTAAGCCATCATCTGGCGACAGAGTTCGGCTGCTCGGTGAGCAGCGTTGGCGATCTCCTGGAGGTCTTCGCGGGCGGGCGACCCCGGCGGAAGCTCTGCCTGCGCCAGTTCGGCGTGGCCCAGGATAGCCATGAGTATGTTGTTGAAATCATGAGCGATGCCCCCTGCCAGCCTGCCCAGACTCTCCAGCCGCTGACTGTGTTGTAGCTGGCCCTCCAATCTCCGCCGGTCAGCCTCTGCCCGCTTCCGCTCGCGTATATCACGCACGATGACCTGCACGTGTTCCCGGTCCTCCACGAGGAAACGCCGCACGCTCACCTCCACCGGGACCTCCTCCCCGTCCTTGCGCACATGGGTGGCCTCGCGCACGTAGGCGTCTGTTTCCTCGAGAAGGCGCAGAACCTCAGCGACCGCCTCCGCGTCGTTCGCGGCGAGCAAGTCGACTAACTTCAGGCGGAGTAGTTCTTCCGGCGAGTACCCATAGAGCTCGACCGCCCGCTGGTTCGCCTCGAGGATGTGCAAGTCAGCGTCGGCCAACAGTATGGCGTCGTTCGCCTGGCGCACGAGGTGCTCGAAGCGCAAGAGCAGGGCTTCGCGCGCACGCTGCGCCCGATAGGCGTCCTCGTAGCGTCTCTTGAGCGTGCGCTGCCACGCCGTCCCCCCTACCCCCACCATGGCTGCCACCAGCACCAGACTCGCCACCAACAGGGGCACGGATCGGGCCCGCGCTTGGCCCAGGACCTCTGATTTGTCTATCTTGGCCACCATGAACCAGGGGGAATCAGAAATCGCCCCCAGGGCCGCAAAGACCGGGGTGCCTCGGTAGTCCACCCCTTCGATGATCCCGTTGACTCCTGAGACGGCCTGTACCGCTGGTAGGTCAGTCCGGGTAAGGGGCACTCGCAGAGTGAGAGCAGTACCCGTCTGGTGCCGCAGTTCGTTCAAGAACAGCACGTGGTCCCCGTCGCGGCGCACCAGGAGGGTCTCGCCGCTCGGGCTGGCCGTGGGCCAGGTTTGGATGAGGGGGAAGAGAAAGCTGTTTGCCTCTTCCGATAAGATCACGGCCCCCAGCCGCCACCTCACTCCACCCTTCTCAGCAAACAGTGGAGCAATGGCGTCGACATGGATGATATCCCCATCCCCCTTGTGGAGATCGGTAAGTACCGCGCGGTTTTCTGTCAGCGCCGCCGCCAGGTCGGTGGCCATCTCCGGCCCGATGGTCCCCAATCTCCCCGTGAGACTCCACAGTACCCGGCCGCCCGCATCCACCAGCCGGACATCCGAGTAAGACCGCCCCACTCGCAGACTGTCCAGCCAGGCTGCCAGCACGCGCTGCACAGATTCGGAGGGCGATTCCAGCCACCTTGCTACCAGCTCACTGGCGAGAGGGTTGGCCGAGATATGAGCCGCGTCGGCGAGTCGTTCTGCCCGCCAGGACTTGATCTGATCGGCCTTGAGCCTTCCGACGGCAAGCAGGTCTTGCTCAGCGTCCTCGCGAGCATCACGGTTCTGGTCCACATACAGCCACACGCCAGCAGCAATGACGGCCAGAGCCAGAACGGCCACCAGGATCACGGGCCAGAACCGATGAGGAAACAGGGAGTCGTCTCGCAGCCGGTCCCGACTCCTGCTTGCCACCCGCGGCCTCTCGCCCCCTGTGCTCACAGTCGGTCCCCAGCCCAGGTGTCAGAACAGACGCTTCGCACCAAAGTAGCTGCTTCGCCAGACATTGCTTATCTGCACCTGGTTGCCGGTGGCGTTGATCATGCGACCATTGCCGATGTAGATGCCCACGTGATGGATAGGGTTGTAGAAGAAGACTAGATCGCCCGGTTTGAGGTCGCTGCGCGCCACGTACCGGCCATATTCGTACTGCATGCGACTCGAGTGGGGTAGAGATATCCCCACCTGAGCGAAACAGTACTTGACCAGGCCCGAGCAGTCGAACCCCCGGGGGCTCTCCCCTCCCCGAACGTAACGTACTCCCAAGTACTTCATGGCAATGGTGATCACTCGCCCTGGCCGCGAAGCCAGCCAGGCCCGCCGGGCCCGTGCCTCCGCTGCCAGCCGCGCTTGGCGCTCAGCTTCTTCCTTCTTCAGTTTCGCGATGAGGGCTTCTTTACCCTTGAGCGCCTTCTCTTGCTTGGCCAGCTGGGCTTCGACCTTTTTCTTGGCCTTCTCCAGCTCTTCAGCCTGGGCTTTCTGCTCGCTGATCTGCTTGTCGAGGGCGGCCCGCTTCTCTTCCATGCGGGCTCTGTACGTCTCCACCTCGTCCATGAGACGGGCATCCTGCTTGCTGAGCAGGGTCAACTGGTTCCAGCGAGAGATCACTTCCGAGAAGGAAGCCGCACCCATGAACACATCGAGCCAGCCCGGTGCCCCGGCCTTGTAGATGGCCACAATCCGACGGTTGAGACGCTGCTGCACCTCGTCAAGATCGGCTCGCGCTTGCTCCAGCTCCTTGGCAGCCCGATCCGCGGCCGCCTTCTTCTTTTTCAGCTGCTCTTTGGCGTAGTTGTACTCCTCGGTGGCAGCGCTGAGCTCTTCCTCCAGCTGTTCGATCAGTCGGACCAAGGCGGCGGCTTCGGCCTTGGCCTTCTCTATGGCAGGAGTCGCGTGAGAGACACTCGGGAACGAGAGTACAAGGAGTGAGACTATGGTGAGAAACGCTAGCAGGCGCTTCGACCAAGCCCGCAGCCTTTGCCCATCTTCAAACACATT
>OGCI01000282.1_pt1 | contig 63981 bp, 49 predicted proteins | sample 1570021 | NCBI WGS metagenome assembly OGCI01 (sample SAMN06264664, study PRJEB24512) | hot springs metagenome | isolation source: Hot spring water | place: South Africa: Tshipise | collected 2015-06-21
ATAAACTCGAGTCGTACTTTTCTTCCATCAGTTAACCCGTCCGACTCGTCTGACTCGTCTGACTCGTCTGACTCGTCCGACCTGTCCGCCCCCTCAAAACACCTTCACGCAAGGCCTTACCCGCATCGGACGAACCCCCACCTCATTCGTATCCAAATACCACGCCAACAAAGCACATCGGTCCGCATCAATGATATGGTCGTTCCCCTTAGAATAAACATACTGCCCTTGAGCATTAATTAAATAAGTGTGGTTTGCGTATTGTTGTTCCCTCTCCACACTTTTAGGAAATACAATCGTATGTTCCGCCAATCGCCTCTGTAATAATTCCGTCATCCATTCCTTCGTTCGCCGTTTCTGTACAGACCCATTGGACAATTGTCCTGTTTCTATCATCCCTCCAAATTCAAACGCACAAACCCGATGTTCCCAATCGATTCCCTGAGCCATTAACTGATGAGCAACAGCCCTCCCACTATTCCCACAATCAATCCCTATCTTCCGAAAATGGTAAATACGATCCAGTTCCTGTATCACCGATTGTTGTTGTGCATAATTCACATTTTCCAGATGAACTCGTAATACGCATATCAAATAGGGAGGCTCATTCTTATATACAATAAGTTCGGAAGGGTCTCTTACAAAACCCAAATCACACCCTAAGTAATATATCCCCTTCTCAACAGGCATTGGAATATCCAATTGCTTTCTTACCCCTTTAATCCGAATTTCATTAACAGCAAGACCCTCATCAACACACATCAGATAATCATCTAGATTAAATACTGCGTTCATCGGTTCGCCGTGCAATCCCAATACTCGATGAATATACCCCGGACTATCACGCCCTCCATATAATAAGGCTAATTCCTCGTCTTTTTCTTTTGTAAACTCAGGATTTAAATAACTTGGCCAATGATACTGTTCCGCATCGGGCAAAAAAGTCATTCGATAAAAAGTATTTCTCAATCCATTCGGCACACCATAGACCCATCTTCTTCCTCCGCCATTCAACGCCTGATACAACTCACCCCAACTACTCTCCGTCATCTCCTGAGCCTCATCCACAATTTGCCAATCCACATGCATCCCTTGAAAATTAATTCCTCGCGGACCCGCAATTCGTCCCCATAATATAAATCCATTCGCAAATCTTATAAAGTAAGAAGGAGAACGCCTCAACTCCGCTATACCATTCGAAAATTCCGGTGTCGTCTCAAATCGACGCACTAATCGATTCATTATCGGAAACAGATGATTCTCACATTGGGTTGCAATCAACATCGATTTCCCCGGACAATTGACCATAGCCCAGCAAGCAATAATTTCTATCTCCGTTGTCTTACCCACATCCCTACCATCACAATGCACTTTCCTCAATGCCTGAGATTGTAGTGACTCGCGTTGATAATCTCGAACACGCCATGGCTTCCCCTCCCCATCCCGGAAGAAACGATATGCAAACAAATCCCTCCGTTGAAGCATACGGAATAATATATCCCTTACAACAGACATATTAAGAGCACCCCTTGAAAAACCGAAAATAAAATAAAACTATCAATAAATCTCACTATTTCCCCGGCGGATACCATACCTTCACTTTTTTTATTTGTTTCCCCCAACGCAATGCTTCCTTATGCTTTTTAAAAAATAAATCTATTTTGTCCCCTTTTGCAGAACTACCACGGTCTTCAACCCGACCATAGCCATAATCCGGTATATACATAACCGTTCCGAAAGGAAATCGGCTCGTATCGGCCGCAATAGTTCCCTTTTTGGCTTTTACACCACTTGCGGTCATACCCACCTTTTTCGGTTTCCCCTTCTGTGGACCATGAGCAACCACAGGTCGAAAATACCAGTTCCGTTTCCAATTACAACATTTTCCACAAGGGCAATAACCCCGTGTCTCTAAGGTCAATATTTCGGAACGAGACCCTGCTTTGGGTTTAAACCGGGATGATGTTGTCGCACAACCTGCAGAGAAAAATAGAAACACTGTTAATGCAATTATTAAATACCGTCTTAGCATATCACCTATATTCCTTATCCAGTATTTGCTATTATCAATCCTACCATTCCTTACTATTCTACCAGAATTATCGGTCCATTAATCATCAACTTTCACAGAAATTTCCTGGTGCTCTCTTGGGGAAATAAAATCTTCTTCTATCTTTCCATTTCCTTTATCCAATTCACGGGCACAATTCATTAAATCCTCTACAAGTTCCGCAATACTTACAGTTCCCATCTTTACTTCCACAGGTTTTATCTCTTCAAATTCCTGTACCAATTTTCTCTGCCGTTCCATATATTTACATAAAATCTCATAGCATTGAATAGGGGCGTTAGATTTATCCATTTTTTTCTGTAACTCAATATCCTCCTCTTTCTCTTGCTTATTTTTCATAGGAACAAAAAGCAATTCCTGTTCCAACCTCTGAATAAAAAATGTAAGGATGAGGAATTCTCGCAAACGCACCTGTACCCACGGTGAAATTTCAACACCTTTGCTTTGAAGCCATGTTCGCAGGGCTTTCCACTTATCTCCCCATTGCCGTTTTTCAAACGGAGTAAGCCATTTTTCTCCTTTTTCAATAGAATAAAATACAAAATCCATACACAAGGCCTCCTTTCTTTTGTATCTATAATTCTCTACAAATAATGGAGGCTGTTTTGCCCTGCAACATAGTTAAATCATTGATATTACAATAAAAACGGTATCGTCTTCTATACCGATTTTCCTATAGCAAGAAACTCCTGATAGGCTTTGAAAATTTGTTCTTCACTCATAGGAGCGATAATCATACGCACTGTTGTGGAAACGGTTTGTCCCCCCTCTACTGTCTTTCCAAATAATGAGAAATACATAGAATAATGTTTTTCGCCAACATGTGGAGTTAATACAGCAAAGCAATCCTCTTTACGGGCTATATGCACAACAGCAAGTTTTGTATCATCATTAACTCGATAAATAATAGGTTCCTTAAAAAAGGGACGAACAGCCCAATCCACAGGACTCGGGGGTATTGTCCATCGACCATCCTGGATAATCGGGATGGCTTGTTCATCACGGGGAAATACCTGCCAGAAACCCGCATCCATAGGTGTAGAAAGAAATTTATCTCCCTCTTCTGTTTGTGCATACACATACGACTCGGGAAATTTCTCGGTCAGATAAGAAGAAAGAAATATTTCAAAATTCGGTAAGGTTTGCTTGGCCTCCACAGAGATATACAAGTCCAGCATCTCCGGATTTTTCCATTGATATATTGCTGTTAAAATAAAAGGACGACTTTCATCAGCATCCCAGACAATCTTCAGCGTTTTCCCATCCACTAATTCCGCTTTACTTACCACCCCTCTCACACTCTCTCCATATCTTTGATTTGTTGTAAACACACGATAAAAGTTTAATAATCCGGGAAGTATATCGGGACTACCCGAAATTTCGAGTTCCGGCGAAACAGAAAAGAAAGGAACAAAACCAATCGATTTCCCTTCCAGACGGAAGGTCCCTCTTAAAGCCCCCGTATCTACAAGATATTCTCCCGGAAACTTTTCAGACATAGTAAAAAAAGGCTTTTCTTCCGACTTCTGTGGGGAAGATAATTTTTCTTTACGAGCAGGGTCAAGCAATTCACTCATTTTATAATGGACATATCTTTGTTTTGCCGCATCCTCAGTCCCTTTTGCATGGGCTACCCATAATTCAAGGTCTGTGGGACAATAAAGAACACTATGCAGATTAACATTTACCATTGCAACTGCTTTGAGAATCTCCAGAGCCATGTTTTGGTCTATTTTTCCGTAATTCTCCTTTATGCGGGTAGCCATACCTTTATAACGATGGTCATACGAATTGGAGCCATAAGGCAAATTGGGGGCCTTCGCACAGGTTTGCAGTGAACGAATTGTTGGGTCCATGGCTTCATCCGCACGCATAACCGCATTTTCAATCGGAATAGCATACTCAACCGTCTCACGAGGGTCATTATCTGTAAATATGGCCACATGATTGGCACAGGTCTCATAAGCATAGGCTCGGTTCTCATCCCCATCTGCGATGACATAGTTATACCCTACCGTATGACGGGCTTTCTGAATAATATTCGTTACCTGTTCCAATGTCGAAGCCTCTTCTAAAATTTGACGCAAAAGAAACTCAAGAGGGATACCATCGATTCTTTTGTCCTTGTTTGTTGCACCAATCTGGGCTATTGAAACTTTACGATTATTCATCCCTGATAAAACACCAATAGCACAGGCATAGCCTATGGATACAAAAGAATTGAGCCCCTGCGGTTCATAACAAAAAGTTACTGCGGTCTCTTGTATCCCCGCTTCCATAATCCAGTCGAAGTTCCTGCCATGATACATTTTCCCATCCACTGTGGCTTTTCCCCATACTGCAAACGAACTACAACCCCGCTCCGTTATAACAGAAACAACATGAATTCGACGCAACTCCTGAAGACTCACACCCGCACCATCTGCAAGCCCTTCCAACTCACGAGAATACCGCAACGGGATATGTGGCGAACATAAACGCCAGGTAACATCCAGTATCAACTTCGCAGCAAATTTCGGCAAACCTACTTCCCGCTTCGCCAATTCAAGCAGTTCATCAAACCGTGCCAAACTCTTATGAATTACATCCTTCAAAAGAACTCCCCGCTGAAAACCCATCTCATACGGTGTCCCTTTTAAATGGACAACCTTTGTCCCCTCAATCTCCTCAACAAATGCTTTTTTCATATCGACGGCTTCATGGGAACCTCGTGACGGGTAAAGCCAGAAATAAAATCCAGCAAACAAGACAACAAACACAAAAATCACAGGAAGAAGATAACGAATTTTCTTTTTCACAGGGACATCTCCTATCGGATTATTCTTCATTGAATTTTTGAAAAAACCTTGAAGTAAAGGTTTTAAAGAAAAGATAAAAAGTATATTTTATTATAGCAGTAATTAATAAACACCAGAAAAAAAATTATCTTTTTATCATTTATTTAGAATCATTAATATCCGGATATGTTTCATCCAATTCCCCACACAAACCCAGAACTTGCTAAAACAACCTTTTGTTTTTTATCTATTTCTTTATCTATCATATATATTATATCTTAATCTGCTCTTTCATTTGACGATAAAACCGTCTCACTTTATTAAGGTGTAAGGAGAATTTTCATGCCCCCTGCAAAAATAGAAAAAATTCCAATTCGTTCTGAGGTCCCTTTAGAGTATACATGGGACTTATCCCCGGTATTTCCCAACGCCGAAGCGTGGGAAAAAGCATATCAAAAATTGGAAAAAGAAATACCTAATTTCGCTCAATTCCGTAAAAAACTGTCCCAGTCACCAAAAATCCTGCGTTCCTGTCTGGAACTCGAAAGCAAAACGGGACAACTACTCGAACAACTCAATGTATACGCCAATCTAAAAACATGCGAGGATATTACAAACACAAAGTATTTAGCCCTTGCTGGACGAGTGCAATATTTAAGTATGCTCCTGGCTCAAGCAGTTAGCTTTATAGCACCCGAAATCCAATCCATACCTGATAAGATATTTCATGAATTTCTTACAAGCAAAGATTTAGCGCCCTATCGTTTCTCTCTGGAAAACTTACGCCGATTTAAACCTCATACTCTTTCAGAAAAAGAAGAATACCTCCTTGCATTGCATACCGAAAGCGCTGGCGGAGCCGGGAAAATTTTTGAACAATTAAACGATGCCGACTTAAAGTTTGGTACCATCACGGATGATAAAGGGAAAAAAACGGAACTTACACATGGGAATTTCCGTGTTTTCCTGAAACATAAAGAACGAACCCTCCGCAAAAAAGCGTTCTTTCAATATTATAAGTCATACGAGGAACACGCCAATACCCTCTCTGCTTCCCTTTCCTCATCCATTTTAGAAAATGTATTTTATGCACGGGCAAGAAAATACAACTCGGTTCTGGAAAGTGCCCTGTTTGAAGAAAATATCCCACCTGCGGTATATCACAACTTGCTAAAATCTGTAAAGGAAAATATCACACCTCTGGTTGAATACTTACAACTAAGGAAACAGGTTTTAGGAATAAAAGATATTCATGCTTATGACCTGTTCGTCCCTCTTATACATAAAACACATAAAAAACAGAACTATGAAGAAGCGGTTCGAGATATTATCTCTGCATTGCAACCATTAGGGAAAGAATATACCCAAACATTAGAAGAAGGTCTTCTCAAAAAACGCTGGGTTGACCGCTACGAAAACAAAGGAAAACGAAGTGGAGCCTTTTCTTGGGGCTGTTATCGCTGTCCGCCTTATATCCTGATGAATTATAAAGACGAACTGGAAGACTCCATATTTACATTAGCCCATGAAGCCGGGCATTCCATGCACAGTTATTTAAGCGACAAGAAACAACCATTCCATTACAGCCATTACACCATCTTTGTTGCGGAAGTGGCTTCTACCGTCAACGAACAATTGCTGATTCATTATTACTTGCAACAATTACCCTCAAAAGAAGGCCGCATACGCTTAATTTGTCGCGAAATCGACGAAATCCGAACGACACTCATCCGACAGACCATGTTTGCAGAATTTGAATTGCGAATCCATACCCTTGCAGAACAGGGACAGCCTCTAACTCTGGATGTTTTTCGAAACGAATATCGAAACCTCTTAGACACCTATTTTGGAGGAGCCTTAAAAATTGACCCCCAACTGGAGTTAGAGTGTTTCCGCATTCCCCATTTTTACCATGCTTTTTATGTTTATAAATACGCAACCGGCTTATCCTCCGCTATTACAATTACCAAAAAACTAATCGAAGGCAATAAAGAAATACAAAAACGCTACCTCGATTTTCTCAGTATGGGCGGTTCAAAATATCCGCTTGAACAACTAAAATATGTAGGGATTGACCTAACGACCCCCGAACCTATCCAGATAGCCATGAACCATTTGGGAGAAAGAGTCTATCAACTACGGGAACTTTTGCTAAAATAAGAATATAATAAAACTAATAAAACAAAATGCAAATAAAGGATAGAATCATGAATAAGGTCCTAAAAACAAATTTTCTCTTAATCCTTTTCCTAATTACTTTTCTCCTTTCTGCAGGAAATAATTCATTTGGAGATTTTTCCTTCGAGAGCCTTTTAAAACCTCTTTCCGGACAAAGTATGCGAAACAGCAGTTCTGCAGAAGACATCGAAAAAAATGGAGATGCTCGTGCTATCGAACCTAATGACACTTTAACCCTCATGGATGAAGATGGACCCGGTATTATTACTCATTTCTGGAATACCATCGCCACTGAAAATGTCTTTTACCCGCGTAGTATCGTATTAAGGATTTATTATGATGGGTTAGAAAAGCCCAGTGTAGAAGCACCCATCGGCGATTTTTTCGGATTAGGTCTTGCAGGACATAAAGAGTTCATATCACAGCCTGTAGTAAATACCTCACGGGGTCGTGCTCGGGTTTGTTTTTGGCCTATGCCATTCCAAAAACATATCAAAGTTACTGTTACAAACGAGTCCGACCTTCGAGTGGGCTCATTCTATTACTATATCGACTGGAAAAAACTCAACGAATGGCAACCGGATACCCCTTATTTTCACGCCCGCTATCGACAAGAATACCCTGCAAAACCCGGGAACTACACCATCCTTGAAACACAAGGGAAAGGACATTATGTAGGAACTGTTTATTCCGCACTACAAATGGAAACAGGGTGGTTCGGCGAAGGTGATGACTTTTTCTATATTGACGGTGCTGAAATGCCTCAGTTAAAAGGCACAGGAACTGAAGATTACTTTAATGATGCATGGGGCTTTCGCGAATTCTCTGCTCCATACCATGGTGTTCCCGTTTACGAAGGTGTTTTTGCTGGGGACCGCGTAAGTATTTATCGCTGGCATATTCCAGACCCTGTGTTTTTTGAAAAAAGCCTGAGGGTCGTTATTGAACATAAAGGAAGTGTTATGAATGAAAAAGCACCTATTACAAAAATGGACCTCGCCGGCTTCAAAGAACGCGAAGATTGGGTTAGTTCTGTAGCATTCTGGTATCAAACAACACCTACAACATGGGATGAACCTTTACCTCCTGCAAACAAAAGAATCCCCCCTTATAAAACACTCAAATTTGACACCCTCGTTTATCGTGCAGACCCCGCAATTCTTACCGTACCAACAGAGTATTTCCTCCTATATATCCCCCTTACCCCGGAGTCAAACATTGAATTCGATTTCGAAATTCAACAAAAGGGCACTTATCGTATTGATGCCTTTATGATATTATCCCTGTTTAGCGGTGCCTTCCAGCCTTACATGGATGGGAAACCTTTCGGGACCCCTATTGACTTTTCTGCCCCCGGCTATGATATTGCTCCTGTTTATTTAGACATACACGAACTTTCTGAAGGAATACATACCCTTCGTTTTGAAGGGGTAAAACAAGCATTGAAACATACCCGAACTATGGCTCCAAAAACCTACGGGCTCGGGATTGCATGCCTTACCCTTTTGCGTCTCGAAGATATGGAAGGCTATCGAAGTGTCCTAAAACAATTAGACCCAAATGCCTTCCCACAGGAACAGAAGAACAACTAAAACCTTTTTCAAAAACGGCAAAATAATATGAAAATTATCATTACCGGTGGTGGGACAGGTGGACATATCTTCCCTGCTCTATCCATACTCGAAGAACTACAACGACGAGACCATTTCTTATTGGTACAATGGATAGGGAAAAAAGGAAACCTTGAAGAAAAGATATGCCAGCAGAAAGGTATTCCCTTCCGAAGTATTCCTATCCGGGGTTGGCCACGAAAAATCAGCATATCACAGGGCATAACCGCCACATTATTAGGATACTCCATCCTACGCTCCTTTCAGATACTGCTTCGTTTCCAGCCACAAATTGTAATCGGTGTCGGTGGATATGTTTCGTTCCCGATTTTATGGTCCGCTCAGATGCTAAACATACCTACCGTTCTACACGAACAAAATTCGCGCCTCGGTATGGCAAACCGGATTCTCGCTAAAAAAGCACAAAAGGTGTTCTTAAGTTTCCCCCTGGCTGAGAATCTTCCTGAAGATCTTTACCCAGCAAAAAAATTTTTAATTACAGGCAATCCCGTTAGGCAAGCTTTTCTATCCCCTCTTTCCAAAGAGGAAGCCTGTGCTAAATTTGAACTAAATCCCAACTGCAAAACCGTCCTCGTCATGGGAGGAAGTCAGGGAGCCCATACAATCAACTGTGCTATCTCGGATATGTTAAATAAAATAAATCCCAATGAGTTCCAAATCATCTGGATAACAGGACACAACGATTACAACAAATACAAACACCTCGCTTCAGAAGTCAAAATCCCATTAAGAATATATCCCTTCTATGAAGATATAGCCGACATGATGTCCTCCGCAGACCTTGTGGTCGCCCGTTCCGGAGCCTCTACATTAGCAGAAATCACCGTAATGGGGAAACCCTCAATACTTATTCCATTTCCTTACGCAACAGACAACCATCAAGAATACAATGCCCGTTCTTTTGAAAATGTCGGTTCCGCAGAAGTTCTCCTTGATAAAGATTGCTCTGCAGACACCTTGCTTCCCTGTATCCGCAGAATTTTAAATGACCCCATCCTGCTCCACAACATGTCCTTATCCGCAAAGAAATTAGCCAAACCCCTCGCCTCCGAAACCATCGCCGAAGAAATCATTAAATTCGTCTTCTCCTCCTCTAATAAATAAAACCTCTAAAAAAACACCAAAATTAACTATATAAAACCCCTAATCCTTCCAATTCCTGCTATACAATATCCCCCCAATTAATTTATTTCTATTCCTCTAACTCCTAATTTTCTTATCCATCACCAAACCCTTTCACTATATTCCCCCCATATCCTCTATTCTCCTGTGATACAAAATAAACCACAGAGAATAAAGAGGTTCTTTATGTATTAGCAAAAGACAAAACTACCCAATATCTTATTCTTCAATAATCCCCTATCTCTTATAATTCTATACCGTTCAGCAAAAGACTATCTAAATCAATGTGTATACGATTTTCTTCTCTTCAAAGAAAAAAGAAGAGTGAAATTAAGATTATAGTCAAAATTAAAATATACCCAATATTCAAACTCAAACCTGTTATTACATGCATATGTACAGATGGGGTATCAATAACATCATAATCATCTGAAACCTGACACCAATAGAAGCCCGAATCTTCCAATTGCAGGTCTTCTATATGAAGTGTATCTGTGATTGCACCCTCAATCAATTCCGACAGTTTTAGATTTTTTGCTCTACTGAAATACCACTGGTAATTTACTGTCCCCTGCGCATCAACAACAATAACCTTCAATTCCAGAGGATCCCCAACCATCTTAACAATATGTTCAGGACTGTCTATCCATGCATCAAGGGTTATACAGGGTCCCGATGAAACCACTATAATAACAGAGGTTCCCACAGATACTTGTTGATTTGCAGGAGGACTTTGACTGATAACCCTTCCCGCAGGCACCGTATTACTACATTGATAACTCTTATTTCCGACAGTCAAACTTGAAGCAACAATTTCTGCTTCCGCATTTGCAACAGTAAGACCTACGACATAAGGAACTACATATTCATACTCCCATTGAAAATAGGGATAGGTTACTCCTTCTACAATTCCCCAGAGATTCGTAAAATCCCAAAGGAGATTGTACCTCTATTTTCACCTACGATACCTCCAATATAACTTGTAGTGCCATTAATAGAACCTGTGAAAAAACTCTGAGTAAGAAGATTTCTATTTCCTCCTGCGATACCGCCTAAATAAGAATCTCATGAAATTGTTGCAGAAGAAGAAATCCGAATAACGGTCCCGATATTCCTGTTCTCTCCTACGATACCACCTACACCTTGACTTCCTGAGACAGAACCCGAAGTATGACAATCTTCAATTACACCCCCATTATTATAACCTACCATTATCCCAACATAATTGCCTCCAACGATACTTGCATTCTCAACCCTTAAATATTTAATTTCCGCTCCACCCCCTGCGTAACCAATAAGTCCTATATTGTTTTGTGAAGGACGGTTAATATATAGATTCCTTATGACATGTCCATTGCCATAGATTTTTCCTGTAAACGGTTGCGTATTTGTCCCAATAGGACTAAATCCAGCCCCTCCATTCCATGTCGCTGTATCACTTGCATTAATATCTTGAGAAAGAACATATTCTCCATTCAATGGAAAAGCAGGATGATTCCCAATCTTTTGAAGGTCTCCTCTATATTACCTAGGACTTATTGCAGCAAAACTTAAATTAGATAATAATAAAAATGCTAACATTAGGATTGTGATGTTTGTTCTTTTATCTGTGAAATTAAACATAAAAAAGCCCTAAAAAAATTAAATTAATACCATTATAACATAATTATTATAATATAGTCAAAAAATTGACATTAAAAATAAAAAAATATAACATATATAAAATTCGCTATTAATTACAGATTTAATTAATAAAATAGAGATTATTGGTATTGATAAAAATTAAATTATTCTGTTGGTTTCGATTCCTGCACCTGAATCTCATTGGCGGGAATATCTATTTTCCCTCCCGTTTTTTCCATAATTTTGTTTATTATATCTTCTGATTTTGTTTTCCCTGTTATTTTACGGTCATGCCAATCCGGATTCGTAAGAAGGGTTACACCATATATTTGTTTGACAGCGGAAATAAAAATGCGAGTTTCTTCTGAATTCACGGCTCCTAATTGAATTTCATATTTTACACGCCTTAATTGCATCCACTCTCTCTTCGGCTGGTCGTAAGCAATGAAAATACCCCTTTTATCACGCGTATATATATCCAATTTTAGTTCCCGTAAGGTCTCTTTGGTTGCTTGCCATACTCTATCTAATGGTGCATTTACTGTGCACACTTTTTCCTCCGCAAACCCACTCGTATCCTTCAATGTTCGAGCACATCCCGGAAAAATAATTACCGCTATTAGAATAATAAAAATAGTTTTGATTATCCTATATTCCTTTAACATTTTTAGATTCCTCCAAACAAAATTTTATATTTCCAAACAAAAGTTATATTTTACACTATATCGGGGTTCCGCCATCATATCCGCTACCGTATCACGCCATCGTGTATAATGTTCCGTTTCTTTATGGGCCTTTGCTCCTTCTTCATCTTTATAGGCCTCATATAAAATAAACCTTGTTGAATCATCCTTCTGTTGCAGTATATCAAAACGAATTACACCCGGTTCTTTACGGCTTTCTCTTGCATTTCTCACAGACTCCTCACGAAACGCATCTACGAACTCGGGTTTAACATGAACATGCACTAGAACAACAAACATGCTTTCGTAGGCCTTTCTTTATTTAATAGAATATGTCTGTATATTATTGCGTAATTATAATTCAATAATCAATCACAAAGGAAATGAGATGTTCGATTTCAGTCTTTGATTATGTTCTGATTATATTCATTTATACCTCTCATTCTAAATAAGTTCTTTTCGAGAAACCTCACAAGATGAATACCCTTCCTAATTTATCAAGGGCTATGACAAAACTATCATATCTCCATATCCTGCGGGGAATTTTTTAATTTATATACTTTTTTCAAATCTATTTTATATTGATTGTATTCATAATATACTATAAAATGTTAAAAATCCATTCCATCCTTAACTATACTTTTGCCAAATATTACAACTCTTGAATTAAAATAAATAAAAAGAATTCATAAATTTTCAGGAGATTCTGATGAAAAACTATCTACTGCTTTTTGGCCCTGTCCTCTTCATTTTTTTGACAGGCCCTCACTTACATAGTGAAAGAATAAATCTCCGAGACTTTGGGGCTACTGGCAATGCAAATACCCTCGATACTCAATCCATTCAGAAAGCAATAGATATGGCCAGCGAAAAAAGTTGCACATTAATAATCCCTTCCGGGATTTACCTAACAGGAAGTTTACATTTGAAAAGCAATCTCCACATACAAATTGAGCAAGGAGCTATTATTTTAGGTAGTCAAAAGAAAGAAGACTACGACCCGTATGAAGAATTAAACTTTCCAAACGATGCAGACCATGAAACTTCATTCTTTCATCATTCCCTGCTCTGGGGGGAAAACATTGAAAATGTTTCCATAACAGGTTTTGGAATTATAAACTCCAATTTCACAAGGAGAGGAGGTCCCAAAGCCCTTGCCTTCAAGCGATGCAAAAACATACGCATCGAAGGAATAACCATTCAGAACTGTCCTAACTATTCTATTAGTCTATTAGGTTGTGAGCAGGTTACCATTGATAAAGTGCAAATTCTGAACGGTTATGCCGATGGAATTGACCCTGATAGTTGCCAGTTCGTATTTATCTCCAACTGCAGGATAGAAACTGTGGATGATGCCATCGTCCCCAAAAGCAGTTTTTCGCTTGGTTATCATCAACCCTGCACAGATATAACCGTTACCAATTGTTATTTGTCTACCCGGTGTAATGGATTTAAATTAGGGACGGAATCCGGTTCGGATTTCAAAAGAATAACCTTCAGTAATTCAATTGTCCGTGGCTTATACTCTGCAAAGAAACCGGCTATTTCAGGGGTAGCCATTGAATCCGTAGATGGTGCCTATATCGAAGGAATTAGCGTTACAGGTATTGTTATGGACTGGGTTCGGTCTCCAATTTTCATACGACTTGGAAATCGGGGTAGGGATGGGGCTACTTCACCGGGCCGTGTAAAAGGAATTGCTATAAGTAATGTCATAGCAACCCATGCCAGCAATCCCAACATTATCGCAGGGATACCTGATTATCCTGTAGAGAATGTACTTATCCAAAATGTGTTTTGTTCTTTTGATGGTTCCAATCCACTCCGACCTATTCATGAACCTGTTCCGGAAGAAATAGACCGTTATCCGGAAGCCTTAATGTTCGGTTCTCTACCCTCTTATGCATTTTATATACGGCATGCTCGCAGTGTGCAACTACAAAATATCTCTATCGAAGCTCTCTATCCATTCTGGCGAATCACTACTCAAAAATACAAAGATATTATCTGGAATGAACAGGGAAAACCAACGAACCACTTCGAGGATTCTTCACCCGGTATTGCTATCTGGGTAGAAGATGTTCACAATTTTATTCTATCCGACTGGCAAGAAAAAACCTCCTCAGACCACACAGAGATTTTATACTTAAAAGATGTTCATAATGTACAAATTGATACTCCTGTTACTCCTCGAACCCATACAAACTGGTGCACAATTCAAGGAGAATCTAGAAATTCCATTTGTGTTAAATCCTCCGATACCGCAGAACATAAAAAGGGAATAAAAATAATAAAGTAAATCTATGTCAAAACTATTATAAGGAGTCCGCATGATTTTACTTACAAATTATGAAGGCCGATGCGGTGTTTATAAAACCGTTGAACTTCTAAAAAATAAAGTGAATGCTATCCGGGCTATTATAGAAGGGATAAAATTAGTTGAGGCCAATCCAGAAATACATACCGTTGGAGCCAATTCTCTACCCAATCTTTTAGGTCAATTAGAACTCGATTCTGCTGTAATGGATGGGAATACACGACGCAGTGGAGCGGTCGGTGCACTAAAAGGATTTAAACATCCTGTAGAAATTGCATATCATGTCATGACCGACCTTGAACACGAAATATTAGTCGGAGCAGGTGCAGAACGATTTGCTAAAGAAATTGGTGCAGAAAAATATATTAACGAGATGGAAAACACAAAAACGGCATGGCATGAATTTTTAGATAGTGTCCTTACTGAGGAGCAAAAACAAATCTTTCCAAACATTCGCCTCCTTGATGTAAAAGCAAAGCCCAAGGACCCCGACCCTCTATTTGATACAACCGTATATCTGGCCCAGGATTATTCCGGAAGGATAGCCACAGCAACCAGCACATCCGGTTGGCCATGGAAATACCCCGGTAGACTGGGCGATAGTCCTATTATTGGTGCAGGCAGTTATGCAGACAGTCGTTATGGTGCCTGCGCCTGCACACATACAGGGGAAATGACCATCCGGGCAGGAACGGCACGGTCCGTCGTACTCTACCTGAAAATGGGATTGACCCTTTCCGAAGCCGTTCACGAAGCAGTTATGGACCTTGTTGATCTGAAAACAGGTTTTACCAATGCGGTTACGATCCATGCCATCGACAACAAAGGCCATTACAAAGTCGTAGCACTAAACCCTAATAAAGAAGTAAAATACCTTATATGGCACCCTGACCTTGATGAACCAAAAATTAAATTGGCCGAAATCATAACCACATAACATCATCTTTCCGACTCATCCGTCCTGTCCAATTATGAAACAAAAAACAAAATATGCAAGAATAAAATACATGAACATGATAACAACTCTATGGAGCAAACCCACTATGATAAAATTTATTCTCTTTCCCACACTCATTATTCTTCTGACACAACCCCCTACCGGCGCGGACCCAATTTCATTCTTTCCAAAAGGGGAACTGGAAAAACGAATTTTATGGGTACATGACCGATTCGACTTTGTCCATGACCCTGCTTTTACAGACCCTTTCATATTACAGGATGTCCGACTGGACCCAGCCTGTCCTCGTCGGTTTCAGGAATTTAGTGGCGACATTTCCGGAAGATTTTTAGAAGTCTTATCCGTAGAACCGAGAAATGAGTATCACAGAGTTTGGGCAAAACGAATCGCACACGAAATTGTCAAATGCCAGAGAGAAGATGGGCGATTTGGTTATCCCGAACTCATCTTTACTAAAGACAAGGTTGGCAGAGAACATATGGCTTTACTCTGGGGAAACGGACGATTGCTCGTCGGACTTATTAGTTACTACAACATAAATAAGGACCCCAGAATATTAGATGCATGCAAAAGAATGGGGGATTTCTTTATAAAAATATTCAACGAATGCTCTCAACCGGAAGTCATTCAACGACTGGTCCACCAGGGGGCCAACGGTTTTATTTGCTTTACGCAATGGAGCGAAGGATTAGAATTATTAGCCCGGGCCTCCGGTGATATAAAATACCGCGAAACAGCAATGCAAATGGAACCGCTATTGCAACCTCCACTAAAACAACATTCCCATGGCTATATCACCACTTTACGCGGAGATATGCTCATATGGGAAACCACCCGAAACACTGATATTCTCACAAGGAACGAAAAACGATTTGCTCAGCTGGTTAAGGAAGGATGGATACAAACGAATGGCGGTGTTGCAGAATATTTTGATAAGACTTATCCACGAGACGAAGGATGTTCCGAGGCGGACTTTTTGCGATGGTGTTTGCAGTTGTTTAAAGCAACGGACAACGAAAAATATCTTGAATATGCAGAACAGTGCCTCTACAACAGTTTGTTTCCAAACCAATTTGAAACGGGTGATTTTGGACATCACACCTTCGACACCTGGGGTTACATATCAGCACCGGGACCCGGTCGTGCCTGGTGGTGTTGCTCCATGCATGGTTTGCGGGCCATGCACGACCTGAAGCAATATGTAATCGACAGTCCCGCATCTGATAAAACGAGAATAAACTTCTTCCTTAGCGGAGAATATCATGAAAATAATCTAGCTATTAAAACACAGCGTTTCGGGGGACAAGGTGGAACTTTCAACTATCAAATCGATTGGCTTACCACTCCCGATACCGAACACACCCTCATAATCCGACATCCCACATGGGCGGAAACCATAGAAGTTATGATTAACAAAAAATCAGAATTAATCCATTCTGAATCCGGAACATTTGCTATAAAACGTGTTTGGATGGCAGGGGATAAAGTGCTCCTAAAAATCCTACCCCAAATAAAAATTCTAAATACCGAACAAAAAGAAATAACCTTCGACCTGCTATCTAACCAACAAAAAATAGCATTATTCATTGGCCCCTGGCTTATGGGCATCCATGCGATTGAAAATCCAATGTTCCACGGAGAACCTTATTCTGACAATATTATCCTTCTACCGAAAACCATTCAGGAATTGAGACAAAAAATTTACTTCAATGATGAACTCCGTGTCCCTTTGCAGTCCGGACCCCATTTAACTCTAACCTATCAGCATTCCGGCTTCTCAGAGTTATGCAATGTAACCTTAACCCCCATTTCTGAACGAAGTCGTAATATTGAAGTTACATACTCCTTCTGGTGGATAGCAAAAGTTGAATAAAAACTAAATTCAAACAACAAAATGGAAAATTTTTGTCTTTAAATGATATGCTTGTTTCATATTTAGAAGGTCGTTTGAAATAGCGATAAAACTATAATTTATAAGGAGTAGGATTATGTCAAAATTAGCAATTTTTGGAGGAAAATCTGTCCGCTCGAAGAATCAGAAATTAGCCACCTGGCCCATTAGTGAAAAAAAGGACGCTGAACTGGTCAAAAAAATCACCTTGTCAAACCGTTGGTCTTTCGATGGTAAATACGAATGGGAATTTGCAGAAGCATTTACAAAATATCAGGGTGCCAATTATGGACTTTGCTGTGCAAATGGAACCGTCGGTATTCAATTGGCACTGGAAGCACTGGGCATTGGTGCTTATGACGAAGTAATTGTTCCCGGTATGACATGGCAGGCTACTGCGGCCGCATGTTTAGATGTAAACGCGATACCGGTACTAACAGATATTGAGCCCGACTCCTGGAACTTAGATCTGGATGCCCTCGAAGCCAATATCACACCGAAAACAAAAGCGGTTATAGTTGTACATCTTTACGGTTCGATGACAGATTTGGATAGACTACAAAAAATTTGTAAGAAACACAAATTATTCCTGATTGAAGACTGTGCTCACCAGCACGGCTCATTCTGGAAAGGGAAAGGCGTCGGCTCCCTTGGCGATGTGAGTTCCTGGAGTTTTCAAGAATCCAAGGTGCTATCATGCGGGGAAGGTGGCTTTAACATGTGTAAAAGCAAAGATATATTCTACAAAATATACAGTTTGAGGAATTGTGGAAGACCGTATCCCGCATCTCCTGCTGTTTTTGGGTTGAAAAAACCCGTTGGGATGGAAACCACATTACAATCCGGTAATTTCCGACTGACAGAATGGCAATCTGCAATTCTACTAGGTGGATTATCACGATTGGACAAACAGGTAAAATTCCGCGATGCCAATGCTATATACCTGAACTCGCTCTTATCTCAAATTCCAGGTATTAAACCAATGATACGAAGGCCACAGGTTACTCAACAGAGTTATTTCAATTTCGCTTTCCGAATCGACCCTGAAGAGTTAAAGGTAACCAATGCTCAATTTTGTAAAGCCCTTAATGCGGAGTTAAGTTTAGATGATGCTTTTGAACCTCCCTACGAACCCCTAAACGCCTGCGGATTATACAAGCCCCTCACAAAGAAACGCTACCACATAAGTGATGATTACTGGAAAGCCATCGACCCAAAACGCTATGACTTACCTGTATGCACAGAAGCACACACTCGAAGTGGTATCGTTGTCCATCATGTAATGTTGATGAATCCTCGGTCTGTCATGAATCAGGTTGCAGAAGCCGTGAAAAAAGTAGTAGATAATATTTCTGAAGTCCGTAAAATAAAAGCCCATGGTGGAAGAAAATACAGACCTTTAGCTGTTTAAATAAGCAGGAAATATTAAAGAACCTATTTTTGTTTAATTGTGAAACTTTTATTTGAAGGGAGTTTTTTTACATGGAAAATGTCGTTATTCTAGGTGCTGGTCCTGCAGGGTGCACCGCGGGCTTATATACCGCCCGTGCCAATCTAAATCCACTCATATTGGAAGGAGAACCCAGTGGATCTATCCTGCCCGGTGGTCAATTAATGACTACAACCGAAGTTGAAAATTTTCCAGGATATCCGGAAGGGGTTTCGGGGCAACAATTAATGGCCGATCTAAAAAAACAGGCCGAACGATTTGGGGCAAGGTTCGAATACAAAACAGCAACAGCCGTTAACTCGAAAACATATCCCTTCACAGTATTGGTAGGTGAGGAAAAGATTGAAACAAAGTCTATTATTATCGCAACAGGCGCAAGTGCTAAATATTTAGGACTCCCTGCCGAACAAAAATTTCTTAATCGTGGTGTATCCGCATGTGCGACCTGCGATGGGGCCCTTCCTCGTTTCCGTAATAAACCGGTAGTTGTCGTGGGTGGCGGGGATAGTGCTATGGAAGAGGCTTTGTTCCTTTCCCGATTCGCAGAACGGGTACATGTTATCCACCGCAGAGATAAATTCCGCGCTAGTAAAATTATGGCGGACCGGGTCCTGGCTCACCCTAAAATAGTCGTCGAATGGAATTCCGTAGTTGAAGATATTTTAGGCAATGATAAAGATGGGGTCACAGGGGTCCTGATAAAAAATGTCCAGACCAGTGAAACCTTCCAACTCCCTTGTTCCGGTTATTTCTGTGCCATCGGACATAAGCCCAATACAGACCTGTTTAAAGGTGTTTTAGAATTGGACGAGCAAGGATATATCATTACAAAACCCAACAGAACCGCGACAAATATAGAAGGGATTTTCGCCTGTGGGGATGTTCAGGATTCTTATTATCGGCAAGCCATAACAGCCGCAGGTAGCGGGTGTATGGCAGGTATCGAAGCAACTCGATGGTTAGAATCCCGGGAATAACGATTATGCACCAGTGGAACCAAATAACCCAACGAGACGGAATAAGGCTTCGATAATGTTAATGATTTGTAGTATTGCGTCCAGAATTAGCAAAAAGTCCATGAACTTCGCTCCTTATTTCAAATTGCCTTTTATATAATTATACATTAATATCTTTAAATATGTTAAAAATTTTATATAAATTACATACATTTATTCCCCAGACATTGTCAATGACATATCCAAAATCAATAAAAATAAGTATAAAATATTCGTTAATGACTCTACTAAATATACAATTAATGATGTCAATGTCATAAAAGACTCCTTTTTCTTTTGACCTAAAAGCAAAATAACGAAAAACAGGATAGAATTTCAATTTATGGGAATAAAACATGTTCGATTTCAATGTCATCACTGTGGTCATTGCTGTACCGATGTAATCTGTTGTCCAACCCCGTTTGATGTTTGTCAGATTGTGAAAGCAACTCATCTTTCTCCTCAAAAATTCTTAAAATTCATCGAACCTGAAGAGATTGAAGGTGTGAATAAGTCTGACCCAACTTGGCTGAAAATCAATAACAAAAAATACCTAATGACTTTAAAAAGAACTAAAAAGGGTTGCTTCTTCCGTGATACAAAAAAAGGGATATGCAAAATATACGAACACAGACCTTTACTCTGTCGTCTCTTTCCCTTTAAACTAAGACAGACTCGAACAGGAAAAGTGCACTCCTTCTCACTCCATAAAGATGTGGGCTGTCCTAAACATCGAGACGGCATTGTATTCACAGATAAATTGAAAAATATTTGGGAAGAAGACCAAAAACACCAGGAAGATTATCAGGACCTCGTTGCTTTTTTTAATAGTCAGGGAAAAAAAGGAAAGAAGCCATTTGATTTTATAGGCCTCTTCGTTGTGATAATAAATAACAAGAAAAACAAGTCCAATAACCCCTAAAAAAATAATATAGAAGGAACGGACATATGAAAACATTACTGATGATTATGATGATTTCCGCAGTTCTATTCTCTACAAGTTTATATGCGGAATCATTAAAAATTCTTTATCTAACAAAATCGTCTGGCTTCGAACACAGCGTTGTAAAACGAGAAAATGGACAACTTTCTTACTCCGAAAAAATCCTCGTAGAATTAGGGAGTAACAATGGATGGCAGGTAGAATGTACAAAGGACGCATCAAAAATAAATGCAGAAAACTTAAAAAATTATGATGTGGTTATTTTTTATACCTCCGGAGATTTGAGACAAACGGGCACTGATGGACAAGCTCCAATGAAACCCGAAGGCGAACAAGAACTCCTGCAGTGGATAAAGAATGGTGGAGGTTTTGTAGGTATTCATCCTGCAAATGATAGTTTTCATTCCGAAGGAGATAAAGTCAGTGATTATGTAACTATGTTAGGAGGAGAATTTCAAACACACGGAAAACAATTTAGAGGGAAATTAGAAGTTGTAAGCAAAGGTCATCCTGCATTAGGAGACTTTCCTGATGGATGGGAAACGGAAGAAGAATGGTACATTATGAAAAATTTTAATAAAGAAACCATGCATGTACTTTTATTATTAAATCCGGGCAAAGAACGAAATAAACAAGAAATGTATAATATTCCAAGTTATCCTATTGTTTGGTGCTCTTCTTACGGAAAAGGTAGGGTTGTTTATAACGGTTTAGGACATCGAGAAGATGTGTGGGACGCTAAAGAATTCCGTAATCTATTAACTGCAAATATCCTTTGGGCTAGCGGTCAAGGAGAAACCAAAACAGAGCCTAATTTTAAACAGGTTGTACCCGAAAAATAAACCTTAACATTTTATCAGTCGGACCCATCCGACTTGTCCAACTCATCAGGCTTTTCCGGTTTGTCTGACTCGTCGGACCCATCCGACAGGTCCGCCCTGTCCAACTTCTAAAACTCTTTCAAGTCATCATCATCTAAGGGTATAACCTGCTCCGGCGATACGACATCCACATTACTGGAATGATACGGTAATGCAGTAGGTGTAATTTTACGGCGTTCCTTTATATTCTTTCCATGAGATGCAGGTGGTAAACCCTTGTTTGGAGTAGCCGTTTTCCGTACAGGCTTGCTTTCCGGCAAAGTAATACTCGATTTCACCTCACCCCCTCTTTTCTCTCCCTCCAGGATACCTCGCAAAACTCCTACAAGACGATTCAATTCTTCTGCCTGAGCCGATAATTCTTCACCGGCGGCTGCCGCTTCTTCTGAATTGGCCACATTGGATTGAATTACTTGATTCATCTGACCTACCGCCTGATTAATCTGCTCAATCCCTTGAGCCTGTTCATTACTCGCCGCTGTAACCTCACCTATAAGTGCTGCAACTTTTTCAACATTCTGGGTAATCTGTTCTAATACATTTGCAACTTCCTGACTGACCTGTACCCCTTCATCCGCATGTTTCTGCGATTCTTCAATAAGTTGAGCCGTGGTTTTTGCCGCTTCTGCGCTTCGTTGAGCCAGTCTGCGAACTTCTTCCGCAACAACGGCAAATCCCTTTCCGGCTTCACCCGCACGAGCCGCTTCAACTGCCGCATTCAATGCAAGAAGATTGGTCTGAAAGGCAATCTCATCAATAGTCTTAATAATCTTTGCGGTTTCATCAGAAGAAGACTTTATTTTTTGAATAGCCTTTGACATCTTTAACATAATCTCACGACCATGCTCTGCCGCTTGTTGTGCTTCCGTTGCTGTATTATTGGCCTGTCTTGCATTATCTGCATTTTGCTTGGTCATTGAAGACATCTCTTCCAACGAAGCAGATGTTTCTTCCAAACTGGAAGCCTGTTCTGTTGCACCTTCTGCCATCGCCTGACTGGACGCCGCAACCTGACCTGATGCCTGATTTACCTGTTTTGAACCATCACTTAAATTCAAAATAACCGTATTTAAAGGTTTTGTTATAGCCCAAGTTACCAACAATGCAAGAATAATCCCAAGAACAATTCCTACTACAGAAAATATTAAGACGGTAACACGGACCGTATTCATAACAGCCTGAGTATTTTGTTCTATCGCGTTAGTAAAAGAGGTAATTTCTTTAACTAAATTATTTGCACATACTAATAAATTCTGGGTCGCTTTTCTATCAGAAAGTATACCCTGGTAAAATTTATCCCCTTGAGCAAGATAATCATTAAAGTTCTTTTCCAAATCAGATACAATAGATTCTAATCCCGAAACACCTTGAACCGTTTTTTTCCATTCATCAAAAGACTGCTTTAAAGTCTGGGCTTGCTTCTGAAAACCTTCCCATTCCTTGTCCCCTTGATAGGCTCTCAAATATAAGGCATTAACTCGTAAAAGAAAATAAGGTTGTATTACCTTTTGGTCCAAACCCATCTGAATCTCCGACCACTTCTGATAATTTACAAGATCCTGATTGTTTAATGCCGTTCCTAATGCAGGTTTAATTAACTGTTCCCCGGCTTTTCCAATTCCTTCTGTAATCTTCCAACCTAAATCCCTCCATACAGAAAAAACATCATTTTTCTGTTTTGTAGCTGAAACCAACTCCTCAAAAGCGGTTAAATAATCACCTGCTATTTTCTTCGCAGTTTCCATCTGTTGAACCATCTCATTTGAAATCCCCTTTGTTTGAAGAAGTTGTTCAATCATAGATACCAATTCTTTTTGGGCATCTCGTAACTGTTCATCGACAGATTTCTTCCCTTCTTCAGTAGTAAAAGCCTGTCCTGTTTGAGCAAGATAAGAAAAATCTCTACGAAGTTTTCCACATTTATCCACTTGCTTGTAAACTTCACTTGCTTTACTGGAAAGAGACATACTCCAATAAATCCTGCTAAGTCCATACCATCCTATACCTGCTGTAAAAGCTAATATAAGGACAATAAGTCCAAACGATAAGAAAAGTTTTGTCGAGAGACGAAGTGATTTTAACATACCCGATTCCTTATTATTTAAAGTTTAAAAAAATGAGAATATTTAGTGCATTTATGTATTATAATATTTTATCATAATTATATATTCATAAATTAAATAGGGTAATATCCAAAATAATTATTATGTTCTCTTTAAATTCAATAATAACTCTTTTATGGCATAGCATTATTTATGCCATAAACATAAACCAACATAAGTAACATAAAAACCAGAAAATATATTTTATTTCGTTTTTTTAAGTGTGGAAAAATCTGTTTTATACTGTGGATTTTTTATAGTTTCTCCACAGCGTAATCTTTTATCTTTATGTCGGAGAAAGCAAAATGATTGTAAGGGCTTCATACAATCCTGCAATGGCGAGAATACAACCCGATATAATAATTGCAGAAACAATCACTCTTAAGCCATTTAAAACTTTCTGTCGGAACTGTTTTCTTGTAAATACGGCATTCCAGAAAGAATATGTCCATACAACAACAGCGAATACTGCTAAAATATATGCCTCTAATTCCAATACAATAGTAATGGAATGAAAAGTAAAACGGCTCGCAGTTCCTACCCATATAGGCGACATTGCAAAACCCGCAAAAGCAAAACTAATAAAAGTTTTGAATACACCTAACAAAAACGGAGGGATAGATATTAAAATAGTAAGCAAGAAAGTTTGTACCCAGAAATTATTATGGAATGTAGTTACCGCAGCACGAATAATATCCCCCTGTGTATACGCCTCACCAATATATTGCAAATCTCCCTTAGAAAAAACATGGGTAATATAATAAATGACAAGGCGATGTGTCTCAGGGTCATAGATCGCTGTAAAAAGATTTACAAAGAAAACTGCATAGAAAAAATTATTAATAAAATGAAACAGTTTATTCTTCTGCTGTATTTCACTAAATAAAGGACCTATCAGAAGGGTGGGTGGATTGGCTAACCGTTGATAGAACAATGACAGGATTTCTTTTAATGCAAAACAAATTATGAATAGGCTTATAGCAGTTCCAATCGCAAATAAGTCCGAAGTCCGTGCTTGTAAACCTGAAATCCCTTCCATTAAATCTATATCTTTGATACTATTTTTTGCATCACTATACAACTTTGAAAACAACAAACGGGCCTCCGGGAAAGCAAATCCCGGAACGGCATTATCCGGAATATTGGTAAGATTTTCCGGAGAAACAATATACCCCCCTACAAATGGAGCACATTCACGAGACAATGTGCCCACTACATTGTAAGTTGTATCACCTATTCGGATAGGTTCCATCGGGGATAGGTCCCCGGCTAATACCTCTTGTTTCCCGGGTTCTGGTAGTCTACCGGAACTCAACATAGGCAAAAAATCATTCATTGTTTCCATCCAAACAAACACAGGATAGGTAAGAACAGGTATATCTTTTTCCTTTCCAAGTTCAATTTGCTTTAACAATTCAACGAATAACGCATTTTTCGGACGGGATAATTGCACATCAGGGATAACAAGAACCCTTCTGAAGTCTGTCTCCTCAGGAATATTTACTAAAATTTCTTTAATAAGTGCCTCATTCCATATAATAACCCCTCGGGACCAGGGTTTTTTCTGCAGGTTTTTGTCTTCCCAATGCCCAATTAATAAAAGACAAAGCATCCCCAAAAATAACCAGCGAAGGAGAGAATCTACGCGTTTATATGTTTTATTATAAGGTTCTTCAGAGGGAATGGAAGGGTTTGAATTGGAAAGACTCTCATTCTCCCCCATATTCAAAGGAGATTGCCCCGGGGTAGAATTCTCTGTAGATAATCTTCCTTCAACAGGTTTCCCCTGCTCGGATATTGGGTCCTGGCTCATAAGAACAATTATAATTATAAGGATGCTTGTTTTATATTAGGAAATAAATATTGCAGACTTTGATGCAATAAATCCGACATAAACGCTTCACAGGATGGACCGAACCAACTCATAAGTCCTGTCTCATAATTCAATGGTTCCTCCCAATAATATCGGTCCGGCGAAAGATAACCACAATAAGCAGAAGAAAAGCTTGTGGTCCATAGGTCTATATGCATTGTAGACATAGAAAGTTTCCATGTTCGGCTTATTTCACTACTGAAATCAAAAGGTAAACCTACCATAAATATATCCCCAACACGACATGCATGGAACCAACCGTATGGAGGAACTCCCATAATCTTCCCTGCCAGGGGAGAAAGTCGCCACTTTACACTAACAGGACGAACCTGAAACGGAGGCATATGAATCAGGAAACCGAAAGAAGCAATCTCTACCTGCTCTTTAAAAGTTATATTTTGAGAAGTATCGAGAACCAGTTGTCCTAACTCATTTCCCATCGCTAACACCCGTGATTCAGTATCCGGAGCATCAGGAGCCTTCGGTCCACTGGAACCCAATGCACCCCCCAAATAAATAGCCGTTGTTTTAGGCTGACGCTCAATATATTGTTGTAAAGCCCCCGGAAATTCGGCACTGAATTCCATCATATCCCCATCATAAATCGTTGGATGTGCTGAGAAACGGATAACATAACAACGATTTCCACTATTTTGTTCTAATAACATAAAATTCAAATCGGAATCTATAGGTTCTTTCCTCGTCCTATTTCGGATATAATTACTTCCATCAATTAGGCCCGATGCTATCTTTGCAGATTCCATCTTATTATAGGCATTAATTACCACTTCCGCTATATTTTTTGCAAGATGGTCTACAATCGCAGGGTTATACTTTCCTCCCGTAATTTTTCCTGCAACTCCCGGAGCCCACGCACCCGGCCCACAATGAGTATGACTCGCTGTAAAGTAAAGTTGTTCCGGTAATAATTTTACTTTTTCCCCAACTTCTCTCCGCACCTTATCTGCAACATTTGGGGGAACAAGAAGTAAATCCGTGCCAATGATAACGACCGTATCCTGTCCATCGCTCAGGGCAATGGCTTTCGCATACAATTCATCACGAACCCCTGTAGACGGCTTCCCTTTCCGGTTCGAATAACCCCCCAGGGGCGTTCCAATAGGTGGCGTAATAATCTGCGAAGCCCAACCGGCTTTCAGAGGTCCCGGTGTATCAGAGAGATGAACATTTTTCGACGCATTTTGTAATTCTTCTAATGTCTTCTGGTAATACTTAGCCGACTTAAAATCGGTATTGCGATATACAGGCCAGGGTCCGATAAAAAGAAGAAAAGAACCCACCAATAAAAGAACAACAATCAACAAAATCACTAAGAATTTTTTAAGTTTTTTCATGAAGAATCTCCGAGAAATCTATTTTTATTATTTAACGAATAATAAGGACCTATAATTCCTATTAACGGGAATATTTTAACATATAATAGACCGCCTGTGCGTTATTGAGTTTCATTATACAAAGAATTTCTAATCCATCCGACTCATTTGACCTGTCTGCCCCCCTATCTACTATCTGAAGGTTCTAACAATACATCCTTTATCAACGACCGCACCGATGGATTCCTATCCATTTCTTTAATCCACACAGGTGATTGTCGATAGTAAAAACGAACAAATTCTTTGCCCCAGTTCCCCCGCTGATTTAGCCATGAACGCATCTGTCGAAAAAACACCAATGCTTGTGAATCTTTCGATAACATACTTTTAAAAAAACAAAATCTGTCACAGTCTGCCTTCGATTCGCATTTGGTCCCGGGTTTTAAATAACATTGAATTTGAGGATAAAAATATCGAAACGAAGCAAAATAATCATAGTTTCCAGAACGGTCAATGCAACTATGAGTAGGACCATTACTCAACATACCCACCAATTGATACCCAAATTCCTTACAAAAAAGCCCTGAACCACTTGACCCTTGAGAGGTTATCCCCTCATTCCATAAAACTTCAACAGTATAATACCTTATACTCGTACATAATGAATCCATACAACTATCCACTTCCGTCCTTTTTATATTTCCTATAGCCGATTTCATAAATGTCCCTTCAGGATGATGAGCACCATAAACCGACAGGCCCGAACTCAACTCCGTTGAATTCCACCCTGCATAAGCCCGGCCATACTCACCAACAGGGATTTCCCCTTTAAGTTTGATAAATTGAGCATCAAGACATAAACTTTCAGCAAGATTCTCGGCACCATAAGTTCGTGGGCATGTGTTTACATTAGGAATGGCATATTCATCACAAGTCGCAATACGGAAGTCCCAAATCACTTCAATAGCATTCCACCGAATATCGGATTCTTCAAAACAATGGTGGGCTGTTATAAAATAAGGTTCTAACTCGGATGTATCAGGAACATTCAGAAGTGTACCGGTACAGAGTATCGTCCCATTACCCACAGGAATATCAATTCTTCCCACAGCAGTTGTTACCTTTTGGTATTCCGTATTTTCCACACACGGTGTAGGCAAAGGACAAGGTAATGCTTTAGCCATGTCCTTTACAGAAAGATAATAAAACTGAAAAGAAACCACTTTCATTTCAGGTAATGTATTCTTTTGAGTTTGCAATACCAGAATAACATGATTTCCTGCAACAGAAGGTAACCATGTCTCCGCCAATTCATCTCTTGCTTGTGGATACGGTCCATAAACAAAAAACAACTCTGGAACAACCAACCATATCTTATCCGTAGGCGATAACCTTGACAAATCAAGAACAAGCCGTATCCCCTCTGCATCTTCCACACAAAATTCTCCCACAGCATAGTAATTCCCATCAAAATATAATGTAGGATTGTTAAAAATTAATCTCCCCTCAATATCTACTTCTTCCGTTACTGCAACACGAAGAGGTTGCTTCCCTTCTATTTCCTGTTTCAACAAAGACTTTTTTCCGATCATACCCGTATAGGTATAAATAGGATAAGATTGCGATAACAACATGGAAACCGGCACCTCATTAATCTTTGCATCTGTCCCCATATTTTTTTGTAAGGAACCCGGCACAGGGGGAAGAAAAATCGTTTCCGCAGAATCTCCCTCCGCCGGAAGATAAAAACCCGTCATAAACAAAACCAGAAATAAAAAAACATATCCTATCTTCTTTTTCATCATAATACCTTTTCTGTTTGATTTTTGAATAAAACTTGTTAAATTGTATATATATAACAATTCGTTAAACAATTTTACCAAAATTTTTCATAAAAAGTTTATAAAAAAATATACATATATAATGAATGATACAATTGCAACACCAAAAAGTGTCGTTATATTAGGTCCAACTGCTTCCGGAAAAACAAGCCTGGGAGTGAAAATAGCCCATGTCTTTAATGGTGAAATTCTTTCCGCAGATTCTCGCCAGGTATATATCGGTCTGGACATTGGCACCGGAAAAGACCTTGAAGAATACGCTATCGTTGCCCCCTCTATTCCTTACCATTTAATTGATATTGTCCCTGTTAACCATGAATTCAGCCTGTTTGAATACTTAAAACATTTTTCCATTGCCTATAAAGATGTCCTATCCAGAAATAAATTACCTATAATCGTTGGAGGAACAGGTCTTTATCTTGAAGCAATAATAGAAGGTTTTCCTCTCATTGATGCGCCCCCGAATTATTTATTACGAGAAGAATTAAATCAATTATCCTTACAGGAATTACAAAAAAAATTAATTGAGTTGAAACCAAAACTCCATAATACGACAGACCTATTCGAAAAGGAACGGCTTATCCGTGCCATTGAAATAGCACTCGCTGAAAAAGAAGGGAAGGAATCTATTTCCGCTCCCCCAATGAATGTTATGATATTGGGTATCTATTATAAACGGGAACAACTTAAACATCGCATTGAACAACGACTCAAACAAAGAATCCAACAAGGACTTGTTGAGGAAGTAGAACAATTGAGAAAAGATGGCCTCCCCGATGAACGACTTTTCCAATTAGGACTTGAATATCGTTATGTCCTTTTATACTTACAAAGAAAAATTAAGAACAAAAATGACATGTTCCAAAAATTACGCTCTGCAATCTGGGAGTTCGCAAGAAAACAAGAAATCTGGTTCCGCAGATTCGAACGGAAAGGTTATCCCATTCACTGGTTGCAAGGTGCAGACTTTGAAAACGCAAAAAAATGTCTTGAAGAGTTTTTATGAAAGAGAAAATCATTGAATATTTAAATAAGCGAGCCATTCTTTCCCCATGGCAACTGGAAGTATCCCTTCACGGAAAGATTGAACAAGTCGTCGTTGTTCCCGCATATAGCGAGTTTCACAATATTAGGAACCTCTTGCTTCACCTCACGAAAAGCGATACCCCTGTTTGTGAAAAAACACTATGTATTTTTGTAATCAACAATCGAAATGAAATCATAACACCGTCCGAAGATATAGAGAATAACCAGAATACTCTGGACTTTTTAAGAAATTGTATGATTAAAAAGGAATATCCTTTTTCAATTGGGGTAATTGATGCTTCTTCACTCGGATATGAACTTCCTCCGGAACAAGGTGTTGGTCTGGCTCGAAAAATAGGACTGGACTGGGGGCTTTACTCACTTTTTCAACAAGAAAAAACGGAAGGAGGACTCATCTGGCTGGATGCTGATTGTGAACTCTCACAAGATTATCTGACCGCATGGAATACCTTTTTCAAGAGTTATCCTGACTCTGCAGGGTTGATGTACTCCGAACACCCTTTTGATAGTTCCCCTTCCGGACAATGCATGCTCGCTTATGAAATTTATCTGCGATCTTACGAGTTAGGTTTACACTATGCAAACTCGCCTTATACATTCCTTCCTATCGGTTCAACAATCGGTGTGACAATACCTCTTTATGTAAACTGCGGAGGGATGAATACACGAACTGCAGGAGAAGATTTTTACTTTTTGCAACAAATTGCACGCATAGGATTCATACAACGGATAAAAACTGCAACAGTTTATCCTTCCGCGCGACTATCAGACCGTGTCCCCTTTGGAACCGGTGCTAAACTAAAACAATATATGAATCAACCCGAAAAAAAATACACTACCTATCCTTTTGAATGTTATGACATCTTAAAAAAGTGGCTACAATCTATTGATGATCCAGAAGAAAACCCAGAATTTATGCTACTCCATGCAGAAAAAATCCATCCCGAATTAGCCCACTTCCTCGTCAAAAACTACTGGCTACAAAAAACAAAAAAAATATTCCAACAAAATCAAAATAAAAAATCATTACGATTCCATTTGCACGAATGGTTCGATGGATTAAAAACTCTTAAATTATTAAACCATTTAAGGGACTTCGTTTTCTTTACTGGAAACCTCTTTCAGACAACAGAAAAATTGGTCAAACGACTAAACACACAAAAATTCCAAGAAATAAATCTTGAGAATGTAGAAAACAATTTTCAAAAACAAAAGACTATTTTAGAACAACTCCGAAATATATGGAATTCTTTAAAAAACGGAGGGATTAATTACCATATAGATGGTAGTTAATCCCATATAAAATAGGAGGTATAGTAGGTATGTGAGGGTTATTTTAGTTGGAGTTTTCCATTATACTTTATATGAACAGCAAGAGGCACAACAACTACACTTGTCTCCACATGAACATGCAAGTTTTGACTGTTTTTGCCCGGAACAATTACAGGCAGAGCAACAATTACAGGTTTCACACTTCGAATTAGAACTTACCTTCTTCTTCTCAGATTTCTTATCACAACACTTTTCACTGGAAGAAGATGAACTCTTGCTCTCACATGCAGATTCATCTGACTTTGTGGTTTTCTTCTCCTTACATTCTTTTTTGTCCACACAATCTTGCTTCGCTGAACAACCGGATGTCGCCTTCAAATAAGGACAACCCGATTTCTCACTTTTCTTTTGCTCCTCAGCAAAAATTAACGAAGAGAGAAAAACAGCCACAAGAATAAATAGCACGAAACTTGAAAATACTTTTGCATTAAACAATTGAGCGTTTCTACATCGAAAATGTTTTTTCATGGTAATGCTCCTTAATTTAAGTTTTACTTCATTCAATTTTGCTAATACAAACACTTATTTCAGTTTGTTTTATTCCTATCTTTTAAAATTTTTTTACAGATTCCCTCTTGACAGCACTCTCTCATTTTGTAGGTATATTTACTACAGTAATTTCAAACAAATTGCATAATATATCAAATTATATCAATAAATAATTATTTATAAATCCCAACAATATTCAAAAATAGTAATAATAGCAATGAATAATATATCTATTATTGATAATATAAAAAAATATATATAGAATTAATATTATTATTGTATAAAAATATTTATTGTTATATAGATTGTTTATTGTTATAATTAATTTGTGGGAAATTTGTATTTTCCATTACTAAGTTTCATTATAACCTTCAAACAAGGAGATGTCTTATGAAGAAAGGTTTTACACTCATCGAACTACTTGTCGTCATCGCTATTATTGGCATACTTGCCGCAATTCTATTACCAGCACTTGCTCGTGCAAGGGAAGCCGCGCGTCGTTCCAGTTGCCAGAACAACCTGAAACAATGGGGAATTGTTTTCAAAATGTATTCCGGTGAAGCCAAAGGAGAACGATTCCCTCGTATTTTAACAAGAGATAATAGTCAACCTATATTTCGGGATTGTAATGCTGTAAACCCACCCTATGTTACAAATGGCACAGGTTTGTACATTGCTATGGGTCCAGATGCAACTACTCTCTATCCTGAATATCTTACAGACCCGGCCATTTGTTTCTGTCCCTCCGATGCTCAAAGCACAATTAAAGATGTAACCAATGAAACAACAGGCGAGAACACCTTCGGCTGGCTCTGTATCAATGCCCATAAAGGAGCGGCCGCTGTAGACGAGAGCTATGTATACATTGGTTGGGTCATTGATCGGGCTGAAACCACAGATAATCTAATAACTTTGCCCTCACTACCTCCGCTAATTAACCAGCCGATTACAGGACCTGCCCAATTAGTTGAAATGGCTTTGAATGCTATAGGTCCTGTACTTGTGAATCCATCCCTATGGCCTAATAAGGTAGATGCGGACATTCAAGTTTCTTCCGGAAATGGTAATGGTGGTGCTTCTACTGTATATCGTTTAAGAGAAGGAATTGAGAGATTCCTTATTACAGACATAAATAATCCTGCTGCAACAGCACAAGCACAAAGTTCTGTATGGATTATGTTTGATCATGTCGCCACAGACCCTGCAGGATTTAACCATGTCCCTGGCGGTTCTAATGTCTTATACCTCGATGGGCATGTAGAATTTATTCGATACATAGCAGAAGACTTGAATAATCCTACGGGCGCAAGTACACCCCCTGTTAATGCAGCCGTTGCTCAAGTCATTTCTTTATTCCTATAGTTGGTATTTATAGCAAATAAAAGGATACTTTAAACCCTTTTATAGTGGTATTAATATATTCAGCAATGAACCTAAAGGGTAATTGTTTATTTTTATATTCGTGTTGAAAACAAATAAATGGTTTGTTAAAATATTTCTATGGAGGGAATTAACATAATTTACCTTAATGCATTAATATTAATCTTAAAGGAAGGAATTATAATATGAAGAAAGGTTTTACACTCATCGAACTACTTGTCGTCATCGCTATTATTGGCATACTTGCCGCAATTCTATTACCAGCACTTGCTCGTGCAAGGGAAGCCGCGCGTCGTTCCAGTTGCCAGAACAACCTGAAACAATGGGGAATTGTTTTCAAAATGTATTCCGGTGAAGCCAAAGGAGAACGATTCCCTCGTATTTTAGTCAGAGATGGCACCCAGCCAATCTTTCGCAACTGCGATTCAGCAAACACCACCCTAACAACCTACGGGGGGATATTTATTGCAGTGGGACCCGACCCTACTACCCTGTATCCAGAATATCTCACGGACCCGGCGATTTGTTTCTGTCCGTCCGACGCCCAAAGCAGTATTAAGGATGTAACCAACGACGAAACAGGTGAAAATACCTTCGGTTTGCTTTGCACAGATGCTAATTATGGAGCCGCCGCAGTTGATGAAAGTTATGCTTATATAGGCTGGGTTCTTGACAGATCCGAGACAACCGATAGCCCTATTACTTTCCCTGCACTTCCTCCAATCGTTCCCAATCCAATAACAGGTCCGGGTCAATTAGTTCAACTCGCTATCCGAGCACTGGTTCCGGTATATCAAAATCCATCCCTATGGGCCAATTATGTAGACAAAGACATTTCCGTGGACCCCGGCTATGGTAATGGGGGTAGTTCAACTATATATCGTTTAAGAGAAGGAATTGAGAGATTCCTTATTACAGACATAAATAATCCTGCTGCAACAGCACAAGCACAAAGTTCTGTATGGATTATGTTTGATCATGTCGCCACAGACACCGCAGGATTTAACCATGTCCCTGGCGGTTCTAATGTCCTCTATTTAGACGGGCATGTGGAATTTCTCCGCTATATCGCAGAAGATTTGAACAATCCTACAGGAGCAAGCAAGGCTCCCGTTAATGCCGGTATAGCACAGGTCATAGGAATCTTCTACTAATCTGTAATAGAAAACATTAGACATATAACAGGGACATACATTTTGTATGTCCCTGTTTCTTTGTTATCTCTCTTTTTAGAAAACAAGTATTTTGCAATATCTTCTTCTTCCCTTATAAAATAGGTTTCTATTTTATTACTAAAGAACAAATTCAAATAGCCCACGATGCTCGGATTAAACAGAAAAAAATATTATAGAGTTTTTTTCGAAATTCTTTTGATATTAATTCTTGTTTTTCTCTCTGTTCTCATATCAGAAAATTCATTACGAAATTGGAAAGGTCCCGGCGGAAGCATAACAACGGATTTATACATACCCTCTATTATGTTTGCTTCTGGTAAAGGTTTTATTAATGTAAACCCTAAGGAAGTTCCTCATCTCCGTGAATTCTTGGACTTTAATGAACAAACTTTCTTGCCTGAATATGTTCCTTCCGACATTCATCTACAAAATTTGGACATATACCAACAGTATCATCGTTATTTAATTTATACCGTAGGAATAATCTGGAGGATTTTTGGTATCTCATGGGAAGTGCTACGGTGGTTTTTAGTTTTCTTCTATACGGTTACAGTTTTGCTCGTTTATGCAATTGCACGCGTTTTTCTTTTTTCCTTCTTCTCCTTCCTCGTTGGTTATTTCTTCTCTACTTCACTCATTCCTGTAACGATTCTTCCCATTCTTCGCGATTTCGCACGAGCCCCATTTATCTTGGCAGTTCTCCTTATACTTTTTTACTTAGTCCAGTCCAAAAAAACATTTTTACGGTTTACATTATGCTCTTTCCTAATAGGGCTTACCTGCGGAATCGGAATTGGCTTCCGTAGAGATTTGCTTATGTTTCTTCCCCTTTCTTTGTTCATCCTGCTCCTCCTTCCCAAAACAGACAATGTCCCAAAAATTCCGGTACGGGTATTCGGCATAGTAATTGCACTCACAACATTCTTCATCACTGCCTACCCGATTCTACAATCATTTCAAAAATATGGCACATTGGGTTGGCATGATGCGCTTATGGGATTTGGAACAGAGCATGACGACCTGGCCGGATTGCAACGGACAAATTACGAACGCATTCCCAAATATAATGACTTGCTTGTTTCCGTAACCGCTGATGCTCACAGTTATTATACAGAGCCACTAAATGACTATGAATTGTTCATTAAAAGAGCCCCTGAATTAGAAAAGAAAAAATTGTTTTTTGCCTATCTATACTATTTCCCTGCTGATTTCCTTATTCGGATATACACATCTATTGCCCGACTCACCGACCGAATTCTGACTTCAGCTATGCCCATCAATCCTTATCGGGCACTGCTCGGAATCGGAATTATAATTTTATTCCTCTCAATTGACTTTCATAAAGGATTGTGTTTCGCCGTCATTCTTCTTTACACCCTGAGCATACAAACATTACAGTTCAATTTCCGTCATCATTTCTATCTTAGCTTTGTCCCGCACCTACTCCACTGTCTCTTTATACAATTCCTCCTAATAGGGATATATTGTCTATTGAAAGATGGCAAAGAAAATATCTATGAAAATATGGAACCATTGAGAAGAATTGTAATACGATTTGTGATAATTTCTTTTACAGTTGCCTTTTTCGCATATGGGATTTTGATTGCCCTCCGACAAATTCAGAGTTATCAACTCACCAAATTGTTTTCTGCATATCATTCCGCAGAGCTCGTCCCGATAGAATTTACCCCATACCAAGATAAAGAAGGAACTATATATACCCTTAACAAACCGCTTTCCTTACAATTTGACGAACCAATGATGGCCCAACCTTCCTTCGCTACTAATATTCTGGTTGTAGACTTCTTCGTCCAGCAGTTTCCGGCATGCTTTAAGGTGGTATATGATGGTACAGACGATTTTTCATGCAATTTGCCTATCATCCGCTCTGATTCTGCCACAAAAGAACCTACTTATGTCCGTTTTTTCATACCCATCTATGAAAACATGCAAACCCTAAAATCCGCCTGGAACCGATTTATTGGAATACAGGTTGAAAATCTTAATAACATTCAGTTACAAAACATTTACAAAGTATGCAATTTAGACAAAATACCGCTACTTATTAACTACTACTTTGTAAAAGACGAATTACCCGATTTATACCAACGAATAGCCAATTATTCGACATCCCATATCAACCCTTGTTGGGAACCTTACGGTTTTTCCTCAAAACAAGTAACCATTAACGAAGCAAATGGAGCATATTCCTCAGGGAATAAAGAGAAAGCATACGAAATTCTAACAAAATCCATGGAAGAAGAGCCCTATTTATTAACCTACGGATTAGAATTAGCAGATTTATACGAACAATCAAATGAACATGAAAAGGCAAAAGAAATACTCATCCACCTCCTTTCAAAACATCCCCATGACCCAATCCCCGGAACGAAACTAGAAGGGTTCCTCAATCGTATCAATCTTTCCTCAGAAGAAAAACAAACAATTTGGAAAAACATACTTTCTCAACTCCCCGATTCCTCAATAGTATGGTTCTACTATGCAACAAATCTTACAAATGATAACGAAAGTAAAGAAACGCTATCCAAAGCAACCAACCTTAACAGGGAAATTCTTCTTTCTACACCCTTTGTCAGCACTCATTATGAACCAAAAGAAATATTCTCACAAGCTATGAAGAGCGAACCCAATCCGGATAATACTCTTTGTTCTAATATTTCAACCCGCAGACAAATTTCATTCATACTTACCTCCGGCATTTATCTCAACAGAATAAACAACTTTCAAAAATCGGTGGATGTCCTACAGTACCTCGCAAACATTAAACCGGACCTTTATCTTCTTTACCCACCTATTATTTCCTCATCACTTAAACTCCAAAACACAGACTTAGAAAAAGTTTTTTATTATTCAAATACCCTAATTTCACTAATACCCTACAAACTGGAACCCATCATTCAAATGGAAGAGATTCAAGAAAACATACAATATTTTTCAGAGCAAGAATGGATTGAGTTGTGGTTAGAACTGAAAAATAAATTCCCCGATTCCCCTTGTATTTTATGCGGTTTAGGTCGTGCATACGAATTAAATGAACAAAAACCCGTAGCAAAAAGCACATATGAAAATGCTATTTATTATGCTCGCAAATCACAAGACTGCGCTCAATTAGCCTATTACCGCTTAGCAAAGCTCTTATATTCCTCCACACAAATAGAACATGCTCTTATCTTACTCAAAAAAGCAATAAAGTTGTATCCTAACAATCAAACATTGCAAAACCTTTTTGAAGAATATAACACGCCAAACCTCCAAAAAGGACAATAAAGGTATGAAGAAAATTTTAAAAACAATTTATATCCTTTTCATCGTTCTACTTTGGACTCTCGTCTTTTGTCTGTCCATAGAAGTAGCAACACGAATTCTTCTGACCACCGCTAATTATCTATATCGCCCCCTATTTGAACATCAAAATGCCAAAGTTTACCAAATGGTCAAATTGTCAGAAGACCTGAAAAAACCTACAAAAACCGAGAAAACCGACCCTCAAAAGAATACCCCAACTAGTCCTTACTATCCAAACTCCAATCAAAGAGTCCTTAACAATAACATCCCATGTGATAAAAACTATGAACTCACCTTACAAGGAATAGCAGAAATTCACTTTGATAAAAAAGGAAATATAACAGAATCTTACGGAGACCCCATCATTGAACAATATATCTATAAACTTGTTAATGGATTTCCTACCGACTATTACGACCCCGCATGGAATACCGTTATTGAAAAGATAAAAAACCCTTCACCCCCCTTCTTTTCTGGAACATTAAAATACGAGAAACATTACCTTTATCATTATCATATAGAGATTCTTCCAAAATCTGAAGGGGTCGTCTTATTTGCAAAGGAAATACGGGACGGATATCCCCTTTCCCTCCAAACCCCAGGTATTCCCGAAAATGAGGATAGTCCCTGGTCCGTTATCTATTTCTCCTACAAGACCAATTGGAAAAAGCAAGGAAGTATAGCACAATATAACAACTTCGGCTTTCGGGATGACGATATCATCCTACCCAAACCCGACCGAGTATTCCGCATCATTTGCATCGGGGGCTCAACCACCGAGGAAGGCAATTCCAACGATTTATCCTACCCCAACATCATGGAGAAAAAACTGCAAAAATATTTTCAAACCCAAAACATAGAAGTTATCAATGCAGGCATTTGCGGTATCCGTTCTTTTGGTGAAGTTCGGAGAATCAATGATTTTCTTCAACTCCAACCCGACTTGCTCGTTTACTATAACGCGATCAATGACATTTGCTACTATGACATCCCTTTCTGGATAAAACTTCCCAATCCATATCTCAAAATAATTCCTCATTCCGCATTCTTAACCCAAATATTCAATCGCAAACTGCTCCCATCCGATGAATATATCGCAGAGTATTTCCAAAAAACCATCCTACGCAATCTCGGTTCCATCCACTGCGCCTGCAAAAAGCAAAATATCCTTATGGCAATTTGCAGTTTTGCTTATCCCAAAATAAAGTGGTATGAATTCATAGAAAGACTCTATTACGACTTCAATCTTCGAAATGTATGGCTAACTCCGCTACCTATGTTAATTAACTTCGCCACCTACCAAAAAGTCATACAGATTTACAACCGTGAACTTAAAAAACTTTGCGAACAAGAAAACATCCTCTACATTCCCGTTGCCGAAGAATTCAACGCCGGTGCCGACCACTTCTTTGATGTTTGCCACATGACTCTTCTCGGCATGGACCCAAAAACAGACATCATCGGCTCTCACCTCGCCCACTGGATAGAAACCCACAACCTCCTAAAAAAATCCCCATAATTCCCTTTGACATAAAAAACCTTTAGAGTTATAACAAGCAGTCCGAGAGAGATAATTCACCCATATTAACAAATATGTCCTCATTAAAATACTGTTATTCACCCTCTTTAACGAATCCATAATAATATTGAATAAAAATTTATAACTTTCAAAATACAACTGTTAGGATTGTGGAGAGGGGTAGTTCGGGGATTAAAAATTTTAGGTAAGAATATTTGGGGTCTAATTGGTCTAGTTCGTAGGTTGCTATAGTTTGCTCTCTATCTGGTATAGATAGGGTAATTTTTGATACTTTATAACTGGGAATTCGAACCGAAACAGAGACGGAGGACACTGAAAATACTTTATCCTCATAAGAGGAAACTTTTTCTACTCCTAAATTATAAAGGAACAAAATTACGCCGTCGGGGGTATCCCTCAATATCCCACGAATAGAACCATCTGATTGTAATTTTATTGACGGGGTAGTAAGGCATTTTTCAACTTCCTTTACAAAGGATGTATTCTTTACTTCTATAAAATGTTTTTTATGCATTTCGCAGAGTTTAAGGATGCTATTTTTTTGTGAAGAGGGGGTAAAATCCTGATGAGTTGCGATTATAATCGTTGCATTCTTAAAAGCCTCCTCAAAGTTTTCTTCCGAGGCAACACCAAATTGTATGTTTCTCCTCCGTAATTCTCTCGTAATATCTAACTCTTTACATTCCTTATTATGAACCCACTGTTCAAAAGGGAAGTAGAGGAGCACATCCTGCCGGGGTTGTGATTGTTCAAATAGTCCCTTATGCTTTTGAAGCCACAGGACAAAGGGACGGACGGCCTGCATCATCTTATCCCGATATTGTTCCTGCCAGGTGGGCCAGAGCATATAATTTGTTTGGTGGGCAAAGCCTTCAAATATCGCAAGGTTGGTAAGGTTTGGAGGGGTATGATAATCGCTATCTGCAATCGTAACAGCAACCAAAGGTTTCCCGCCAAGAATTGCATTCAACAGACTATACACAGGTCCCATCTCATAGACTTTCCCATCCGCTGTTGTGCGAGGTGCAGTCCGCATATCCTCTATCACCACGAAATCCTGGGCCTTGCTCATTTCTTTGATGTTATAAGCATATTGATGACACTGTGAGAACAGGACCTCCGGCAAATTAAGACTATTATTGGCTGTGATAATTGCCTGTGGATGGAGTGACTTCGCATAATCTCTTACCTCCGCAAAGAAATCCCGAGCAATTGTGCAACGGAATTTTTTAAACACCTCCCCTTTTCCCTTTGCTAACCTCCGCAAATTTTCCAGCGAAGTATCCGTTACCTCTATCCCCTCAGACTTCAAATATCTCAAAAAGCCTTCCATACAACAAGGACAATAACATCCCTTTTCGTGTACCGTCGGATTGTCAAAAAATATCCCATCCATTCCCAACTCCAACTGCATTTTTACCATATACTTCTGATACTTACGCCAATCCGGGTGATTCATACAGGCCGGATTGTAATCTCCACCATACCACGAAGGCAACGGCTTCCCATGCTCATCTTGTTGAAGCCAATCTTTCGGAGGGGTATTAAACTGACTTCGGAACTCTTCACTCCAATTGCGGTCAAAGGTCTCTAAATTTACAATAGATGTGGAGCAGAGATAACCCAACACTACAGGTATTCCCAGGGATTTTGCATGATGAACATATTTTTTTGTATCCGCTTTGATGCTTTCCCATGGTTCCTTCTCCGGAAGGCCCATATACTGGCACACCCCAACGCCCGTCGCATATAGTACAGACACTTCACATAAACGGGCAGGTTCCGCCTGTTTATCCAAATTATCCAGATGGTCAAACGCATGAAGAGCAAAAAACTCCCATGGCTCCTTACAAAAACAGGCCAAAGCCCCTCCCAACATCATAGCAAGCAATAAAGCCACTATCCTCCACCCAGCAAATTTTTTCATTATGCTATTTTTCCCATTCGGCGGAGTTCCGCTAATTGCCTCTGTATCTTCTCTTCGGCTTTTTGAGTTTCCGCGACAGGGTCACAGATAGAATACAGATAATCATTAAGTTCCCGGGCAATTGCAGGTGCGGTAGATAAGTCCTCCTTAATCAGATTTTTCAATTCCTCCGGGTCTTCGTTCAGATTAAACAATTGATGGGGAGCATCTGAATTCCAGATAAATTTCCAACCATCTTTCCGAACCATGAAACTACTCCCGCGTGTTCCGTGCCCATGATACTCCGAGAAAACATATCGATTCGGGGCTTCTTTTTGTAAAGTTTGTAGAGATTCCCCTTTCCAATTTGATGGCCGTTTTCGCTGGGTCGCATGGAAAAATCCCGCTTGCACATCCAGAGTAGTAATCGGCGTCCGAACCCGAAGCCCCTTCTCAAAACCCGGCCCACACGCTACTACAGGCACCTGCAATGAATCTTCAAACATAGAACATTTCCACCACATTCCAAACTTGCCCAACATTTCTCCATGGTCCGAAGTGTATATAAAAATAGTGTTCTTCTCCAAGCCTGTTTCTTCCAACGCGTCCAAAATCTTTCCAATCATCTCATCCACAAAACTCACACAACCATAATATCCCTGCCTCAATCTTAATACATCTTCCCCTTGAATCTGGTCTGTCTCAAAATGCGTTCGCAGGTCTACCGCGTATGGATGCTTTGCAGATTCTTCATCCGGACCATACTTCGGAAAATCCCCTTTCCCTTCATACATCTCCCAATACTTTGGATCCGTGAAATGGGGAAAGTGTGGAGGCAAAATATTCGCCCACAAAACAAACGGTTTCTTCATCTGCACCCCTTTCGTTTTCAACCATTCCACCGCCGTGTCCACCATTAACCGGTCCTTACGATGTGGATTCTCACGCGGACCCCAACCTTTTGCCCGGTCTTTACCTGCACCTTTCCGAATAAACAACGGCTTCCGTTCAATCGACTCATCGCCCGGAACCCCCCGATTCCATCCGTGATATACCTCGCTAAAACCCATCTCCTCAATCTTCCGATATACATCCGCCTTGCCCACATATACCGTATGCACGCCCTGCTCGGCCAAAACCGCTCCGTAATTAGGAAAATCATCCAAAAACAAGGTGCAGTTGCTATAACATCGTGTCTCATGGTTATACAGCCCACTCATAACCGAACTTCTGCTTGGCATACACAACGGAGAAGGACAATATGCGTTCTCAAAAACCACGCCTTTCTTCGCCATCCGTTCCAAATTCGGTGTCTGAACAAACGGATGCCCATAAACCGAACTATACTTCGGATTATGCTCATCCGACATCAGCATCACCACATTGAATTCCTTCTCCTGTTCCGACCCACAAAATGGAAGATTCGGTAGTAACAAGCCTGTGGCAATAGTCCCTTGCAAAAACTCCCGCCGATTCATCGACATATTTTTCCCTTTCTTATTATAAAATGACAGATATAACTTACTTTTATATTTGATATGATAAAGTATACATAAAATAAAAGGTATTTTCCCAATGTTTTGTCCCAATTGTAAAAAAGAAATCTTACTCATCATGGAGTATAAAAACATCGAATTAGATTTTTGTTCCAACTGTCTTGGAATCTGGCTCGATGCGGAAGAATTGCAATGGATACTCGAAGCAGAGTTTGATGAACACACCATCTTCACTAAATCCAATGCCAAAGAAACAAAGAAAAAATGCCCCCGTTGTAGAACCAATATGAATAAATTTTCGCTTTTCCAAGACGAAACCATCCTTTGTGATACCTGCCCGAACAATCACGGATTCTGGTTCGATCGCGGAGAATTAGAAATACTCATTCAAACCCTCCCCAAATTTTCCGGAACTCACTCCTTCCTCCACTGGCTTACCGATGTTTTCCAATACCCTCATGAAAAATAACCCGATGGAACGAAAAGAAATCATTGGCACAATTTCGGAGGCCAGTTCAACAGAAGGTCTCTCAATATTTATATGGAAGGATATTTAAAAGTATGATTTAAAAAGGTTTATGAGTTCATAATTTACACAACTACGACACGCTATCTATACAATACTGAAGAAATTACTTTAGAAGATACTCAAAAGCCCATTGACATGGCAAAAAACTTAAAGATTTTATATTAGAAAGTTAAAAGTAAAGTAATTCGAACCTCACAAACAAAACAACCTCATTCCCTTTTTTCTGACTCTATTGTCCCATCCGACTTGTGCTACTTATCTGATCTGTCAGACCCCGCACATTTTAAAATCAATTACTCTTTATCTTCTGCCCTTTCGCACCATTCCATACACCCGCCGGACCTAACGAGTATCGATATGTTTCACGCCCTTCAACCCCTGCAGGGATGTCCGCAGTCGCTTCCTGAGCCTCGGTCCGCGTGGGTTTCGAAGCACTTCGGTAAATACTATACGCATACTCAATCACCGCAGTATAAGATTGTCCACTTTCCCCCGAATGACTAACTGGTTTCGCATCCAGCGGATAATATTGCGTGTACAGCTTTACCTCTTTATAATACTCGCCCCTTGCTCCCTTCTGTTCAAATTTAACCTCACCATGTCGATTTTCAAGGTTCAGCCTTTGCATTTCCGTTGCACCAATTTCCCCTAATCGTTGAAAAACTTTATCCGTTTCACTTACATATCCTTCAGGTTTTTCACGCAACCCAAAATCCGAAAGCACCTTATTTACAACTCCTCCTTCCGGTCCGGTTTGACACGAGGATAAAAAAACAAGTACCCCTGAGAGAAACATATACATATATTTCATATTTACATCCTTTATATCATGATTGTTTATTAAATATCTCTTATCACCTAAGTAACAAGTATATCATGCATATAGGAATTAATCGTAATTAAAACTTAACTCGCCGCCTTTCTTTTTATATATGATACAATTCACTCAACATCTCATTTTCTAACGAGATGATATTACATCCTCCTAAAAATCTAAAAAAATGTAGAGACGAATGCATATTCGTCTCTACATACAGGTTCTTTATTTTCTAAATACTACGCGGGTCCTGGGCAATATCCATCTTCACCCACTCCTGGACATGGGTGATATCTACCAATATTGAAGAACTGAATCAGACGCAGTAACTCACTCAAGCTTATAGTCCAATCTTGAGGGTTATAATCTGATGCATGAGGTGTGCAGGATTGGTCACCCGGACCCGGTGCGTAGCCATCTTCGCCTTGCGGGTTACAGTGATATCCACCAGAATTAAAGAACTGTATCACTCTCAACAATTCACTTAAATTAATCTGATTATCTCCATTTTGGTCGGCACTATGAGGCGGTGGAACAGCCCCTTCTCCTTCACCTTCAACAACACCTTCCGGAGTTCCCTCTGGCGTTCCTTCTCCTTCAACAGGGCCTTCCGGTGCCCCTTCAGGGGTTCCTTCGATAACACCTTCCGGTGTCCCTTCCCCTTCAACGATACCTTCAGGACTCCCTTCAACGACACCTTCGCCCTCGGGAGGTAATTCACCCGGTCTATCTTCAGCAACCAATATCTGGTATCCATTCTTTAATGGAACAGGACCAACAAGGAATATTGTATATACACCATCGGGGAGGAATTGCACATCTTCCGCTGTCGCGATTACAATCTCGGGACCATTAGAAAGCGTGATAATAATATCTAAAACATCCGGTGCTGCAATTCCATAATACTGTGTGGAGGTCAAAGCAGAGATATCGGTGAATAATGGTGTTAATTCAGGTGGCCAACCTGCGAAACTAAAATCTACATCATAACCGTTTTTCACAGCGTTTACAAAGCGGATTTTAGCAAATCCCTCTTCCGGGGCACGATTATCATCTGCCAAAGCGAATAACTCAAGACTATCCACAAATCCTGTAGCCACTATCGTCATACTACTATCCCCGGCCACATCTAAAGATGTTGAAAGAATGGGAGCGTTGGAACAAGTATCAATCGTTCCCATACCGGGAAGTACCCGTAAATTATATTCATTAGAAAAAACAGTTATATAACCTGTCACAGAAGGATACTCCGTCAAAACAAAAGCAGGCAATCCATTCATACATACATCTAAGGTTTGTGAATCAAAACTGGCATTAACAAATCGCAATTGACTTGTGCAATCCAACTGGGCCCTTAACTCGCCATTCGGATAACCACTGCTGGTAATCAGAATATATAATTTCGATCCTGTAACAAGCTGATATTCTCCGGGTGTTAAGACCCTTTCTATAGGAGATGCGGGATTCCCCAAGTCTAAAACAAGTGAACCATTTTCGCCAACATCACCTGCATAAAGACCTGCTGAAATTGGATTACTGACAGTATGTTCTATCGTTATCTTATACGAAACTTGCTGAGAATCAAGATACAATATCGTGTCTACATAAGCAGTTCCACTGGAAATAGGCGGAACAGGAGGAACGACCCTGTCATTCTTAAGTTGTATATGACATCCGCTCAACATGGTGCAATATTCCGGACGCAACGACGCGGTCAACGCGGCCTCTACATAGCGGATAACCTCTTCTTTTGGCTGTAACAATCCTTTACCTGATGAACCAAAGATAGAAGGACAATACTGGATTAAACTGGCTCCAATCTCACCACGATCTGTAATCCCCGGTTGGTTGCTCGTGCATATTATCAAATGAGGATTTTCCGCTTCTGGTAAGTTTTCAAATTCTCCTTGTGTGATAGTATGTCTATAAGGGGAGGTTGTAAATGGACCTGGAAAATTATAAATCAGAGGACTTGTATTGTTTTTACCATCAAAAATGCCGATTTGTGTTATCTTACTTAATGTCACCGCAGGTGTAATTTCAACATCCATATACATCTCATCAGACTCAGGATCATACCACAACCGGAATACAAAACTTCCTTTCCTTGTGCTATTACTTCCTGTATCCACACCCTCTTTTGTAATAACCTGACTCCCTGCACATTTTGCAAGAAGTTCTCTGCAGTATTCTTTTTCAAACCACTCATACTCACAACGATTACTGGCACCATCACCATCCGCATCCGCCTCGGGTAGCAAATCATTTAATCCAACATAATTCTCCTTATTCAGATAGGGATTATCAAATCCCATTTCCGTTCCAAATTGTTCACGTGTTGCTTTTCTCAATTGTTCATCTAACAAAGCAATTAAACCTGCAATGATACCAAACGAACCCTGGCCCTCTGCTAAGATGGAGCGGGGTTCTAAATCACCTAAACGAATTGCAATTTCTCCATCCGGATAAGCCTGTGTTTTCACAATAATATAAAAAGTATTCCAGTAATCATCATTGGGGAATACCTTTGTGGTATCAATCATGGCCAATTCATCAGCAGTTATAGTATAGGAAAAATTATAATCCCCTTTACCAAAACCCAAAGACCACCATGTAAAAGCAGGGTCTCCGATTTTTACCGCCGTTATGGATGTAATACCGGAAATATTTGTCAGGGAAATATCAAAGGTAATCCCCGTGATGTTGGTTTTTCCTTCATTTAATGTTTGCGTCATTTTAACTGTGCCTTTGGCAATAGAGGGGGTAGGCGGAGAAATCACCCCACCATTCATATACCCTTCAAATTCATTCGGTGTAGGTTGCGAATAAATCGTATAATTTCCATCGCCTAAAGTTAAATAGGCAAGGAAAATTTCCTGTAACCCTGGAATTAAACCGGGCAATATTGCAGAAAGGGTAGGACCCATATCCGTCTGAAATTGTTGTAGATTATGAATCCACGCATTATAAACCTGTTCATGAGTTAAAACTCCATTATTGAAACTTGCGTCATTCAAAATTCTTTGCATAAGTCCAAATTCATTGGCAATATCTAAAATCCCGTTCCCACTCAAATTGCCAACAAACTCTACCGCAGGAATTTCATTCGATGGTTGTTGTTCATCTCCAGTACCTGTCGACACACGAAGACGCACATCACTACCTGCTATAACCTTCTTATTGGCTCCCGGGTCTGTGCGTATCACAACACCTTCAGGAACAGAAGGATGAGTTGTATAGAATGTTTCTACAACATTAAATCCCCATGCTCTTAAAACAGTTTTTGCTTGCACCTCTGTAAGACCTGCAACATTAGGAATGGGCACCGTCCGTAGGTCTGCGTATATCTTGCCATTTAAATCCATACTATTAGGTTGGAACATATCTAAGAAATATTGAAATTCCCCTAAGTCGACACCTTCCAGGAGGGAATTCTCAAGTACCTTCTGAAGACTATCACAAAAATCCAAATTAAGTGCTTCTGCCCCTGCAAAGAAGGGAAGGGTCACCAAACCCAAAATAACCACAAAACATACAAACTTCATCTTCAACATATAACCATCCTCCAGTTATTGTTTTATTTATATCTTTATATATTAGTATACTTTTATATCAGCCAAAATACAAATCAATAATTTTATTCTTTCCTTTACAAAATCTATATAATAATATTAACATATTTTAAAATGATCTGCTAATTTTTTAACTATTGGGGCGTTTATTTTATCGGAACTGGAGGTATTCATTATGAGCAGAAATAGAAACCGTGCTATGGAAAACCATCCCTATTCTATTCTAACATTTATCTTCCCTTTATTCTTTTTATTGTCTAATACCCAAGAAATACATAGTTTAGATACTACAATAAAATATAATTTATCTGCTCCTACAGAAAGAATCTGGTTGGGACCCTATCTTTGGGCAAATCGATTACAGGATTGGTGCTGTTCAGCAGAAGGAATAAAAAGTGTAACAAAGGATACGAAACACGATTATCGAACTGCTCATATATTAAGTCATCGCATAGGCAAAGAAGAAGGAATTTTCCAGATTAAAATAGTAGTCAAACCTTTATCACCAACATCAGAGTTATTGGATAGTTTTGCAGGATTATTAATAGGTGCCGGTGGCGATATGGATTTCCAAGCATCTGCATTGATACATCACAGTCCCGGCATTAACGGCGGTATCATGGGCGGGATAGACGAAAACGGAAGAGCCCACTTCCGAGATTTTACGAAAACAAACGCACCCGTAATTGGCACAGGAAAAATACCGCAAACATTTTGTCCCTTATATCGAATTCAAGTTCAAGGAAATCAAAAAGGAGAATGGATACATCTCTGGTTATATGTCTTTAATGCAGAAACAAATGAATTGTTATCCGATGTATCGCTCGAAAAAATAAATGTAAAACAGGTAGAAGGAAATATTGCTCTGGTATCACATCCAGGGAAAGGTTCTATTCCTGCTAATTTCGCATTTCAAAATCTCGAAATGAAAGGAAGCAAGATTACCGAAGTAAATTCAGAAGAAAAAGACATCGGACCTATTATCGGTGCTCTTTATACACTAAGTCGCGGAAACTTATACCTATCCGCACAATTATTTCCATTAGGAAACGGAGAAGGTGAAGAGGTAAGTCTGGAAGTAGAACGCGGTATGAAATGGTTTGAAATTTCACGAACAAAAATAGATAGAACTGCATGGGTAGCACAATTTGAAGTCCCAAAGTGGGAAGGGAATAAGGATGTGAAGTATCGTGTCGTTACACAAGCCCATGACGCAACTGGGAAATTGCGTTCCTTTGCTTATTACGGCACGATTCGGAAAGAACCAAAAGAACAGGATCCCTTTGTTCTGGCAGGGCTCTCCTGTGCAAGGATAGTAGGTGGAGACGGAGTGGATAAAGGCTCTTTTGATTGGACCCCTGAAAAGGTCTGGTTCCCACATGCAGACCTTGTAAGTAAGTTAAACTATCATAACCCTGACTTCCTATTCTTCTCCGGAGACCAGATTTATGAACACGCAAGTCCCACACAAAAACAAGTACATATTCTCGATTACCTATATCGCTGGTATCTCTGGTATTGGTCTTTTCGACATTTAACCCGGGAACGTCCCACAGTTTGTATACCCGACGACCACGATGTTTATCAAGGAAATCTGTGGGGGGCGGGTGGAAGACCTGCAAAGGTGCAGGACGACGGCGGTTATGTACATCCCCCCGAATTTGTCAATGCCGTCCAAAAAACCCAAACTGCCAATTTGCCTCCACCTTTTGACCCTACACCTATAGAACAAGGGATTAGCGTCTACTACACAGACATTATCTACGCAGGAATCAGCATGGCTATTTTAGAAGACCGCAAATTCAAATCCTCACCGAAAGAGTTCCTACCTGATAGCCAGTGCGAAAACGGCTGGTTCCAGAATCACAATTTTGACCCCAAGAAAGAGGCCGATGCCCCCGGTGCGAAACTCTTAGACGAACGCCAGATGAAATTCTTAAATTCATGGGTAGAGGATTGGGCATATGGAGCACAATTCAAGGTAATCCTCTCTCAAACACTTTATGCAAGTGCCACGACCCTTCCTGCAAATGAAACCCGGGACTATGTCATCCCAAAGTTAGAATTTTATCCAACGGATGAATACCCCGAATTTTATAAAATCACCGCAGACGCCGATACCAATGGTTGGCCTCCTTCCGCAAGAAACGAAGCCCTCCGTTTATGGCGAAAAGGTTTCGCCTTTCATATCTGCGGAGACCAACATTTAGGACTCACATTACAATATGGAGTAGAAAACTGGAATGACTCTTCCTATGCTTTTTTAGTCCCTGCAGTAGGAACTCGTTTCCCCCGCCGTTGGTTTCCACCCCTACCCGGCAATAATCGTAAAGAAGATGCACCCCGCTATACGGGGGAATATGAAGACGGTTTTGGAAACAAAATCACAATCCATGCAGTCGCCAATCCCCACCTTTACAGTAAAGAACCCCAAGAACTATATAATCCCGCAACAGGTTATGGAATTATCCGCCTCAAAAAAGGCGAGCGAACCATTACCTTCGAATGCTGGCCTCGATGGGAATCACCCGCACTTGAAACAGCAAAACCGTTTACAGGCTGGCCTATTACCATCCATCAACTTGATAACTACAGAAGTAATATAAAAGGGTACCTACCTGCATTAAACATAAAAGGAATACAACAACCCGTCATAAAAGTCCGAAATGCAGAAGATAATAGTTTAGAATATGCACTCCGGCTAAACTCACAAACTTTCAAACCCTTCGTATTTCATGAGGGCAAATATCGTATCGAAGTACTCGACCCCGACAACAATAAAAAACAGGAATTAAATAACCTTGAAATAGTTCCTCCCAACGAAGAAAAAACCATCGAAATCCAATTTTGATAGATATTCAGTAGGGTTCTTTTTACTCCTTGTGATAGAATGAGATAATAGAAACAAACGGAAATACGAACAACGAAAGGCAAAGAATATGAAACAGCAAGGGATGACGAGAGAGCCTTTTTTCTTTTTAACAATCGCGACTGTTTTACTGATCTCACACAACAATTATGCAAAAGAAAACGACAACCTGAAAAACATTTTGCAATCAGCACAAAAAATAGCCATTTCTATCGACGCCGTTCCTGATGAATTTGTCATAGCCGTCTCCCCCGTTCGACAAACCTTACAAATTATCCATAGTTCGGCACGACTTGCAGGAGCACTCATTTCGGAAGTCCAGAATGAAAATTATCGAAAAGATTTGCAAGCAGGAGTCGGCGATTTGAACAGCATACAATTGTTCCAGGACGCCATTCTTCACACATTAAAAACTCAATTACATGCGGAGATAATCGAAGTCCCACCCTTAGGGTCCACGGCAAAATACAAGACCGACCGTGAAGCCCAACAAGAGCGACTTACACAACTCCGAAATAAAGGCTTCCATCTCCTTTTTGATCTCAAAATAACCGCAGGAATTTATGGTCCAGAAGGGGAAATGTTTTTCCGTATGAAGGGAATACTCTATGATGTAAAAAAAGCAAAAACATTATGGCGAGAAGAGTTCGTCCTTACACCCGATAAAGACATCAAAGTAGACCAATCTTTCGATACCTTTTTTAATCCTTTCAAATCCAATATGTTTTCTCCCCGATTGATAATGGCAAAAAATGCCCTGACACGCTGGACAGATAATAACGGCAAAAACTTTAAAGAAGCAGAAAAGCGTGGCGTTGAATTATCCATTGCTTTCTTATGTGGAGAATTACAACTGGATAGCACAGAGGACTATTATTTTTCTTGCGGTATCTCAAAACTATATACAAAAAATGCAAAGAAAGCCGTTCCCTTCTTCGAAAAGGCCTGGAACAAAAATAAACAAAAACCCGAATGGGGTAATGCTCTCGCTTCTGCTTTATATAAATCAAAAAAAGTAGATGATGCAATAAAACTGGGGGAAGAGGTCATCCAGACACCGGAAGGTAAAGACTATGCCCCTGCTTATTACAACCTGGCATATATGTTCACTGATAAAAAGAAAAACGCAGAAAAGGCAAAGGGATATTACCAGCGTTATTTAGAACTCTCAGGAGAACCCAACCCTAAATTAGAAAAAAGAATAAATCAACTTCAAAAGAAGCGATAACCTGCTTCCGCATGTCCACATTGAAACAAAAAAACAATTGGATTACATTAATCCTTATCATCCTCATCCTTACCCTCATTTCAGGTATAAGTTTTTTCAAAATTATAAAAAAGGGCTTATCTTTATCCCCCGACTCCTACATTTACTTGGATACTTCACAGAATATTTATCATGGGCGAGGAATCGTCCATTCTTTTATTTTAAGCAGTGAATTAGAACATTGGAACGGAGAAACTTCTTATATTCCCGTTAGTTATTGGGCACCCGGTTTTCCAGTATATATCTACCTTATAAAAACGATGGTCCCAAACATCCCTTTTACCATTGCAAGTGCAATTGCTGTTTGGGTATCGTTCATCCTCACTATAATAACCATAACACTACTATTAACCCGCATCTATAATTTTCGTACAGGACTCTGGGGAATCCTCCTTATATCCCTTTTCTATCCTATCATCTACACATACTCATGGGTATGGAGTGACGGAATCGTTATTCCATTTATGCTTCTCACCCTATGGTTCATCACAGAAAATCAAAATCCAAATTATAAAAAACTCTTGTTTCTTGCCGGTATCAATGCGGGAATTGCTTTTTCAATCCGCTATATTCAAGGAATACTACTTCCATACGGTTTTTTGTTAATCTTTTCCCTCGGATTAATCTCATCAAAAAACCATTCGTTCAAAACAAAAATGATCAACATTACCTTAAATGAATTCACATACATCTTCGGTTGGGCCTGTATTTCTGCTCCAGTTCTGATTCGCAATATAATAGCAACAGGGACCATAATGGGGAACTCACGCCCCTTAAACCATATCCCTGTACTACATAATCTTCAATTCGCTCTTCTTTCCCTGATAAAGGAGTGCTTCCCTCCCAATATTATACCTTCCGAAATACAGGGAAGTCTTCTATTGTCCTTCTTTCTGATCTGCTTATTGGTTTTCTTAATACGAAGAAAAAACATCTCCATAAGATCCTTCTTTTGCAACCGCTTCTGTGTGATGCTTACAACATGGGGACTTTTTTACTTTACAGTAGTATCTTTATATGCGTCCCTTTACCAGATTGACATATTAGGACATCGTCTCTTACTGCCTTTTACCGTGGTGATGCTTATTCGGGTATCAATTCTTTGCGATAAAATAATGGCCCTCCCTTCAGGAGCCATCACAATCGGAGCAATTATTTCTATATTTCTGTTCTCTTTTATATATCCATGTAACAATGACTTCTTCTATACAACTACGACCCTTTCCCGGAACAATGTCCGTGGAGCATGGGTTTGTTCAAATACACAACCCGGAGATTGGATTATGGGCGATTCTACTTTCGACCTCTCCGTAATGTGTGATAATCGACGCAGTCTTTGCTTTGTTCCGGGAAGCGTCCGGGATACCCCCCCGGGCCCAAAGGAGTTCGATACATTTCTTAACAAAATACCTCCAACCACATCCAGGATATTCATAATCCTTCGCAAAGGCATCCCTTTTGAAAATATATACCACGAGCGTTGGATTGAATTTTATGGGGAGGTCATAACGGAATTATTTTTCAATAGAAAATATGAAAATCTTGTAGCAGTAAGTGTATATTCAGAAAAGGGCTTTCTTTCCGCAGAAATTCAATTACACGAAAAATAAATTATTTCTTGACACTCCTATATATCCTGTGTTATTGTATATTAATTTTATGCAGTGGAAATACATAAAATATATAAATAATATGCATTATGAAAAATAATTATCTTATACAACAAGTTGTATTAGACCAGAAAGAAGAATTAGAGCACCTCTCAAACCGGGATAAATTCGTCGAACGCTCTTTGTTAAAAACATATCAAAAACAAGCCGATTCCGACATCATCAAAGTCATCACCGGTATAAGAAGGTGTGGAAAATCTGTTTTCGCTCATCAACTCTTTCGCAATAAACATGTGGCTTATCTAAACTTTGATGATGAGCGATTGTTCTCTCTGGAAGCAGAAGACCTGAACGCCATCCTTGAGGCATTTTACGAAGTCTATGGAGAATTTCAATACATCATATTTGACGAAATACAAAACATACCCCAATGGGAATTATTCGTTAACCGCCTTCATCGACAGGGTTTTAATATCATCGTAACAGGAAGTAATGCAAAATTATTGGGTCGCGACCTGGCAACCCACCTAACAGGTCGCCACATATCTCTGGAACTGTTTCCCTTCTCTTTTGAAGAATACCTGAAATACTACGGGATAAAAGTAAAAGAACACCTATCTACAAGAGAAACCGCCCTAATAAAAAGAAAATTCAACGACTACCTCACTTATGGAGGTTTTCCCGAAACACTAAAAGAAACAATGGATGCGAAGTCTTACTTAAGGTCTTTATATTCTACCTTAATCACCCGCGATGTTGTACTCCGACACAAAATAAAATATGTAAAAACCATCATGGACATAGCCCATTACCTTATCACCCATCATTCCGGTTATATAAGTTTTAACAAAATAAAAAATATATTTAATCTGAAAAGTATCCACACCGCCCTGAACTACACCCTCTTTCTGGAAGAAGCCTATCTCTTCTTTTTCGTTCGACGACTTACTAACAAATATAAAGAAAGCCTCCTTGCCAATAGGAAATGTTACTGTATCGACCCCGGAATGATTCATTCTTTAAGTTTTAAGACTTCCGCCGATAAAGGGAAAATATACGAAAATATCGTGGCTCTGGAACTATGGCGAAGAAAATATCAGGATGATACTGAATTTTATTATTGGCAGGATATTTACAAACACGAAGTAGATTTCGTAATCCGAGCCGGAACAAAAATAAAGCAGTTAATCCAGGTCTGCTACCATATAGACAGCCCGGACACAAAAAAACGAGAATTGGATGCTCTCCTCAGCGCGAGCAAAGAATTCAAATGCGGGAACCTTCTTGTTATCACGGAACACACCGAGACAGAGGAAATTGTGAACAAGAAAAAAATTCAATATATCCCCCTCTGGAAATGGCTCCTTCAAGCCTAACCCAAATAATTATATTACTGCATAAAATATATAAATTTTATGCAGTAAGAGTGCATAAAATATTATAACTTCTTTACTAAAATAATAATATTATTTCTTAACCAATATTTGGTACAATGGAAATAAACATATAAATACAAAACATAATTAAGGAACCTATAATGGCCATTGAAACAACTCCTTTAAGTTATTCTATTCGTGAAAAAATAAATTTCGATGGAAGAATAGCCCTTATCACCGGAGCCAGTCGTGGAATTGGCAAAGCCATCGCATGCGGTCTGGCGGAACTCGGAGCTCATGTTATCATTACTGCACGAAACGCAGAGCCATTAGAAGATACAGCCAACGAGATAAATTCAACAATTGGGAAAGCCACACCCATTGTATGCCACAGTGCACGAAGCAAGGATATTTCTATCCTGTTTGAGCGCATCCAAAACGATTTCGGGAGGCTCGATATCCTGGTAAACAATTCCGCAACCAATCCATATTTTGGCCCTATTCTTGAGGCCCCAGAAACCGTATTGGATAAAACTTTTGAAGTAAACTGTAAAGGTTATTTCTTAATGTCCCAGCAAGCAGGGAAAATGATGGTGTCTCAAGGCAAGGGAGTAATTATCAACATGGCCTCTATTGAGGGCTTAAGCCCTTCTCCTTTCATGGGGATCTACTCTATGACCAAATCGGCAGTCATCATGCTAACCAAAGTCCTTGCTCGCGAATTAGGTCCTGCCGGTGTGCGTTGCAATGCGGTCTGTCCCGGTCTAACGGAAACACGCTTTGCTTCCGTCCTCGTAGACACACCCGAAATCCACGAACGGTATGTTCAAACAACCCCCTTAGGAAGACACGCCCAACCCGATGAAATTGTCGGAGCCGTAATCTACTTAGCATCCGATAGCGCCTCTTATACCAATGGTGCAATCCTCGTATGCGACGGAGGAAAAACCGCCTAATCCTCATAAATATTTACGGATTCTTTTCTTGATACGAATAAAGATAGAACTACAAATATAAACAACCATTGAAGTTAATACAATGATGGGTCCTGCAGGCAAATCAAGTTTATAACTCCCAACCAATCCTATCGAACTGGTCAACATACAAAGCATAACTGAGCACAACATAAGCAAAGAAAGACGGGTTACAAATTGTTCTGCTATTAACACCGGAATAGACAACTGGGCTAATACCAGAATAATCCCCACCATAGGCATCATCATCACTACAGTAACAGCAGACATAACCAACAGCAGTGTATTCAAAAAAAACACAGGGACATTCCGCACACGGGCAAATTCCTCATCAAAGCAATACGCCCAAAACTGGGGATAATACATAAACGCAATTCCAAGAATAACAATATCCAAAAGTATAAGATTCTTAATCTCATTCTTTGTGATAAGCATCGTACTCCCAAAAAGATAACTCATCGGGTCGATATAACCCGGTGTATATGCCAAAAAAATCATCCCTACTGCCATCCCTACCGCCCATATTGCACTAATTACCGCATCCTGACGACCCGTTAGATACTTTGAGACAAATGAAATAATAAACGCTGAGAGAATACCGGCCGACAAGGCTCCATAAAAAGGGGTAATAACCTCAATCTGAAACCGGTGTCGAAGAAACAAAGCCAACCCAACACCCGCCAGTACGGAGTGAGAAATGGCCCCCACCAGCGAAACCATATTTTTTGTTACAACATACGAGCCAACAATACCAAAACTAACACTTGCCAGAATTCCCGATACAAACGCATACCTAAAAAACGGGAAATAGGGATCCATAAATGCTCTCCATAATTCATCCATGATAATGTCGCTCCTGAGGCTGGACAATTTCATGATGAACCAACTCAATATGGCTCCCATAAAGTTCCTGAATCATTGCTCCTGTAAGGGCATTCGTTGGATGTTTTTGAACCGTCCTGTTCACACACACCACCGTATCTACATATTTCGATACAAATCCCAGATCATGAGAAACAAGCACCACTGTAAGCATTCCACTGATTTGTTTTAACAAATCCATCAGATTTTTCTCCGCTACCGTGTCCACATGTGCGGTAGGTTCATCAAAAAGTAAAATTTCAGGCTGGCTCACCAGTGCTCTCGCGATTAAAACACGCTGTCGTTGTCCCCCGGAAAGGTTACGAAACATTTCCCCGGATAAAGAACGCAAGCCCACGATATCCAACACTTCTAACGCTTTCTTTTTTGCAGACGAAGAATAAAAAAACCATTGTTTTTTATGAATTAATCCCATTAATACCACTTCCAGAACAGTAGCCGGAAAGGAAAGGTCTAACTGAAAATACTGAGGGACATATCCGATCTTGTCTCTCCGATATTCGGGCTTTTCTCCAAAGACATGAAGGGTTCCCCGTTGAGGTTGCAACAATCCCAGGATAAGTTTTAACAATGTGGTCTTACCACTCCCATTTGGACCTATAATAGAAACAAATTCATGGGATGTTATATCCAGATTTACATTTTCAAGAATATTTTCTTTTTGATAAGAAAAATACAAATCCCGTATACAAACAGCAGGAAGCGGAGAATTTCTCTGCCCTGAGGACAATGTATTCTTTTCACTATTTTTTAATAAACCCATCAAAACACCTGCTTTTTTTCTTAATTATAGGACTCGGATATTTTCTCAGCAATAAACAAAAGTTGTTTTAAAACATCCCGTTCAAAATCATTTACCACTTCTATCCGACCTCCGACAGCCTTGGCTATAACTTCTGCAGGTCTCGGGTCAAATTGAGGCTGGACAAAAATAACTTTCGTTTTCTCCTTCTTCATCTTTTCCAGCAAGAACTGCATTTGTTTTGGCGATGGACTTTTTCCCTCCATCTCAATACAATACTCACGCAAGCCATACGACTCAACAAAATAACCAAAAGCAGGATGATAAACAAAAATGCTCTTCCCCTGATGAGGAGATAAAATACTTTTTATTTTTACATCCATCTCTTCAAGAGAACCTATCCATTTCTCATAACGATAATGATAGTCCTCCTTCTTTTCTGGGTTTCTCGAAATCAAAGCGGTATAAATATTCGAAGAAATTATCTTTAAATTAACAGGGCTCAACCAGCAATGAAGGTCTCTATCCTCTTCTTCATGTTTATGGGGATGCTCTTCGTCGGCATGGATATGTCCTTCCCTCCAGACAATTCCCTGGGTTACATCCACACATTGCACGCCACTCTTTGTATGGACAAGTGCATTTACAATCTTCAATTCATACGGAAACCTTGTATGAAAAAAAATGCTTGCTTTCGTTAGTTTTTGCAATTGAGATGGAGATATATCAAAAGTATGCGGATTTACATTGGAAGCACAGACAATCTCCACTTTTTCTTGTGGAAGAATAAGGTAGTCGAGGATACCTGCAATGGGTGGAATCCCTGCGGTATAAACATTCCCCTCCGCATGGGCCCATGTGTAGAGCGGATAAAAGAGATTCAGAAACAATATTATGAAAATAACAAGGTATAACAATATTCTCATTTTCAACAGAACCTTTCTACTATTTCTTCAATGAATGTGTGCAGGTCAGGTGTCGTTGATTACATTCTTTACAAATAACCACTTCATGATTCTTTAAAAAATTCTGCAAATGATTCCTTTGCGATGCAGAAATGAGCCCTGTCCCACCACACAGAGGACAAACATTATTCAATGCCATCAAAATAGCATTACGAATAAATTCAGAACGATTCGCAATCCCTTCCAATGCTTCCCAGAGAGCCTTATCTGCCTTGAAAGAAATAACCTGAGGTTCAGAATTTATAGACATTGTGGCCATCCTTTTTTTAACAAATAAATTTCATCAACCTGAAGTAATACATTGTAATACCATAAAAAGAAACACAAAATCAACTCGTATTAATTTCCTTTACCTCCTCCGACTTGTCCGACTCGTCCGACCTTATCCTCCTAACGGAACACTCCCATACCGACGAAGATAAATTATATCCGTTGTCGCCCGTGGATTCTGTGTTAACAAATACACAACCGTATGGGCTACATCCTCCGGCTCCATCCAATCACTCATATCCCGTTCCGACATGTTTTCCTGACTGAGTTTTGTTATCACGCCCCCGGGACATATCGCATGCACACGAATATTATAAGGTTTCATTTCCATCGCAAGCGTTGTAGTCAACCCAATAACCCCGTGTTTCGAAGCACAATACGCCGATTGTTTCGGAATCGGGCGTAACCCCGAAACACTGGAAATGTTGATAATGCTCCCTCCCCTTTGCTGTATCATATCTGGCAAAACCGCCTTCGTAACAATAAAAGTCCCCGTAAGATTTATATCAATAGTTTGTTTCCACTCTTCTAAAGATAACTCTTCAAAAGGTTTAAACTTTCCAAAACCCGCATTGTTAATCAAGATATTGATGGTTCCCCATTTCTGATGTATACCATCCACACATTCTTGTATTCGATTCATATCCGTAATATCCCCAACTAAAGACAGGGCCTCCCCTCCCCGGTTACTAATTTCCGATTCCGTTTCTTGGACTTCCGTTGCTGTTCGAGCAAGAACCGCCACACGAACTCCTTTCTGGGCTAATGTAAGGGCTATAGCCTTCCCAATACCCCTACCTGCACCTGTTATCAATGCGACCTTTCCTTGTAATAATTGAATATTCATATCCCATCCTTTTTTATACTGTATCCTGTTTAGTAAACTAAATTATACTGAATCAAATAAGGGTCATTTAAAATATCGTAAACAAAAGGGCTTTCCCATGAGCAAAATTTCAAAAACATTCCTATTGTTCTTCCTAATGATCTTCCAATATATTAGCCCGGCGGAAGACATCCTTCTTAATGCTAAATCAGCCCAATGGATATTTGAATCTGAAAAAGGACGATTAAAAGAAATCCGTTCTAACATTCATCCTGAACAACATTTCCTATTAGATCCTCCATGTTCAATCTGGGAATTGAGGGGCTACAGTTCCCCAATAAATCCCGAGTCAAATCCCAATACTTTTTCCTTCCTATTCGAAAAAGATACAACAATTTTCAAATGGTCTTATGATTCAACAAAGGATAAAGATAAAATTCCCCTGAGTGAGGTCTCCATGCAGATAACTATAACCGAAGAAGAAACCCTGCAAATATCATTTACCTATAAAACAAAGGAACCCTTATTTAATGAACTGCTCCTGCCTAAATTAGATTCCATCGACATGGGAACAGATATTCATATCGTAGTCCCTTACTGGATGGGTGAAATCTATGACAGCCGTATGTATCCCGAAAAGAACACTGGATTCACTGGCAAAAACGAATGGGAATATCCCGGAACCTTATCCATGCAATGGCTCGGAATATACAATTCATCAAAATTCGGTTTTTGCCTATGGACCCAGGACATCCAACAAAGTTTCAAGTCCGCCTATATTTACGGAAACGGCCAAAAAGGAGGATTGGGATGGAAAAACTACTTACATGATAATAAGGACAAAACCTTACATCTTTCCTACCCAATCTCCATGACCGCTATCCACGGCGACTGGTATGAAATGGCCTACTTATATCGCCAATGGGCACGAAACCAATTCTGGGCCCAAAAATCCCGCAAAGCCCTCCATAGAACAGCACCCTGGGTCGAAAATACCGCTCTCTGGATCTGGAACCGTACAGAATCCGACAAAGTACTACTACCCGCCATAGACATGTCCCAGAGACTACAAAAGCCCGTTTCTGTTTTATGGCACTGGTGGCATGGCTGTGCTTACGATATCGGTTTTCCTGAATACCTACCGCCTCGCGAAGGATACACTTCCTTCTCAGAAAATTTAGAAAAGGCAAAAAAAGAAGGGATTCATGCTTTAATCTATGTCAACCAGAGACTATGGGGAACTACAACTCGCTCATGGGAAGAACAAAAAGCAGAACGCTATGCTGTCATTGGAAAAGATGGAAAGATTCATCCCGAAATATACAACATCTTTAAACCTGTACCTTGCGCACCCATGTGTATGGGGACAGAATTCTGGCATAAAACACTACTTAATGTTATGCTTCCGATGTGGAACAACACTCCTATCGCAGGCTTTTATTTAGACCAGGCCTGTGCGTCACTCCCCTGTTTTGCAACTAATCACGGGCATGCACCCGGCGAAAAGAACTTCTGGATGAAAGGATTCCAGAAATTAACCACTCAAATACGAAATCATTGCGAACTTCGAGACAACAACCCCAATAATACAGTCGTTCTCGCGGGAGAAGGCTGCGGCGAAGCATGGCTTCCCTATCTCGACCTGTTTTTAAGTTTACAGGTTAGCAAAGGAAGGTATTCCGGTGGAAACGGTTGGCTCCCCGCTCCTCTTTTTCAGGCAGTCTATCACCCTATCGCCCTACAATTCGGAAATTATGCTTCGTTGACCGAGCCCCCTTACGATTCCCTATGGCCTCCCGAATTTGCTCCTATGGAGCCCCTAAAAATATTAGATGAGCAATGGAACACACAATTCCGTTATGAACAAGCCTGTGCCTTCGTCTGGGGACAACAACCCATGATAGCCAATTACAAAAAAGAACTATGGGACAACCGCAAACAAGAATTAGATTTCGTCTTAAAACTTGCAACACTTCGCCATAAATTCCCTGAATATTTCCTGAACGGAGAACTCCTAAAACCCTTACCCGAAAACCTTTCTGACACATGGAACGAAATAGGTCTCTCTGTATATGCCTATCGTAAAGAGGGAGGAAAAATCTTTCAACGACATGGCTCCCTATTAGTTACCATGCCCTGGCATTCCATTAACGGTAAAACTGCATTAGCCGTTGCAAATGCAGACGATAAAGAACGCCTATTGGAATTTACAATCCCCTCAAAAGATTGGCTTTTGCAAAACGAAGGGAAAATTATTAGACATGACATAAACAACTCTACAATTATAAATTCCTTCTCCGATGGAATCATTCACTACTCTCAAAAAATAGATAAACTCGATATATTCCTTCTTGAATTCCAATAACCTGTCCGTTTTGTCTGACTCGTCTGAACCGTCCCTCTCATACGCCCCCCCAAAAAACATTTTATTCCTTCCGCTCTCATTCGTTATAATGAGACCACCTCACATTAATATCATACAAAAAACCACAACGAAGGGACCCTCCTATGCCTCCAAAAGAAGAGAAAAACAATATAAAACTCTCTATCCCTCGATTGTTATCCGTCGATGCTCTACGCGGTTTCGACATGTTCTGGATTATGCAGGGAAAAGAAGTCCTCGTTACTTTCATTATATTAATATTTGGCCGTATACCCCCATGGTTACAATATCAACTTTCACATCCCGAATGGGAAGGCTTCTCCGCATGGGATATGATAATGCCCCTCTTCCTCTTTATCACAGGAATAACCATACCTTTCTCAATGAACAAATACATATTAGGTAAGGGCCGTCATACAAATTTTTACACTCGCCTGATTCGCAGAGTTATCCTGCTCTGGATTCTAGGGATGATTGCTCAGGGGAATTTACTATCATTCGATTTAAGTAAACTCCATCTTTTCAGTAATACATTACAGGCCATCGCAATAGGCTATATGATTGCATCTCTTGTATGTTTATATATCCCTTTGCGTTTTCATGTATGTATAACATTGGGTCTCCTTCTTATCTACTGGATATGGATGATGTTCATTCCACTACCGGGCGTGGGGATAGGAATTCTCCAACCCGAACAGAACTGGGCTATGTACATCGACAAACTCCTGTTAGGCCAATTTCGCGATGGAACACATTACACATGGATACTAAGTAGTTTAGGTTTCTCTGCAACCGTCATGTTAGGGGTCCATGCAGGCTATACGATACACACCATTCAGAGCCGATGGAAAACCTTCTGGGCTTTAGTCGGTATGGGAATCCTATGTCTGTGTCTCGGCAAATTATGGTCTTTACACTTCCCAATAATCAAACATATCTGGAGTAGTTCAATGGTATTATGGTCTGGTGGGTGGTCATACTTATTACTGGCTTTATTCTACCTCATCATGGAAATAGGCGGGCTAATCACATGGGCCTTCCCTTTTACCGTAATTGGCTCCAATGCAATTATTGCATATATGGGAGCCCCATTCATTAAAGAAGGCTTCCACTGGCTTATTGGAAATCGCATGCCACCTATTATTTTGCACCATATCATCCCCGCTCTTGTATTAATCATTACATGGACAATTCTATACCTGCTATACCGCAAAAAATGGTTTTTACGCGTCTAAATCAACCTCTATAAACCACGACCCCTTATTTCCCAGCGCGCTTTCTCTGTATAGCAATCATCAAGCCCATCGCATTAATCCGTGGGTCATCACCGAGCCAATCCATGGCCCATTTAACATCCCTTACGCCACACCACCTAATCTGCTCCTCTGTTACTTCAACAACTCTCGGATATAACCAGTCCATCAGTTCCCCATCCGGAATATTCTTATCCAGAGCCGTTTGCATAAGCACATTCATCGCAGACAACGAACGCAACAAATAAGTAGCACAATGCCTCGGATCTCTATGAATACCATAATGCGGTAGAAAAACATAGTCCGGATTCAGCGATACAATCCGCTGAATTGTTTTCTCCGCTTCAACAGGGTCAAAATCAGCCGGTGCTGTACTCACAATCATAAACTGCGTTTCATAAGTCTCGTCACTTGATACCCCCAATCCAAACGAATCACCCGTAAAAACTCCATTCGTCTTACTGTCATAGATACATATATGATGTGTGGCATGTCCTAAGGTATGCAAAAAACGCAATGTTCGCTCCCCCCACAACAATGTTTCTTCATCGGCAACAATTTGTATCCGTTCCTCCGGCACAGGTTCCACCTCACCAAAAAGTTGAGAAAACAACGGTTCCCCATAAACGCCTCGGGCTCCTTCAATTAACCGTTCCGGTCGTATAAGAAACTTCGCCGTCTTCGGATGAGCTATTACCTTTGCATTTGGACAATGCTTCAACAAAGCAAAAGTCCCTCCCGCATGGTCAAGATGAACATGCGTTACAATCAAATAATCCACATTCTCCTTTGCTATCCTGTGTTTCTCCAAAGCCTGCAACAAATACGGAACTGCAAACACCGTATTATTATCCACAAAACTGGCCCGCCCATCCTCTATCATCAAAAAAGAACAGGCCCGCAACGGAATCTGATAGTGACAATCAACCGGAATCAACATCTCAGAAAGAACATTTGCCATCTCTTTTCCTTTCAATCCTTAAAAAATAATTACTACCTTTCATAAACACCTTTACCCAAATTATAACAACATTCCCCTCTATTTTACTCCCCATCCAAACACCTTTTACCTTCTCATAATCTAAGGCCCCATCCAACCCCTCCCGTTTCTAATATTTCAATCCTAAAATCTATATACCACATATTTCATATTCCTTTGTTCCTCCGTGATAAAAAAATTTAACCACTGAGAAAACACAGAGCGGAAAAAAACTTCCAACAAAACTCCTCATCTCTCTCTTAATCTCAAATCTCCAAACCTCCATGTCCCGCTGTGTGCACTCCTCAAACACTCCCTCAAAAAAA
>OGCI01000283.1_pt1 | contig 63769 bp, 57 predicted proteins | sample 1570021 | NCBI WGS metagenome assembly OGCI01 (sample SAMN06264664, study PRJEB24512) | hot springs metagenome | isolation source: Hot spring water | place: South Africa: Tshipise | collected 2015-06-21
ATCATCATTGGCACATCTAATCTCCTTCCTGATGTCACAATTATGACTCCATTTTGACATGAATTTGACATGATAGCGATAGTTACACTACACTATATTAAACTCATTATTCGTATGCACTTACGGGTCTATCCTCTGGTTTTAGGAGGGAACACGTACTGGCTATGCTTGCGGGACAGAGGTTAGAGGCTCTGCTAGAGTTGCTTCAGGAAAGTGGAGTGGGGCGTATTGCTGAATTGGCAGAGCGTCTAGGTGTCTCCACTATGACTATTCGACGTGACTTGAACAAGCTGGAGGCACAAGGTCAGGTACGTCGTATTTTTGGTGGTGCTGTGCTGGAGCGAATAGTCACGCGCGAGCCCTCTCTAGAGGCTCGTGAGCTAGTGCGTGAACGCGAAAAGATGGCAATTGGCGCTGCAGCCGCTCAGCTGATCAATGAGGGTGACATTGTCATCCTCGATGCCGGCAGCTCAACGTTGTGTCTGGCTAAACACTTGCACGGTTCTAAAGGACTCACAATAGTAACCCACTCGTTACCTGTTATGTGGGAACTAGCCGACGAGTCCAACATTAGCGTGGTCGCATTAGGTGGAGAACTTAATCACCAGCAAAAATATTTTCATGGGCCATTGGCTGAATATGGGCTACGCCAGATGCGCATTGACAAAGTCTTCCTTGGAATTCACGGCGTGCATGCTCAACATGGTCTTAGTGAAATCACCTTTACAGATATCCCGCTCAAGCGGTTGTTTATGCGAATCAGCCGGGAAACTATTGTTTTGGCGGATAGTAGTAAGATTGGCCTGGCATCTTTCTTCCGTCTGTGTCCGGTGTCCGAGGTAGACGTAGTCGTTACCGATGCTCGAGCAGATCCGGATGAATTGGCACGATTACAGCAGGTTGGAGTGCAGGTGATTGTGGCTGAAGTCCCTATCAACCAGTATGGACGGTGAAAGATGAGTGTATTGGAGCGCTATGTCGCTCTCGACTTGGGTGCTGAAAGTGGACGTCTTATGTTAGGAATGCTCGACGGCCGCTGTTTGCGGTTGGAGGAGGTGCATCGTTTCCCTAATATCCCAGTACGGGTACTGGGCAGTCTGCATTGGGATATACTTCATCTCTGGTATGAAGTCATTCAAGGATTGTGTTATGTGTCTACTCGGTATGGTGCACGTTTGGCAGGGATCGCGGTAGATGCGTGGGCGCAAGACTTTGCGCTTCTGGATCGAAATGGGACACTGCTGGGTTTGCCTTACCATTATCGTGACAACCGCACTGAAGGGGTCTTAGACCATCTACGTGAACTAGTTCTTGACTGGGAACTCTACCAACGGACGGGTATGCCAGGTTTCGCTATCAGTACGCTGGGTCAGCTGGTGGCTATGCGCCAGCAGCGGAGTCCAGTATTGGATATTGCCCACACCCTGCTGCTAATGCCTTCTCTGTTCACCTTTTGGTTGAGTGGTAGCTTGGCCAACGAGCTCAGTATTGCTGGCATGACGCAGCTATACGACCTAACTGAGAGGAACTGGAGCCCGGTATTGCTAGGGAGGCTTAACTTGTCCACTAGCCTGCCAGCACCTGTGGTTGATACTGCCACAGTGGTCGGCCAATTGGTGCGTTCTGTGGCCCAGGAGGTCGGATTGGAGTCTGTTCCCATTATTGCCGCAGCTGGACACGATACCGCCGCTGCTGCTGCTAGTGTGCCCTATCATACCAGGGATGCTGCCTTCATCAGTTCAGGTACTTGGTCGGTGGTAGGAAAGGAACTGAGCCAGCCCATCATTTCCCACGAGGCTATGAAAAGCGGATTTATAAATGAGGTGGGCGCGTGTGGCAGATTTCTATTCGTCTACAACAGCGCGGGATTGTGGCCTCTGCAGGAGTGCCGGCGCCAATGGTTGCGCGACGGTAACAACTGGAGTTATGCGGATCTTACTAATATGGCGAAGCAATCTCCCCCTTTTGCCACGCTCATTGATCCCGACGATAGTGCCTTTATGCGATATGGCAACGTTATGTCCGGGCTTATGGACTTCTGCTGTCGCACACGTCAGGAGATGCCTACGACACCGGGTGGCATTGTACGGTCGTTGCTGGAAGGATTGGCTTTACGGTACCGTAAGGCAATCTACGACCTAGAGGTGTTGAGCGGTCGTCCCACGGATGTGATCCACATCGTTGGTGGAGGCTCGCAGAATGCACTCCTCTGCCAGTTCACAGCGGATGCTGCAAACCAGCCGGTGTTGGCTGGGCCGACGGAGGCTGCTGCCATTGGTACAGTCTTGCTGCAGGCGCTTGCCTTGGGTAGGCTATCCTCATTAAGCGACGTTAGAGAGGTGGTACTCGCCTCGTGTGAGTTGACAGCTTACGATCCTCATCCTTCGCCTGTCTGGGATGACCATTACCATCTTTTCTTGGAAATGATAGAACAGCAGAGACGTACCTGATTAGGTTAACCAGTCTTGTGCGATTATTCCAAGAGGATACCGTCGTCATGCTGAGCTGGCTTTCAGGTAAGGGGAACACTGACTGAGACTCGCACCACCGGTATGAACAACAGCAACGGTGCCATCCCTGTCTCAGTTTCGCAACCATCCATATCCCCTTGGGTCCTGGAGACCCAAGCCTGCTTGATGAAATTAAGCTTCGTCCACCTGGGTTCAATGTAAACAAACTTGTCAGTGCATATTGTTCCGGGAGTGATTATTGAAAATCACAAGGCCAACTTCTGTGCCTCGAGCATTGTAGAAATCGCAAAAGACATCCCCATACCCAACGAAGGCGCTTGAGGTCTCAAACATAGTGTATCTTTGTGATGTCTTGTCTTACTTGACATATTCCACCTCTACCCTGGACATCGTAGATGACCGAGACTCCACCGGAGCCGTTCACACATTCCGACGCGATCGACGTACCAGTTCAATATACGTTGAAGTGCGCTTTCGTTGTCGGGCGCTCCTAATAATGGAAGCTGTTGTATCTATGACGGCGTTGAGAAATCTCCCCAAGTCATGGAGATTTCTAGGGAAAAATGGACTCATAAAGCAGGCGATTAAAATATTCTTCAACACTCTCATCTGTGTGGCTTGACGTTGATGCCATGTTGAAGTTAATCTAGACGCCAGCGAAGTTTCTGTTGCATACAGAAATGGAAAAATGGCCACCCGTTAGGGTGGCCATCCTCTTACCAGTACATTTCACAGTGGGCGGTACAAGACTTGAACTTGTGACCTCATGCATGTCAAGCATGCGCTCTAACCAACTGAGCTAACCGCCCTGGCTGAACTTCTCACCTCATATTATACATCATCCTTGCCTAAATGCAAGCTCGCGCTTGGCTCTTAACCATGGATCTCCTCAACACACTAGTGGCATCGACATCGGATATTTTGGGTTTTTTGGAAAGTCAGCGCCAAAAATTGGCGCGCGCACATAGCTAGGCTATAATCGTTGCTGCAGAGGGCGGTTCTCCACGCTGACTGATACATCGTAATAGCCGTTCCACGAGGACACACGGCACATTGGGCCTTGAACGTAAGGAGGAGAAAGTGGTTGATTATCGTGTCGAGAGGGATTCACTGGGCGAAGTGCGCGTGCCAGCCGATCGTCTGTATGGAGCTCAGACCCAACGCGCGTTGCAGAATTTTCCTATCAGCGGTTTGCGATTGCCACGTCCGTTCATCCGGGCACTAGGGTTGATCAAAGGCGCCGCGGCCGACGCCAACCGCGAGCTCGGGCTGCTCGATCCTCAGCTGGCGCAGGCCATCCGCCAGGCAGCTGAGGAAGTCGCCAATGGAGAGTGGGATGAGCATTTCCCGGTAGATGTCTTTCAAAGCGGTTCGGGAACCTCGACCAATATGAACGCCAACGAGGTGATTGCCAATCGTGCTACACAGCTCCTGGGTGGAGAGATTTCCTCACGGCTGGTGCATCCCAACGATCACGTTAACATGTGTCAGTCCTCCAATGATGTGATTCCCACTGCCATTCACGTCAGCGCCTATCAGGTGACAAATGAGGTGCTGCTGCCAGGGTTGCGTCATCTCCACACTGTCATGCAACAACGTGCTGCCGAGCTGAACGGAGTGGTGAAGACAGGCCGCACCCACTTGATGGATGCCCTACCTGTTCGAATGGGGCAAGAAGTAAGCGGCTGGGCCTTTCAGATCGCTCAGGGGATCGAGCGGGTCGAGGGATGTCTGCCGCGCCTGGCCCAGCTGACCATCGGTGGGACTGCGGTCGGCACTGGTCTGAATGCCCATCCCGAGTTTGCAGCACGTGTTGTGCAGGTGCTGGCCGAACGTACCGACTTGCCTTTCGTGGTGTGTCCGAACCACTTCGCTGCCCAGGCAGCGTTGGATACGATTGCCGAGCTGAGTGGACATCTCAAGGTAATCGCGTGCGCATTGATGAAGATCGCTAACGATGTGCGCTGGATGAGCAGTGGACCGATCGCCGGCTTGGGCGAAATTACCCTGCCTGCTTTGCAGCCTGGTTCCAGCATTATGGCAGGCAAGGTGAACCCGGTTATGTGCGAGTCGGTGATTATGGTGTGCGCCCAAGTCATGGCTAATGATATGGCAATCGCTCTAGGTGACGCGTTGGGCAACTTTGAGCTTAATACTATGATGCCGTTGATTGCCTATAATGTGCTTCAGTCGCTCACTATCTTGGGCAATGCAGCGCGCCTGTTTGCGGATAATGCCATTGCCGGCTTCATCATCAACCGTCAGCGCATCAAGGAGAATATCGAACGCAATCCCATTCTGGTTTCGGCGCTCAATCCGTTGATCGGCTATGACAAAGCTGCCGAGATCGCGCGGCGCGCCTATGCCGAGCGACGACGCGTGCGCCACGTGGCCGCGGAAATGACAGGGATCAAACCGCAAGAGTTGCTCAAACTCCTCGATCCAGGCCGTATGACTGAAGGGGGGATTTTGTCGCGCTGACCCGCGTCGCCGGACTTTCTTGACCGCTGTGTTGGGGAACCAAGCGCATCCCGCTGCCTTGGACCTGATGCTTCCTGGCGAAACAGTCCATTCTGTGTCTTGCTGCACCTCAATCGAAGTGGCAAAATTTTCGGGGTGCACCGCAGGTGTGGTATAGTAGCGATCAATCCGGGTGGCTTTCTTCACAAAGAGATCGAGGATGATACAACGGGTTGCGATGATCAGTGTCCACACATGCCCTCTGGCGACCTTGGGCGGCAAGGAGACAGGGGGCATGAATGTCTACGTGCGTGATCTGACGCGGGAGCTCGCGCGACGACACATCACGGTAGATGTCTATACGCGTTCTCAGAACCCTGCTATTCCCCGCGTATCCGGTCGTCGGCGGCTGGGCAGCAGTGCTCGCGTCATTCACATCCCTGCCGGTCCCGAGCAGCCGCTTGACAAGAACCTGGTGTTCAATTATCTGCCCGAGTTTGTGGCGCGCGTGCAGGAGTTTGCTCGCCAGGAGGGTCTCAAGTATGACATTATCCACAGTCATTACTGGCTCTCTGGCTGGGCAGCGCGCGAGTTGCGTGCCGTCTGGCATGTCCCCATCGTTCATATGTTCCACACATTAGGGTACTCCAAGAACCTGATCGCGGCACCCGAGGAACGTGAAAGCGAGTGGCGCATCGAGGTGGAGAGGCAGGTCATGCAGTTTGTGGATTGCTTGATCGCTGCCACTCCACTGGAGAAGTCTGATATGGTGACGGTATATGGCGCCGAAGAGACCAAAATCGTTGTCGTGCCGCCAGGCGTTGATCGACGCCTCTTTCGCCCTATACCGCGGGCTGAGGCACAGGCACATTTTGGCATGCCGCCTGGCCATCATATGGTGCTGTTCGTGGGGCGCATTCAGCCGCTCAAGGGCATTGACACGCTTCTTCGTGCCATGAAGTTGGTAGTCGAACAGTTTCCCAACTGGAGAGAAGATCTCTGCGTGTGTATCATCGGTGGCGACCCGGGAGATTCCGGTGAAACAGAATTGCAGCGGCTGTATCAGCTGCGTGATGAGCTCGGCATCAGCGACTTGGTCATCTTTATGGGGGCCCGTGATCAGGACTCACTCGTATGGCACTACTCTGCTGCTGACGTGGTGGTGATGCCTTCGCACTACGAGTCGTTCGGCATGGTAGCACTTGAGGCGATGGCCTGCGGGACACCCGTGATCGGTGCTGATGTGGGAGGACTTTCCTTTAGCATTCAAAACGGCTATAACGGCTTCTTGGTACCGGGACGGGATCCTCAGGCGTTGGCAGAAAAGATCTTGCTGATCCTGAAACACCCCTTCTTGCGCGATCAGCTGGGCGAGCAGGCACTGCTCACCACCGAACGGTATGATTGGCATCACATCGCCGATGAGATCCTCGAAGTGTATGCCCTAGCGCTGAGTAGCCGATCTGCTGCTAAGGCATTGGTGGGTGCATCCTGATGGAGGAGTCATAGATCGCTCGCAGGAGATCGTGCTGGACAATTTCGGTTAGTGGCATTGCATTCCATCAAGCGCTAAGATGAAGTCACTGGAGAACACCTATGTCACCTGGAAATGAGATCGTGGATTTAGGCCCCGAAGATGTCCGGCCGGTAACACCTTCTGAACCGGGAGTCTCCTCTGAGAAAGAGCGAGCAGCGACACAACCACCCGCCGAGGCTATCCCATCTTCTAATTCTAATATCGAGGGGTTACCACGCGCCACCTTCTTTGGAAATGCCTATGATCTGACCGCCTTGGGTGCGCTTGTCAGCGGAATCCTGGTGCTGGGTTCGTGCCTGACGTGCAACACGGCCACCTATTGTTTGCCTGTATTGCCCATTGCGTTGGGCGTGGTCGGCCTTGTGGCAGCGAATCAATCTGTGGACGCCCGCCGCACCCGCATTTGGTCGTGGATCGGCATCGCGGCGGGCGTTCTGCTTATCTTGCTCGCGTTGGCTGCAGTTGTTCTTTACGTTGCCTTCGTCGTGTTACTGGTCTATCTGGGTGAGCTCGAGTGAGCGCTACACCTTCACAGAGCGACGGCGCCATATTCCACGGACGATGCGCGCCAGCACCCAAAGCGGTAGCGCTACGATCACCAGCAGTGGCAACAGGAAGATAATCGCCCAAATTGCCACGGTACCAACGACTTGGAGGGCGGCAACTAATGCCTGCAGAGCACGTTTGGCTATCCCCTGAGGCTCCCAACCTGTTGTCGCTACCGGCTGTTGAAGCACATCAGGGATCAGATCGATCGAGATAGTGGACAGGGCTGCCAGATTTGCCAGGTAGCGCAGCCGTCCCTCAATCTGTTCGATCTGACCACGCACGTTGGATAGCTCGCGATACACCTCAAGGATGTCTTGTGTGCGTCCTACCTTAAGGCGTTCCTCGAGGAGCTTTTGCAAAGCTTGTTCGGTGCGTTCGAGATTGATTTTGCGCGCACGCAGGTCAGTGTACTCTTGGGTCACGTCCTCGCTATTAGTGGTCTCTTTCTCGACTCGCACTGCCAGGGCGCGCAGAGATGCCAGAGTATCTTGATACTTTTCAGCCGGCACACGAATTACAATCGTGCCACGCTTTACACCATCCTGTAGATACAAGTTGCTATTGGCCACATAACCGCCTTGTTTAACCGCTAGGGCGCTGATTTCTGCGGCCGCTTGCCCAGCGTCCTGCACAACTAGTTCCATCGAGCCTGAGTATACGACGACGCGCTCCTCTTGCATGGCTGGCAGGTTGGGAATCTCCACCGGGATATCCCAGTGTTGCATACCAGAGAAGGTTGCGTCATTGCTGAACTCTTTCTGCGGTGCAACAGCCTGTCGAGCTGGAATTGCTATGGGTGGGGTGGGGGCCACTCCCTCGGCCACCATAGTTTCGGAGTCAGACGGCAAGGCGACGCGCAGGCTGGTGCACGCGCCGAGCGTTATCACGATTGCCAGTAGAGCGAGACAACCCAACGTTCTCTTTATCATAAGTGCCTCCTGGAAAGTTCATGCGGCAGCTGGTTCTGCTTTGTCAGACGCGTTGCGCTGGCGTTCGGTTCCCATCCGCTCGACGCACAAAAAAAGAGCGCACCTTTCGTGCGCTCGTAAGCTCTTGCAAAAGAGAACCCCGCCATGCCGTGTGACAATCCAGCAACTTTGAGTCTGCTCGCGCAGGTGGAAGCCTCTCTGGTGGCTCTGCCTCGCCCGAGAGCAGGCCTCGCATCCCCACCACGAATTTGGCCTCCAAAAGGTACAACTGTTGGCTCAAATCGCGTGGTGCATCACGCACATGGCAGGGTCTATTTTTATCTTATCACAAGCCGCAAAAATTGGCAAGCCACAAACACGCGTGTGCAAATTTTGTAGTCCGCTCCTCACCACCCTCCTTTCACGATTCCCCGCCCTCTAGGGAAGGAAACCGAAAGGATTGCGCTGTACTCCGTTCTGAAGAATTTCAAAGTGCAAATGAGGCCCCGTTGCGTTGCCCGTAGCGCCTACCTCGCCAATCTTCTGCCCTTTAGCCACTGAGTCTCCTACTTTCACGTAGAACACCTTCAGGTGAGCATATAACGTCTGGAAGCCATTGCCGTGGTCGATGAGCACCATGCGGCCGTATCCGCTGCTGTCCCATCCAGCTGCTACAACAAACCCTGAGTCAGCTGCCGTCACGGGAGCCCCTTCCCATGAGCCGATGTCGATGGCACGGTGGCGTCCCCAATAGCCTTGTGAAATAGATCCGCTTGCAGGCCACCCGAAAGACCCTGAACCTTTGTTAGCGTTTTGTGGGATTGGGCCGTTGTAGGCTACTACCTGGCGTGGCACATACGGTTTGGTGCCACCCGGCACAATCAGCCTCTGTCCCACCTGAATCTGGGGATCGTCTTTGTCCAGATTGTTAAGCGGATAGTCGATGATGGCAGAAGGATCTACCTTGAAAGTGGCGGCAATTTTCCCGATGGTATCCCCTTTGCCGACTTGATGGTAAACACCATCCACCGGCAAAATGATCAGCTCCTGGCCCACACGCAGCAAATCGGGGTTATCTTCCACAAAGCGACCGTTGGCCCACATAATGGTCTCGGGCTTGATATTGAACTGTGCCGCAATACCGAAGATGGTATCGCCTGGTTTGACCACGTAAGTGGTGATCTCTGCACGCGGCCGTTGGGCAGGCATGATAGTGTAGGGCACAGCGGCACGCATCAGAATCGCATCGTCCTGGGCCACAGGCACGTTGGGTAATAAGCTGCTGTCGGTTGCTAACAAGGATGGCGGCGCAATAGGTGCGACTGGCACACGTTGGCCTAGCAGAACCAGACGTGCCAGCGTTCCGTCCATCATAGGAATTACATAGAGGGAACGGTTGGCGAAGACAATCACCAAGGCGATTAAGAGAATGATCGAGGTATGGGCGGCAACACGGCTGCGTAGCAGATCATCGGCCCAGCGTGCACTTAACCACTTGCGCGTGTGCCCTGAGACCCAGCTGCGCACGCCCTCGCTGCTCGCTGTGGTAACAGCAGAGCGCGTCAGGTAGATGCGACTCCTGAAGTGGAAAAGGCGCCTGCCCAATACAGGCTTGGGCGCTGCCTCGCTTCCTGAGCTCAAGGCTGTCGACGCTCCCAGATTGTGTTCACGGTTTTCATCATATCCATCGCAGCAATGTTGTCAAATAGCGTGAAGGGACAAGTTCGTATCAATTGGTATAATAGGGGGGCTATGGCGGTGGTTTTGTGCGCACCATTGGCTTCGCGGAAGAAGTCACCGAGGTGGGTAGAGTACACGTTTCCACAGTGATGGCTGTCAATCGACCTGTGAAGGCACAAACTGGGGGATGAGGACACCACCGAGGCGCTGCTGCGTGGGCACTGCCGGGATCGCATGGACACTTCACCAGAAGGGGATCCGCAAGTTGCCCAGCCTCATCGACTCATCTGACGAAGGGTCTGCGTCCGGAGAGGCTGTAGTGATCCCCCGCGAGAATAGTGAGCAAGAAGTGAAGCCATGCAGCAGGTTCGCTTCAGGCAGTCGTGCAACGTCTCTGTCATTCGCTCTTCACTACCTCACTTTTTATTTCATTCTGGTATGACCGTTGCCAGAAACTATGGGGATAATTCAGCCTGTTTTACAGTAGCTGCGCATGTGGCGCTTCCAAATCTGGTTCGCCAGAGCGGGGCGCGTAGTACCCGCTGTGTCGTTGTAGCCATTCTCCCCAGTGCACCAGCTGGCGGCCTAGCCAGCCAAGCACGCGCGACAGCAGACCAACGCTCCGATCGGAGTCATTCTGCCGCGCCGCCAACGCCAGGCGTGCCAGGCGCTCTTGCTCTGCCTCGCGCAACAGATCCTTATGATGTTCCCATTGAACCCATACCAGATTCCAGTTCATGGCTTTACACCTGCCTCTATGTGCCCGCGCTCACTGCGCGGTCACTGCTCAGCTGGATGGATGCACACTGTCTGCCAGGACGGCTCGTAAGAACTCGATAGCCGCCTCTTCCAGCGTCCTGTAGTCGAGCACGATCAACTGTTGCGATGGTAGCACCAGCGGTCGCACGGCATCGGCGACGAAGTCCGACACAATAATCACCGGGCAGTGCGGCAATGCCTCTTGGAGCCGCTGTCGCTCATCCGCGCCCACCAAGACGGCATCCAGGCCAGTGATGCCTGAGGTCTCCAAAGAATGTTGCAGCTCTTGTGCACCGCTCGGCGAGCTGCACACCAGCGCGACGCGCGTGCCCTTGGGTATCGCTGCCACCTGAATGAGGTTCTGCAGCTGGGGCTTAATCGACAGGGCGATCACCTCTTTGCGCGTATGTGCCAGCGCCTCGCGCAGCTCCTGGATATGGAAGAAAGTGGTCACCACTACAGGCACGTCGCGTAGAGCAGCCTCGATGCCTCCGGACGCGGCGCGCAGATCGCGCAATACCAGCGGCTGCACCGGAACACGCAGGCGCTCCTGGATGACGCACGCCACAGCCTGGGCGATGGATGGTTCACATTCGACGAAAGCCAGCGTCGCAGGCACGCGGCAGCGCGATCGCCGGCATGCGCGCCCCAACACCAGCGCGGCCAGCTCCGACGGCCCCATCCCGATCGCCTGCGCCTCGGCCAGTAAGCTATCAATCTGCTGCAGCAGTTGTGTCGTCGGGCGCGACGACGAGGTGCCCACGGCTGCCGTCACTACACAGCCCCGTCCCTGGCGGCACTCAACCAGCCCCTCGCGTGCCAGTTCGCGGTAAGCACGTTGCACTGTGTTGCGGTTGACGTGCAGGAAGCCGGCCAGCTGGCGCGCGGGTGGCAGCCGGCTGCCCGGTGCCAGCTCCCGATTCAGGATGAGGAAGCGAATCTGCTCACGCAGCTGGACGTGCACCGGCAGGTTCCCACTTGCTTCGATGTACAATTCCATGAGCACACCTTCCTTTGGCATATTGGCATAGTTTACTATGCCAATAGTATTATAGTACAGATGGGAAGATTTGTCAAGGGGGCAGAGGAAAAGAATTCGAGAACCGGGTTATCAACCCTGTCGGCCATTTTACAGGGAAGTGCTCCAGTGACAGGAGACTTTCGGCAAGGAACATTGCCCTCTTGGCAATGATGGTCATGCCTGATGGGCAGGTCAGCCGATATACTGCCCAGCCAGATCAGAGATGCGGTGGCAGAAGGTTTCTACTCCGTCTGTACCACAATCTGATGCCACTTGGGAGGCTCCCAATGGCCCAGATAGTACCCCGGCCAGAAATGCCACAGACCTGGCTGATCCACCTGAAGCGAGGCGCTAAAGGAGTAGCTCTCGCCGGGTGCCAGCGTCACCTCACGGTGACCGAAGTCCCTGTTAGCCTTCTGTGGTCGCGACAGCCTACCAGAATCCCATATGGCTTGAACACCATCTGGCAGGACGTGGTATTGCGCAGCGTAAAGCACACGGTCAGGGTATCGCCCACCCTGACTGTCTGCGGCCCGTCCACCGAAAACTGGCTCAGTTCGACCCCATCATAGGATGCGTCCGACACTCCTGTCAGCGGCAAGCACGACTTTCCACATCGCCTGCACCGCTTTGTCCTCTAGCGGGGGCACGGTGGGCGTACGCGAACGGATCAGCCGCCGGGCACGCTGTGCCACGTCCAGCTGGCCCTCTTTCTCCCACACCTCCCATGGTCTGCGCTCCCACAGGCGGGTGAACCACAGCTCTTGCTTGAAGTGGTCGAGGGTGTGTTGCGTGGTAAGGAAATTACCGCCTGGTCCGACCTCGGCGATCACATCGATGGGTATGGTGTCGTCGTTTACCTCAAACGATTTGAGTATGTGGCGCACTGTGCTCACAATCTCGTTGTCGATAGGGAACACCTCGGGTCGTACTGTATTGAGTGAATCCACCATACCAAACCCAGCTACTACTGTGAGACCGGCCAGGGAAGGAAGCAGGCAGCCCAGCAGCTTTTCCACACCCAGCTGGGCGTCCGCTGCCTTGGCATCGGTGATGAGACCTCCTCCGCGTGAGGGAATGTTGAAGTAACATGCCATCTCAGCGGTGGCAACACGTTGCATGGCGAATTCGGGACCGCCCATAGCCAACCGTCCACTGGCCATGTCCAGACTGCGTGTGTAGCTGGTGTACAACACTGGCGTGCCGGGCTGCACGGTCTGCACTAGTGTAATGGCACCCAACAACTCGGCAGTAGCCATAGCGGTGTTGCCGGCCAGGGTCACTGGTCCAGTCGCACCGGCAATAGGGCCAGGGCTGATGCCGATCGGCAATCCTTGCCGGGCGGATTCCACCATTGTGCTGGCCTGACGTGCATCCAGCTCCATCGGGCTGAGTGTGGTCAGATCCACCACCCACAATGGATATTGTCGCAGCACCTCACGACTGCCACGAACGATCGTGGCGATCTCGAGATTGTCGCGCACCGCCTGCTTGCCATAGGCCGTGTTCAATATTGGTCGGGTCGAGTTAAGCAGGGAGATAACCTGCTGGTAGCGATCATTGGTCTCCGCGGGAGCATCGGCCGGTGTGCCGATAGTTGCCAGAATGTCCAGCTGCTCCTGTGCATCGGCCAAGCGGGTGATCCAGGCCAGATCCTCCTGCATGATGGGGCGCCGCGTACCGCTGTCCGGATCATACCAGTGTACCGCGTAGCCGTTAGTGCTGTAGTAGACGTTGCCTGGTCGCAGATGCACAACCCGCTTTTGATCTTCAATGTCGCGACCGTACAGGGTGAACTCGGACGGCACCTTCTGACGGGCGCTTTCCACCAGCGAGGATGGGAAACGCACGCGCTGAGTGGCCGGGTCAACGTGCGCTCCAGCATCTGCTAGGACGTCTCTCGCCTCTGCGTCTACGATGCGTAACCCTACCTTCTCGAGCAATTCCAGTGCAGCACTGTGAATGCGCTGTTTTTCCTCGTCAGAAAGAAATTGCAGCTGCATACGAGCCATGAGAGATTCCTTTCTCTGATTCTGCTATGGTGCAATGCGATTCCACTGATGCTCTAAGCTCTCTGCTGTATCAATGATTGATGACGCGCCGATACCAGCTGGCTTCCAGGCGTTTCAGCTCAGCCAACGTTTCATCAGGCAATGGCGGGGGAACGTGAGTCTCGATCAGCTGCCGTGCGCGGGCGTTCAATCGATCCAACAGATCAGCCCCTTGTTCCTTACGCAGAGGATCACACATAGAACGATCGAACAGCTGGGGATACCACATGCTCCTGAAGTGTTCTAGAGTGTGGGGGTGCCCGACGTACTCACCCATCGGGCCAATCTCGGCGATCAGGTTGACTGCTTCGGTGAGCTGTTCATTGCCGATGAGAGGCGAGGCCAGCATCGCTTTCGTATATCGGATGATTTCATCCACCAGCACAACGCCTTCGCCGGCGCAAAGCTTACCAGCACCAACGGAGCCAGCGTTGTGCACCATCTCGGCACCGCTCAAGAAGGCGAACAGGCACTGCGCCATCATCTCGGCGCCAGCCTGAGCGTCCAGCTGGGGGCTGTCGGTGCACAGCTCGAGACCCCAGGCCGGCATGCCGTACCAGTGCGCCATGTCAGTCACCGCCGCATAGGCCAGAAAGGTCTCCGGTGCACAGTAAGACCAGAGCGTGGAGCGCATATCCATTACCTGCATGGTGAATCCGGCAGTGCATAGTGGTGCTCCAGGGCGCTTTAGCTGATGTATGACCACGTTAGCCAGCCAATCGGCATTGCTCAGCACCAGCGCGCCGGACACACTGCACGGACTGTTACCGCCTATAGCTGGACAGGAGTATGTCAGCAATGGTATTCCGTTTTCTGCACAGCTTAACAATACCTCGAGGTGATCACACGTGCCGTACAGCGGCGCCGCCGGCACGCTGACGCAGATGACGAAAGGTCGTTCGCACAGAGCATCACGTCCGCCTGCCACAATCCCGAGGCAGTCGAGCACGTCCGACAACCCTGTTCGATCATAGGGAAGCACCCAGAGCGGCTTGGTGGTGTGGCACACACTTTGGGCGACTGCCACCTGCGTTTGCAGCGCAGGGGGTACATCTGTCGCCTGCCCAACGCATTGCACATAGTCGATGCTGGGCAAGGCATCGAGCAGTGTGGTGAACCAGCTTTGGTCCGCCTTGCAAAAAGGACGGTTGGTGCGCTGGTACGGGTCGTGTACGAAGACTGTGTCGGCTAAAGCACCAAAGGCTATCCGGCCTTCCACCAGGGGCAACGCCGGCTCACCAAGGCGATTGTAGATAGTAACTGGCTTGACCGTTTGTAGCGCCTGTTCGACCAGGGTCCCAGGGATATATACACGCTCGCCTTCGATGCGTGCACCCGCTGCCGCCAGCAGCTCGCGCGCCTCGGCTGCCGGCACGTGGTAGCCGGTGCGCTGTAACACGTCGAGGCTAGCATTATGGATGGCTTGTGCTTGAGCATCCGAGAGCAGCTTAAGCTCACGTTTCATTGTATCTGTGGGCGTCACAACCAGTCCTGATCTCATATCCCGTCCTTGCACACCACGTTACACCAGTGGGTACACGCCAGCACGGTGAGTCTCCTCGATCATCGCCCGGTAGTTCTCAGGTTTCACTGATGAGTGGATCGTGTTGCTCGAAGACATAATGTAGCCTCCATTGACGCCGGCGATGTGGATTGTTTCGCGCACCGTGCGGCGCACCTGCTCGGGTGTCCCGCAGCTCAGTAGGTCACCACAATCAATATTGCCGATCAGACAGACACGGTCGCCATACTTGCGCTTCACCTCGCCGATGTCCATTCCGGCTACCGGCTCGAGCGGATTGATGCCGTCAACGCCAGTGCTGATGATCATATCGAGGATTGGCCACAAGTTGCCATCGCTATGTTTCACAACAAAGGCTCCCTCGTCGTGGATCGTGCGGACGATGCGTGCCAGGCGTGGCCGGATGAACTCATCGTACATTTGCGGCGACACCATTGGCCCGCTGCGGTAGGCGATATCGTCGCCCAACATGATTACTTCGGTGCCAGCGTGCACCGCATGTCGTGCCAATGCGATGGCAAAATCGTTCACCATATCCAGTACTTCGTGTACGAGGCGCGGCTGTTCCACCATAAACACAAGGAAATCATCCAGGCGGCATAACTCAGCTGCCCACATAAACTCGGCACGCTGGCACCACACAATAGCTTTTTCGCCTTTGAACCGCCTCACGTAGTCTGGCAATCGCCCCAGCCGATGCGGCGCATACGGGTCGGGAGGTGTATAGCGACGTAAGTCGGCTAAGCTTTTGATTGGACCCTCGATGGGGGCTTTGTGTTCAGCGGTGACACCAAACGTGACACCCCATTCGTTGATGCAGGTTTTCTCGTCTAGTGGTTCCTCCTTGAAAGTGCCTTCAAACATAAAATGGGCCACAATAGCATCCAGGCCGATCTGTTCCACGAAGTCAGGCCACGTCGAGCCTGGCAGGATGGTCTGGTACACCTTGGGGTGAACGAACCACTCCAGGATCGGTACACGGTCCGGGATCTGACGCTGCAACGCTGCGATAACTCGCTCACGAGAGTTCATCTGTGTACACCCGTTTTGTCGCCACCAAGGCCTGAAATTCATGGACCGCTTGACGCAGAATCTGATCAAGCACTTCATCTGCCCCATCGGGCAGTGGTGCGGGCCCGGTCGCAGCCAGAATCTCTTGTACCCGTTCGTGCGCTACGTCCATGATAGACTTCGCGCCCTTTTCGATCCATTGCGTGATTGTCTGGCGTGCGAATAGAACTGGGAAGAAGAGTTCCTGTCTGAAATGTTGTGCCGTATAGTCATGCTCAAGGAAACTGCCCCGGTGTCCTACCTGACGGATTATCTCAACCAGTCGAGCCTCATCCTCAGCCGGAACACCCTGCATCACACGCGCTATCATACGCACCATCTCGTCGCAGATGACCAACATCTCGAGCGAGCCATACATGCCGCTCGCGAGCGTACCCATGCATTGTGTGAGTGTCATACCAGACAGAGCATTCAACAACATACCCATCATCGCTTCAGCGGCTGCAGCCGCATCGGGCAGCTTGGCCTCAACGCCGGCCCCGGTATTAAACGTGGGCAGATTGTAATAACGCCCCAACTGAGCTACTGCTGCGCGTCCTACCGCCTGCTCAGCGCTGGCATAGGTGACCTGCATAGTGCGCATATCCATTACTGGCGTGTGTGGTGCGAAGATAAAGGGGGTGCCCGGTTTGATCACTTGGGACAATACCAGACCGAACAAGGCTTCGGCTGTAGCCTGAATTAGTTCGCCCCGCAGATTTGTCGGACCGGTAATACCCATGAGTGGCGCAGGCGAATATTGGATGGGACAACCATAGTGCGTCGCCTCAACGATCCCCTCGTTCAGGGGAGTAACTCGGAGAGGAGAGACCGGGGTCACATATACCACGACCCATGGCCGACGCCGAAACTCATCCTCTCCACCTGAGACAGCTACTGCCATTTCTAGAAATCTGGCTACTGCTCGCTGGCCCAACGAGCTAACCACTACCGGCTTAGTTGTGTTGCGAAATATGGCGTCATACTTGTAAAAGAAGGCTACATCCTTTGGCTTATCACCTGCCGAGCACAGTGCCATAATAAAATCCACGTTCGGTAGTGCCTGCCCGAGACGAGTTGCAGCCACCATGTCAGCAGTAGTCGGCGCGCGTGGCTTTCCTGTAAAGTAGTCCCAGAAGAAAGGCTCCGAGGTACCACCCATGCCATAATACACCCGACCTGCTTCTAAGAGAAGGTCATTTGTCGGGTCGCGACCGTACAGCACAAAGGAGGCGGGGGCGGTTTTCAGGGCGTTTTCCACCAGTTCGGCTGGCAGATGAGCCGTATGGGCTTCACGGTTCACCCGCGCGCCATTGTGCTCCAGAATGTCAAGGATAACTTCCGAGTCACTGACAACCCCTGGGTTCTCCAGCAGCGCCAATGCTGCACAGTGAATCCGCTCCATGTCATCATGCGAGAGATAGTTTAACCAGCCGCCCCGTAATCCTGTTTTCATCGTGACAGACCTCCTGTCGCAAAGCTCACCCCTGTCAGCGATGCTAGAATCGTTTCACTTGACGGCCGAGCACGCGCGCCAGCCCATCGGTGAACATGTTGAGGCTGATCACCAGACCGGAGAGCGCCAAGGCAGGCGCCAACACGGTGTAAGGTGCCGCTACCAAATTGGCGCGGTTTTCGCTGATCATCAGACCCCATTCGGGCGTGGGCGGCCGCACCCCAAGCCCCAAGAAGCCCAGCGATCCGATGAGGATCGGCGCATAGCCGGCGCGCACACCAAACTCCACCAGCAAGACGCCGGTCGCGTTGGGTAACAGTTCACGCCAGACAATGGACCAGGCTGACTCGCCACGAGCGCGTGCCACCAGGACGTAGTCGCGAGTCACCAGATCAATGGCCACCGAGCGTGCCATGCGCCCGGTGCGCGGCAGCCACACCAGCGCCACGACACCGACCAGTAGCCACTCATTGCCGGAGGCCTCCAGTCCAGCTGCCATAATCACCAGCAGGGCAAATACCAGCACAGGTATGCTGATCAGGACTTCGAACAGGCGCATGAGAATCTCATCGAACCAGCCACCGACAAAACCGCTGAGCAGACCGAGGAAGCCACCGAGTACCACGGCCAGCGCAGTGCTGGTGAGCGCCAAAAACAGCTCGTGTCCGGCTCCGTGCACCACCCGGCTGAACAAATCACGTCCCATCTGATCGGTGCCAAGCAGGTTCTTGGCATTGGGGGGAGCGAAGGGTTTGCCTGTGCCTATCCGATCGTAGGGAAAGGGTGCCCAGAGAGGGCCAGTGATGGCCACGAGAATGTATATTGTCAGTAAGACGCTGCCCAGCACCAGCGTCCACGGCAGCCGACGCACCCGTCCCAGACTCTTGCCCAGTTCGGCGCGCGTCACAAACTTGCGGGTCGCAGCAGAACTTGTCATCGGGCTGTCCTCAAACGTGGATTCAACACGACAGTCATCACGTCAGCAAACAGGTTGGCCAGGATGTACACTGCCGAGATGATCAACGCGCATCCCTCCACCACTGGCGCATCACGGAGGAAAACCGAGTCTATCAGCAATGTGCCGATTCCGGGAAAGGCAAACACCTTTTCTACGACCACCACACCTCCAATGAGATACGCCAGGTTAAGCGCAGTGACGTTCAGCGCTGGCACCAGCGCGTTCGGCAGCGCGTGGCGCAGCACCACTCGTGGCAGGGGCACTCCCTTCAGGATGGCCATACGAACGTAGTCGGAATCGAGCACCTCGATCAGATTGTCGCGCAGCATACGAATGGCATACACCGCCATAGCGATAGCCAGTGTGACTGCCGGCAGCGTCATCATACGCACTGCTTCTCCGAACGATTGGGCCATATTGATCGCCACTACCACCGGAAAGGCTCCCAGCACGACACCGAAGATAAAAGCAAACAGGGTACCCATCACGAACTCGGGGATAGACAGACCGATCAGGGTAAGAGTTGATAAGAAAGTGTCCACTGCCCCTTCGCGAAAAACAGCGCTGAGGGAACCTAGAATGATAGAAAAAGGAATGTACAAAATGAAGGCGTACAGGGCCAACAAGAAGGTGTTCTTGAGCTTTGGCAAGATCACCTCGCCAACATTGAACTCGCTGACGAGCGAGTCGCCAAAATCTCCCTGCACGACACCATAGAGCCACTCGCCATAGCGCACATACATAGGCCTATCAAGCCCTCGCATACGACGGAACTCAGCTTTCATTTCCTCAGTGGCGTAACGCCCCAGCACACGTGCTGCGATATCGCCTGGCAGAATCTCGATGGCGCTGAAGATGATGAAGGAGACGATGAGCAGAGTTGCCGATGCCCAGAGGGCACGCAATAATACTACTCTGGCAAAAACCATAGTTTGCTAACCCGTTTCACTCAATCAGGAACAGCTGGGCTGCTCATGTATGAGCAGCCCAGCAAAAAGTGGCATACACCAACGCGCTTAGCGCTTGCAGGTGACGCGGCGCACATCGAAGCGAGAAATCTGCACGTCCGGCACATAACCAGTGCAGTTGGAGCGCGCCGCAGCCACGGTGAAGAACTTGCCCTCGAAAATGTCACCGCCTTCCTCGGTGAGCCACCGCATGGCTTTGCGGTAGGTGGCGATGCGCTCATCCGGATCGAGCGTGCGGCTGGCCTTGAGCAGCAGCTCGTCGTACTCCGGCTTGCACCAGTGGGTCTCCGGATACAGGGAGTTGCAAGCGTGGCTGATCGAGAGACCACTGAAAGGCGGACGCTGCACGTGTGCTGACATCATGAAGGGCACCTTGAGCCAGACATTGTCCCAGTACTCCTGCACCGGGCTCGTGATGATCTGGAAGTCGATGCCCACCTCTTTAGCTCCCTGCTGCAGCAGCTGGGCAAAGCAGGTGAAACCAGGGAACTGTTCGCTCACATAAAATTCCACCTTGAGCGGGTTGTCCGGGCCGTAGCCTGCCTCGGCGAGCAGCTTCTTGGCGGTTTCGTAATCGGGTCCGATGGGTACCTCTTCCTCTGGCCGCCAAGCATAAGGCATCTGTGGATTGATCGGGTTGTCGTCTCCGATGACGCCGTAGCCCAGCCAGCAGGTATCCACCACCTCCCGCTTGCTGTAGATCATCTTGAACACCTGGCGGATGCGATTGTCATCGAAGGGTGGCGTATCGACCCACATGATGCCCAGCATAGAGGTGGAGGGACCACTCCTGAGCAGAGTCACATTGGGATCGTTCTCCAGCTCGGCGATGTTGGCGAAATCGATGATCTGCACAAAGTCCATCTCGCCGGACTTGATCGCTTGAGCACGTGTGGCTGCCTCGACCAGCGGGTAGAGATGGATTTCATCGGCAAGTGGCAGGCCCTCTTCCCAATAGTCCTGGAACTTGACAAAGCGATGCGGCGAATCCACCGGTTTGAAATCCACCGGGATGAATGGGCCGGTGCCATTGCCAGAGGTGCGAAGGTCGGCTCCTTTCGCGCCAGCCGGCACGATCCATGTATTCTTGATGGAAATCATCAGCGGCAGTTCGGCGGCTGGTGCATCCATCTTGAACTTGACCGTGTAGTCGTCGACCGCGATGATGCCATCATAATTGAGGAAGGCCAGCTGCGAGGCGCCTTCCGAACCCGCCACCGTATCATCGCCAGCTCGCTTGGGGTCAAGCACGCGCTGGAAGGTGTAGACCACATCCTTGGACGTCAGCTCGTGGCCGTCGTGGAACTTCACCCCTTTGCGCAGATAGAAGGTCCATTCAGTGGCGTCTTCGTTGGCCTCCCATCGCTCTGCCAGCTCAGGCACCACCTCGAAGTTACTCGTCAGATCCATCAGGCGGTTATAAGACATGTTGACCATTACATGGTTCTCGCCCGAGGGTTGGTTCAGCGGGTCCATCGAGTTGTTCTCACCGCCGGGGTCGGTGTAGGCGAACTTGATGATGAGCGGCTCCGCTGCCTTGACCTCAGTCACCGGGGCAATGACGCTCAGGGGACGAGCACCCACAATGGTCGAGACAAGCCCCAACAACGCCACAAGAGTGACAAATAACAACCGTTTCCGCGACATTTCTGCTCTCCTTTCCTGCTTTGGAAAAGACTTCTCAATTCCCTATCGCTTACCAGATAAACCGAAACACCCTCGTTTGCTTGTTGATTCTGTTGATCCGGCTGTCCTCCTTTCTGCCTGCCCCAGAGCAGCTTTGCCGACGTGGTGGGGCATACCAATGGCACGCCGGCCCCAAAATCCACCTAACCCCCTGCCTCTGACTTCCATCTGGCGAAGCGGCGGCAGGGTGCTCACCGCGACCGATGACAACCGCAGCATGTCCCCATCACTAGGCCCTCTTGAAGCGGTCTGTCCACACATCGTGCTGGCGTAACTCTTCGACGGGGATGTGGCAGCGCAGCATATGGGTGCGGCTGAGCGTTTGCCACGGTGGAGGTTCATCATTGCAATGGGAAGCGCTTTTCCACGGGCAACGCAGAGCGAAGGGACACGCTGGCTTGTCCTCACTGATAATCAATCCAATGTCCTTGCGTGCTTCGGGCATCACTTGATCCGGATCTGCCTCGGGCACAGCGCTTAACAGCAAATAGGTATAGGGATGAAATGGTGGGCTGAAGACCTCCTCGGTGGTACCTACTTCGCACAAAGCACCCCAGTACAGCACACCAACACGGTGCGCTAGTGAGCGCACCACCGCTAGGTCATGGGAGATGAATAGATATGCGACATTGCGTTTGGCCTGCAGCTCGGCCAGCAGCTCGATGATATTCGCCTGCACCGACACGTCCAGCGCAGAGAGCACCTCGTCACATAGCATCAGCTTTGGCTCAGCCGCCAACGCACGAGCTATTGCAACACGCTGTCTTTCTCCACCGCTCAACTCGTCGGGAAAGCGATCGTAATAGCGTCGGTCAAGACGCACGTCCTCCAGCAGCTCTTCAACACGTCTGCGCAAGGCAGCGCCGGACAGCCCGAAGAACATCTGCAATGGCCGGCCGATAATCTGAGAAATGCGCTGGCGAGGGTTCAGCGAGGCGTCTGGATTCTGGAACACCAGCTGCAGCTCGCGCAGCAGATTGCGGGTCCGTTTGTCCACCGGAATGGTAAGATCATACTGGCCATCGAAGCGCAGATTGCCGGTCACATAGGGAATGAACCCATTTAGCGCGCGGGCGATGGTGCTCTTGCCGCTGCCAGATTCACCTACCAGCGCGAAGGTTTCACCCGGCCGGATGTCAAATGAGACGCCATCCACAATCAAGCGGGGTATGGGGCGTGCAAACAAATGGCGCTGTTGTACCGTGTATGCTGCCCCCAGATTCTCAACCTTGAGCAGAACCTCATCTGGTTGGCAAGACGGTCTCTCACATTGCCGGAAAGCCACGCTTTGTGTCTCGGCAAGTCGTTGAGCCAAGGAGGGGATTTCCTGCCAGCGCCAACAGGCAACAGCATGGTCCCGACCCACTTCCACCAGATGTTGGCTCTGGGTGAAACATACCTCCTGTGCGAAGCCGCAGCGCGGAGCAAATGGGCAACCGGCAGGTAGCTCATCTCGCTTGAGCAGGCCTCTGAGCAACAACGAACGTAGCTGTGCGGGGGCGGTGATGCGTGGGACTGAGGCAATAAGGCCCTGTGTATAGGGATGCAGCGGCTGCTTGAAAATCACATTTCGCGGCGCTACTTCGACAATCTGTCCGGCATACATCACACCGATGCGGGTGCAAATCTGTGCCACGACCCCAAGATTGTGCGTCACATATAGCATGGCCAGCCCATAACTCGACTGCAGATCCATCAGCAGGTCAAGGATCTGGGCCTGCGTGGTGACGTCCAGACCGGTTGTTGGCTCGTCCAGCACAATCAGCTGTGGGTCGCAGGCCAGTGCCATAGCGATGATGACACGTTGCTGCTGGCCACCGCTAAGCTGATGCGGATAACGCTTGAAGATCGTGGAAGCGTTGGGTAATCCAACTCGCGTGAGCAAGTCGAGGGCACGTTCACGTGCCTCATGCGCTGTTTTGCTGTAATGATGAACCATGAGTGCTTCGACAATCTGATCGCCGACGTGAATACCTGGACTGAGCGCTGTGGTGGGATTCTGGGGCACAAAGCTGATCTGGCGACCGCGAATACGCTGCAGCGCGCTGTCTGATAAGCGGAGCAGGTCTTGGCCGCCGAAAAAGACGTGCCCGGATCGATACCGTGCACTACGCGGCCGATAGCCCAGCAATGCATTGGCTGTCGTCGACTTGCCGCAACCTGATTCGCCCACCAAGCCCAGGGTTTCGGCTGGGTTGATATGCAGGCTCAAATTCTCTACAACTGGATTCCACCTATCCCCCTGCCAATACTCAACTGTCAGGTCACGGATCTCGATCAATGGACCGTTCTGCTCCATCTACACCTATACCTTTCGTCTCGCCCGTCACACTTCACCAAACTGCCGGAAAGGTACCCCGAGCAGCTGACACCACTCGGCCACCTCGCGTGCCACATGCCCGACTGCAACCGCGTAATGGTGTCCGAGTCCGGCGTTGCCCCACTCCTCCAGCGCGTGCCCCAGGTCAAAGGGGAAGATCACCTTTGCCGCCGATCCGGGGAACTCCAACGTGTACGGCACCGACTCCCCTTCCATCGCGGCAATGCGCAACGTTCCTCGCCGCCCCGCCAGATTGGTTAGGGTGACCGGTGTCGCTTTCATCGTCGCTTGGATGACAGGTCCATACGCCCCCGGACCGATGTGCTCTGGGATGGGCAGCAAACCCATCTTGTCCGGATGGGCAGCCAGCCGCCGCGGCAGGTTGCCACAGTGATGCAAAATGCCACTGTTCTCAGCAAAGTTGATGCGCAGAAAATCGGAATGGAAGGTGGGTTCACCGGACAACAGTTGCATCGCTGCCATCATAACCGCGCCGGGGATGTCGCTTTCGCAAGAGGCTGCTATGCCCATGTCGTTGGCAATGCTCTTGCCCAGGCACGGACCGCCCAGGTGATCATGGAAACATTCAACGGAGAATGCCTGCAAGTCTTCTTCGGCAATGATTCTTTGCAATGCCAGGTGGCTGCGCACACCGTACAGAATGACCTCATGTGGGGTGGGGCCGGGATCAAAACCGGCTGACATCTCACGCCATGCGGCTTCTGCCTCAGCAACTGAGATCGCCTCCACGGTGCGCTGATAGCGCGTCAGGCCGACGTTGACGATCTGCACGCCGAACGTCTCGCGCAATGCCAGTTCGTCGAACATCACGTCGGACATACCCTCGGCACGGAATCCCATCAGGCCAATGCGCATGCCTTTCATGCGCCGCTTCAACGCAGCCGCACGAGCATAGAGCAACATCTTATCCCAGCTGGCTCGATCCCGCAGGTGGCCAATCACAAAGCGATAGGGCATACCTAGCTCCTTGAGAGGCACCAATGCCTGCTGCAAGCCCACCAGCGCACCCCACGCTTCGGGATCAGCTAATCCCCAGAGAATCGCGGGCAAACCTATCGCTTCGGCCAGCAAGGGGATGATATGATCCAGAGTGAAATTGCCCGGCACAACGCACAGTGCATCCAGCTGTTTCTCTGCAAAGAAACGCACTATCTGGGGTATCTCGCGCTCGTGGGTGTATGGCTGCGGATACACCAAGATCTCAAATATATCCTGTGGGGCGACGTCAGGGAGCAGGCGCGGCAATTGGCGGGCAAATTCGGCGCCATCCTCGTGTGGCCAGCTGGACACCACCATACCTAAGCTTGGACGCAATTTCGAGTTTTGTGGAGACACCGTATTCACAGGCACAATCCCAGTTCAAATAGTATGCTTCATCACGCACCAACGCACTGTAGCGAGGGAGCCGCTCGATGCAGATGGGGGATAACATCTTGCCCAGCTTTTATTGAAAACCAATATAGCATAACACTGTCTCCTTGTCAATGGTTTTCTGGCTCTATGGTATTATCGGTATTACCAGTCACACCATACAAAAACAATTACGATACAAAGACAATCCTGAATCCTGCTGGTCTTACAGGGTCACGTCGGCATCCAACAGAGCAGGTGCCAAAACACTTGCGAGCAGCATACACATCCTGAGACGCCACGCCGGGGCATATTTTATCCTGCTACAATGCACTATGCCCTCGAAGTCCCCACCTCAGCACTATCCATCGGGTCCTGCAGCTCGGCCATCGCCTGCTCGAACTCGGCGTCGTTGGGTGCTCGGCCATGCCAGTCGCACTGGTTCTCCATAAACGAGACGCCTTTGCCCTTCACGGTGTGGGCGATGATGACGCTGGGTCGGCCGGTGACCTGCTGTGCCGCCTCGATGGTGTCGACAATCTGGCGCATAGAATGCCCATCAATCTCGAATGTCTCCCAGTTAAAGGCGCGCCATTTGTCTCGCAGGGGCTCGATTGGCATCACATCACTGCACCACCCATCCAGTTGCAGGTTGTTGTAATCGACGAAGGCGGTCAGGTTGTCCAGCTGAAACTTCGCCGCTGCCATCGCTGCCTCCCATATCTCGCCTTCGTTGAGCTCGCCATCGCCCAAAACAACATAGACACGAGCAGATGAGCGATCTATCTTTAGCCCCAGTGCCATACCGACACCCAGGGAGAGCCCTTGGCCCAGCGAGCCGGTGCTGATGTCTACGCCAGGGGTCTTCTCCATATCAGGATGTCCTTGCAAACGGCCGTTGATCTGGCGCAGCGTCAATAGCTCCTCAACAGGGAAGAAACCGCGTTCGGCCAGTGCAGCATACCACACCGGGCACGCGTGCCCTTTGGAAAGAATAAAACGGTCGCGCTCCGGCCAGTGCGGATTGCCCGGATCGACGCGCATGAAGTGAAAATAGAGTGCGGTCACGATGTCTGTCGCTGAAAGCGATCCCCCGGGATGGCCCGATTGGGCCGCGTGAATCATGCGGATGATGTGTCGGCGAATTACTCGAGCCTGACGTTCAAGCTGTTCCACCGTCGCGTGCGGAATCGGCATCTCATCACTCCCTAGCGTTGCAACAACTCCATCGCTGCCGCCACGACCGCATCGGCATCCATGCCATACTTGCGCAGCAGCAAGCGATATTCACCCGATTCGGCGAAAGTGTCGCGCAGACCGATGCGTCGCAGCGGGGTAGGACACTCCTCGCCCAGCACTTCCGCCACCGCACTGCCCAGACCTCCATGGATCTGATGGTCTTCCAGCGTCACCACACGTCGCGTCTTGCGTGCCGATGCAACAATGATCTCACGATCGAGCGGCTTCAGCGTATGAATATCGATCACATCGGCCTGGATGCCGCGCTGAGCCAGCTGTTCATGTGCCTCCAGCGCGATGGCCACCATGTCGCCGATGGCGATCAGTGACACATCACTGCCGGAGCGCAATTGCTTTCCCTTGCCGATAGTGAATTCGTCCTCCTCACGGTAGATAACCGGCACCGGGTCGCGCGTAAAGCGCAAGTACACAGGACCCACATGGTGGGCTGCAGCACGCACCAGCTTGCGCGTGGCGTGGTAATCCGCTGGCACAATGATAGTTATACCAGGAATTGTGCGCATAATGCCCAGGTCCTCGGTCGCCTGATGAGTGACACCGTCATTGCCTGGTGTCACACCGCCATGGCTGCAGGCAATCTTGACGTTCAGGTGAGTGTGCGCAATAAATGTGCGCACCTGCTCACAGGCGCGCATCGTGCCAAAGACTGCGTACGTGCTGGCGAAAGGGATCTTGCCAGTGGTGGCCAGCCCGGCGGCCACCAGCATCATATTGGACTCGGCCACGCCCATCTGGAAGAAGCGCTCCGGAAACGCCTTGGCAAAGCGGTAAGTCTGGGTGGATTTGGAGATGTCCGCTTCTAACACCACCAGATTGGGCAGCTCGTGCCCCAGCGCCACCAGCTCCTCTCCGTAGGCGAAACGGGTTGGTATCGCCTCCGCCCATTTCATTCGTCTGGTCCCCTCTCAATGTGTACCCGTGTGATCACCCTGTTTGCCTATCTCCTGACACAGTGCGTTCAGCGACCGCCCGTTGCAGTGCGCATCTCCTCCAATATGCGCCTGCCTGATTGGGTGATCCATTCGAAATCGAAGCCAAGTGTAATGAAGTTCAAACCCTGTCCAAGCCAGTACAGATAGTCCTCCTTGCCGCCAAAGACGGTAATGCCTACTGGGGTGTGCCGAGCGTGGCATTTGCTAATGGTCGTGAGGATAGCTTGCTCGACACGCGGCTGATGGAGCTGCAAGGGAAAACCGAGCGAGTAGGAAAGATCGGCCGGCCCGATCAACACAGCATCGATGCCTGCCACGCTCAAGATGGCGTCCAGATTTTCGACCGCGTCGCGATGTTCGACCTGCAGGACAACCATCACGCGCTCATCAATGGTGCTGCGGTAGTGCTCCAGCTCCTTGAAATAGTTGGAGGCATCGCGGGGGAAAAAACCGCGCACACCCAGTGGCGGATAGCGACACGCTGCCACAGCGCGGCGTGCATCCTCCGCCGTCGTCAACAGAGGCACTACCACACCTTCCGCGCCAAGGTCGAGCACCTGCTTGATCAACCATTCCTGATTGTCCGCCACGCGCACAATCGGCACCACGTCGCGTGCACGGATCGCAGCGATCACCTCACGCAAACTGGTGGGATTGTAGGGACAATGCTCGCCATCCACGAATACCCATTCATAACCCGCATTACACACCGCCGCAGCGACAGCTGGATCGGAGCATGTAATCCACGCGCCAAAGCTGACCGTGCCGCTTTGCCATATCTCCTTGAGCTGTTTGCCGTTCATGACCATCCGTCAACTCTCTTACAGGCTACGATGGCAGACGCGGATAGCATAGTGGGATGCCCGCCAGGGACATGCGCGCCTTGGTCAGCCAGGTGCCACCTAGGTTGGCAAACACAAGTGTGCGCATGTCGGCACCAGCAAAGGCGATGTTAGTAGGTGCATTGAGCAAAGTCCCCTGCCAGTCATCGAAGACGATGTCCAGACGCCTATCAGGCGATAGGCGGTACAGTCGGTGTGGCACGTAGCATGAGATGTACAGATTGTGCGCGACATCAAAGGCTAGCCCGTCCGGCACGGTATAGGGCATCTCCACGACAGTCTCCGGCTGCGCCAAGGAGCCATCCGGCAGAATGCGCGCTTTGCTCACGCCCGGCATGTTCGATTCAATGAAGTAAAGCACACCGCCGTCTGGTGAGAGTGCCATACCATTGGGAAAGCGCAAGTTGGTCGCGCTGACGACTCGTGTTGTGCCATCAGGTGCGATGCAGTAAATGCAACCATTTGCGCCGTCCCAGTCCGAGGAGTCGGACACGTACAGGTTACCTGCGCGGTCAAAGACGGGGAAGTTGGGCAGGCGCATTGGCCGATTGGGAGCACCCTTCGAGTAGACGGACACCTCCCCGCGCTGCGTCACGCGGTACACGGCGTGTCCGTTCTCGCTGCAGACATACAGGTTGGCCTCCGCGTCCAGGCAAAGGCCAATTGCATCCACGCCCAGGTTAGCGATGATTTCCGTGGCACCGTCGTCTAAATTGACACGGTAGATTTGTCCTGCCTCGCCACCGGCGTAGATGTATCCATCGGGCCCCCAGGCGACACACTCGCAGTGATCCTTGCCGAAGCTGAAAGCCTCGAAGTCCTTACGCGCCATCAACATCGTTGGTGGTTGCTGCATAACATTGCCTCCCAGTGAACCGTCAGGTAAATGTGTTTATCGTAAGGTGGGTGTGCCGTCCAACGTGATTTGCCGCACACCGGTCGTGCTCTCATAGAAGAGTGCGCGAAACTCCACCTCAGCTGACTCGCCCGGCGAAAGCGTACGGTGCGTGCCAGTTCTCTGCATCACTGTGGCCAACCCTTGTCCCGGGATGCTCGTGTTGGGCTCGATTGCCATCGTATAGCAGTTCCGGTAGAACGGGAAGCCTGACGAAACGTGCATCTCCTGCCACAGCCATGCGTATGGGAAGACTTCCTTCGGCCAGACCAACCCAAAGCCGAAGCCGAGCGCGGTATTGGTGATCGCGTACCAACCCGACTCAAAGTCGCTCAGATAACCCAAAGTGAAACGCGGCGTATCCTGGCCGGGCACGCGTGACATATCCACGACACCCTCGGGTGTCTCGACCATCGGCCAGTTGTAGCGTCGACCGGGCTCAAGCGGGTTGGCACTGCCGATATATTTGTCGTCTGCCAACAGCGTGCGCGCGTCCGTATCGATGCGGCAGGCACTGCTCAAAAACGGTGCACCGAAGGCAGGATGATGGCCCCACATAAAGTCGAGTGGCTCGCCTGCCTCGTTGGTAATGCGCTCGTACAGGCTGAGCATGGGGCGACCTTTTTCGACCCGGAGGCGGCGGAACAACCGGAAGGGGCTGCGGAACAGACGTGTCTCCAGGTGCACCTCGGCAAAGGCAGCGCCCTGTGCTATGTGGACGCAGTCCCATGCAATCAGCGACGCCTCACCGTGCATGTTGAGTGTTATACCGTGATACGTGCACTCATCGCCCCCATTGGGGAAGAGCACTTGCCAACCGCCGGGGTAGTACTCAAGCCATGTCGTCTCCGTGTCCAAACTAAGCGCTGCACCGCGCGTCGGTTCGCGCAATCCCCACGGCGTCTTCCACAAGACATCAAGGCGGCGAGGCTTATACACCAGCTCGTAGATGTCGGCCCCTTTGTCGAGCAAGAGAGTTGCCCTAAGCAGGTCGTTTTCAATGCGCAGCGCATGCATGGCGTGTCCTAGTGTGATCTCCTGAACCCTACACGTCGATGTCATCGGCGGTGGTCATCCTTTCGACGCTTCCGGCGGCCAGCCGGGCATATTGGGCATGTTGTGGTCGGGTGGATAAGGATATGATCGCGCCGTCGCGCCTCCGTCCACGTTGATGCAGGCACCAGTGATGAAGGATGCCTTGGGTGAGAGCAGAAAGGCTACCACGTGGGCCACTTCCTCGGGAAGCCCCACGCGGCGCAACGGTTGCTCATCGTCCCATTGCGCGCGTAGAGCGGCCGGATCGGGAGCTCGCTCCAGATCAAGCAATGACAGAGGTGTAAGGATGGTGCCCGGCCGCACAGCATTGCAGCGGATGCCCAGGTGACCATACTGCACCGCCACGGAGCGCGTCAACGCATCCCGCCCTCCGTTGGCCGCCTCATAAACGAAGCCGGAGGGGAAGGACACTATGGCACGGATGGACGAAATATTGACAATGGAACCGGGAGTGCGCTCACGCACAAACACAGCACACGCTACAGAACAACCTAGCAGGTAGCCGATTAGGTTGACCTGGAGAATCTCGTGCATGTCGTCATCGTTCAGATCGTGTGCTCGCGTCTGGATTTCGATGCCGGCGTTGTTGACCCAGCCGGTCAAGTGGCCCATTTGCTGAGCCCCCGCGGCGGCACGCTCGTGGGTCTCGCGGAAGCGCACGTCGCCCAAAACGGTCCGGAAGGAGCGTCCGTGGGTTGTCTCCAATTTTTGCAAACCTTCGTTGTAGTTTCGGGCGATGCCAACTACTTGCCAGCCTTCCTGTAGCAGGCGCTCGGCAATGGCATAGCCAATCCCCTTGCTCGCGCCGGTGACAACCACTGATTCCATACGGCCGATTTTCTCCGTTGTTATCCCTTGATAGCCCCAGCTACCAGGCCACGAATGAAATAGCGCTGACCGAAGAGGTAGATGAGGAAGATGGGCACGCTGGCCATTAGCATGCCCGCCATAGAGACCGGCACGTCCGCGTTGTAGCGTGAGCCGAACACTGTGATGCCCACCATCAGTGTGCGCATGCCGTCCTCGGGCAGCAACACTAGCGCGATCAGCAGGTCGTTCCACACCCACAACATGTTCACCGTGATGAGCGTCATCATCGCCGGGGACGAAAGCGGCAACATGATGCGGAACAGGATGTCAAACGGCGAGGCACCGTCCATAAGAGCCGATTCGATAATCTCGTGCGGAATGGTGCGGAAGAAGTTGTTGAGCAGATAGACCGAGAAAGGCGCCAGCATGCCAGCATAGACCAGGATGGCCCCCGGGTAGGTACTGGTCATCTTGAGGCGAGTCAGCAGCAGGAACAGCGGGATGAGCATCACCACCGGCGGGATAACCATCAGCGAGCTGATCACGGACAGCAACACGTTGCGACCGCGGAAGTTCATGCGTGAGGTGGCAAACGCGCCCAAAGCGGCGAAAAAGGTCGAGAGAGCTACCGCGCCCACCGATAGGATGATACTGTTGCCAAACCAAAGAAAGAAGCGACCACCACGCAGAGCGGTTTCAAAGTTGCCCAGGTAAATCTGGGTCGGGAAACCCAGCTTGCTGAGCGCATAGGCTTCCTGGGTCTTCAACGGCGTAATCACCATGAAGTAAGCCGGAAGCAGGACAGTCATAGCAGCCAGCAGGAGGACCAGCTGCTTAACCACCACGGATAGATCGATGCGGCGCCTCGGCGCACCTGCACGCGCGACGCCCGTGACGCTCTCGAGGGGGGCAGCTTGCATTTCACGCACGCTCATTCGATACCCTCCATCTCTGCCCTGGCGCGCAGCTGGAAGAGGGGAATCATCAGCGCGAGCGTGATCAAGAACAGGATGACGGCTACTGCCGATGCGATCCCAGGCAACGAATTGCGGAAGGCGAAGTTAAAAATGTACAGCTCCATAACTTGTGTGGCATTGCCTGGCCCGCCGCGCGTCATCACGTACACAAAGGGAAAGACCCAAGCCAACATGGTGATGACGCTCACTACAGCATAGAACTCGGTGACGTCCTTCAGCTGGGGGATGGTTACGTACCACAGCCGCTGCCACCAGCCAGCGCCGTCAATGCGTGCTGCCTCCTGAATCTCTTCGTTGAGGCTCAACAGACGCGCCAGGAAAAGCACTACCCCGAAGCCCATCTCGTGCCAGATGATGATGGCCATCACCGACCACAGTGCCATCTGGGCACTGCCCAGCCAATCTAACGCCAGGAAGCCCAGCCCGATGGCCCGCAGCAGCTCGTTGACCGCGCCGTTCAGCGAGAGCATATTGCTGAAGACGACGCCGATGACGGGAATGGCAATGATGAAGGGGGCAAACAGGATGGTCCGGTACACGCGCCAGCCTGCCACCCGCTCATATAGCAACACAGCCAGCACGATGCCCACCAGCACCAGGATGGGCACTGCCAGCAACAGCTGAGCATTGTGCAGGATGGCCTGCTGGAAGACATCATCTTTGAAGATTTGACGGTAGTTCTCCAGGCCGATGAATGGTCCGCTGGCGCCTCGAATGCGGCGCATGCTGAAATCAAAGATCGCCGCCAATGGATAGCCAAACACAAAGAGCATGAGCAGGCTAACCGGTGCCAAATACAGGTACGGTGTCCATGGCTTCGTACGAAGCATATCCGCGCGCTCTTTCTCCTTACCTTATTAATAAGGTTTCCCCTTCCCCTCTGAGGAGGAAGGGGAAACTGCCCAACAGACAGCAGGAGGGATCACAGCGCCAAGTCGTTGGCCCAGATTTGATACTTCTCAAGCAGGTCCGGGTTTTGCTCACGCCACTTGGTGGCAACTGCCTGAGCGTTCTCGCCGGCCTGCTCGCCGTTATACTCGCCGGCCACGATCTTCTGCGCGTTGACGAACATCGCATCGGTCCAGAACATCACCGGCATCAGGTTGGAGATGTAGGGCACCGAATCTGGGTTGGCTACCCAGTTCTTCCAAGCCTCACGGAAGAGCGGATCCTCAATCTTGTTGCCGTCCCACGATGCATCGGTGGGGAGTGCCTTGGAGTCAGTCCAGATCGCCTGGACGCGCTCCGGGGTATGCAGCGATTCGAGGAACTTGGCGGCGATCTCTTTGTGCTGGCTCTGCGACGAAATGCCCAGGCCCTGCAGGTCACGGATGGGCTTGTTGTTCATCTTGCCCTTGCCTCCAGCCGGGAAGACCATCAGACCGACTTTCTCGGCGCCCAACATACCAGCCTGTTTGCCCAGCGTCGGGACAACGATGGCAGTCATAGCCCCCTTGCCCGCACCGAAGTAGTCCATGCCGGGGTAGAGGTCGATCGAGTTCATGTCCTCGTTCATGTAGCCAGCCTTCCAGAGCTGCTCCAGCTTGGTCCAGTGCTCATAGTATCTGGGTTCGCGCCAGTCGAGTTCGCCGATGAACAGCTTGAGCGCTTCGGCCGGGGTGTCCAGGTTCGGGCCGAGCGCGTGGCCCATGTACCATTCGCCCCACGGACCGTCCTTCAGGCCGCCCACAATGGGGGTGAAGCCCTTGGACTTAAGCTTGTCACAGGCATCCAGCAGGCCTTCCCAGGTGGTGGGCGGCTGGTCCGCATTCAGGCCGGCTTTGTCGAACATCTCCTTATTGTACAGCCATATAAGAGAGCAAGCATACCAGCCCAGCCGATATTGCTTGCCTTGGTAGATGCTGAGCACGGTCGCGTCGGCCTCCTTGAGCAGCTCATCGGAGATCAGCCCGTTGAGAGGTTCCAGATAGCCCAGCCAGACACTTTCCATGTGGTAGATGCCATTCCAAAGGAACTGGATGTCTGGGGCATTGCCAGCGGCCGAGGCAGTCTGGAACTCGGAGATGACCGTGGTGGTGTCCTGCAGAGTCACTTCAATGGTCACGCCGGTCTCCTTTTCGAAGATGGCGACGCTGTCTTTCACCCATTTCTCCAGGCCAGGCGCTTCCTGCTCGCCCCACCACCACATGCGCAACTTCTCGCCCGCTGCGCGCGCAGCAAAGGGGTGACTGCCCGGCCAGTAATAAACGCCCGCCGCGGCTGCACTTGCGGCCGCCAACTTGATAAAGTCACGTCGCGAAATGCGCAACACTTTCTCAGACATTGTGGCTCCTCCCTTTCTTCGGCAAGGTATGTGCCAGTAGGCGTCCTGTTCCAAATGTTAACAACAGAGTTGGGCAACTCCTAATCTGTGATGCACCGCGACTGTCAATGAGATTCGCCTCCGGTTCCTCCTTTCTAGCGGCAACGCTGTGCCAGCAAGGTCTGAAAGTTCACAGAGGTAAATGGAGGGATCCAGGCGATTAAGGGCATGTGCGGGATAGCTAAGTGAGCACACTCTATGATGGCACAGTGACCCAGCGGGAACAGCGTATTGAGAGATGCTCCTTATGGATACCGATCCTGCCACACCGGGGGGACGATTACACCACTTCACGGCGCCTCCCGCGACCTTGCTGCCTGTCTGCACTGCCTTGTGTCGACTTACACTCGGGGTATCCACATAAAACTAATTGTAACACTGGTTTGTATGCGCGGCAAGCAGGTGCCCCAACCTCTCTGATAGTGCTTGCCTTGGATAGTGGCAATACCCATCTTACAGGTCATACCAATTATAACACAACAATGTACACTGTCAAGCACCCATGGTGGCACACCTGCAGTCTCCGGCAACTGGACCTGCCCGGAATTATCGAGTGGGACAGGAAAGGGGTAGAATAGGGGCATAGACGGTGAAAGGTATCTGCACAGGCACTGAGATCTGCTCACGGCGATGGCCTTATCTCATACCAGACAAGGGGGGACTATGGCGACACACATTGCGCTGGTGACAGGAGCTAATCGCGGCTTGGGTCTTGAGATAGCACGGCAGCTGGCGCAGCGTGGCATCCATGTGGTGTTAACAGCGCGTTCGGAGGAAAAAGGTCAGGCTGCTGCTGCACAATTGCAGGCAGCAGGCTGGGAAGTATCCTTCCAGCAGCTCGATGTGACGCAGCCGGAGAGCATTCAGCGCGCCGTGGACACCGTCTATGCCCAGTTCGGCCGCGTCGATATTCTGGTCAACAATGCTGCCATATTGCTGGGTTATACCACACCTGGCCTGCAATTTCCCGTTGCGACCATCCGCGAGCTGATGGAGGTGAACACCTACGGCCCGCTGTTGTTGTGCCAGGCGGTTATCCCCCTGATGCAACAACACAATTATGGACGCATCGTCAACATCTCCAGCCGTGCTGGCCAGCTGGCCTCGATGGGTGCCGCCTCGTTAGGGTATCGGATGTCCAAGGCTGCGCTCAACGTCGTCACCCGCGTACTGGCGGCTGAGGTGCAGGGCTACAACATCCTGATCAACAGCATGTCGCCGGGCCACATTCGCACCGATATGGGAGGTCCCCACGCGCCGCGCTCGCCGGAACAGGGTGCCGATACAGCGGTCTGGCTGGCCACGCTGCCCGATGGTGGCCCCAGCGGGCAGTTCTTCTTCGAGCGCGAACCGATCCCATGGTAAGCGCAACGATCCCTGGAAGCGTTGACGTACCATCTCGGGTGTGCTACGATGGCAAGGATTCTTTGCCAAGATAGAGCGCGGGAAGATGTCCCGCCATTGTCCTCACGCCTGACCATCATTTTTCCTTGAGGAGGATGCGATATGTTGACACCCAAAGTTGCTTTTGTCGTGTACGGCGTACACAAGGATGGTCTGCAAGACCCTCTGGGCACCCCCTTCATTGACGAGAGCATCATTGCCATGGCGAAACAAGCGTTACGCGCCACTGGCCTGGAGCTGGTCGAGTATCCCATAGTGCTGGCTACGAAGCAGGAAGCACGTGCGTGCTTCGCTCAGCTGAAAAAGATGGACGACCTGGACGCTGTCGTGCTTTTCTCCGGCACGTGGGTGTGGGCTGCTCATCTGATCGGCGCCATTCGCGATTTTTCCTTCACCGGTCGCGGTATCGTAATCTGGACGGTGCCGGGTTCACAGGGCTGGCGACCGGTCGGCGGGTGGGTGCTCCAGGCTGCCTTCAAGGAGATCGGCCTGGCACACCGTTTCGTGTATGGTCGCCAGGACGAAGCGAGCACTATCCAGCGCATTGTGTCTTATTGCCGCGCCAGCGCGATGAAGAATCGTCTGAACATGAGCACGCTGGGTGCCTTTGGAGGGCGCGGCATGGGGCAGACATGCGGTGTGGCCGATCCCTCGCAATGGATGAAGGTCTTCGGCATCGACATCGACACACGCGACGTTACCCAGCTCATCGCCACGGCTAAAGCGGTCACACCCGACGAGCTGGCAGCGGCGCGGCGGCACATCCAGCCATACTTTGTCGAACCGGTGCCCACAGATGAGATGGCCGAGCGTTCCATCCGTCTTTATGTGGCGATCAAGAAGATGGTGCAACAGGAAGGCTTTGACTTCTACACCATTCAGTCCTTCCCCGGCATGGGCGATGACTACGGCGCCACCTCGTTTGCCCAGAGCATGATGCTGGAGGATGGGGTGGCGACCTCAACGCTGAGCGATTTCAACACTGCGCTCACGACGAAACTGCTGCTCGATTTGGGCGATGAGCGTCCCTATTACGGCGACTTGCAGCACGTCGACAAGACGACGCGCGAGGTCAAGATCATCGGCGACGGGGCCTGCCCGCCCTCACTGGCCGGCAAGGTGGGGCCGGCGCGCTTCGCCCAACATGGCATCCCAACCGAGGGTGCGGCCGGCGGCCTGGCGGTAGATCTGGTGTGCAAGGCGGGCGAAGGCGTGTTGGCTCGGCTGGGCCGTCGCGACGGTCGGTTTGAAATGGTCATCGCGCGCTGCACTGTTTTTGAGCCACCGCAAGAGTTAATCGAAGCGCGCCGCCGCGAATGCGGCATCCCCTTCTGGCCACATGCCTTCGCGACGGTGCATTGTGACGTTGATGCCCTGCTCGAAGCCTGGAACAACGAATACGCCGTGTTGGGCTATGGCAGTCACCTTTACGGCGAGCTGAAAGACTTCTGCGAGCTAACCGGTATCCAGGCGATCGCGCTTTAGAGCAAGAGCACGCTGAGAGGCTGCAGCGTCACAGTTGCTGTGGCGCTGCGGCCAGCTTCCTAAACCCCTTCCAGATCGAAGGCGGGTACATACTCGGGACTGGCACTGTCTGTTTCCTGAACGAAGCCGTTTTCCAGCCCGCGCTGCAGTGCATAGTCAACCAGTGCCTGGTACTGCTCTTGGGGCACCCGCACTGCCAGCTCGGGATGCTCGTGGGCGCGCCCCAAAGGGGTATATTGCGACATCAGATTGAGGTAGACGCCATGCGGCAGGTTGTCTAAAACCCAGTCCACCACGCGCTGCGAGTCCTCCAGGACGCCGGGCAGCGTGAGGTGGCGAATCATCAGCCCACGTCGGATGAGGCCCTGCTCGTCGAAGGACGGTTCGCCTACCTGACGAAACATCTCCCGGATGGCGGCCGTGGCATACGCGAAGTAATCCGGTGCCCGCGACCAGCGTGCACTCAAACCGCTGTCGCAGTATTTGAGATCAGGCAGGTAAACGTCTACTAACCCTTCCAGAAGGCGCAATGTCTCCACGCGCTCGTAGCCGCCGGTGTTGTACACGATGGGGATGTTCAGCCCGCGCTGACGCGCCAAGTTGATCGCCTGAATAATGTGGAGCGTGTAGGGTGTGGGGGTCACCATGTTGATGTTATGAGCACCATTAACCTGCAGCTCAAGGAAGATTTCGCTGAGACGTGTGATGGTGATCGCTTTGCCGACGCCCTGATGGCTGATGGGATAGTTCTGGCAGTAGACGCAGCGCAGGTTGCAGCCAGTGAAGAACACGGTTCCGGAGCCGTGCTCACCCGAGAGGCACGGTTCCTCCCATGGATGCAGAAATACCTTGGCGACGGTCACAGTGGCATCCGTCCCGCAGTAGCCAGGTGCTGTGTACCGGTCGGCGCCACACTGCCGTGGGCACAGCGTGCAACGGTGCAGCTGAGCGGACCGATCGGCAGGGAGATCTGTCACCTCCGGCGTGCTCATTCCTCGCTCACACATCCAAAACCACTGGAAAGATCATCGGGCGGCGACGCGTGCGTGCGTAGAGAAATTCGGCCAGGCGGTCGTGAATCAGAGTGCTGAGCGTGTCGCGGTGGCCTGAATCGACCACCGAGAGCACAACCTCCTTGGCCTCCTCCATTAGCACTTCCGCGTCCCGTATGAACACGAACCCGCGCGAAACCAGCTCTGGACCGTCCACAACGGCACCGGTCTCAGCATCGCGCGCAAGAACAACCACGACAAAGCCGTCGCGTGAGAGCATCTGGCGGTCGCGCAACACGACTTCGCCCACGTCGCCCACTCCGGCACCGTCCACCAACACGTTGCCGCCAGACACCCTTTCACCCAGGTGTGCCCCTTGGGAGTCGATCTCGATTACCTGGCCGTTACGCACAACGAAGATGTTCTCCTCAGGCATGCCCAGCTCGCTGGCCAGCTGGCCGTGGAGCACCAGATGGCGGTACTCGCCGCTGATCGGGATGAAATAGCGCGGCCGCGTCAGGCTGAGCATCATCTTCTGTTCTTCCTGGCTGGCGTGCCCAGAGACATGCACCGGACGCAGGCGCGGGTAATACACCTTGGCGCCCAGCTTGAAAAGATTGTCCAGCGTGCGATGGACCAGCTCCTCGTTGCCCGGTATCGGCGTGGCCGAGAGAATCACGGTGTCACCCGCCTGAATGCTCACCTGACGATGCTCCTGGTTTGCCATGCGCACCAAGGCACTGGTGGGTTCACCTTGCGTGCCGGTGCAAACAATGGCCACGTGGGATGGTGGAAGGCGTTCCATCTCTTCTGGCCGGATGAACAAACTATCCGGCGCGTTCAGGAAGCCCAGTGAGCGTGCCATGCGCACGTTTTCCACCATGCTCCGTCCAACGATCGCCACACGTCGCTGGAAGCGCAGCGCACACTCAACGACTTGCTGGATGCGTGAGATGTTCGAGGCAAAGGTGGAGACGATGACGCGTCCAGGCGCGTGCTCAAACACCCTGGCGAATTCCTGGCTGACGACGCGCTCCGAGGGGGTGTAGCCCGGCTGCTCGGCATTGGTACTGTCGGACATCAACACGAGCACACCTTTGCGTCCGAAGTCGGCCAGGGCGCCAAAGTCGGTCAACTGCCCGTCCACCGGCGTGTAGTCGAACTTGAAGTCGCCTGTGTGAATCACCAGGCCAAGCGGTGTCTCGATCCCCAGCCCGACCGCATCCGGAATGCTATGGCAGACGTGGAACGGCTGTATCACAAAGGGGCCGATCTCCAGACGGTCGCCTGGCGCTATCGTGTACAGCTCGGCGTTGCTCAGCTGATTTGCTTCGCGCAATTTCACCTCGATCAACCCGCGCGTCAGGCGTGTGGCGTACACTGGCACCTGCAGTTGTGGCAGAATGTAAGGCAGACCGCCAATGTGATCTTCGTGGCCGTGGGTGACGATAATGGCCTTGACATAATCAGGCGCTTCCATCAGATAGCTGATGTCTGGGATGACCAGGTCAATCCCCAACATATCGCTTTCCGGGAACATGAGGCCGCAGTCGATCACGATGGCGTGCTCGCCATACTCGATCACGGTCATGTTCTTGCCGATCTCACCGGCGCCTCCCAGTGGGATAATACGTAATGCTTGTTCCAACTTACCACCTCAATAGTAAAAAAACAGTGTGTATTCGCGAACATCCCTAAAACAGAGTCAATTGTTGTGGGGGTGGCGGTTGCTCGGACGGGCTGAGGCGTTCCGCCTGGGCGATGATCGCCGGCAACTTCTTGAAGTCCATCTCGATAGTGGCTTTCCACTGCGGTTGGTGCAGAGCGGCTGCGGGGTGCAGCATAGGCACCACCAAAGTGTTCCCCACCTGTCGCGCCTGGCCGTGGATGCGGCTGATCGATTGACCTGGGAAGTAGCGGTACATCGAGTAACGTCCCAGCGTCACGATCACCTTGGGACATATTAGCTCTATCTGCCGGTCGAGATAGGGCTTGCATGCCTGGAGTTCATCCGGCAGCGGGTCCCGGTTGCCCGGAGGGCGACATTTCACCACGTTGGTAATGTACACTTGTTCCCGCTTCAAGCCAATGCTCGCCAGCAAATCCTCCAGGAATTTGCCGGCGCTGCCCACGAACGGACGTCCCTGACGGTCCTCGTGGAAGCCGGGCCCTTCACCGATGAACATAACGGTGGCATCGGCTGGTCCCTCACCCGGCACGGCATGGGTGCGCCCGCTGTGCAACGCGCAACGTGTGCAAGTACGAACTGCTGCTACGAGTTCTTCCAGGTTCATCTGGTTGATTTCCGGCATTATCTTTCATCCTCAGGTTGCTGTTTTCTGGTTGTGACCTCCACGACTGCCGATTGGTCCTACTCGCCAGCCGCTTTGGAGTTGCTGCGTCAGGCGCGCTCGCAGCGCAGCCCGATGGGCATCGATCATCTGCCAGTAGTTGCCGACGGTAAACACAGGTGTCGTCATAATCAGCGCGTCCTCGTTGTTGTCGTGGTAGTAGCCGACACGCCGTCCCGTCTCACGAAACCCATACTTAGTGTAGAGGGAACGCGCCACCGTGTTGGAGACGCGAACTTCCAGAGTGGCTACCTGTGCCCCCAGCCGGCGCGCTTCCTCCAGCACGTTGAGCAGCAGGAACTCCCCCAGCCCGTATCCGCGCACATCCTTCCGGATGGCCAGTGTGCTAATGTGTGCCTCGTCCACCATCATCCAGAAGCCGGCGTAGCCCAGCACCACCTCGGATGGTGGCTCTGTTGCCTGCGTGAACGTGCGCCGTATGCGTCGCCAGAATGAGAGCGGATTCAGTTTCGACGAAGCAAGCGGATCGCGGAAGCACAGCACGTAGTAATGGGCAAGCTCGTTCCGGGTGATTTCGTGGCGGTAAGCGCTCTCCGGCCAGGGCAATGAGAACGCTGTATGCTCAATCGCTATCACTGCCGGGATATCGGTCAGTCGCATCGGTCGTACGTAGAATGGAAGATCGAGTGTGGACATGGGTATGCTACTGCCCTGCACCGGACTCGCCCACTTTTAGGGGATGTCCTTCCGGTGTCTGTAGATAAATCGGGGCCAGTGTTGTGGTGTCGTCTATGTCATGGTTAGCCAATCGTACCGCAGCCAGCTCGGCCAGATAGCTGGCACGCCGTGCCCGCAGCGCGGGAGAGGGCACTATCGCTTTGCTGCCCAGCCGGCTGCGCAGCAGCTCGGCTTCGGAGGCGGTGATCTCACCCGCGAAGATAGTGGGCGAGCTGACCTGATCACACAGCTTCTCCAGGGTGGTCAGCTGAGACGGGATGACCTGCGTCCAGGCACCGTCTACTTGTCGGTAGCACGCCGCCCCGAGGCGCCCGCGTCCGGCGGCGATGATTGCCCAAACGGGCATCTCTGACCGTTGGAACGGGTATGCCACAGCATCCAGAGTGGGGATGCCGACCAGGGGAATGTCGTATGGCAGCGCCAGCCCTTTGGCTGCTGCCAGCCCGGCACGCACCCCTGTAAAAGAGCCTGGCCCCAAAGACACAGCAATGCCTGCCAGATGTTCGACAGCCACGCGCCGCGTAGCGAGCATGCGCTGAATGCGTGGTATAAGCTCCACACTGTGGTTCAGAGAAGTGTACCAGACATCCTCCGCCCACAGCTGCTCTTCCTCCCAGAGAGCCAGGCTCGCGAAATTGGTGGCAGTATCAATCGCGAGAATCATTGCGGTAAATGGCGAACGGGCATCGCAAAAGCCAGTCGCTGAAAATCTTTCAGCAGCTTGAAATGGTGATCGCCTGTGGCGCGCATCGTAATGCGTCGTTTGGTCTCATCTAGATGGTAAAAAGTGATCCACAGATGATCCTCCGGCAGCGCAGCCGCCACCCGCTCTGCCCATTCGATCACACACACTCCTTCTCCGTATAGGTAATCTTCCAATCCCAGATCCAAGGCTTCAGCCAGACGCGTGATGCGGTACATGTCGATATGGTATAACGTGTGACGGCCATGGTACTCGTTGATGAGGGTGAAAGTAGGGCTGGTGATGGGTTCTTGCACCTGCAATCCCTGTCCCAGCCCCTGCACCCAGCGCGTCTTGCCGCTGCCCAAAGCGCCTTGAAGCGCGATGACCTCGCCTCCCTGCAACAACTCTCCCAGGCGTGCGCCAAGGCGACGCGTTTGAGCTTCACTGTGGCTGATGAAATCAATCGCGTGCTGATCAAAGATCGAGGCCATACCCGGCTCCGATGAAAAGCGGCACAGTGATTATACCGCGCCACCCTGTCTCCTGTCCACTTCATTCGCCACAATCGCTGCGCTCAGACAGAAGATACATGCCAAATCCACCAGGAAGAAAGCGTGATCCACCAGCCCATGTGCTAGTGTGGCTGCCATACTGGCCATCAGCCCCAACAGCGTGGCACGTGCTGGCCCTTCACCCAGGCGACGGTAGAGCGTCCATGCCAGTCGCCAGAACGCCAGCTGCAGCCACAGCAGCACAGCAATGCTTGCCACACCCAAACGCGTGGCAAAGTCGAGCACGATGTTGTGCGGGTGGCTCAGATTGGGCTCCTGCCACGCATCCAGCAGCATATAGCGCGTGCGGTACTGATACAGGAAGTTGTCCGGGCCGACGCCCAGCCATGGGTGGTCTAGAAACATCTTGATTGCGCTTTGCCACAAGCGCAGGCGGAAGAAGCCGGTGCCTGCGTCAACGGTGAAGAGGGAGTTCAAACGTTCAGTGCCCAACAGGGGCAGGATGCCACCCGCCAGCGCAGCGAGCAGCGCCAACACCACCCCTAATGCACGCCTGCCATACATCGCGGCAAGGAACACAAGCGCGGTCGGCATGCCTAGCAGGAGAGCGCCACGGCTGAAGGTGAGCACCAATGTCAGCAGAATGGATGCCAGCGCCAGCAGCCGCAGGAAGTTGTCCAGCCGCAACCAGGGCACGCCGTGCAGACGCTTCCAGCCGAATGTCAACTGGGCGATCAATATCGGAGCGGCACGCTCCAGCAACAAAGCGAGGTTGTTAGGCGAGCCATAGCTCCCCAGAGCGCGATGGACACCCTCGGCAGTAATCGCGCGTTCGGTGAAGAAGAACAGGTAGAGCGCATAGAGCGCCATGGTGCTTGCGCCCAGCAGGAAAGAGTCCACCAACCACTGGCTGCGGCGGGTCATTTCCTCTGGCTTTGCAGCCGGCGGGCTACCCATCTCACGATCGATGCGTCGGACAAAGACGTAGAAAATGGCTGCGTCCCACACCACCACGTGGAATTCGTGAAATGCCACTCCCACGTTTGGCGCCGCCAGGCTGGAGACGAGCGCCAACGCAACCAGTGCACCCAGACTGGCATCCATCTGCCAGCTGGGAAGCAGGCGCCATCGGCCTGTCTCTGCGCCTGCTGTGGCCGCAAGCGCGCCCGCCAACGGCACCAGCATGAGCGGCATCAGCGACCAGTCCGCCTCGGCCAGCCAGCCTGTCTCCGCAGGTGGGAAGACGGTGAGCACGGCACCAAGACCTCCCAGGGTAGTGAGCACCCAGGCGAGCCAATCCAGCTTGAGCGGTCTCTCGGCCGTGTGAAGCAGGCGCCATGCGCGACGCACCACAAAGGCGATCGCTACGAGCACCAGCAGCACTTCGCTGAGGGCAATGGTGCGTCCCAACAGCGGTTTTGGCAACAGGAAGAAGGGGACGCTGAAGATGATCAGCAAAAGGGCCAGGTCAGGGCGCGGCAAGAGGCAGAGGAATAGAGGCAGCAGGAGTGCCAGCGACAACACGGTACCTGGGGCAAAATAGAAGGCAGCTGTTACCACGAGCAAGAGGGCAAGATGCCGGGATGTGCCCAGTGCAGCATAGCGAGCTCCTGATGTGGCGATCCACGCACGCCAATTCACATAACGCAAGGCAAACACAGTGCCACCCAGCGCCAGGAGTGCCAGCGCACCGGTGACCGCTAGGGCGATCCCCAGCATACGCACGTCTGCTTCGCGGCTGACCCGCCAACCGATCACGGGCCACTGATACCAACCCCCTTCGGCGAGAATGGTTGCCTCGTGGCGTCCCTCAGTGAGATAACGCGCCACGGTCACCTCGGCCTCTTCTTCGAGCGGGTCGAAGAGCCACAGATAGGCTTGTCCGTCCTGCTCTGGCAGCTGATTGGCCGGCTGGCCGTCTATGCTGACGTACAGCACTCCGCGATACGTTCCACGGCGTACCAATAGGTCGAGCCGGGTGCCCTCAAAATGAACCTTCAGCACAGAGGGTGGATGGCGCGGCACGTCCAGACCGTCGGGTGAGAGGCGCCACTCTCCCTCAAGCTGCCCGGAGGGGTGTACGGCTGGATAGCTGCCTACCGTGGCAACGTCACCGACCAGGCCGCTCGCTTGCCACCCTGTCAACGTCGCCATGGAACGTTCGCCGTCCACCAGAGCGAGTCCGCGGCGCGGGTCATCCGGCGCCAGCTGGTGCGCATCCCATGCCGGGAACATCATTGGGCCGAGCCATGGCCAGTGGGCACGTGCGAACGTGATAGCCTGGCTTGTATAGCGTTCTTGCTCCTCGGGTGGCACGTCTGGCCATGGGGAGGCATCGCCGGGCCATTCCGCTGGCAGTGCGCTCCAGCCGAAGCTGGTCAGCCAGATCGCCTTGTTGTGGTCGCTGTGTCGTGTCATCACCTGGCGCAGCAGTGTGACACGCGCGAAGTTCAGCTGATCGCCTGTGGCCGGCTCATTCGGCGCCGCACGGAAGCCATAGGGCTCCGCTGCCACCACATCGAACCACTGCGCCGCGTTGGCACGATACAGCTGCTCCAGGAAATCCATCTCGTTCAGGTTAAGAGGACCACGTTCAACTGTGGGCGCCAGCGCTGCCGTGACGATGATGGCGCCTGGATCCGCTGCACGAATGGTAATGGCTGCCTCGCGCAACAGGTGGGCATACAGAAGCGGTTCGACGTAGCGATTGCCCCAGTGGGCTGCCAAGTTAGGTTCATCCCAGATCTGATAAGCGTCGATCTGTGCACCGTAGCGCTGTGCCAGTGCGTGGGCGTAAGCGCCGAAATCAGACAGCTCTGTGGGGGGCGTGTGCAACGGGCTGCCAGCCGGACGCGCCCACTCCGGCGTCGTGTCCAGCAGTGCCAGCACCCGCATGCCCCGCCGGCTTGCCGCCTCTACCGCGTAATCCCAACGCGACCAATCTAATTGGCCACGCTGCGGTTCGATCAACGCCCACGGGAAGGGCAAACGCACCCAACGCAGACCTAAGTGGAGCATGCGGTCTAGCGCATCGTTCATCTCTGCCGCATCGAGGCGGTACAATTCGGCGGTGACCCCATAGGTCTTGTCGGCGGCCAGCGGTACGGTGGGTGAGAGGCCAGGATAAGCTCTCAACGCTCGTCCCACGCGCCAACCGAGCCAGAGCACAATTCCCACCATGATGACGAACAGGGCAAACCATAGCAGGAGACGTTGATAAGACTGCGGATGGGTTGGTCGCGTAGGGGTGGTATCGGGTTGCATAGTGCGGAGTATACCACGGTGGGAGCGGGGCAAGAAATAGGATCTCAGGCGGAACGATGTGTGGGACACTCTATGGGAAGGAAAGGGGCACTTTCGTCGTTTAGAGTGGCACTTCGGCTGCCTGATTCAGCGCGAGAGAAACAGGCTCACCAACTGTGCGCGCGTACTCTCCAGCCGCTCGGCAATCACACGACAAATACGGTTCATCAACGTGTAGCACAACTGGACATCCCTTAAGAAAAGTGTCAGGAGATCTTGGCCGGAAAATGCTAGCACGATCACAGGTGTGGCACAATGCGCTGAAGCGGTATAGACATATGGCTCGACAACCGCCGACCAGCCAAAGACCTCTCCTTGTGTGATCGTCATCACCACTTCACGGTGCGTGCTCTGGTTGTTGCTGGTCATCGTCAGATCTACCCAGCCATCGAGGAGCACATACAGTTTTGTTGCCGGGTCGCCCTGCTGGAAGATCACTTTCCCTTCTGGGAAGCAGACGTAGTCGGCGAGCGCGGCGAGCTGGGCCAGCGCGTCCTCAGACAGTCCGGCGAAAAAAGGTGAGTGAGCAAGCGACTGCGGCGTGACCATAAGCTATCATCCCAGAAAGGACAGCGCGGCACGCAGACAACACGGAGAGAAAAGGTAAGAGATCAGGCCGTGCTCCATCCGTGCCGCACCGTCCTGGATGTATGCGATAAGCAAGCCAGCAAAAGGGCGTTTTGCTACTCGATGTAGGCTGGCAAGGCTTCCATGCGCAGATTCCGCATCCGCTCGCGGATGACGTGAGCGACCTTCTCCATCATCAGGCAGCCGAACTGCCAGTCCGACGGAAAAGCGTCGCGGATGCGCCGGCAGTCGAAGCGCACGACTCGGCAGCGCGACAGCGCTTTGGCGCCGGCAGTGGTCTCATGAGGCGGCACCATGCCGGACCAGCCGAACACCTCGCCCGGGCCAATTGTACTGGTGAGTACCTCGTGTCGGGGCAATTCCATCACGATGCCCACGTGTCCCTCGAGCACCAGGTAGAGATCGTGCAGTTCCTCGTCCTGACGGAAGAACCAGTGCCCTGCGTCCACGGTTATCTCTTCTGCTGCCATGGCCAAAATGTTGATCTGATCAATCGACAGGCCTCCGAACAGTTCGTAGCGGCGGATCAGCTCGGGTGAGATCATCGCTCCCTCCTCCTGTGTGCTTTAGTGGGGCAGACGCTCGAGTCATCTGCGTTTTGGACTGTGACGCCTGCATGCTACGAGCTTAGCGACCAGTCCGCAAGATGCGATCGATGACTTGGTGTTGTGCATCGCGGATGATCACTTCCAATGGCATCTGGCCGGGCAACGCGTGTGTGGCGCAAGCCATGCACGGATCATAGGCGCGAAAGGCCATTTCAATGCGATTCAACACCTCTTCGGTGACCGCGGTGCCCTTCTTGATCAGGCCTTGCGCCGCCTTGCGGATGGACATTGCGATCGGTGCATAGTTGTTGGTTGTGCCCACGATCAGGTTGACGCGCGTCAGGATGCCTTTCTCATCCGTCCAGTAATGATGGGTCAGGGTGCCGCGAGGTGCCTCCACACACCCCACCCCCTCATCGGGAGTGCTGGTCACCACGACGCGCAGATTGGGATCGGTAATCTCGGGATCGTTGATGAGCTCGACCATGCGCTCGGCGGCATAGAGCAGCTCAATCAGACGTGCCCAGTGCGTTGCCAGGCGATAGTGAATGGGTTGATAGCGTCCGTCGCGTTTCTTGCTGCCCAGCGTTTCATACATCTTCTCATAAGCTTCCTGCGCACGGGGCGTGGCCATGCCATCCGCCGCGTTGAGCCTGGACAAGGGTGTGGCGCAGTAGACACCACTCTCCTTGCCGTCCACGAAGCCCTTCCAACCGACGCCTCGCAGAAAGGGGAACTTCAGATATGTCCATGGCTCGACGTGCTCGGCGACATGCGTGGCGTATTCGCGCGGATGGTAACGCACGAAGCCTTTGCCCTCGGGGTCTACCACGCGGATCATCCCGTCGTAGAAATTGACACAGTTGTTGGCGTCCACGGTGCCCATGTAGTAGGTGCGATGGGTGTAGGTGTCCGAGAGAATTATGTCCACGTAGGCCTGGTTCTTCAGCACGACGTCCTCGAAGAGCTTCAGGCTGAACAGGGCAAAATCCACATTCTTCTGCGAGATCTCGGCGAATTCGCTTTGCATTTCCTTGGTGATCGGTTTGCTCCAGCCGCCTGGCAATCCGGCGACGGGATGGACTCCGCGTCCGCCCAATTCCTCAATGATGTGGTGGTTGCGGATGCGACAGTCGATCACCTCCTTGCCGATCTCGAGGCCCACCTTGTGCACCACGCCCAAAATGTTGCGCTCGGCAGCCGGCGCATCCGGTCCCACCACGAAGTCGGGGCCGCCCAGCGCATAGAAGTGGGTGGTATGATCCGTGACGTAGAAAGCGGAGTAGAAGAATTCACGCACCTTCTTCACCGCCGAGGAGGGCTCCACATGGTACAGGGCATCCAGAGCTTTGGTGGATGCCATGTGATGTGCCTCCGGGCAGACTCCGCAGATGCGGTTGGTGATGCGTGGCATCTCTTCTGCAGGCCGCCCAACGCAGAACTGCTCGAAACCGCGCAGTTCCGGGATGAGCAGGTAGGCGTTGGCGACATTTCCCTGGTCGTCCAGGAAAATCTCGATCTTGCCGTGACCTTCCAATCGGGTGATTGGGTCAATGCTGATCCGTTTCATTGAGTACCTCCCTGTGAACTGCTGCCCATCTCCACACGCGCACGCTGCAGCAATGAATGCGCCATGCTGAAGCGATACAGCGTGCCGGCGGGATCCGCTAGCGTCTCCATCACTTCCTCAATCATATGCTCCAATTTCGCTTCTTCATCGCGCAGGTTGCCCACACCCACCACGGAAGCCAGTGCCGAGAGCATGCGCGCTCCCTGATCCTCCACATCATCCAGCGGGCCATAGCACCCCTCACAACGCATGTTCGCGCGCGGACAGCGGGCACCACAGCCGGAGCGAGTCGCTGGACCCATACACAGTATTCCTTGCTCCAGCAGACATATGCCCGGCTCCGGCACGATCTCGTGGGGTCGATAGAAGCGTGTGATGGTCTTTTCGTGCTTCTCCAGTGGGCACTCGTCGCAGACCGCCACCTTGCCGGCACCGATGATGGTCGAACCTGGCGCGGGGAGTGGGGCACCGCTCACGACCGCCTCCAACACGGCCCAGATTTGGGGCGGCTCGGGCGGACAACCCGGGATGACGTAGTCTACCGGCACCACTTGATCCAGTGCCCGGACGCGATCGTAGAAGACTGGGATGTGCAGTTCCCCTTCGGCCACTTTGGACACCGGCTGGGGCAGCACACGCTTCGGGTTGTCTGTCGAGATGCTGTTGATGTAGGCCGCCTGGAAGATCGCTTCGGAAGTGGTCAGGTTGGCGAGTGCTGGGATGCATCCCTCGTGGGCGCACGAACCGAAGGCGACCAGCACCTTGGACTTGCGGCGCAACAGGTGAGCCATCTCCTCGTTTTCCGAAGTGCGAATGGCGCCGTTGAAAAGGCACAGGTCGATATAATTGTCTGGATAGCTTTCGACATCCTTGACCTTGAAGTCGGCGGCGCATGGCCAGAAGGCGATGTCGAAGGCCTCATCCACTGCCAGAATCTTGTCGCCGATGTTCAGCACAGCGATCTCGCAGCCGCCGCATGAGGCAGCCCAGTACATGGCGAACTTGGGTTTTCCGTTGCCAGCCATCTCTATGCCTCCTCCGTCATAGCTGTTGCTTCTTCCACGGCTGCTGCCACGCTGGTCGCAATTGACGGGTGGCCGTTGCCTCCCAGCACAGTCTGCTTCCAGCGCAGTGGGCCGAGCGCGCGCAACTGCTCGGTCATGCGGTTGACCGCTTCGGCCAGCACGGTGCCCTCGGAAGCGGATGCCCATACCAGCTGCAGGCGCTCCGGCTCAATGCCCCACTGGCGCAGCATACGCCGGAGCAACACGTACCGTCGCAGCGCTTTGAGGTTGCCCTCGATATAGTGGCACTCGCCTGGGTGACATCCCGCGATGAGCACACCATCCGCTCCCTCGCGGAACGCTTTAAGCACCAGATCGGGCTCGACCCGCCCGCTGCACATCACGCGGATGGGTCGCATGTTGGGTGCATAGTGCAAGCGCGCCGTGCCAGCCAGGTCAGCAGCGCGATAGGAACACCAGTTGCATAGAAAACCGACGATCACAGGTTCATATGGTGCACTCATTGTCTCCTCTCCTGCAGGCGATCCCTGTCGAATGCTCATGAGAATCTAACCGGTGCGCTCCACAACTCTCCAATGGTTGTCACGTGGACGATGCTTCCATCGACTGGCGCACGTCCAATAGGATACCCTCCACTTGGGCCATCAGTTGACGGCGGGTGAAGTGAGCACCGGTGATGGCTGCGCTGGGGCAAGCAGCGACGCATGTGCCACACCCCTGGCACAAGGCGGAAATCGCCTCCGAGACCTGGCGATCCTCGTGGTAGACAATTGCCTTGTAGGGGCAGAGGTTGTTGCAGATGCGGCAGCCGGAACAGCGTTCCTCATCAATGTGTGCCTTGATGGGTTCCATCACCACTGTGCCCTGGCCGATCATACCGGCGACACGCGCCGCGGCACCAGCCCCCTGCGCCACTGTCTCGGGGATGGCCATAGGACCTTGACAGGCGCCGGCGATGTAGATGCCCTCCACCATAGTGAGGAGCGGGTCGAGCTTGGGGTGTCGCTCGGTGAAGAAGCCGGCAAAGTCACAACCCAGGCCGAAGAGCTGGGCCACCTGACGGGCGTCTTTGCGCGGTTGCACGCCGACGCTCAGGATGACCATGTCCACCGGGATGCGCCGCTGTTCACCCAGCAGGGTATCATACACCTGGATGATTAGCTTGCCCTCTTCATCTGCTGTGCGCGCGACATCGGTCACCTCGGCCACTCGTCCACGGACCATATTGGCGCCTTCCATCATCACCCGATGATAGAACTCCTCGTAGCGCTTGCCCGAGGCGCGAATGTCGATGTAGAAGTTGTACACCTCGGCATCGGGCAACCGTTCGCGCACCAGATGGGCAAACTTGAGCGAGTACATACAGCACACGCGCGAGCAATACTCATTGTAATTCTCGTCGCGTGAGCCGACGCAATGGATAATGCCCACGCTCTTCGGTGGCGTCCCATCTTTGAGCAGGATGCGGCCACCCGTCGGGCCGGAGGCGTTGACCATGCGCTCAAATTGCACGCTGGTGATCACATTGGGGAGCCGACCGAAGCCGTAGTGGGGGATGCGCGTGGCGTCGAAGGGGTCGTAGCCGGTCGCGACGATGATGTTGCCCACCTCGAACTGGATGAAGCGATCTTGCTGCTCAAAGTCGATGGCATTGGTTGGGCAGAAGATCTGGCACGCTTTGCACTTGCCCTTCTGGAAGTAGATACAATTCTCCCGGTCAATCACGGGATACTTGGGCACTGCCTGAGGGAAAGGACGATAGACTGCCTTGCGCGTGCCGATGCCGGCTTCAAACACCTGATCGACCACCTTCTTGGGGCACTTTTCCTCGCAGATGCCGCAGCCGGTGCACAGTTCCTCGTTCACATAGCTGGCTTTCTTGCGCACCGTCACGGTGAAGTTGCCGACATAACCCTCCACTGATTCTACCTCGCTGTAGGCGAGCAAGGTGATGTTGGGGTGTTGCCCCACGTCGACCATGCGCGGCGTCAGAATACAGGCGGCACAGTCCAAGGTGGGGAAGGTCTTGTCCAGCTGGGCCATATGGCCACCGATGGAGGGCTCGCGCTCCACCATGTAGACGTGGTAGCCAGCGTTGGCCAGCTCCAGCGCTGCGGTGATGCCGGCAATGCCACCCCCCACGATCAATGTATTGGGATTGATGCTCACCGTGATCAGCTCAAGTGGCTGGTGGAAGAGCACCCGCTGGATTGCGCCGCTGATCATCGCCTTCGCTTTCTGCGTCGCGGCCTCTTTGTCGTCTGTTGTCCAGGAGTCTAGCTCGCGAATGTTGGCCATCTCCATCAGGAATGGGTTCAGTCCGGCGCGCTGGGCTGCTCCGCGGAAGGTCTTCTCGTGCATATGTGGAGAGCATGCAGCCACCACAATGCGCGTCAGGCCCAGCTCCTTGATGTCCTTCTCGATCAGATCCTGTCCCAGGCTGGAGCACATAAACTTGTAATCGCGAGCGATCATCACTTCGGGCAATTCTCCTGCCCAACGTGTCACCTCCGGGACATCCACCACACCTGCAATGTTGGTGCCACAATGACAAATGTATACACCCACTCGTTCCGCCATATCGTTTCCTCCTCTGCTACGCTAGCATAGCGCTGCGTGAATGAGTTCAATCAGCTCTTTAACCGCCATGCGGTTCTCATAACCGGTCGTCTTGACCGCGTCTCGGTACATGGTGACATCCTTAGGGCACGTCACCACCAATGTCTGTACGTTATCCAGCTTGACCGCCTCGCGGATGCGCGCTTCGCTGGGGCGTTCCTGCACTGCCTGTTCCTCCATCCAGATGCGTCCGCCACCGGCTCCGCAGCAAGCCGCCCGGTCGCCGCAGCGCGGCATCTCAATCAACTGGCAGCCGGTCGCCAGGATGAGGCGGCGCGGTGCGTCATACACACCGTTGTAGCGGCCCAGATAGCACGGATCGCTGTAGGTGACCGTGTATCCCAGCCGATGGGTGAATTTCAGCGCGCCCGACGCCAACATCTGGTCGAGCAGCTCGGTGTAGTGCAGCACAGGCCGACCGTCGAGCACCTCGCGGGGATATTCGTTCTTGAGGGTGTTGTACGAATGCGGATCGGTGGTGATGATCGCCTTGAACGAGCAGCGGCTCAGCACGGCTGCATTGCGATGCACCAGCATGTCGTACAGTCCCTCTTCGCCCACCCGTCGCACGTCGTTGCCAGCATTGCGCTCCCCGTCGTACAGGATGCCAAAGTCCAGGCCGAGTTTCTGGAACACTTCTGCCGTCTTGCGCGTGATGTCGGTCAGAGTGGTGCTGTAGGAAGCGTAGTCGCCTACGAACCAGAGATACTCGACGCTTTCCTTGCGCGCGTCCTTGATGGGTGTTTCCAGCGTCTGCGCCCAGCGTGCACGGACACGCTCCGACTGGCCGAACGAGTTGCCGTAGCGTCCCAGGTTGGCCAGCGCCTCCTGTAGCATGCTGTCCATGCGACCTTCGTTCACCAGTTGGCGCCGCATGTCGACCATGGTATCCACATGCTCGATGAACACGGGGCACTCACGCACGCAGGCGCCACAGGTGGTGCACGACCACAGGATGGCATCCTTGACCACCTCGCCGACCAGCGCAGGCACCTTGTCCGACCCGTTGCCGTTCTTGAGCAATGTCCGACCGTCGCGCCGCAGCGCGGTGCGGATATCCACCATGAGTTCCTTGGGGCTGAGCGGTGTGCCCGCGGCGAAGGCAGGACAGGCATCCTGACAACGCCCACATTCGGTGCACGCTTCGCTGTCCAACAGCTGCTTCCAGGTGAGATCGCGCAGGCTGGTGACGAAGAGTGGCTCGCCGGCGGAGGTCTGGGGCTGAGGCGCGAGTTGTCCCATCGGACGATCGAGTTTAGAGAAGAAGACGTTCAGCGGGCCGGTGACCACGTGTAGCATGGTGCTCATTGGCAAAGTGACGAACAGGGTGGCCGCGCTGAGCAGGTGGAAGGCCCACAGGCCAAGATGCCAGTTCAGGAGTGCTTGGTCGGACGCTCCCGTGGAGAGCCACAGCTGCCCTACCAGCCAAGCGAAAGGCGTCCACCAGGCCCATTCCGGTCGCTCGACCGCCAGACGTGTCGAGGTGACCGCCAAGCCGCCGACCACGATCACCACGATGAGCACTAGCGAGTAGGTGAAACGTGGCGCCAGGGTGAGGCGGCGCGGTCGCTGGATGTAGCGTCGGTAGGCTGCCATTACGGCGCCGACCAGAAAGACCAGCGTGAACAGGTCCAGGACAAGCTTATAAATGAGATAGGTGTTGCCGCGCAAAAAGGTGATGAAATGCGAATGAATCGTCGCCAGGATGGTGCCCCACAGGAATACGAAGAAGGCCCAGGCAAGCGCGATATGCATCACGCCCGGATAACGCTGGCTGAGCACGCGCACCTGCACGATGGCATACTTGATCAGACGCCACACCCGGATGTGCAGCTGGTCCCAACGCTTCTCGCTCCGTCCCAGCCGCCACCACAGGCTGACGGCCTGGTAGAGGCGGAAGAGCAACACCAGCGACGCCAGGCCCATGATCCCGTAGGCATACACCTCCGGCGGCCCCCAAGTATGTGGGATACCCCAAAAATCAATGCGTTCCGGCATCGTTGCACGCTCCTTTCTGCGCCATGTTTACTGCTTTGCCTGACGCACTTTTTCAGTGAGCACGGGGACGAGGTCAAGCAGGTCGAGCGTTGTCCCATAGCGAGCGATGTCAAAGATGGGCGCGCTCGCATCGGTGTTGACGGCGATGATCGTCTGGCTGTCGGTGATGGCTTCGGCGTGCTCGGGTGCACCGCTGATGCCGAGTGCCAGGTAGAGACGCGGCTTGACGCGCTTGCCCGACTTGCCCACCAGCCGTGTCGTGGGCAGCCAACCTTGGTCGACCACGGGGCGTGATGCGCTCACTACGCCACCTATCGCTTCGGCCAGCTCGCGCACCAGCTCGATGTTATCCGCGTTCTGGATGCCACGGCCCACTGAAACCAGGATCGCCTCCTTGGAGATGTCCACATCGCCACTTTCCGGCTCGATGTACTGCTTGAGCGTGATGCGTCCGGCGGCCAGGGCGGGTGGTGCCACGGTCTCAACGGGTGGCGGCTGGGTGCTTTTACCCTGTTCGGCCTGGTATCCACCGGGCACCATGGCTACCAGGGCTGTCGGCGCGGGCAATTCGCCCTCGACCATCACTTTGCCGCCGCACAGCTGGCTGACATACGTCAGGCGGCCGTCGTCGGCGCGCACGTTGCGACAGTAGCTGACCAGTGGCAGGCCTAGCTGCACCGAGAGCGCACCGGCCAGCTCGGCGCCGATCGAGGTATCGCCAAACAAGACCGCGCGTGGCGCGCTGGCGCTGATCAGATTGGCCAGCACCTGCTGATACACATCTGGGACGAAGTTGGCGAGCAGGGGATCATCCACGGCCAATACGCGGTCCACGGCAACATCCTGCGCCAGGTCTTTCACATTGTGCCCCAGCAGCAGGCCCACGACATTGCCACCGCTGGCGGCAGCCATCTGACGCGCGGCGGCACACAGGACATACGAGATATCGGCAATCTGCCCTCTCAGGTGTTCGATGATTACATAGATGTCCTGACTCATTGTCACACTCCTGTTGGTTGTCCTCGCTGACCTCTACAGCACGCCTAACTCGCGGAAGAGTTCTACCAGGCGGCTGGCGACCTCATCCGGTTTGCCCTCAATCATGGTGGCGCGTGCGGCGGCCTCGGGCTTGTACATGCGCGACACCGTCGGCCCACCGCTCACGTCCAGGCCTTCCACCGTCTGTTCTTCGATGGAGGCCGTCTTCATAGCCTGGCGGATGCGGGTGAAGGCCACATAACGCGGCGGCTGATCGGCTGCTTGGATGCCCAGCACAGCGGGCAACACCACCTCCATCTCGGCGACCAGCCCACCCGGGTACTCCTTGCGCACCACAGCGCGACCGTCGCTGAGTGTCACACCTGCTATGTAGCCGACGTAGGGAAATCCCAGGTAGGCTGCCAGGAGTGGCCCCATGGAACCGTCCAGGTCGCTGTGGCTCTGGACGCCGGTCAGCACCAGGTCGGGTTGCAGCGGCTTAATCAGGTTGGCGACGGCGCACGCCATGGCATGGTTGTTCACAGACTGGCCGAAGTTGCCACACAACTTGATCAGGCGGTCGGCTCCTTTGGCGGCCGCGGTGTAGAGCACATCGTCAACACCTTCGACGTCGGGAGCCATCACCGTTACCTGTCCGCCGCCACGCTCTTTGAGCAGGATGGCTTGCTCGATGGCGTGGCCATCAAATTCGTTGAGCTGCAGACGCAGCGTGTCGGGGTCGAGGGTGGTGCCGCTTGGGTCTATGACCAGCTCCTCGACCAGGTCAGGTACGAGCTTGACTGGAACGACAATGTGCATGGCTTTACCCTCCCTTGTGTCAGTCGCCCATGGCTTCGGCGAGCAGTTCGGCGATGTCTTTTACGATGAGGCGGCTGGCGCCTGGCACGACTTTGGTGGCGTCCTCAAAGCGGGGTGCCTCGTAGGGGCACGCCACAGCCAGGATGTCGGCGCCAACCTGCATAGCCTCGCGCACACGCCATTCGGACAGGCGCGTGTGGGCTTTTTCCCAATGGAAACCGTCCATCCACATCCCGCCGCCACCGCCGCCACAGCAGAGGCTGGTGGTGCGGTTGTGGGGCATTTCCACCAGCTCCACACCCGGGATGGCGCTGAGCAGCTGGCGGGGTGCTTCGAACACATCATTGGCGCGACCCAGGTAGCATGGGTCATGGTAGGTCACGCGCGCATTCACTTCACCCTTGAACAAAGATTTCAGCGCGTCCAGGCGCTCTGCCAGGAATTCGGTGTAGTGGCGCACGGGGTACACGATGCCCAGCTTGGGGTATTCGTTCTTGAAGGCGTTGTAGGCGTGCGGGTCGCCGGTGATGATCTCCTTGAACTCGTATTGCGACAGCGCGCGCTCGTTCTTGGCGGCGAGCATCTCAAAGAGGCCACGCTCGCCTGCCAGCCGCTGCGAGTCGCCATCGCTGACCTCCTCGGCGCCCAGAATGCCAAAGTCCACGTGCAGAGCGTTGAGCACGTTGGCCAGCGCACGGCTGACCGGTTGCACGCGCGGGTGATAGGAGCCGTAATCACCCACGAACCACAATACGTCCACCGGCCGGCGCTCCTCGCTCATGATGGGCACGCGCGGTTTGACGCCCTTCGCCCAATCGGCCCGTTTGCGCGGCGACTCGCCCAAGGGGTTGCCGTAGCGCTGCGTGTTCTCCAGCGCAACCTGCAGTTCGGACGGGATGTTGCCGGCCAGCAAGAGCTCCTCTTTGGCACGCGTCATCAAGCCAGCGGTGAGCGGGATGCGCACCGGACAGACTTCGCTGCACGCGTAGCACGAGACGCACATCCACACCGTGTCCGCTTCGGTCACCCGCTCAAAGCGCTGGGCGCGCAATGCGGCAACCATCTTGCCCGGGGGATAATCCATCAGATAGCCATAGGGACATACCCCGTTGCAGGTGCCACACTGCAGACAGGTGCGCACCTTCTCCCCCCCAGCGATTTCGTGCAGACTGGCGTAGAAGCTCTGGCTGAAGGTGGTGGAACTTTGAGAGACTGTCGTCGTTGCCATTATGGCACCTCCTGACCCAAATTCTCACACGCAAGCAACTAGCTGTGCAGATTCACGAGCAAGCAGACCATGAGGCCGTTCATGGTTGCTTCATTTTCATCATATCGGTAATGCAATTAATTGTCTATGGGGATTTTCCCTACTCTGGGTGGGGGGAAAGTCCCCTTTTTCGAGGCAGGCTGGCGTTTTCGGCCAAGCGGCAACGCTCCAGACAGGTTGGAGATGGCTAGGGGGACGCGTCGGAGCGATGGGTGAGGGCTGCCGCAGCCATAGCGCAGCCCAGACAGGGGGATCTCCCGCCCTTGGTACGGCGCCTCAGGGGGTCTGGATGGCGTGGCGCAGCGCCCGCAGCGAGGTGCGCAACTCCATCAGGTGCACCAGCTGATCGCCCACGAAGATGGCGTACAGGCGATGGTAGCGGAAGCCGAAGCGCTGGTAGAAGGCTATCGCTGGCGCGTTGTCTGTCTCGACCGAGACGTAGCAGCGATGCACGCCGATGGCCTCCAAGGCATACACGCCGGCCAGCAGGAGTGCGCGCCCGATGCCACGACGCTGATGGTTGGGCAAGACGTAGATGCGCGCCAACTCGCCGTGCCTGTCGCGGCGGCGGATGAATTGGGCGAAGCCGACTATCTCTCGCCCATCTAGCGCCACGAAGAACCAGCTGTCTGGTGCTGCCAACGCAGCGGCAAGCGTCTCGTCGGCGTAGGAATGTTCCAGCACCAGCTGCTGATTGTGTGGTGCAATCGTGTGTGCATAGGTGACGCGCCATGTCTCGCGCGCCACGCGACCAATGGCCGCGACGTCAGCATATAACGCAGGCCGGACCCAGTATCCCATCCCTCTTTTGTAACCGGCAGGGCATAGTAGTGTGAGTATAATGCTGATAGGGCGAATGGGCAATTGGGCGGCAAGGCAATCCAACGCTGTGGCGGCTGCGCTGCGCATTGCCTCGGGTGGAGCTGGGGGTGGTCTTGCCGGGACGGGGGAAGGGTGGCCCCCGCCCCCAGCAGACCGTTTATGGCGCCTATTTCCCCAGCAGTTGGGTGAGCTTCTCGACGTCGAAATCCACTACGACGGTGCCGTTGATGTAAAATGTGGGTGTTACCAGGTGGCCGTTGGCCCACTGGCGCACCTGTCGTGCTGCTTGCGGATTGGCGTTGACGTCGACCTCGGTGTATTGCAGCCCGCGCTCCTCCAACCAGGCGCGTGCCCGTCGGCAATCGCCACACCAACGCGTGCAGTAGAGCACAATGCCCTCTTTGGGCGGTTGTGCTGCTGGTGTTGCCTGTCCGGCAGGGTATTTTGCCGCCAATGCGGGCTCCAGCTTGCGCAACTCAGCCAGCAACACCTCGTTATCCGGCTGATCGTCGATGTTGTGCACATCGATGTAGCGGATGATTCCCTGCTTGTCGATCAGGAAGATCGCCCGCTCGGAGTATCCCTCCGCGCGCAGGACCCCATATTGCTTGGCGACCTCGCCATGGGGCCAGAAGTCGCTCAGCAAGGGATAGCTGATGCCGCCCAGACTTTCTGCCCATGCTTTCAGGCAGGGTATATGATCCACGCTTATGCCCAGGACCTGGGCATCTAATGCCCCAAACTTGGCCATGTCGGCCTCGTAAGCGGGCATCTGATTCGTTCAGACGGGTGTCCAGGCAAGCGGGTAAAACACCAGCACCACGTTCTTGCTGCCGCGCAGGTCACTCAGCGTGATGCGCTTGCCCAGGTGGCTGGGCAGACTGAAATCAGGCGCCCTGTCTCCCACTTTCAGATGCGTCATAGGCTGTCCTCCTAGTATTGGGATATGGCATTATTGACTAATATGATGGACAATTATAGCATACTATAGTGCAGCATGCAAATTCTGTTGAGGTGCAGCGGCGAGGCAGGGGGAACCCGCGACTGCCTCCGATCCGCGACCCGTGCGGAAGTGGCGGAGAGGGAGGACTCACCCAGCCGCAGGGCGCGCACGTCGGCTGACCCGCCGCACCAGCCAGGCGATCACGCCGATCACCAGCACAGCAATGGCAAGCGGCACCAGGATGGCCAGCAACGAGGTGACAAGGGCGATGATGTCCTCGATGGTGCTGACCAGCCAGTTGCCCATGCCACCTGTGACCGCAGTGATGAGGGGGCGTCCGCTGGCCTTGGCGGCATGCACGCCACCCGCCACTATCAGCCCGCAGATGAGCGCCAGCACGGGGTGGAATTGCCCCAGCGAGCCCGAATTGGCGGCAAAGAGGATGGCGCCCGCCGCCGGCCGGATGACTGTGTTGATGATGTCGTTGACCGTGTCCACGGCGGGCACTTTGTCGGCGATGATTTCGATGATGAGCAGCACGGCCAGCACGCCGATCGCCCACCAGCTGGTCAGCGCATCCCAGGGCGGACGCAACTGCACCAGGTCGGTGAAGCGCGCCAGCAGCGCCACGATCAACAGAGGCAGGTAGGCGTTCAGCCCGGCGGCCGAGGAGAGCCCCAGCGCCGAGAACAGATGCAACACGGTTTCCATGTGCTCAACCCCTCAACTGGAGTCAGCGGCATAACCCGCTCCCATCACGTGCGCGGTTGCCGCAGAGCGGCGGCTATGGCGCGTGTGTTCTCCTCCAGCGCGAGGAACAGGTGGATGAGTTCTCCGATGCTGTAGAGCACCAGCGCCTGAATCGCACTAACCACCAGCACAAGCGCGAGGGAGACGCTGCCCAGCGCGCTGCGCACCAACAAGAAGATGCCCGGCAGAATGCTCGGCCGCCCCCACCACGGACGCGGCGTCTCCCACGGCGTGATCACGCTTGCGCCCAGCACCAGGGTGAGGCAGATGCCGATGGCGGCCAGCACGACCAACACGCCCCCGATGATCCCCAACACCCGGAAGAGGGTGGCAATCACCCGGAGCACCCGGTAACGCTTTTCAACAATTACTTCCGACTGCATCCTCCTACTCCAGCTCCCCACCTCAGGGGAATCGGTCAGGCGGCTGGATGCCCTGCACTTATGCGGTCGCCACCGGTTCGTAGTAGCCGCCCAGCCCCAGCCCGGCGGCCAGCTGACCCATCAGGTTGCCCACAACCAGATAGGCCCAGAACTGGGTGAAGATGATGCCCACTACGCAGGCGATCGCCCCCAGCGGCGCCAGGAAGGTGAGCACCAGCCAGAACAGAATCAGCACGATCAGATAGTTGCCCAAGTTGGCACGCATCACGCTCCACCATCCGCTCAGGCTCAGCGTGGCGCCAAAGGCACCCGTCTCGGCAAAGCGCACCCACAACGCTGGGCTGATCACCCCGATGAAGAGCCCCCACACGCCCATCAAGCAGCTCAGGCAAGCGCTGGCGATGGCATACATAGTGGCGACGTCCTCCGCTGCGCTGCTGTCGCCCACGCCACCCAGCATAAACGTTCCGACGCCCTGCAGACATGCCAGCAGGATGATGGGCAGGGAGTAGACGACGTAGACCAGAAACAGATACAGGCCACTCACAAAGCACTCACCGAACTGATCCCACTCCGGCAGTGGCAGCATCTCGCCGTCGCGCACGTTGCGAATCAGCTGCACGATGTACCCCATCGCGGCGAAGTTGACAATGGGAATGAGCGAAATCACTCCGCCGATGAGGATCTTCTTGAGCCAGTCCCGGTCCTGAAACATGAAGGTGAACGAGCTTCCGATATCCATGCTGAAAAGGGCCTCCTTGTTGCGATTACGCGGTCGATGCATTGCGCGGTCGATCCTGTGACGCAGGACGGACCGGTGGCAAGCGGGCGCGTCGGTGCGTCGCGGCTTGCGGCACGTTGGGTCGATTATACCAGCACGCAGGGGCATGCGCCAATCACGCCACCCTAATGCCAGCGCAGGTGGCATCCGGATGACGTCGCCGTCGGAGCAGCCTTAGAACATTTGTGCATATAGAACATTTGTTCTTGACAGGCGCGCTGTTATGTGCTATGATAGCAATCGAACAAGGAAAAATGCCACGGCCGACGGCGCGCCACCGCCGCGCGGCAAAATCACTACCAACCAAGGAGGCTTCTATGCAAACATCCACTGAATTTGCCGAAACTGCCACCTGCACCATCAACACCAACGTGATGTCATTTGTGAACTGGATCAAAGAACACACCTTTATCAGCTTCATGCAGCGCATCACGGCCTGGGAAGAACGCAGCGACCTCGTCTTCCCGAGCGGCGACCTGCCCCCCTTCCTGCTGCCCTGTAACCGTGACAACGTGCGCGCGATGGGCCGCTGGACGGTCGTCGAGCTGTTCGTGGGCGAGCTGTACTACGACGAGGAAATGGACCGGTTGCGGGTGCGCCCGCTGGAAGAGATCGAGGGTGAATCCGTGTGTGGCGTGGCTTTCGAACTGCTGCCGGTAGGGACGGATCGGCTGAAGGTGCGCGTGTGTTGCGACCGACCCGATATGCCGTCCGTCATGATGGAGTGGCGAGCTCTGCTGACGGCAGTGGCGGAGACGTGGCCCGAGGCGGAGGATCAGCTGCGTCCATACCTGCGATGGACGTTGAGAGAGAGCGTGCGCCAGCGCTTCGAGCTCTACCGCACCATCAGGCTGCTCCATCCCGAATGGGGCTATGCCCGCATCGCCGCCGAGGCCAACCGCTGGGATAGGAGCAACACTCACTCGGCGTACACCGTCCGCAAAGCCTACCGCTCCATAAGCGAGAAGTGGAGACGCTACCCGCGCATCCGCTGAACAAGGGTGGTGGCGATGGCCTCACACCCCTCAGCACACTCCGCTACGGGTGGTGGGCAATGCTCGAGGCCGCCTATGAGACATCATCTACAGGACACCATTATGCATCTGGAGGAAGAAGATGGACCGCAAACTCCTACGCAGCACCTTACAAGCACATGCCGAGATCCTCGAGATGGTCGCCGCACAAGAGGGCGAACCGATCGCCGTCATTGTGGAGCGGCTCATCCGTGCCGTGGCCGAACGGCGCAGGCTGCCGTCATCCCGGCCATCCCACATCGCGCCGGAGATATATGCCGAGAAAAGGCATAAGATGGATGCCGAGAAAACGTATGAGATGGATGCCGAGAAAACGTATGAGATGGATGCCGAGGAGACGCACGAGATAGATGCCGTTGACCGGGCTGACTGGGAGGATGGTGAGGATGTCTGACCCGACGACGCCCACCTGCTGCACCGTCGTGCCTGTGCGACACCATCCCACCGACATGCGCGCTGCCGCAGTCGCTTTTGTCCAACCATATTATGTCCTCTGGCGCTGCCGAGAACGCTGGGAATGGAGGATGTGCTATGGCGTACGATCCCGTCATATGGTGCCAACGTCTTGAAGCGCTGCTCGCCGAGCTGCCCGACGAGAGAACCCGGCACAGAGCGCGTGCCGCCATTCATCGCACCCTGTTGCTGTCGGCCAATCCGGACGGGGAGAGCCTGGCGGTGCGCAGTGTCGAGGCGCTCCTCACGGAAAGGTTCCCGGAGATGGTGTGGATCGTGCCGGAGATCCTGCCCAGCGGGTTGGCGTTGCTGGCGGGGCGTCCTAAGGTGGGCAAAAGCTGGCTGGCGCTGCAATTTGCGCAGGCGGTGGTCACCGGCGGCGTCGTGTTGGATCAGCCGGTGCCGCAGGGATCCATTCTCTACGTCGCCCTGGAGGATGCGCCGCGGCGGCTGCAAGAGCGTATGCAAAAGCAAGGCTGGCCGCTCGACCACAGTTCCCACTGCATCACCCTCGGCGATTTTCCCGGCACGCTCGAGTCCGGTGCGAGCGAGCAACTGGCGAGGCTGATGGAAGACTGCCACTATCGGCTGGTGGTCATCGACACTTTCTCACGCGCCACGCGCTGCGACCAAAACGACGTGAGCGCAGTCACCGCCGTGTTGGCACCGTTGCAGGAGATGGCACACCAGCATAATGCCTGTGTGTTGCTGCTGGATCACCACAACAAGCTGGCCAGCGAAGACGCCATCCGCGACATCCTGGGCAGCACGGCCAAAGGCGCCATGTGCGACACCGTCATGGGCCTCTACCGCAAGTATGGTGAGACGACGGCACGGCTGGTGGTCATCGGACGCGACATCGAAGAGAGGAAGTTCAACCTGGAATTCGACTGCACGCTGGGCTTCTGGCAATCGTGTGCGGAGGCCATCGCTGCGCAGTTGAGCCAGCGCGACCAGGAGATCGTTGATGTGCTCCAGCAACTGTCCATGGCCACGGCCAAGCAGATCGCCGAAGCGGTGCGTCAGGATGTCAGCAACACCAAGCGACGCCTGTATAACCTGGTGCAGGCAGGTGCGTTACAGCGCAAGCCTGTAGGCAAGACGTATGTGTACTATCTGCCCGATGGTGTCGATTGAGGCTGCTATGTGCTATGCACCGGCACACAATGTGTGTAATCGACACTTTTTACACACATTACACACTTTACACACTTTACACACTTTACACACTTACACACTTTACACACTTACACACTTTACACACTTTACACACTTTACACACTTTACACAGTTTACACACTTACACACTTTACACACATTACACACTTTACACACATTACACACTTTACACACTTACACACTTTACACACTTTACACAGTTTACACACTTGACACACTTGACACACATAACACATGACACACATACAGACACAGGTTACATAAATGACACACATGAAACGAATCACACGATCATGTGGATTTCCCTGGCTGGGGTGATGCTGCCTGAATCAGGGCCATGCGCATTTATCCGAGCGGCGCGCGTCCGTAGGGGCGCAATTGCATTGCGCCCGCACTCGCACACGTCGGCCATCCGAGCCGCGCGCGTCAGCCAGCGGCAATATTGGGGCACTGCCAAATCGAGCACGCACGCGTCAGCCAGCGGCCGAATCAGAGCATGCACGTGTGAGCAGGTGTATGGATTGCGTTCCTGGATCAGAGCACCCGCATCAATCTGAGCGGCGCGCGTCCGTAGGGGCGCAATTGCATTGCGCCCGCACACACACCGCTCCCTCACGGTCGCGGCTCGGACTCAGTTTTATGTGTGTAAACTGTGTCAAGTATGTAAGTGTGTAAAGTGTGTAATGTGTGTAACTGTGTAATGTGTGTAAAGTGTGTAA
>OGCI01000285.1_pt1 | contig 63700 bp, 48 predicted proteins | sample 1570021 | NCBI WGS metagenome assembly OGCI01 (sample SAMN06264664, study PRJEB24512) | hot springs metagenome | isolation source: Hot spring water | place: South Africa: Tshipise | collected 2015-06-21
TGGGCAGCACAACGCCTGAAATCGCTTCAGGCAATGCGGCATCATCAACGGTAATTGGTATAAGGCGTCACCCCGGGAGCGCGGGCGTCCCGCCCGCAAGGGCCTGGATGCGGGCAAGCTGCCCGCGCGCCCGGGAGAAGGGCGAACGCGTACATGGCGGGGGTTGCCCTATCACAGCGCAGCGTGGAGGATCGCCGTCAGTTCTTCGTCGCTCAGGGTAATGGGGTTGCCCTGCATACTGCTAGCGCGGCTGGCGCGGGCCACGATTGCGGGGAAGTCGCTGGTAGTGATGCCATACGCCGCCAGGCGCGGAATACCCAGCTCGTCGGCGAGGGCCGTGGCCCACACCGCGCCCTGCTCCGGAGTTGCCCCCGGCTCGCCGGTGAGCAGATGCGCCGCTTCGGCGTAGCGCGCCAGGGCCGGCGAGTGGGGCGCGCGCTCGCGCAAGGCCCCAATGTTGGCAGCCATCACCGGGCCAAGCAGCCGCGCGCAGATCGCCCCGTGCGGGACCGCGTACATACCGCCAAGCGGCGCGGCGAACCCGTGGACCGCGCCGAGCCGGGCGTTGGCCAGGGCCAGGCCGCCGCAGAGACTGGCGAGAGCCATGTCCTCGCGCGCCTCCCGGTCGCTACCATCGTGGCAGGCCCGCCGCAGACTGCGCCCCGCCCGCCTCAACCCCTCGCGGCAGGGCCCATCGGTGAGCGGCGTAGCCGCCGGGCTAACAAAGGGCTCCAGGCATTGCGTCAGAGCGTCCATGCCTGTGCTGGCAGTGACCGCCGCGGGCAGGTCATAGGTCAACTCGGGGTCAACCAGGGCCACTCGCGGCAGCATCAGCGGGCTACGCAGGCTCACCTTAACCCTCTCTGCGGGCACGCCGAGCACCGCGTTGCGGGTCACCTCCGAACCGGTGCCGGCGGTCGTCGGAATGGCAATACAGGGCAGGGGCGCAGCCACCAGGGGTTGCCCGCGCCCCACCACCTCCAGGTAGTCAAGCGGATCGCCCGGGTTAGTTGTCAGCGCAGCGATGGCCTTGCCAGCGTCGAGGGCGCTGCCGCCGCCCAGCGCCACGACCAGATCGCAGCCCTCGGCGCGGGCCAGGGCCGCCCCCGCCGTGGCAGCCTCCACCGTCGGCTCGCCGGCCACCGCAAAGGTAACCACTGCGACCCCGGCGGCGCGCAGGGTCTCGAGCAGCGGCGCCAGGCGCTCAGGGTTGCGCCCCCTCACGACCAGCGCCCGGCGGCCAAGGGCGGCGGCGAGCGCGCCGGCCTCGCGCAGCGCCCCCGTGCCGAAGATGATCCGGCCCGCAGTGGCAAACTCGAACCTCATCGCGGCAACTCCCATCCGGCGGGTTCAGGGAACACCGCGCGGTAGCGCACGCTGCTGCGCGGCTCCGCCATCATCCCGGCTACCTGGTCGCGCCAGAGGGCGTAGTGGGCGGTGGCCTTATGCGCTGCCGGGGCCTCGTCGTCGCGGTAGATCTCGACCAGGATGAAGCGCGTCGGATCGTCCTCTTGCTGGATGACGTCAAAACGCACCACTCCCGGCTCCTGCACACTGTTACGGGCGTTCTCCAGCGTTGCCGCGCGAAAAGCCTCGACGAACTCAGGCTTTACGTGGACATGCACATGCACGATCTGCATCGCCCCACCTCCGTCGCCTTCACGGTGTATCCGGCAAGGAGCGCTTGCAGGAGGGCAAAACCCTCCCGGACCCCCTTGAAGAACTCGCCGGATGCGCCTCGTAGTACCGTGACCCGATTGTACGATACAGGTTGCCGGGGTGGCAAGCCCTCTGTGCCGGGAGGAGCGCCCCGCGTCGCCCCGGGGCGCCCCCGCTCCCCCCTCTCCCGCAAGGGAGCGAGGGGCCGGGGGGTGAGGACAAGCAGCCCATCCGGACGCCATGGCTGCCGCGAGTCCTCACCCCCTAGCCCCCTCTCCACCGACGGTGGAGAGGGGGGATGGGGGGTGAGGACCTGCCCACCCCTGAGCGCCAGCAATCCTACGGACCCGTGGAGCGGTTGAGGGCAACTCAGGCGGCTTCGTCCGCCCCCCGCCCCCCCTCCCAACTTATGCATAGCCCGCTCAGGGAGAGGAAACGTTCCAATGCGGTACACGCCACGCTGGCGCGGATGGTCTGTCCGCCCTTAAAGCGGGGGGAGGCAGGATACGGCCAGAACCTGCCGAAACGCCGTCGCGACGCTCAGCGCCCTACAGCCTCACCACCCCGATCGTCGCCTCACCGTCGCCGAACTCCACTGTCTCGGCATGGGCCTCGGGCGGTGGCGGCGCGACGATCAACTGCGTTGCCAGGGTTTCGTTGCGCACGTACTCGCCCCAGGCGGCAAGGGTCTGCTCCAGCAGGGCGGCCTCGCTCTTGGTGCTCACGTAGAGCGCAATGCGGTCGGCAATAGCCAGACCGGCGCTCTTGCGCGCGTCCTGCACGTTGCGCACCAGGTCGCGCGCGGCGCCTTCGAGGCGCAGTTCAGGCGTCACGGTGGTGTTGAGGGCCACGATCAGCCCATCGCCCTCGGCCACGGCGTAGCCGGCAGGGGCGCTGCTCTCCACCAGCACCTCCTCGGGCAACAACTCAAGCTCCTCTCCATCAACCATCAGGCGCACCGGCTGGCCTTGCTCAACCGCGTGGGCAGCAGCGCGGGCCGGGTCGCCTGTCAGCGCCTTGAGCGCCTCGGTGAGGGCCGGCACCAGCCGGCCATACTTCTTGCCCACCAGGCGCAGGTTGGGCCGGAAGCGGTACTCCACGATGGCCGACGAGGCTTCAAGGTAGCGCACCGCCTTGACATTCAACTCATCGCGCAGGTCGGCCTCGAAGCGTCGCACGCCCTCGGTCACGGCAGGATTGCTGGCGCGCAGCCACAGCTCGCTGAGGGGCTGGCGCACCTTGAGGCCGGCGTTTTTCCGCGCGGCGCGCCCCAGTGAGACGGCGGCCAGCAGAGCCTCGGTGTCGGCCACCAGGCGTTCATCGAGGAAATCGGCGTTCACCGTGGGCCAGCGCGCCAGGTGCACACTTTCGGGAACGTCGCTCACGGTCGCGCCGCTGGCCTGGCCGGTAAGGTTGCGGTACAACTCCTCGGCCACGAAGGGCGTAAAGGGCGCGATCAGCCTGGTCAGGGTCAGCAGGCTGGCGTAGAGTGTAAAGTAGGCCGCCTGTTTGTCGGCATCAGCCTCGCTCTTCCAGAAGCGCCGCCGGTTGCGCCGCACGTACCAGTTGGATAGCTCGTCTACGAATTGCTCGATGGCGCGGGCGGCAGGGTACACCTCGTAGTCCTCGAAGTTCCGGGTGACATCGCGCACCAGAGCGTTCAGAGCCGCCAGCGCCCAGCGGTCGGTAGGGGCGAGCGCCGCGCGCAACTCGGGCGTCGGAGCGCTGACCGCCCCGGTGGCTGCGGCGCGCAGCACCTCGGGGGCAGGCTGCCAGCCATCGAGCGTGGCGTAGGTCACGAAGAAGCTGTAGGTGTTCCAGAGAGTGAGCAGGAACTTGCGCAGGCTCTCGTTGACCAGGCCCAGACTGAAACGGCGCGCATTGCCGGGCGGCGCGGCGGCGAAGAGGTACCAGCGCAGCGCATCGACGCCATAGGCATCGATCACCTCCTCGGGCTGGATCACGTTGCCCTTGCTCTTGCTCATCTTGATGCCGTGCTCGTCGAGGATATGGCCCAGGCAGATCACATTATTGAAGGCCGGGCGGTCGAAGAGCAGCGTGCTGATAGCATGGAGCGTGTAGAACCAGCCGCGGGTCTGGTCCACCGCCTCGCAGATGTAATCGGCGGGATGGGCCGACTCGAACAGTTCCTGGTTCTCGAACGGGTAGTGCCACTGGGCCACGGGCATGGATCCGCTGTCGTACCAGCAGTCGGCCACGTCAGGGATGCGGCGCATCAGGCCGTGCTGCGGGTCCTCCCAAGTGACCTCATCTACGTAGGGGCGGTGCAGGTCGAGGTCGCGCAACGAACGGCCCACTCTGGTCTCGAGTTCGGCCAGGCTGCCGATGCACTCCATGTAGCTCCCGTCGGCGTTGCTCCAGATCGGCAGCGGCGTGCCCCAGTAGCGTTCGCGGCTGATGGCCCAGTCAATATTGTTTTCCAGCCAGTTGCCGAAGCGCCCATCGCGGATATGCTCGGGCACCCAGTGGATCTGCTGGTTGTTGGCCACCAGGTCATCTTTGAACGCGGTCGTCTTGATGTACCAGGAACGCTTGGCGTAGTAGAGCAGGGGCGTGCCGCAGCGCCAGCAGAAGGGGTAGTAGTGGCGCACGCGCCCGCTCTTGAGCAACAGGCCCCGCTGCTTCAGGTTGCGGGTGATGTCGGGATCGGCCTCTTTGAAGAACTTGCCGACAAAGGGCAGATCGCCGAGTTCGGGCATCACCATGCCGTTGAGATCCACCGAGAACAGGGTGGGCAGGCCGTGTTTGCGCCCCACCTCCAGGTCGCCGTAGGCCGGCGCGATGTGTACGATCCCGGTGCCATCGTCGAGGGTAACGATCTCATCGGCCACGACGCGATAGGCGCTTTCGAGATCGGGCGCATTGCCGGGCGCCGGCACGCCGTTGAAGAGCGGCTCGTAGCGCAGACCCACCAGGTCGTTGCCCTTGAAACGCCGGACGATACTGGCCTCCTCGCCCAGCACCGGCGCCACGAGGGCCTCGGCCAGCACGTAGCGCTCCCCGGCGGCGTGGGCCTCCACATACGTCGCGCCGTGTTGCACCGCCAGAGCCACGTTGGCCGGCAACGTCCAGGGCGTGGTCGTCCAGGCCAGCAGGAACGCGCCCTTCAGGTCGCCCGCCAGAGGCGAGGCGCAGCCCCGGGCAGTCTCGCCGGTAACACGAAACTTGACATAGACACTGGGATCATCCACATCATCGCGAGCGCCCAGCGAGACCTCGTGGTCGCTGAGGCTGGTGCCGCAGCGGGGGCAGTGCATGGTCACCTTGTAGTCGCGGAAGAGCAACCCGCGGTCCCAGAGCTGGCGAAAGATCCACCACAGCGACTCGATATACTTGTTATCGTAGGTGTAGTAGCCATTCTCATCAACCCAGTAGGCAATCCGGCGGGTAAAGGTCTTCCACTCCTGGATATACTCCCAGACGCTCTCGCGGCAGAGGCGATTGAACTCGGCAATACCGAATTTTTCGATATCGGGCTTGCCGTTGAAGCCCAGTTTCTTTTCGATCTCGATCTCAACCGGCAGGCCGTGGGTATCCCAGCCTTCGCGGCGACCGATGATGCGGTAGCCCTGCATGGCCCGATAGCGCAGAATGACATCCTTAAAGGTGCGGCTGATCACGTGGTGCAGACCCGGGCGGCCATTAGCCGTCGGCGGGCCTTCATAGAAGACAAAGGGCCGCTCGCCACTGGCGAGGGAGCGTTCGACGATCTGATTCGCCTGCCACCAGGCCAGGATCTCCTCCTCAAGCCGGGGAAAGGCGACGTCGGTCGCGACGGGCTTGAACATCAGGACCTCCTTGGATGTATGCGGCTTTGCCGCCCGGGGCCGAACAAGACGCCCTCGCGGCTGCGCCGCACAGTGCTCGCATACACGTACTTGTTCCCGAGAGGGCTGCGCCCTCCCAAACTCTGCTGATGGAGAGGGCTTGTTGCCCCCACAGGCAAGGGGTATGGGGAAACCGGGTTTCCCCACAGGTTGTGTTCCTGGGGAGGCACGAACCGTAACGCCAAACAAAACACCCCGCCCCCCTCAGGGGACGAGGCGCAGATGCTACCCCGCGGTACCACCCCAATTCAATGCCGATGTAGAACTCCAGGGAGCGCCGGCCATCAGGCCGGGCGTACGCGAGAAGCCTACATACCCATTGCACTCAGCGAGCGTCAGCCAACGCTCTGTCCCGATAACGGAGGACAACTCCGGGCGGGGCTAGCGGGCCACCGGGCCGTTCACCTGCCGGCTCAGGGGTGATCTTCGTCGCGCGTTCGACCGCCTGGCTCTCACCGCCCCAGGCTCGCTGGGCGCGAAGCTGCGCGAGTACTCGTCCCCGTCACTGCCATTGGCGGCAGTATACCAGCGGCCCGGAAGCGCGTCAAGGCAGGCAAAGCGGGTACGGTTCACCTCCCGGCCAACCCACCGCCCTGAAAGCGAGGGCGGTACGTGTTCACATTTCTCCCGGGAGCGCGGGCATCTTGCCCGCATCCAGGCCCTTGCGGGCGGAACGCCCGCGCGCCCGGGGTAATGCCTTGCCCCACACGTGAACACGTACGCGAGGGCGTCCTGCCCGCGTCAGCATTCGAGGGCAAGCCGCCGGGCGCAGGATGCACAGGGGCCAGGACAAAAAAAGGGCAAAGGGTCCCGGCGCGAACCCTTTGCCTCTTCCCCGGTACCTTCCAGATCAGTAGCGGCCGTAGCCACCACCGCGGTTGCCGCCGCGACCGCGATTGCGATCCTCGGACTCATTCACGCGAATGGGGCGGCCATTCAGATCCTGGCCATCGGTGGCGCGGATCACGTTGGCGACATTCTCGACTTCGATCTCTACAAAGCCGAAGCCGCGCGAGCGGCCCGTGTCGCGATCGGTGATCACGCGGGCGCTCTGCACATCGCCGTGGTCCGCGAAGAAGCGCGCCAGCTCATCATCGCCAATGCTCCAGGACAGGTTTCCGACAAACAGCTTCACCAGCATCAGAGTTCTCCTCGGCGCCATTGCGCCGTGTGGCAGGACGGGCGGCGCCACGACCGCCGCCTGACAGACATTCCCGACAATCCCACAGGCCGACACCCGGGTCAGAACCCGACTGCCTCGCTCGGCCACCACAACGTACATTTCTTCGAGCGAAGAAGTTCTGACGAGCCACCAGGGGACGGACGAGGTCTCTGATGCCAGTCTCGCAGCATGTGACGTTGGCAAGCGATTTCGATTATAGCACGTTTTGAGCGGGATGCAAAGCGTGTAAGCCGCAGTGCGTGTGCACATGTGGAGTAAGGCGTCACCCCGGGCGCGCGGGCGTCCCGCCTGCAAGGGCCTGGATGCGGGCAAGATGCCCGCGCTCCCAGGAGAAGTGTGAACACGTGCTAAGCCGCCAGCGGAGCGCCGGGAGGGCAACAACGACCGGAATCGGCTTGCATCCCGCCAGTCTTCGCGGTAGCATGGCCCTAGCAGCCGGCAAGGGATGCCGGCTTCCAGCAGGAGCAGCCACGTGAACGATCCAAGCCGCATGATCCGCGTGATCGCCTTCCGAACGCCTTTTGTGGCCTTCGAGAGCCGTTCCTGGCACCCGCCGCTGAACGTCTACGAAACCGATGATGGGCTGGTCATCGTTGCCGATCTGGCCGGGGTGAGTGTGACCGATCTACAGGTGCATGTGAAACCAAGGCTGATCGTCGTCCAGGGTCAACGCCAGTTAGCGCCACCCCCTGGCCTGCGCCGCATCCACCGTATGGAGATCGGCGCCGGGCGCTTCGAGCTGGAGGTGCCGCTGACCGCGCCCATCGATCCGGAGCGCTCCGAAGGGCACTATCGCAACGGCTTGCTGGAGATCATTCTGCCCTACGCCAGCGATCCTCCCCAGCACGTCGTGGTCATCCACATCGAGGGAGGCCTGTGATGAGCAACCCCGCGGCCACTCCGAGGGACCCGGCAGCCCCCGGCGGTGGGGAGATCCCCTCCAGTATGCCCATCCTGGCGCTGCCCAACGGTGTGCTCTTCCCCGGCGCCGTGCTGCCCCTGGCCGTCGGCGGCGATCCCTGGGTGCGCCTGGTGGACGATGCCGCCCTGGGTTCACGCTTCATCGGGCTGTTTCTGCGCACCACGCCCGGCGAAACGTTCGATCCGGCCACGCTCGCCGCCACCGGCTGCGCGGCGCAGATCGTGCGCCTGCTCCGGCAGCCCGACGGTAGCGTGCAGATGCTGCTGGAGGGCCAGGCGCGCATCGCCATCGAGCAGATTGTCACCACCGCGACCTATCCCGTCGCGCGGGTGCGCGTGCTGACCGAACTGCCGCCCGACGCCGAGACCGAGCAACTGGCGCGCACCGCGCGCGTGGCCTTCGAAGAGGTGGTGCGTCTCAGCCCCTCGCTCCCCGACCAGCTTGCGATCATCGCCGCGAACATCCCCAACCCCGGCACTCTCGCCGATATGATCGCCGCGAACCTGGGGCTGCGCCCGCCGGAACAGCAGCAGGTGCTCGATACCCTGGACATCTCGGCCCGGCTGCGTCTGGTGATCGGCTTCCTCGAGCGCGAACGGCAACTTCTGGACATTGCCAACCGCACCCGTGAGGATATGGCCCGCAGCCAGCGCGAGTATGTGCTGCGCCAGCAACTGGAAACGATCAAAAAGGAACTGGGTGAGACGGATGAGCGCGGCGCCGAGATTGCCGACCTGCGCAAGCGCCTCGAAGAGGCGGGGATGCCGGAGGCGGCGCGCCGCGAGGCCGAGCGCGAGCTGGCGCGCCTGGAGCGCATGCCCCCCGGCGCCGCCGAGTACACCGTCAGCCGCACCTACCTGGACTGGTTGATCGGCCTGCCCTGGAACAAGGGCACTCGCGACAACCTGGATCTGGAGCGGGCGCAACGCATTCTCGATGAGGACCACTACGATCTGGAGCAGATCAAGGAGCGGATCGTCGAGTTCCTGGCCGTGCGCTGGCTACAGTTCGAACAGGGCGACACCGAGGCCCGCAGCCCCATTCTCTGCTTCGTTGGCCCGCCCGGCGTGGGAAAGACCAGTCTGGGGCAGAGTATTGCCCGCGCCCTGGAGCGCAAGTTTGTGCGCGTCGCCCTCGGCGGCATCCGCGACGAGGCTGACATCCGCGGCTTTCGCCGCACTTACATCGGCGCCATTCCCGGGCGGATCATCCAGGGAATCAACAGCGCCGGCAGCAACAACCCCGTGCTCATGCTCGATGAGGTGGACAAGATCAGCGCCGGTATTCAGGGCGACCCCGCCGCAGCCCTGCTCGAACTGCTCGACCCGGCGCAGAACAGCACCTTTGTCGATCGCTACCTGGACGTGCCCTTCGATATGAGCCGGGTGCTCTTTATCTGCACCGCCAATCAACTCGATACCATCCCTGGTCCGCTCCTCGACCGCATGGAGGTGCTGACCCTGGCCGGCTATACCGAGCAGGAAAAGCTCCACATTGCGCGGCGCTACCTCATCCCCCGGCAGGTGCAGGCCAACGGCCTGGCCCCCCGCCGCGCCGCGCCGGCTCCGGCCGCCCCCGGCGCAACACCTCCGAGCAACCTGCCCGACCAGGACACGGTGGAGCGCGGTCGCGCCCCCGAGTTGACCGATGCGGCCCTGCGGCGCCTGGTGCGCGAGTACACCCTCGAGGCCGGCGTGCGCGACCTGGAACGGCGTATCGGCACGATCTACCGCAAAATGGCCACCCGCCGCGCCACCGGTAAGCCCCTCCCCGAACGCATTGACGGCCCCGACCTCGAGGACCTGCTCGGCCCGCCCCGGCGCCACGGGGCCATGATCCTCGGCGATGACGAGGTTGGCGTGGTTACCGGTCTGGCCTGGACGCCGGCGGGCGGGGATGCCTTGCTGGTAGAGGCCAGTGTTATGCCCGGCAGCGGCCAGTTGATCCTCACTGGCCAGCTTGGCGACGTGATGCGCGAGTCGGCCCGCGCTGCCCTGACCTACGCCCGCTCGCGCGCCGCAGCGCTCGGCATTGATCCCGAAGCCTTCCAGAAACACGACATCCACGTGCATGTGCCGGCCGGTGCCGTACCCAAAGACGGCCCCTCGGCGGGGATCACCATTGCCAGCGCCTTGATCTCGGCCCTCAGTGGGCGCAAGGCCCACAAGCGCGTGGCTATGACCGGTGAGATTACTCTGCGCGGCAAGGTGCTGCCGATCGGCGGCCTCAAGGAGAAGCTCCTGGCCGCCCAGCGCGTCGGGGTCACGACCGTGCTCATCCCCCGCGACAATGAACCTGATCTGCGCGATGTACCCGAGGAGACGCGCGCCGCCCTGGAGATTATCCCGGTGGAGCACATGGACCAGGTTATTCCCCACGTGCTCTACCCGGCTGAGGCGCCCGTGGCCGCACCGGTGTGAGACTGGCGATCAGCCGCGCGTTCCGTATCGTGTCGAGGGAGGGTCCGGGGGCTTCGCCCTCCTCCGGAGAACGCCCGCCGAGGGTTCGAGCAGGCTACGCTTCCCACCCCCTCTCGACTTTAAGGGCAGACAGAACATCCGAGCCAGCGTGGCGTGCACCGCATTGGAACGCCCCCACGCGCGGCTCTGGTCTCCCCGCTTCGACAGGCTCAGCGCAGGCTCTCCAGCGAAGCTGGAGCGGGGCCGGGGGTGAGGACCAACCAGCGCATCCCGTTGATGATGCCGCATTGCTTGAAGCAGTTTTAGGGGTTGTGCTGCCCAGCGTGGCAATCCAAAATCTAAAATCTAAGGTTCGCCAGCAGGAGCCTGGAGGCGCTTCAGGGCAGGCGCAGCCCTTGCAAAACGCCTATTTGCACGGAAGACAGCGATGGCATGCTACATTGTTCGACCCCGCAATGCGCTCGCCGTGCGCGCCGCGAACCTGATCGGCACGGGCTTTACTGAGCAGGCCCGCGAGGCGCAGATCGCCGCGGTGCAGGAACTGCAACAGGAGGATCCCATCCAGCAGGAGTTGCAGCGCTGGTTCAAGGAGGAGCCAGACCGGCTGCGCTTCCACGGACCTGTCACCGGTAATCGGATCGTGGACCTGGAACCGGAAGAGGTCGAACGTCTGCGTCAGGAGATCCCGGGCGCCATGGTCTTTGCCGACCAGCCGATCAGCGTCATTCACCCACGCCAGACGGCGGGGCGCAAAGCCACCCTGGATCACGGCGACTACTGGCACCTGCACGTCATCGGTCTCGAAGCGGCGCGCACCAATGGCTTTCGCGGCACCGGGCGCGATGTGCGCGTGCTGGTGCTTGACACCGGCATTGATGCGACCCATCCCGAATTGCAGGGGAACATTGAACAGGCGTGGCTGTTCGACCTGCAGACGTTACAGGCAACGCCGATTACGAGTTATGATAGTGATGGTCATGGAACCCACGTGACGGGTCTGATCTGCGGCAACACGGTTGGGGTTGCACCGGAAGCGCGGATCTGGAACGGTTTGATGCTGCCCCAGCGACGGGGTAGCATTGCGGGTTTTGTGACGGCGCTCGAATGGGCGGCGCAGCATCCGCAAATCCAGATCGTTAATATCTCTGCCGGGATCCACGGCTATGTTGACGATCTGCACGACTCGATTGCCACGCTTTTGAGCGTGGGTGTGCTGGTGGTATGCGCAACGGGCAATGAAGGGGTGAACCAGACACGTAGCCCCGGTAATTACGTTGAGGTACTCTCAGTGGGGGCCACAACCCGCCAGGGGCGCGTGGCCAGTTTTAGCAGCAGCGGCACACTGGTGGTCAACAATCACCAGTACAGCGTTCCCGATGTGGTTGCGCCGGGCGCCGGCGTGTTTTCGAGCGTTATGGGTGGAGGATACGAAGCTTGGGACGGAACTTCAATGGCAACGGGAATCGTCTCCGGTCTCGCCGCGCTCATCCTCGAACGCTATCCAGCCATTCGCGTACCCGATCTGCTCGACATAATTATGAACACCAGTCAAGAACTCCAGCAGGTCGCCGTGCGGCAAGGGTACGGTCTCGTGCAGGTAGTAGCAGCATTATGAAACTTACAGGGATCGATACGAGCAAGGTTGATGTCCAGTTGAAAAAGGCCCTTCGCAGCGCCCGACCCGATGATGTCTTCCGTGTGGTGATGACCTTACAGCCGGAGTCATCACTCGACATTGGCGTATCGGAGTTTGCGCTCGACCCCGCGCAGTTCGAGTCGCGCGAGGAGTATCGCCGGGAGCTCATCGCAGCACGGGAGCGGCGCGTGTCGGCGGCGCTCCACGACACCCGCGAGGAACTCGAGCGTCTCCTGCCGGCGGTGCATGGCGGGAAGCTGAGCCACACGGTGGTCGTCGAAGGCTCCGCCGAACAGCTTGTCTCGGCGCTTCAGCTCTCCGGCGTGAGCCACGCCTGGCTCGATCAGCCGTTGCAACTGGTCGAACCACGGCAGTCTTCACCCGAGCACACGTGAAGCGCTGTTGGGAACGGCTGGCGCCCCCCACAGGCAGGGGGTTGGGGAAACCTGGTTTCCCCATATCCCAACCGCTGGTGGGAGCGGCTGGCGCCCCCGGGCAGGGGGATGGGGAAAGCCGGTTTCTCCAGGTCCCAACCGCGGTTGGGAGCGGCTGGCGCCCCCACAGGCAGGGGGATGGGGAAACCCGGTTTCCCCGTATGTTCACCTCAGCGCCCCGGCGCGTGTTCAGCGATCAGGATAACTTCGCGTACGCTCTACCAGCGCAATCGTCCGCGGGCCGCCCGCGTTGAACACGCACGTCCCGGCTTGCGGACCGCAGTGAGCGCATGCCCCGCCACAGGCTCCCCCGACGCCGGACCGTAAGCGTCCTTTGCGCACCCAGAAGGCGATCATCCCCTCCAGCGCGCCGGGCTCGATCTTCAGTTGCCGGCTCAACTCGTCGAGTGATACCGGGCCGGTGGCCGTCTCCAGCGCCTCCAGGACTTGATGGAGCATGGGTTTCTCACTCTCATATTTGGTCTGCGCTCACCCGCACTCTCCCCGCCGGGTTAACGTATGGGCGCCGACGAGCGTTACGAGGGGCGCCGCCTGCTTGCCGGCCCCTCATCCCCCCAGCAGGCGCCCGCCCTGGAACACCAGCAGCGCCACCAGCCAGGCCACAACGAACTGCCCGACAATGCTCACCCACATCCAGCGGCTGCCAAACTCGTGTCGCGCCGCGGCCACAGCGGTCATACACGGGGTATAGAGCAGCACAAAGACCAGGAAGGCCAGGGCGGCCAGGGCTCCGTGGCCGCCACTGCTCGCCTCGAAGCCGGCCTGCACCGCTGCCGCCAGCCCCTCCGGGGCCGTCTCCTCCTCAGGCGCCTCCAGGGTGATCCCGACCACCCCCGGCAGCGCGCGCAGCGCCTCGCCCGTGGCGCTGACCAACCCCCCGGCAATACCCAGCAGGTCCTCGCCGAAGGTCGTCGGGGTAACGGCCTCCTCCTCCGCAGCCGCGACGGCATACGTTTGCCCCAGGGTGCTGACCACCACCTCTTTGGCCACGAAGCCGGTCAGCAGCGCGCCGCTCGTCTCCCAGGCGCCAAAGCCCAGCGGCGCAAAGATCGGCGCCGCCGCCCCGGCGACAGCCGCGAAGGCGCTCTGCTCCACGGGCGTATCGGCGAAGCGGCCCTCGCCCCGCACCGGCACGGCCAGTAACAACCAGACCACGATGCTCGTGGCCAGGATGATCGTCGTAGCCTTGCGCACAAAGGCCGCCGTGCGCTCCCACATCTGCCGCCAGACGCCCCGCAGCGTCGGCAGGCGGTAGGGTGGCAACTCCAGCACAAACGGCGCGGGGGGCTGCTTGCGGAACAGGGTGCGCCGGAGGAGCATACCTATCACAATCGCCACTGCGATCCCGGTGAGGTAGAGGGCGAAGATCACCAGTCCGGCATGGGCGGGGAAGAAGATCGCCGCGATCAGCACGTAGACCGGCAGGCGCGCGCTGCAACTCATAAAGGGTACCAGCAAGCCGGTGAGGATGCGGTCGCGGCGGCTATCGAGGGTACGGGTAGCATAAATTGCCGGCACCGAGCAGCCAAAGCCAACAATCATCGGCAGGAAACTCTTGCCGTGCAACCCCAGGGCGTGCATCAGCCGGTCCATCACAAAGGCAGCGCGGGCCATGTACCCCGAGTCCTCCAGCAACGCCAGCGCGAAGTAGAGCGCCAGCAGCACCGGCACAAAGACCAGCACCCCGCCAACCCCGGCGATCACCCCATCCACGAGCAGCGCCTCGACCCAACTGCCCCCCAGGCCGGCCGCGCTCAGCAAGGCGGCGACCCAGCCACTCACCGGCCCGCTCAGGGTCGCATCGATCCAGTCAACAAAGGGTGCCGTGACATCGGTGGTGATTTTGAACACGACCCACATCAGCGCCAGGAAAATGGGAATACCCAGCCAGCGGTGGGTCACCACCTGGTCAATGCGGTCGGAGAGGGTCAGTGGCGGCGCGGCGGGACGGGTGAGGGCCTGGCCGGCCAGAGCGTGGACGAAGCGGTAGCGTTGATCAACCAGGGCCACATCGAGGTCCTCTCCGTAATGGGGCGCCAGGCGCTCGCGACTGGCGGCAAGCGCCGCCGTTACTGCCGGCCCGCCCAGGCTCTCGGCCTCGGCCAGAAGTTGCTCATCGCCCTCGAGGAGCTGAACGGCGAGCCAGCGGAGGGGGTAGCGTTCCGCGAGGGCGGGAACGGCGCCCAGGGTCGCGGCGAGATGGTCCAGTTCGGCCTCGATCGGCGGCGCATAGCGCAAGGCTGCGCCGGGAGCGGCCAGCGTGACAGCAGTCATCGCGCCACCTCCTTGAGCGTAGCGGCTGCCGCCCGGCGACCCGAAGCAGCGACCAGGTCACGCAGAGCGGCCTTCAACTCGGCGAGGCCCTGCCCCTTACTGGCGGTCATCACCACCACCGGCGCGCCCAGGGCCGCGGCCAGGGCTTCGGGGTTGAGGCGCAGACCGCGCGCGGCAGCCACATCGGCCATATTCAGGGCCAGCACCAGCCGCGCTTCGGCCTCGAGCAACTGGGCGGTCAGGTACAGGTTGCGTTCGAGATTGGCGGCGTCGAGCACGTTCACCACCGCGTCGGGGCGTTCGCGCACGATAAAATCACGGGCGATCTGCTCCTCGAGCGAGCGGGCGGCCAGACTGTAGGTGCCCGGCAGATCAACCACCGTGATCTGATGGGCGCCGAGGATCAGGCGACCCTCCTTGCGCTCCACCGTCTTGCCAGGCCAGTTCCCCACGTGCTGGTGCAAACCGGTCAGCGCATTGAAGACGGTGCTCTTCCCGACGTTGGGGTTACCGGCCAGGGCGATGGTCAACTCACGCATCCCGTAGCTCCTCTCCAGTCACCAGAACCATCTGCGCCAGCCCGTAGCTCAGGGCCAGGCGCGTATCGCCCACTGCAACCAGCAGGGCGCCGCCATTGTCGCGCAATACGGTCACCGTCACACCGGGGGTCAGGCCAAGCTCGGCCAGGCGATGGGCGGTGCGCTGACCGCCCTGGATGGCAACCAGGCGCACCGTGGCGCCTTCGCCGGCGAGGGCCAGAGGCAATGCGGGGGTGGACATCAGACGGGCTCCACGATAACCAGCCGGGCCTCCTCCTTACGGAGTGAGAGCCGGTAGCCTTTAACAGTCAACTCAAGCGGATCACCCAGGGGCGCGACCGCGGTCAGTGTAACCTGCTCGCCGGGCACCAGCCCCATCGCCAGCAATCGGCGCCGAAACTCGCGATCGCCGCCGATTCGGCGCACCACCGCGTTCTGGTTACGGGCAAGCCGGTCAAGGGTTACTTCAGAAACACTCATAGCGCTGTGTCGGCCTCCCTGGATACGCGGCAAGTTGCCCATGGGCCTGATAACTCGACCTTTGTTTCCACAGCTTTACCGGCCGGTTGTGTGGAGATGTAGAGGTGTGGAGGTGCAGACCAGATGATTATTCGCGTTTGCAGCATACCTGACCGTGGAGCTGCCCCGTTGCTCCCCGTCTGCTCGCCAGCTATGGCTCAATCTTTGGGTAAACCTTAACAGCAGGTATACCAGAGCCGATCCCCGGCCAACAAGTAAGGCCGGGACAACTCCGGGTAGAGAAATGAAAACCCATCAAGGCGCGGAAAGGCCCTTGACAGGTCGAGAGGGGCGGCGTATGCTGGCTGCGGGGCAAAAGTTAGGGTAAGCCTGAAACTACAGCGTAGCTTTCCAGCCTTCGGATGCCTGTGCGGCTGCGCCGCCCAACGACGGGGGGGCGCGAAGAGAGGGTTCCCTGAGCGGGCGCGGCCTTCCCCAACCTCCTGCGCGAGGAGGAGGGCCGGGACAACCCGGCTGCCCCATCTCCCGCGCGCTCCCTGCCGGCAGGGAGCGCTACCTGCTTCAGAACCTATGAGCGAAAGCGTAGAGATGTACCTGGTCATGACGGCGCTCTCGCGTCGGGCGCCGGACCAGCCGGTGGCGGTCTCGCACCTGGCGGGCCGGCTGGGGGTGACGCAGGTCTCGGCGATCGAGATGTGCCACAAGCTCAGCGAGCGTGGCCTGATGAGCTACCAGCCCTACAAGGGGGTAACTCTAACCGAGGCCGGCGAGGCGCAGGCGCAGGCGATCCTCTCACGGCGCCGCCTGTGGGTAATCTTTCTGGTGGAGAACCTGGGTATCGCCCCCGAGGAGGCCGACGACCTGGCCTGCCAGCTCGAACACATCACTTCGGAGCGACTGGTGACGGCGTTAAAGGCTTTCCTGGAGCGCGCGCCGGCGCCCCGCGGGGGGTGGGAACGTGCGCGCGACGCCGAGACGCGCCCGCTCGATGCTTGCGCAGCGGGAACACGTGGCCGCATCGCCGCCCTGGGCGTACCGTCGGTCGCCGAGACGTTTCTGCGCGGGCAGGGGCTGGCGCCGGGGGTCGAGGTCGAGGTGCAGGCCATCGGGGCCGACGGCGCGGTGCTTGTGGCGGTGGAGGGGCGCCCGCTCGCGCTCGCGCCGGGGCTGGCCGCTGGCATCACGCTCGACAGCGCGCCCGCGCCCCACGCCGCCCGACAGGAGGCCTGGGCCCGTTGCAGCACCTTCTGGGCGTGCCTGCGGGGCGAGGCCTGCGCCGCTTTCACCCCCGGCGCGCCCGAAGGTTAGCCCCGCGGCGCCCGGCGCCGCCGCCCCGCGCCCCGGGGCGGGGTTAGAGACGGCCCGGCGGGCCGTCTCTACGCCGGGCGGCGCCCCCACCCGGGCGATGGCGCGCCCCCCATCGTCACCCCGCCCCTTCGGCCTTACCCCCACCCGGGCGATGGTGCGCCCCCCATACCTCCCCGCCAGGCAGGGGCGTGGGGAAACCCGGTTTCCCCATCTTCATCCACCTGGCCGGCACGATGAACCCCCTCCAGTAAGCCTGGAGGGGGTTCACCTGGGGGAGGGGAGATATCGTCGGCGAATTGTCTGAAGGAGGCTGGTGCCAAGGGCCGGATTTGAACCGGCGACCCTCGCATTTTCAGTGCGATGCTCTACCAGCTGAGCTACCTTGGCGCACCGACGGCGAGTGCTTGCAGATGGTAGCGATGGTGGGCGATGACGGGATCGAACCGCCGACACCCTCGGTGTAAGCGAGGTGCTCTACCGCTGAGCTAATCGCCCGACCGCCCGTGGTGCCCAGGAAGGGATTTGAACCCTTACGACCGTGGTTAGGTCACTAGGCCCTCAACCTAGCGCGTCTGCCAATTCCGCCACCTGGGCGTGATCCTCAATCGATTATACGCCGCCGGGCGCGGCTTGTCAAACGGCCAGTTCAGCCCGCAGGGCCTCCAGTTCAGCGGCGAGGGAGCGACGCAGGGCGGCCCGGCTTTCCGGCGGCAGGAAGCTGGCGCTGGCAGCCGTAAGGACTGCTGTGCACAGGTCATCGGCGTTGAAGCCGAAGTGGATGACAGCGCGGCGGTATTCCTCGGTCAGGGTGGTGTGGAAGAAGGTCGGGTCATCCGAGTTGATCGTCAGCGGCACGCCGGCAGCGCGGATATGCGGCAGGGGGTGGGCCTCCCAGGAAGGCACCGCCCCGGTGAGCAGGTTGCTGGTGGGGCAGATGTCGAGCACCACGCCGCGCTCGCGGAGGGCCACGACGAGATCCGGATCGTCCATACAGCGGATGCCGTGGCCCAGGCGGGTGATCCCCAGGGCATTGATCGCCCCCCACACGCTTGTCGGGCCGACCACTTCGCCCGCGTGGGCCATAAGCCCGAGACCGGCGGCACGCGCGGCGGCGAAGAGGGGCGCAAAGGGTTCCGGGGGATGGCCGATCTCGTTCCCGCCGATGGACCAGCCCACCACGCCGCGCGGCTGCATAGCGCGGGCCACTTCGAGCACGCCCCAGGCCGGCTCGGTGCCGTAGCCGCGCCCGTAGTCGAGCACCAGCCGCACCCGAGCCCCACCCACACGCTCCGCCCGCGCGAAGCCGGTCATCGCGCCCTCGATCGCCTCGCGCAGATCCACCCCCCGGCTGAGATGCTGCATCGGCGAGATCATCACCTCGGCGTAGCGCACCTGCTGCTCACCCAGATCGAGACCCAGTTCGTAGGCCAGCCGCTCGAAATCTTCACCATACACAATCGCGCGGGCCAGGTCCATGAACACGGTCAGGAACTCGCCAAAATCGCGATAGTGGAACAGCGCGGCCACCTCAGCCTCGTTGCGAGCGCCGAGATCCAGCCCGTTGCGCCGGGCAAGCGCGAGAAGCGTCCGGGGCGTAACGGCGCCTTCGAGGTGCAGGTGAAGCTCCACCTTCGGCATGCGCCGGATGAACTGCTCGAGCTGTGGAGATAGCACACTCAGTATCCTGCTCAGGGCGGCAATGGGACGTTCGCGGCCCCGGCACGGCGCTGTGAATGGCGCAGACCAGGGAGGGTGATGGCCTCCACGGTCCTTTCTTCCCGGGTGAAGCCGGGTTTTCCTGGGAGGGCGTAGAGGCGCCGCGCCGCCGCCCCTCTACGTCCAGACCCTCCCCACAGGCAGGGGGGCGGTTCGACAGGCTCACCGCAGGTGGGGAAACCCGGTTTCCCATATGTTCGCGTCAGGCAATCCCTGAGGCCTTGAGCCGCTCCGCATTGTCATGAACGATCAAGGCGTCAATGATCTTCGCCAGATCGCCATCGAGGATGGCGGGCAGATTGGAGAAGTTCTGGCCGATGCGGTGGTCGGTGACGCGATCCTGGGGGAAGTTGTAGGTGCGGATCTTCTCGGCGCGCTCGCCGGTGCCCACCTGGGCCAGGCGCGAGGTGCCCAGTTCGCGCTCCTTTTTCTCCTGCTCACGGGCGTAGAGCCGCGCCCGCAGCACAGTCATGGCCTTCTCTTTGTTCTTGATCTGCGAACGCCCGTCCTGGCAGGTGACGACGATTTCATCGGGCGTGCCGGGGCGGTACACCAGGCGCACCGCCGAGTCGGTGGTATTGACGCCCTGGCCGCCATGCCCGCCGGAGCGAAACACGTCCACCCGCAGATCCTCGGGCCGGATCTCGACGGTGGTCTCTTCGACCTCGGGCAGCACGGCGACCGTGGCGGTCGAGGTGTGGATCCGTCCGCGGGCCTCGGTGGCGGGCACGCGCTGCACCCGATGCACGCCGCCCTCGTACTTGAGCAGACTGTAGGCGCCCTCGCCGCGGATCTCGAAGATGATCTCCTTGAAGCCGCCGGGGCCGTTCTCGGTAGCGCTGTCCACCTCGACCTTCCAGCCGCGTTCTTCGGCAAAGCGCGAGTACATGCGGAAAAGGTCGGCGGCGAAGAGCGCAGCCTCATCGCCCCCCTCGCCCTGGCGGATCTCCATGATCACATCGCGGGCGTCATTGGGGTCACGCGGGAGCAGCAACACGCGCAGTTCCTGCTCGAGCCTTTCGAGGCGCGCGCGCTGCTGTTCGAGTTCTTCCTGGGCGAGCGCGCGGAGTTCAGGGTCGTCGCTCTCGTGGAGCACGGCGCTGGCCTCATCGGCGGCGCGACGGGCCTGTTTGTAGGTGCGATAGGCGCCAACCACAGCCTCGAGATCGCGCTGTTCCCGCGCATACTGCTGCAACAGGGCCCGATTGCTCACCACCTCGGGGCGGGCGAGCAACTCGCCGAGTTCCTCGTAGCGCGCTTCAACCAGAGCAAGTTTATCAAACACGTTTGGTCCTCTGTTTCTTTGAATGCTACCGGTGAGTTACGCGGATGCCGCAGGTTCGCCACCGCTTCGACCTGCGCCGGTGCGCTTGCCGGGCATCCACGCTCCGCCATCTCCAATCGCCCGTGGCCGCTGCGGGGCAAACCCTCCACACGCCAGACCTGCCGGGGACTCACGATCACCAGGCGCCGGCACGGCATAATAAGAGCACGGGACGACGAGCGAAGGCCCGTCAGACCCGTGCCAGAATAACCGCCGCGCGGCTAATATCCTTTCGCCATTTTCTTGCGCCGGTTGCGTTCAGCGCGGCGCCGCTTCTCCTTGCGCTGCTCGCTCTTCGAGATGAAGTGCATCTTCTCGCGGTAGGTCTTCGTGATGCGCTCGGAGATCACGCCTTTGTTGAACCGGCGGATCAGTTGTTCCACTGTCTCGCCTTCGCGACGTTCTACTCGCATAGCTCTGTCGTTTGACGGGCGCGGCCACCGGAGTGGTCCGGGCGCTGTTGCGGGCGCGGGGTATCGCCCCGTCCCGGAATACGCGCGTTCGTCAATCGCCTGCTCACCCCCTTTGCCACAGATTTGGTGGACCCCGTACAGCCAACAGAGCTGTTGACATTTGCACCGCTGATAGTATAGACGAATGAGCGCATTTGTGCAAGAGCGGTTTGCGGGGCGGCGCGGTGGCCCGGGGCTGCGCCGCACAACGCCAGAATGAAAATATTTGTTCTTGGGAGGGCTTGCTGCCCCCACAGGCAGGGGGATGGGGAAACCTGGTTTCCCCATATTTTCACCTCAGCCGTCCGCCTGAAATGGTCTCACAATGCGCCTTATCCTGCCTCCAGATCCACCGCTGCCAGTTCCAGCCACTGGCGCTCCGGCACATCGAGGAGGCCCCAGCGCACCCGACCCTGAGGTGTGACAACCAGATACTGGTTGTCAACCCAACTCACGAAGCAAAGCGGCCCGCGTGGCGAGGGCGCCTCATCGAGCACCACCCGTCCATCAACGAGGAAGCGGCTCACCCGTGGCCCCCATTCGATGACGTACTCGTGCCAGCGCTCCATCGGAGCATGCACCAGGGTTTCGGCCACGCTCACGGCGCGCTGGATGAGGGGGTAGAGACCCCGGTAGAGGGTCGGCGCGTGCAGCAGGGGCACGACCAGGGGAGCGAGGGGCAGGAGTGCCAGGGCCTGCGGTCGCCCTGTGTCAATCACCGCGGCTTTCCAGCCGTGACCCGGCACCCCCTGCGCGAGGGGCAGATCGGCAGGAGGAGAGGCGTAGAAAAACCAGATCGCCCGGGGCGGACGCAGCGGCGCGGCGATGGGGTAGTTCCAGAAGCCGAAACCCGCCGTGCCGCGGATTCCTCCGGCGGGGTGCGAGAAGCGCGCCTGCACGCGCAGGCGCAGCGGTGGGCGGCGGATGAAGCGAGGCCGCCGCCCGGGCTGGTAGTCGTCAATCTGCGCGTCGGCGTAAGCCAGGGCGCGCGCCCTGGCGCTGGCGACTTCCAGGCGCAGCGCGCCCTCCTTCCACTCACAGCGCCCCTGCCGGATCATCAGGTGGCGCCAGGGCGGCGCGCCTGTCGCCATACGCTCAATCTCAGCTACCACGTCACGCTCATCATCGAACAGTTCAGGCCCGAACCAATGCCCAGCAGACCGACATGGTCGCCGGGTTGGAGGCGACCAGCCTCGGCTGCCTGGGCCAGGCTGATTGGCAGGGCTGCCGGCCCGATGTTGCCCAGCACAGGGAAGTTCAGGTAGAGCTTAGCGGGAGTGATGCCGATGGCCTCGGAAACGGCGGCCATGTGCCGCGCCCCCACCTGGTGCGGAGCGTAGAGCGCAATCTGGTCGTCGCTCCAGTTCGGCAGGCGCTCCTGGGCCAGTTGCCAGGTCTCGGCGGCCAGCTTGACCCCGGCGACCAGCAGGGCGCTGGCGTCGGTCTTCATATAATCGGGCATGCCCACGCACAGTTCATTGTGCTCCGTTGCGGCCAGTGAAACCACGCCGTTGAGCTTGTGTCCGTGTCGGGAAACCCGCATATGGGCCAGCACCATCGCCGCGGCGCCTGAGCCCAGGGTGAGCGTGGCGAAATTATCGCGGAACTCTTGCAGCGTGGTTTCGGGGCGCTGGAGCCGGCGGATGGTGCTCATCACCGCGTCCTGCGAGCCTTCGCCGTTGACGATCAGGGCGTAGTCAATCTCGCCCGACTCGATCATTAGGGCCGCGATGTACATCCCGTTCAGGAAGCCCAGGCAGGCATTGCGCACATCGTAGTTGATCGCCCTGGGCGTGAGGCCGAGGTTCCGGTGAACGAAACAGGCCGTCGAGGGTTCGAGGTAATCCTGGCACACCGAGGTGTTGATCACAATCCCGATCTGCGCCGGGTCAATCTCGGCAGCCGCAAGCGCCTTGCGCGCCGCCAGCGTTGCCACGGCGCTGGGCAACGTTCCCTCATCCCAGAAACGCCGCTCGCGGATCCCCGAGAGTTGCTCCAGTCTCCCCCGGGGGATGCCGAGACGCTCCATCGTCTCGCTAATCTGATCCTCCAACCAGTCCGAGCTAATGCGATGCGGCGCCAGTTCGTATCCCAGGGCCTCGATCGCGACGTTCTGAAAGAGCACGCCAGACCTCCCGCTCAGTATACAGCACGGTTCCAGACAGCAAACAGGGTTCACCTCCTCCCGGTACGTCGCTGGGTGGTGTAACAACGCCAGGCTGTGCAGGTGAGTATGCTGCTAGCCGGGGGTACATGCGTTGGTGGAAGAACCCTTGCTATTACTGTACCACAATGTCACTCCCCTGTTGGCACGTCGCGCTCCGCGACGAAGGGCTGATGCGAACCGCTGGGGAACCCGGGTTTCCCCACGCCCCTGCCGGTGAGGAGGGTGCGGGAGGGCGCAGCCCTCCCAGGAACAATGATGTTCATTCTGGCGTTGTGCGGCGCGGCCGCATGGACGGCTAAGGTAAACCACTGGGGAAACCGGGCTTCCCCGCGCCCCTCCCGATGGGGAGGGTGTGGGAGGGCGTAGCCCTCCCGGGAACAACCCGCTGGCGGGGAGGGTTTGGGAGGGCGCAGCCCTCCCAGGAACCGCGTCGAAGGGCTGATGCGAACCGCTGGGGAAACCGGGTTTCCCCGCGCCCCTCCCGGTGGGGAGGGTGTGGGAGGGCGTAGCCCTCCCGGAAACCATGCTCTCCCATTCGGGCGTTGCGTTGGCCCGGCTGGCGCCGGGGCGGTGGGCCTCCCGGCGGCGCGGGTGTGGTAGAATAGCCTGCGGTTACTCACCGCTCGGGCCACTGCTCCACGCACGGTGCAGTCTGCCGACCCCCGCCGGCGCGGCGCCTGGCCCGTCTGTCACCCGGGAGCACCGTGGACTTCTTCGCGACGATCTTCCGCCTGGCCCTCGGCGGGCTCCTGCTCGACGCCCGCGTCTACCGCGCCCAGCGCGAGTCGCCAACCGGTGTACAGCGGGCGCTGCTCGTTGTCGTCCTGGTGGGGTTTCTCGTTGGCCTTGCCGCCTGGATCGGCGACATCGGCGAATTCCTCACCCAGCCCGACCCCCAGGCCGTGCGCGATACGCTCTACACCGGCCTGACCGCCATGCCCTGGTACGCGCAGGTCGCGAGTGCGAATCCTGAGTTTGTCGCAGCCTTTGAGCAACTCTTCGCCGATCCGTCCACCTTCACGCTAACGGCCAACCTTCTGGTCGGGGCGCTGGGGATCGTACTGACGCCGCTGCTCGGGCTTATCGGCTGGTTCGTCGGCGGTTCAATCGCCCATATTGCGGCAAGGGCCTTTGGCGGCGCGGCGCGCTATCCGCAGACCCTGGCCTGCACCGGCCTGGCTGCGGGCGTCAATCTGCTGGGGCTGGTGCAGATCGTGCCCTACGCCGAAGTGTTTCCGGGGGGCCTGTGGCTCTCCACCACCTTGCTGGGCTTGCTGGCGACCTACGTCGCTGTGCGCGAGGCGCACGGGCTGGCGCCGTGGCGCGCGTTCTGGGCGGTGTTGATCGGCCCACTGCTGCTGGTGGTGCTCCTGGTTGCCCTGTACTGCTGTGTCGTGTTCGTCTTTGCGGGGGCGGTAGGAACCCTCGCCGGAGGGGCCGGGCGATGATCGAGCTGTTTAACGGGGCGTTAACCCTCAACCAGCGGTTGATGCTGGGGCTGCGCGAGTCGCCCGAGGTGGTGCGGCGCGGACTGACTCTGGTGCTCTTCGTTGGCCTGCTGGTCGGCGCGGTCAGTGGAGCCAGCACGTTGCTTAACACGGCCACGCCCGAACGCACCGTCGCCACGGTGCGCGAATTCGTCGAAGCGCAAAAGCGGCAAATTGCCCTTGGCCCGAACGCCGATCAACTCCAACCGTTGTTGCGCTTTGTCAATGAAAACGAAGAGGCGTTCTACACCCTGCTCCAGGATCTGCTTGAACTGCCCACACCCCTGCCGCGCCCGTTCCAGCAGGCCTTTCAGTGGCTGGCGACGACCGTCAGTACGCCGTTGAGCTACCTGGGCGGTCTGCTGCTGACGGTGGTGTTCACCCACATTGCGGCCCGCCAACTGGGCGGCCAGGGCAACATTCAACAGATGCTGGGCCTGGGCGCGCTCTCGGTGGCGCCGCACGCCCTGGACGCGCTGGCGTTTATTCCCGGTCTGGGGTCAATCCTGGGGCTTATCGCCTGGGCCTGGGGCCTGGTCATTCTTGTCATCGCCACATCGGTGGCCCATCGTCTGGAGAGCACGCGGGCTATTCTGGCGGTGCTACTCTACCCGGTGTTGCTGGGTTTGCTGGGGTTCCTGCTCTTCTGCGGGCTGCTGTTCCTGGTGGTGGCTGCTGCCGGGTAGGGGTAGCGGGGTGATAGGCGAGCGTGGGAGGTCGAAGCCTTCCCGCGCTCGCCGCGGTGACCGGGCGGCTTATACCAATTACCGTTGATGATGCCGCATTTCCTGAAGCGGTTTCAGGCGTTGTGCTGCCTGGCGTGGCAATCCACAATCCGAATTGGAACGCCCCCGCGCACTGCGCTGGTCTCCCCGCTTCGACAGGCTCAGCGCAGGCTCTCCGGCGAAGCTGGGAGGGGGTGAGGACCAACCAGCGCATCCCAATGCCATAACGCCTTGAGAGGAGGGGACAGAACGCCACCCGCCAACAACCCTCCACCTGAGAGGGTGGGGCAACCCGGTTGCCCTGCCGTCAGTTACTCTTGCTCAGCGTGGTGAGGAACTCAGCGTTCGTCTTCGTCTTGGCCATGCGGGTGAGCATCAACTCGGTGCCCTCATTTTCGCCGAGCATACTCACCATGCGCCGCAACGTCCAGACCTGGCGCAGGGTTTCCGCGGGCAGCAGCAACTCTTCGCGGCGCGTGCTCGAGCGCTGGATATCCACGGCGGGGAAGATGCGCTTCTCGGCCAGCTTACGGTCGAGGTGCAGCTCCATATTGCCGGTGCCCTTAAACTCCTCGTAGATCACATCGTCCATTCGCGAACCGGTATCCACCAGGCAGGTAGCGATAATCGTCAGCGAGCCGCCGCCCTCGATATTGCGCGCGGCGCCGAAGAAGCGTTTGGGCGGATAGAGGGCCACCGGGTCAATCCCACCGGAGAGGGTGCGGCCACTGGGAGGCATATCGAGGTTATAGGCCCGGGCAAGGCGGGTGATCGAGTCCATCAGGATCACCACATCCTGACCGCCCTCCACCAGGCGCTTGGCCCGCTCCAGGGTCATCTCCGAGACCTTAGTATGGTCCTCCACCGGCTCATCGAAGGTCGAGGCAATCACATCCCCCTTCACCGAGCGGCGCATATCGGTGACCTCTTCGGGGCGCTCACCGATAAGCAGGACCATCAACTGGATTTCGGGGTGATTGGTGGAGATGCCATTCGCAATCGCCTTGAGCAGCATCGTCTTGCCGGCCTTGGGCGGCGAAACGATCAACCCGCGCTGCCCACGCCCGATCGGGGCGATCAGATCGACCAGGCGCGTATGGAGCAGGTTGGGTTCGGTCTCCAGCTTGATCTGCTGGTTTGGGAAGATCGGCGTCAACTGGTCGAACGACGGGCGCTTACGGGCCGTTTCGGGATCGAGGCCATTGATCAACTCAACCCGCAGGAGCGAATGGAAGCGCTCACTCTCCTTCGGCGGGCGGATCTGCCCCCACACCCGGTCGCCGGTACGCAGACCGAAACGGCGGATCTGCGACTGCGACACATAGACATCCTCAGGGCCGGGCAACATCCGTTCACCGCGGAGAAACCCGAACCCATCGGCGACGATATCGAGAATCCCATCGCTGAAGACATTGCCCTGTTCTTCGGATTGCACCTGCAGCAGTTTAAAGATGAGGTCCTGCTTTTTCAGCCCGCTATAGCCAGAGATATCAAGTTTGCGAGCCATCTCGCGCAGGTCGCTAAGAGTCTTCGACTCTAATTCGGCGACGTTCACCGCAGTGCTCCTTAAGAATTGGTCAGATGCAAGATACGAGTGAGCTACGAGGTAACTTGCGCGAACGCCAGGGCAGGCCAGGGCGCAACGAAATCACCTGCCGTGGTGAGCGTATCACGCTGCTGAATGCGCGCAATGGCGCGTGCGCTATTCCGATGCGCTACACCGGGGCCACACGGACCCGCAATGCGACGAGGAAGTTACACCGGCGAAGGTCCCTAGTCGGTCACGTATCCACAGCGCGCGCAATGGCGATGTGTCTTCGGCGGAGACCGGACTATGGAAAAACCATGCGGGGAGCGACGGACGATCGACCAGACTGTGTCGCCGGCGCATCCTGGAGAGGATATTCGTGTTTACGATCCGAAAATCTGACGCCAGTATAGCATAAATGTCAAGCTATGGCAATAATGCTGCCACCTGTATGTAAAGGTGCGGAAGGGCCTCCCGGACTCACCAGCGGGGAGGCGAGAACGCCGGGTCTCCCCGTGACCCCAGCCGCTGGTAGGGGCGCCAGGCGCCCCGATGGGCAGGAGGGTGGGGGGAAACTCGGTTTCCCCATATCCCAACCGCTGGTGGGCACGGCTGGCGCCCCTACAGGCAGGGGCCTGGGGAACCCCGGGTTCCCCGTATGTTCACCTCAGCCGTCCATGCGGCTGCGCCGCACAACGCCAGAATGAAAATATTATTGTTCTTGGGAGGGCGTAGCCCTCCCAAACCCTCCCGGTGGGGAGGGCTTGCCGCCCCCCACGGGCAGGGGTGCGGTTCGACAGGCTCACCGCAGGTGGGGAAACCCGGTTTCCCCATATTCACCTCAGCCGTCCATGCGGCTGCGCCGCACAACGCCGGAATGAAAATATTAATGAAAATATTATTGTTCTTGAGAGGGCGTAGCCCTCCCAAACCCTCCCGGTGGGGAGGGCTTGCCGCCCCCCACGGGCAGGGGGATGGGGAAACCGGGTTTCTCCATATTCACATCAGAACTGAATAAGCGAAAACACCGGATAGGGGGCCAGCTTCTCGCGCCCGCCGAGGAAGGTCAGTTCAATCACAAAGGCCAGTTCGGTTACGCTCCCACCGGCGCGTTCGACGAGCTGAGTGGCGGCGCGGATGGTGCCGCCAGTGGCGAGCAAATCATCAATCAGCAGCACGCGCATCCCTGGCTCCAGGGCGTCACGGTGGATCTCCAGCTTACTGGTGCCGTACTCGAGTTCGTATTCGATCTGATACGTCTCGGCGGGCAGCTTGCCCGGCTTGCGGATCGGCACCAGCCCCACGCCGAGTTGCAGGGCGATCGGCGCGCTGAAGATGAAGCCGCGTGACTCCACCCCGGCCACGGCATCAATGCCCGCGTTCTGGTACCGCTCGACCATAGCGCCGATCACCTGCTGAAAAGCCGGGCCGTTGCCGATCAACGTCGTGATGTCTTTGAATTGAATGCCCGGCTGCGGAAAATCGGGGATGTTGCGGATCAGGCTGGACAGGTCAGTGATGGTCATGGCTCCTCCGGAGGTGCACAGGGGTTCAAGGGTTCCCTGGACCAGCTAGCGAAGGCTCGAAGATACGAGGCCACTGCTATTATACAATCTCCAGGGCCGATCGCCGTAACAGGCGCGGGCCAAATTGCCGCGCCTGAACGGTTCCCTCGCCGATGCGCCCTCCGTACCGGGGGATGGGCGTTACTCCTTATCATCCTCAATCAGCACCAGGCCATACACCTTACCGGCATACACCGTGCTGCTCACCAGGGGGTGCGGGCGCTCGCCGGGCTGCACGCGACGGTAGATGTAGCGCGGCCCGCCTGTGTGCTCGACGCAGAGGTACTCTCCGTGGACCTGGAAGGTGGCCGCCTCGGTGCTGTCGGCCAGGTCATCGTCGAAGGTGTTGCTCATGGGCTTTATCCTTCCCTGAGGTGAACATACGGGGAAACCGGGTTTCCCCACCTGCGGTGAGCCTGTCGAACCGCACCCCTGCCTGAGGGGGCGCCAGCCGCTCCCACCAGCGGTTGGGGGACAGGGAACCCGGGTTTCCCCATTCCCCCTCCCTGAGGGGAGAGTTTGGGAGGGCGCAGCCCTCCCAAGAAAAACCCATGGTTGGGGGACGGGGAACCCGGGGTTCCCCGCGTCCCTGCTCGTGCCTGAAGCGGGCACAGGCGCACCGTCACACCACGACCTTGCCGTTGCGGAGGGGGATCGGCACCTGACTGGGGCCTTCCACCCCGCGTTCGAGCAGCGTGTTGCTGACGATGGCGCTGGCCCGGCGCTCGAAGACCTGGTTGGTGATCTCGTCCACCAGCGCGATGCTGCCGTTGTAGCCGACAATGGCGCGGCGGTGGTAGCCAAAGCGATCCTCGACCGGGAAGCCCACCCGCACCAGCGGGATGTTCTCCGCATCGGCGATGAACTTGCCCTTCGAGTGGCCGATGAGCAGATCCACCGGGTGGGCCTTGATCCGCTTGTGGAGTTCGTGCAGGTCGCCTTTGAGGATGATCTCGCTCTCCACCCCCAGCTCGCCGGTCAATTCAAGCATGCGCTCGGCCCAGGGCGCGGTGTCGGCGGCGGTCAGGATGTAGGCGGGCGTCATACCCATCTCGGCCACCAGGCCGACCAGGCCCTCCAGCAGATCCGGGTCGCCGTAGAGGGCTACCCGCAGGCCGGTGGTGTACATATGCGTATCCACCAGGGCGTCGAGGAGCCGGGCGCGCTCCACCTGCAAGGCTTCGGGAATGGTGTGGTCGGTGATCTCCACCAGCGTGTCAATGAAGGCGTCGGTGTTGACCAGGCCGATGGGCATGGTCAGCACGTGGGCTGGAACGTTGTAGCGGCGCTCGTAGATGCGGGCCGCCTCGCCGCCAACGTAGCGTTGCAGCGCGATGGTCGCCAGGGATTTGGAAGAGCTGCGCAGCTCCTCGATCGTGGTGCCGCCGCGGGGGAATGGTGGACGCGGCTCGTAGTAGCCCCCGTCGAGGGTTTCGGAGTAGTCGGTGAGCCAGAGGCCGTGCAGCCCCATCTCGCGCAGCATGTGCTTCAGTTCGCGGATGTCGCCCGGGTTGACCCAGCCAGGGATCATGTTGATCTTGCCGTTGGTCTCACCCTTCTTCTTGCGCCGGTCGGGCAGATTGGCGGCGATCTCTTTGAGGAAGTTGTCGAAGCCAGTGGTGTGGTTGCCGATGTACGAGGGCGTTTTCACCGAGAGAATGGGCACGGTCACCTCGGGATGACGCTCGACGAACTCGTCAATAATCCCCGGCACGTCGTCACCGATGGTTTCGGAGAGGCAGGTCGAGCACACGACAATCATCGTCGGATGGAAACGCTCCCAGACGTTCTTGAGCGCCGCCAGCAGGTTGCTCTTGCCGCCGTAGACGGTCGTCTTTTCGGTGAGCGAGGTGGTGGCCACCTCGACCGGCTCGCGGAAATGGCGCGACATCTGGTGGCGCGGGTAGGTGGCGCAGCCCTGCGACCCGTGGTTGATGGTGATGGCCCCATGGACGCCGTAGTTGGCAAGCATGGTCCCGATGGGGGCGCAGGAGCGGGTCGGGTTAATGGCGACTGCGCGGTCCTGAACAGTTATGCAGCTCATACAACCTCCTCGAAGCCATGCGGCGAGTGGTGCTCAGGGGGCGCGGGGCGGGCGCGCTGGCGCAGGGTTTGCCAGATCGGGGCGTGCAGGGCCTTGTCAATGTCGCGGGCGAAGTTGACCATGCCAACGAAGCCGGCATACGGCCCGGTGTCGTAGGTGTGCCCGTTGACGAAGGGTACGCCCAGTTTGTAGGCCAGGTAGCGCTCCTTGTTGCCGGAGATGAACAGGTCGGGCCGACGCTCGTGGAGGATCTCCTCGATCTCTGGCACGTTGGGGTTGTCCACCACCAGGGCGCCTTCCTTGAGCTGGCGGAAGATCTTCTGGTAGTCGTCGTCGTGGCCGAAGGTGGTGGCCGCGGTCATCGTTTCCATACCCAGCTCGCGCAGCAGTTCGATCCAGTGCCAGGCGCGCGGCCCGCCCTGGTAGATGAACACCGTCTTGCCACTCAGGCGCTGACGGTAGTACTCGATCCTGGGCTGAATGGCAGCCACCTCGCGGGCAATCACCTCCTCGGCCTCGGCTTCCAGCCCGAAGAAGGCCGCCGTATCGCGCAGCGCCTGTGACATGTGCTTGATGCCCCACAGGGTGACATCAATGTATGGCGTGCCGTACTTGTCGCGCATCATTTCGGCGATGTAGGTCGCCGAGCGTTGACAGTGGACGACGTTGAGCGCGGCTTTGTGCATGATCTTCAGGTCTTCCACCGAGACGTTGCCGGTGAAGCGGGTGAGGATCTTGATGCCAAGGGCCTCGAAGAGGTACTCGAAGGTGCGCAGGTCGTTCTTGATGTTGTAGTCGCCGATGATATTGATTGACCGGCTGAAGTCGCCCTCCGGCTCGACTGAGCCAACGAGATGGCGAAAGATCGTCTCGTTGCCGACGTGGTGGCCCATAGACTGGCTGACGCCGCGGAAGCCCTCGCACTCGAAGAAGACCACAGGCTTACCGATCAGTTCCTCGGCCTGCTTGGCCACGTCGCGCCCGTCATCGCCGATCAGCGCCGTCGAGCAGGTGTTGTAGATGAAGACCCCCCTGGCCTCGGGGAACTCCCGGTTGGCCTCGATGATGCACTGGAGCAGCTTCTTTTCCCCGCCGAAGACGATGTTCGTCTCATTCATATCCGAGACGAAGGTGTACTTCATGTGGAAGTCACTGTCGGCCAGGTGCGGCCGGTAGCCCCACGAGAAGAAGGCGCAGCCGATCGGCCCGTGAGTGAGCTGAATGACGTCCTTCACCGGGCCGCCGACCACACCGCGGCAGCCGGCGTAGGTGCAGCCGCGCTCAGTCATATCGCCGGGTGTCGTGGCCGTGTTGCTGGCGACAAAACACCCCGAGCCGTCACCGCGCTGGCACCCGCCGTCCGGCCCTTTCAGGGCGATATGGATGGCGCGTTCGGGAAGGGTCTCATTGCACTTGAACTTCATACGGCGTCTCCTTTGTGAGCCAGGAACCTGGGAATGCAGACGCGTTCGCCCGTGCCGCAGCCCTCCTCGCCCGGAACGCCAATGGCGTCGGCCCGACAGCGGGTACAGTTGCGGAACTGATCGATGATCGGCGCACAGGCGTTACGGATCTGGTTGACCTGCTCGAGGGTTGGTTCGGGCAGATGGGCGAATTTCGCCAGGGGAAGCATAGGGATGATGTTCATGATGTAGGCGCCGTTGTCTTTGACTGCCCGGGCAATGGCGGGCATGTGCTGGTCATTGACCCCCGGGATCAGTACCGAGTTGACCTTCACCACCATGCCCCGCCATGCCGCCTCGCGCAGCCCGGCCATCTGCTGCTGGTGCAGCACCTCGAAGGCCGCGCGGCCACGGTAGGTTTTGCCCTTGTAACGCACATACTCGTAGATCTGCTCCCCGATCGCCGGATCAACGGCATTGATGGTGATAGTCAGGGTCGTGATCCCGGCGCGCTCGATGGCGTCGATGCGATCGGGCAGCAGCAGGCCGTTGGTCGAGAGGCAGCGAATGAGCTGCGGAAACTCGTCGCGGGCGCGCTCGAAGGTGGTGAGCGTGGCGTCATTGGCCAGGGCGTCGCCGGGGCCGGCCACGCCGAGCACCTTCAGGCGCGCGTCCCTGGCGATCGCTGCGCGCACGGTCGCCAGGGCTTCATCGGGCGAAACCACGCGCATGGTGACGCCAGGACGATTTTCGTTCGGACAGGCGTACTTGCGGATGCAGTAGTTGCACTTGATGTTGCAACGCGGCGCCACCGGCACGTGGATGCGCCCGAAGCGAAAGTGGGCCGCGCGACTGTAGCAGGGGTGCGTGCTGAGATCGACTCGAGGGATGCAACTGCCGGCGCAGCCTGTGGTGGGCTGAGCATCCATAAGACCTCACTTGGATTTTAGATTTTGGATTTTAGATTTTAGATTGCAGATCCCGGGTTGATTGTGATCTGCAATCGACAACCTGCAATCTAAAATCTAAAATCTGCAATCTACCATCAATCTACGATGCCGTACTCGCGCATCAGGTCCTCGAGTTCGTCCTGGGTGATGGGGGTGGGGATGGTGAACTCGGTGTTGGCGTCGATCTTGCGGGCCAGTTCGCGGTACTCCTCGGCCTGGGGCAGGCCGGGGTCGTAGTCAATGACGGTCTTCTTGTTGATCTCGGCCCGCTGCACGTCTTTGCTGCGCGGCACGAAGTGGATCATCCGCGAGTTGAGCCGCCGGGCAAACTCCTCGACCAGGGCGCGCTCGTTTTCGACCAGGCGCGAGTTGCAGATCAGGCCGCCCAGCCGGGCGTAGCCGCGCTCGGCGAACTTCTTGATGCCCTTGCAGATGTTGTTGGCCGCGAAGAGCGCCATGTACTCGCCTGAACAGACGATATAGATCTCCTCGGCATAGCCTTCACGGATCGGCATGGCGAAACCGCCGCATACCACGTCACCCAGAACGTCGTAAAATACGTAGTCGAGATCGTCATTGTAGGCCCCCAGGCTCTCGAGGGTCTGGATGGCCGTGATCACCCCGCGCCCGCCGCACCCGACTCCCGGCTCCGGTCCGCCCGATTCGACACACTTGACGGTTGCGTACCCGGGCACCATCACCCGGTCGAGGTTGACCTTCTCGGCCCCGAAGTCGCGCAGCGTATCGAGCACCGATGGTTGACGAACGCCGCCCAGTAGCAGTCGCGTACAATCGGCCTTGGGGTCACATCCGACGACCATCACCTTCTTGCCCATCGAGGCCAGGGCGGCTGCAATGTTCTGCTGGGTGGTAGACTTGCCGATCCCGCCTTTGCCGTAAAATGCTACCTGACGCATACCGACGCTCCTTACGAAGGTCCTGACTGTAGACTGGTTTGAACATCGGGGAACCCGCGGCTCCCCGTGCCCCGGTCCGCCAGGGTGTCAGGCTCCCCAACACCGGTTGGTGGCGAGAACCCGGGGTGTCCTGCGCCCCTGCCGGGGCAGGCGCGGCGCCAGCCGAAACTGTATGCGCCGCCTGTGAACCTTGCCGGTGCCAGCGGCTGAGGTTCGCGTGCTGATACTCTGGCCGATGCGTGAGGCGGAAGATATGTGGTATGATGTCGCCGCATCGGCGCTCACGCCGCCGTTGCCTCGGGTCCCCCGCCGGTGCCAGCGGCGCGGGGACCACCTTTGAGTTGGGCCTGGAGCTGCGTTGCCTGCCGGGTGGCCATCGCGAGTGCGACGAACGCTTGCGCGCAGGCGTCGCGCGGGCGCCATCCGGGCACGGCATGGCCTGCCAGGAGCATGCTGCTCTGCGGGGAAGGGCAACGCTGATCTTGTACGCCCTTGTTGCGCCGATCACTCGGGGCGGAGGTGGTGGAGAACTGCGTTATTCTCTACCGTCGTTCGCGCGGGGGTGGGGGGTCGTTCCGTGACAGCCGGTCCATTCCATTCGTGATCGTTTGTGATCCTTCCTGGGTGGATTTGCAGCGAATATACCATTTCTCCCTGGCGATCACAACCGATCAGTTGGGTTTTTCGGGTTGCATTTTCTTAACTGTCGTTTGACGCATGGCGTTGCCGCATAATTGCAACGTAAAGGCTAATAATCCCGGGATTATAGTGCGTTCTTGTGGTGATTTGTGTATTTGGTACAAATGATAGACGTCGTTTGTCGTCTTTTCTATCCATGAGGAGCGCATGCGGTTCCCACGTTCGAGCGGCATTCTGCTGCATCCCACCTCGCTGCCCGGTCCCTGGGGGATCGGCGACCTCGGCCCCTCGGCCTATGCGTTCGTTGATTTTCTGGCCGCCGCTGGCCAGAGTCTCTGGCAGATCCTGCCCCTGGGTCCCACCGGTTACGGCGACTCGCCCTACCAGTGCTTCTCGGCCTTCGCCGGCAATCCGTTGTTGGTCAGCCTCGATGCGCTCATCCAGCGCGGGTTGCTGAGCTACGACGAGGCGGCCTCCGCCGCTGCCGAGCGCCACCTCTCCCCCGATGTGGTGTACTACGGCGAAGTGCTGAACCTCAAGCTCCCACTGCTGCGCCGGGCCTTCGAGCGGGTGCTGGCCGGCGCCGCCCCCGATCTGGCCGGGGATTTTCGCGCCTTCCAGGCCGCCCAGGCCGGCTGGCTTGCCGATTATGCCCTCTTTATGGCCCTCAAGGACGCTCACGCCGGTCAGCCCTGGAACGCCTGGGAACCCCCGCTGCGCGACCGCCAGCCTGAGGCGCTGGCGCGCGCCCGCCAGGAGCACGCCGCGACGATCGCTTTCCAGGAGTTCCTCCAGTTCCTCTTCTTCCACCAGTGGAGCCACCTGAAAGCCTACGCCAATCAGCAGGGTATCGCCATCATCGGCGACGCGCCGATCTTCGTCGCCTATGATAGCGCCGATGTCTGGGCTAACCGCGACCTGTTCTTCCTCGATGCCAGCGGCAATCCCACCGTGGTCGCCGGTGTGCCGCCCGACTACTTCAGCGCCACTGGCCAGCGCTGGGGTAATCCGCTCTACTGCTGGCGCGAGATGGCTCAGGACGGCTATCGCTGGTGGGTCGAGCGCATGCGGGCTGTCTTTGCCCAGGTGGATGTGCTGCGCCTGGATCACTTTCGCGGCTTTGCCGCCTACTGGGAGGTTCCTGCCGAGGAGGAGACGGCGATTAAGGGCCGCTGGGTCAGGGGTCCCGGCGCCGATCTCTTCACCCGGCTCGAGGCGGCGCTGGGGAGCCTGCCTATCATTGCCGAGGATCTCGGCCTGATCACCCCCGATGTGCATGCTCTGCGCGACCAGTTCGATTTCCCCGGGATGAAGGTGCTCCAGTTCGCCTTCGATACGCCTGAGAACCCCTACCTGCCCCACAACCACGTGCCCAACTGCGTGGTCTATACCGGCACCCACGATAACAATACCAGCGTGGGCTGGTTCCAGGGCCTCACGGAGGAAGAGCGCGAACGGGTGCGGGCCTACCTGGGCCGCGATGGCGCCGATATTGCCTGGGATCTCCTGCGCCTGGCGTTGATGTCGGTGGCCGATCTGGTGGTCATCCCCTTTCAGGATGTGCTGCGCCTCGGCGCCGAGGCGCGCATGAATACGCCCGGCCTCCTCGGCCAGAACTGGGCCTGGCGCTTCCGCGCCGAGGCCCTCAACGACGGTCTCGCCGGCGGGCTGCGCTTCCTGACTGCCGTCTACGACCGCCTGCCCCCGGCGCTCAAACCGGCGAAGGAGCAGGAGGGGGAGTTGGAGTATCAGCCGGTGGACGTGTAGAGGGGTGGAGGGCCTGAGGGGGCAGGATAGATGCCTGCCCAAACCCTCCCCTCGGGAAGCGGTTGGAGGCGCCCGCTCCTCACCCTGGATAGACCCGCCCATCTTCGACGCGCAGGCGGGTGATCGCGGCCAGGAAGGCGGGGTTGAAGTCGCTCAGGTCGGTGGCCGAGAGCAGGGTCTGCTGTTCTGGCTGGCGAATGGCTTCAAGCAGGTGAGCGCGGCGCATGGCGTCGAGTTCGCTCAGCACGTCGTCGAGAAGGAGCACCGGCGCCTCGCCGCTGCGCTGCCGCATAAGGCGCGCCTCGCCGAGTTTGAGCGTCAGTGTGACGCTGCGCTGCTGGCCCCGCGAGCCGTAGCGTCCCAGGTTCACCGACCCGACGGTAAAGGCCAGGTCGTCGCGGTGCGGGCCGAGCAGGGTCTGTCCACGGGCCAGTTCCTCGGGGCGCGCCGCGCGGAGGGCCTCTCCGAGGCGGGTCGCCAGGGTGCCGCTGTCGTGGGCCGCCTCCAGGTCAAACCCCGGCAGGTAGGCGATGGTCAGCGGCGCGTCACCGCCGCTGATCGCCTGGAACAACGGCCCGACAATACCATTGAGGTCGCGTACCGCCCGTAGCCGTTCGGCCAGCAGGTAGCCGCCCGCGGCGGCCAGTTCCTGGTCCCAGTAGGCCAGTTCTTCATCAACGGCGCGCGGCGGGCGGCGCCGCTCGCGCCAGGCGCGTAGCAGGCTGTTGCGTTGCTGAACGAGTTTCTGGTAATGGGCGAGGGTGCGAACGTAGTGGGGGTCGAGCTGCGAGAGGGTGATGTCGAGGTAGCGTCGCCGCTCGGATGGCGGCCCATCGGCCAGGGTCAGGTCGGCGGGGGTAAAGAGCACCACCCGTAGTTGCCCCACCAGGTCAATGGCGCGCACCACGCGCCGGTCAATGCGCACAATTTTGGTGGAGGCGGCGCTGAGCTGCCCTGCCTCGTCGGCGCGGCGCTGCACGATCACTTCCAGGCGCACCCGGCCCGCCCGGCGCTGCACCTCGGCTGCCACCCGGGCAAAGGGTGTCACCCCCGCTTCACCCACCGCGTCCCAGCGCACCAGGTCGCGGTCGGCGCTGACGCGCGGCGAGCGGGTGGTGGCGAGGAAGTAGAGCGCCTCGAGCAGACTGGTTTTGCCGGCGGCGTTGGGCCCGTAGAGCAGGGTAATCCCCGGGTCGAGGTGCAGATCGAGGCGCTGGTAGTTGCGAAAGTCACGCAGGCTGAGCTGGGAAACGTACATGCGTTGACCGGGTGATAGCACGTCCGCTGCGCCGCGGACAACGTTGCTCAACCGGCGTGGGGGCGCCGGCCACCCCGGCAGGCGCCATTCGCGGGGCGCACAAGCTCATTGTTCCTGGGAGGGCGCAACCCTCCCAAACCCTCCCGCGCGCGGGCTATTGGCACCCTGGTGCGCCGGAGCGCCTCCGCGCCCATTCACCCGATCAACGCCAGCTTGCGCAGGGCGGCCAGGTTGGGGCAGCCGGAGCAGAACATCGCGACGCGCAATTCGCGGATGAAGGCCGTGAGGCCCTCGACCACGGCCTCGGCGCCCCGCTCGTCAATGGCGCTGGCGAGGGCCGGTCTGGCCGTGCCGGCAAGATCGGCGCCCAGGGCGATAGCCTTGGCCACATCAACCCCGCTACGCACACCTCCCGAGCCAATGATTGTCACATCGGGGAGCGCGGCGCGCACGGCGCGAATGCACTCGGTGGTCGGGATGCCCCAGTCGGCGAAGGCGCCGGCGACGCGGCGGCCCTGGTCATCGGGTTGGCGGAAGCGTTCCACCTCGCTCCAACTGGTGCCGCCCGCGCCGGCCACATCAATGATCCGCACACCACAGGCGTAGAGCCGCTGCGCGTCGCGGGCGCCGATGCCGTTGCCGACCTCTTTCACCACCACCGGCACCTCCAGAGTGCGGCACAGGTGCTCGATTTTGTGCAGCAGCCCCTTGAAATTTGTGTTACCCTCAGGTTGCACGGCCTCTTGCAGCGGGTTGAGGTGCAGGATGAGGGCGTCGGCTTCGATCATCTCCACCGCGCGGCGACACTGATCCACCCCGAACCCGTAGTTCAACTGCACCGCGCCCAGGTTTGCCAGCAGCGGGATGCGGGGCGCCACCCGGCGCACCTGGTAGGTCGGCGCCAGGCGCGCGTCAACCACCGCGGCGCGCTGCGATCCGACCCCCATCGGCAACCCCAGGTGTTCGGCGGCCTCGGCCAGCGCCAGGTTGATACGCTCGGCCACATTGGCGCCCCCGGTCATGGAGCTGATCAGCAGGGGCGCGCTGATCGGCTTGCCCAGAAAGGTCGTGCGGGTGTCAATCTCGGCCAGATCAAGTTCGGGAAGGGCGGCGTGGGGGAGACGGTAGGCGCCAAAGCCGGTGCTCACTCCCTTGGCGGCCACATCCTCACCCAGGACGATGCGAATATGGTCAATCTTGCGTCCCTCCGTCTGTCCTGAGTCGGGCATGGTACGCTCCTTGCTCAAGCGGCTTTCTGACGCCTTGTATGCGGATCATACCAGTAACCGAAAGGGCCGTCAAACCGTGGCCGCTGTAGTACGTGTTCACTCTCGGGCTAATACCATTTTGGATTTTAGATTTTGGATTGCGGATTGCCACGCTGGGCAGCACAACGCCTGAAATCGCTTCAGGCAATGCGGCATCATCAACGGTAATTGGTATAAGGCGTCACCCCGGGAGCGCGGGCGTCCCGCCCGCAAGGGCCTGGATGCGGGCAAGATGCCCGCGCTCCCAGGAGAAGTTTGAACACGTACGCCGCGGTAAGGTACCTGTTCACACGTGAACAGCTATGAAAGGAAGACCCACGATGATCCTCGAAATCCTGCGCGTTGAGCGGATGCGCACCCGCCGCGACCGGTGGGCGCTTGCGGCTGCGGTGGAGGCGGTGCCGGGCGTGCGCCGGGTGTACGCCAACCAGGCCGACCGTACCCTGCGCGTCGAACGGGAAGACGATTCGAGCCTGGCGGCGATCATTCAGGCGATCAACGATGCGGGCTACGAGGTGGCGGTGCTGGCGTAGGGAGAGGGCGCCGGGGTACCAGCAGATGCGCTGCGCAAAAAACTCTATCCCTGAAAGTCGCCGCTCCTACAGGTACTCGCGCTGGCTAACCCGGCGGCGCCACTCTTCTTTAACTTCCACATTCGCGCCATCGGTGGTTAGAAAGTCGAGCAGCAGACGCGAGAAGGTGTTTGACTGCTCCAGAAAGGGGAAGTGGCTCGCCCGGGGCAAAGTCAGCCGTTTGATCGGGCGCCCCTCGCGTTCGAGGCTCTCGAGCATCTCACTGTGCTCGACGGTCACGATCCGATCCTGACCGCCATACACGGCCAGGAGCGGCACCGGCAGCGCGGCCAGGGCCGAGCGCAGGTCCGTGTCGAGGAGCGAGTCCTGTACGCTGGTAAGCACCCGTTCGTCCAGGCTCTCGGTGTCTTCGATCAGCTCCTGGTGCACTTCAGGATCAGCAATCGGAACACTCTTCAGCAATTTGAGCCAGACGTTGGTTGTGGCATTCAGGCCGAGCAGGCGTGAAAAAGCGCCAGACTTCAGGTGGCCGGCCAGCGCCTCGCCATACAGCGGGGTTGCCACCGTCATCACCCGTGGAAAGTGCTCCGGGCGCTCGCGGGCGGCGCGGATCGCCACCATGCCGCCCATGCCATGGCCCACCAGGGTGGCCCGGGTGATGCCCATCTTTTCAACGAAGCGGAAGAGCATATCCACGTAGCTCGAGATGTTGAAATCAGAACCGCGGCGGTCGCTCTCGCCGAAGCCCCAGAAATCGAGGGCATAGGCACGATAGCGCTCGGCCACCACGTCCATCGTGGAGACCCAGTAGCGCCAGGAGCCGAGCCAGCTATGCAGGAACACGATCGGCTGGCCCCGGCCAAAGACCTCATAGTGTACCAGCCGGTTGTCGAGATGGATTGCGCTCACTCGGGGTCCTCGTGCGCTTCATGCGCGCCCGCCTGGCTGAGCGGGATCATGAAGCTAAAGATACTACCTTTGCCCTGCTCGCTCTGCACCCACATTTCGCCGCCGTGCTGTTCGACGAACTGTTTGGCAATCGCCAGACCCAGGCCGGTGCCGCCGGCCACGTCGCGGAGGGGGTTGTCGGCACGGTAGAAGGGACGGAACAGCTTCTTCAGTTGCTCGCGGGTCATTCCTACCCCATTATCTTCAACGTCAATTTGCAGCATATTGGCGCGATTAAGAAACGCGCGCACCTGAATGCGTCCCCCCTCGTAGGTGTACTTCACCGCGTTGGAGAACAGGTTCTGGAACACCTGGGTGATCCGCTTCTGGTCCGCTACGACAGGAGGAAGGTCGGGCGCGACCTCGATGGTGACCTGCATAGCCTTGCGCTCATACTCCAGGCGCAGCGATTGCACCACTTCGTTGATCACGGCAGCGATCTCAACGGCGGTGAAGCTCAGTTTTTGCTTGGAATCCGGGCGGGCGAAGTCGAGGATGTCCTCGATCAACGCATGCAGGCGGTTGGTATTGGCCTTGATGATCTGCAAGTGACTGATCTGGTCCTCGCTGAGCGAGTGCGTACTGGTGAGCAGCAGCATATCCACGTAGCCTTTCACCGCGGTGAGCGGGGTACGCAGCTCGTGACTCACGTCGGAGATGAACTGCCGTTTGGCGTGATCGGCTTCAATCTCGCGGGTAATGTCACGCAGCACCGCCACGCTGCCGTAGCACTGGCCGTCGCGGTTATTGCTCATCACCAGCGCCAGGTTTACCGCGATGACCTGGGTGGGGTCGCTCAGGTCGAGATAGGTCGAGTAGGGGCGCGAGCCTTCACGCACCTGCCGCAGGCCATTGGTGAGGCCGCTGTAAATGGTCGCGGCGCGCTTGCGCTCGATCTCATCGGCGCCGTAGGTCTCCAGGATGCGCAGGGGTTGGTGCAGCATCACCTCGGCGGGGATCTCCAGCACCTTTGCCGCTGCCGGGTTGTAGAGGATCACGCGCTGCTCGATATCGAGGACGATCACGCCCTCGGTGAGCGACTGGAAGACCGCATTGCTCTTGGAGGTCTCTTCGCGTTGTTCGGCGAGCAGCCGGCCATTGGAGTCTGCCAGGTCGTTAATATAGCTGTACAATTGCGCGTTGGAGAGCGCTGCGGCTACCACGCTGGCAATGGTGCCGAGCAGGTTCATCTGCGAGTCGGTGAAGTAGCCCACCTCGGGGCTGGTGAGCACAAGCACCCCCAGGCGCGTATCGCCGGTGTTGAGCGGCACGGCGGCCACCGAGCGCACATCATCGGCGCGACCGCTCTCCTGGAGCCAGCGCGGATCGAGATGTACGTCGGGGATGTTGACCGACTCCTGGCGCTGCATGACCCATTTTGCCAGGCTCTCACCGCTCGAAAAGCGCAGCGGAAAGGCTGCCGAGCGCACCTCGCCGCGATCGTCGAGCACCGCCCGGCAGATCAGATCGGAGGTGGAGGGGTCGGAGAGGATAATCGAGCCACGGCTCACCCCCAGGTTGAGCGAGATCAGTTCCAGGGCGCGTCGGATAATCGCATCCAGATCAAGCTGGGTCGTCAGTTCCAGGGTAATGGTATGGACCGCCTCGAGCCGTTCTTTCTCTTCGGCCAGTTGCCGGGCATTCCGTTCGGCCTCGGCGGTGCGTTCGCTGACCCGCCGTTCCAGGTCGGCGGCCAGGTTGGAGATCTGGTCGAACAGACGCGCGTTCTGAATGGCCTGGCTGGCCTGGTTAGCCAGGGCGAAGGTGACACCCACGGCCTCGTCATCGTAGACGTGCGGTGTGGCGGCGCCGACGGCAAGGATGCCGACCAGTTCATTGTCAACCAGCAGCGGGGCGCCGATCCAGCTTCGGGCCTGCCAGCCCAGATGCGCCAGCGGGGTGAAGCGCGCATCGCGGGCGGTGTCCTCGATGAGCACAGGGCGGCGTTCCGCGCTCATCAAGGCCAGCAGCTCGTTCTGCTCAGCAGCAAAGCTCGCGGTTAGCAGCCCGGTCGCCTCCAACCCGCGCGCCTCGGTGATGTGCAGATGCCCGTAGCCCTCGTCGCGGAGCAGCACGGCAGCGGTGTCGTAGACCACCACACGACTCAACTGGTCGAGGATGAGCGTCTGGATCTCCTTGAGCGCCAGGGTAGACGTGAACGACTGGGCCACATCGCGCAGCGTATCGGCCAGGCGCCGCCGTTGCTGCTCGAGCTGGAACAGGTGCGCGCTCTGGAGGGTCTGGCCAGCCTGATTGGCCAGGATCGAGCAGAGCGAGATCTGGTGGCTGCTCCATTCGTGCGGATACCAGTTGCCGACCCACAGGACCCCCAGCCGTTCATCGGGTGGCCCGAGCGCAATGCCCAGGGCGCTGCGAATACCGAGGCTCACGGCATCAGGATTCGAGTCGGCATGCGCGTGAAGATCACTGACCGCCAGGGGTTGGCTGCTTGCCAGCAATCGGGCTGTCATCCCATCGAGGCGGAAGTTGATGTGCAGATCATCACGGCGGCGGTGCCGCTCGACCAGCACCTGCTGCGCCACGCGCCCCTGACGGTCGAGCCGCAGCACCGCACACAGTTCGGCCCTCAGCAGGTTCAGCGCCGCATCGGCTACCAGGTGCATCGCCTCGTCGGGATCAAGGGTGCCCGAGAGGCTCTGGGTGACCTCAAACAGGGTGGTCATTTCATAGGCGTGCTGGCGCGCCTCACTGAACAGACGCGCGTTGTTCAGGGCCACGGCGGCCTGATTGGCAACCGTGGCAAGGAAGCGCCGGGCGTTCTCGTCGAAGGCGCGCGGCGTCTGGCTCTGAACGTTGATCACCCCGAGCACATCGTTCCTGAAGAGGATCGGGGTGACCAGGAAGGACTGCGCGTCCGGGCCGGCGCAGATCCGGTCATCGGCCAGATCCAGCCCCAGTTGGGCCGCCTCGCCGGGCGTATGGATGAGCAGCGACTGACGGTTGTGGATGGCCCAGCCACTGGCGCCCTGCGGATGCGCCCGCGCAGGCGCCGACACCGGCCGACCGCGATCAAAGGCCAGCGGAAAGTGCAGCGTATCCCGCTGAGCCTCGTAGATGCCGATCAGCGAAGTGCTCACATCAATCACCTCGCCGATCCCGGCGTGCAACCGCTCCAACAGAGTCTGGAGTTCCAGCGAGGCGTTGACGGCGGCGCTGATCTTGTTGATCGTGGTGAGTTCGTTGATGCGCTGCTCACGCTCTTCGAACAGGCGCGCATTCTCCAGGGCGGTGGCTGCCTGGTTGGCAAGGCCCGCCAGCAGCGCCTGCTCATCGGCAGTGAAGCGCCGCGGGGCATTGGTCATCACGCTGAGCACGCCGACGATCCGCTCACGGTAGATCACCGGCACGCCCAGGTAGGAGATCAGGTTATTGGCGCGCTGGAAGTCGGGGAAAAGTGAGCCGCCTGCCAGGTTCACGTCGTCGATCACCAGCGGTTTGCCGGTTTCGGCCACGCGACCGGTGAACCCCTGACCTACAGGCACGCGCATATGGCGCGCCTGCTCAAGGGCGATGCCATTCAGGGCCGCGGGTACCAGCACCCGCTCGTCGTTGATCGTCCAGAGGGCAACGGTGCTCACGTTCAGACGCCGACTCACCAGCTCCATCAACTTATCCAGCACCTCCTGCGGGCGCAGGAGTGAGGAGAGGATGCGCGCCGCATCGAGCAACGTCGTCTGCTCGGCGACTTTCTGCTCCAACGCCGCGGCGTTGCGCTGAGCGGCGGCAAAGGCCTGGGCGCGGGCAATCGCCGTGCTGGTCTGGTTGGCGATGGTCTGGCACAGGGTCAGCGTCTGCGGTTGGAAGGCGCCCCGGCGACCCACGAAGTCGAGGCCCACGGCGCCGATCACCTGACCATCAATGATGATTGGCACGGTGGCGATCGAGCGAATATCGAGTTGAGCAAAGGTGGCGTGCGACGGGGCGAACAGCGGGTCGTGCTGTGCGTCAAGCGATACCAGGGGCGTCTTGTGCTCATCGAGCCAGGCCACGGCGGGATTATTGGCAATCGGCACCTCGATCTGGTCGAGAATGCCCGAGGGGACGTGTTCGGCGACTGCCGGGGCAACACCCCGTTCGCGATCGTAGATCACCAGGCGCGCCTGGTCCACCCCCGTAGCGTTGGCCATGGCATCAACGATCACCTGGTAGATTCGCTGCACATCAGTTTCGGCAGCGGCCACAACCGATACGCGGTTGAGCAGTTCGAGCCGGTGGACCTGTTCGCGGGCCTGGGCAAGCAGCCGGGCATTGTGGACGCCGAGAGCCAGTTGGTTGGCCACGGTGGTCATAAATGCCAGCTCGCGCTCGCCGTAGATCCCCGGCTCGTAGCTCATCACCGCGATCACCCCGACCACACTCCCATCGCCCACCAGCAACGGCACGCCCAGCCAGGCTGCGGAGGGCTTCTCACTGCTGAACGGCGCCAGCGAGAACCCCAGCTCGCGATACTCGCGACCGAGATCGTCGAAGCGCAAATGACGCCGGGTACGGATGATCGCCTCAACCAGACTCCCCGGAGTCGGGGTGCGCGGCTGGCGGTCCAGTTCCTCGACCCCTTCGTCAACTTCGAGCGAGAGCGAAATAAGGTTCTCATCTTCGTGGTACACGAAGATGAAGAACGAATCGAGCGGTAAAAAGGCCGCCAGTTGCAGGTAGGTCTGGCGGATCATCTGCTCCAGGTCGAGCGTGGAGCTGGTGATCTGGCCGATGCGGTTGATGATGTTCAGTTCCGCCAGGCGCCGCTCGCGCTCCTTGAACAGGGTAGCGCGCTCCATGGCAATGGCGAGCTGGTTGGCCAGGGCGGTGAGGAATTGCCGATCGCGTTCGGTGAACACGTTTGGCGCAACGTCCTGCACATTCAGCACGCCAATGACGCGGCCCTGGCTGATCAGCGGCACGCCGAGCCACGAACGGGTCGGCGGATCGCCCTCGGCATAGTTTATGGTTTGGGCCAGGTAGTGCGGTTCGTTCTGAAGGTCGCCGATCAGCAGCGCTTCGCCGCTCTCGATAATCAGGGCAGTCAATCCGGCCTTTGGCGCGGTCAACTGGTGTGCCGTGGCAAGCACCGCACCCCGGCGCATGAACAGCTCGAAGCGGATCTGCTCAGTTTCAGGCCGGTAGCTAGCGATGTAGAAGTAGCTCGGCGTGCCGAGGTAGGCCACAATCTCTTCGTAGACCCGCTGCAGGAGAGTGTTGAGGTTGGTGGTAGAGGTAGCAGCGGCGCCAACCTTAAAGAGCGCAGCCATCTCCTCGGCACGAGCGTGGGCATCGTCAAGCAGCAGGTGGTTCTCGATCGCGATCGCGGCCTGATCGGCGAAAATCGCCAGCGGTTCCACCCCCCGCGGCGTGGGCCGGCGGCGGTCCTGCGGGTCACCGGCGAACATCAGGCCCAGCAGGGACCCTTCGGTGGAGTAGAGCGGCACGCACAGACGATCCTCTGGCTGCCATTCGTGGGGGCCACGTGCGTCGTTGAACGGCAGATAGCTAAAGATATCGGTGGCGAACCCGGCCTCGAGCGTGCGGGTCTCTTCAGCCGGCACGAAGTAACAGCGTCCCACGCGGAAGCGCGGGTCCAGGTAACGGACGGCCAGTTCCACTGGTAGCGGCGTGCGGGCCATGCGTTCCTGCTCGCTCAGCGGAATGCCTGCGGCGGCAACGGCGCGAAGCTGGTCGGGCCGTTCCCGGTCTCTGACGCAGAAGATCACGGTGCGGAAGTTGACCGACTCGACCGCGCTGTAGCCGATCTGCTCGAGCAGGCTGGCCAGGTTGCGGTCGGCGCGCAGGGCCTGCCCGATTTCGAGCACATTGTTGAGGATCTGGGCGCGGCCTTTCTGAATGCGGTAGAGGTGTTCGAGTTCGGCGTAGCGCTGGGCGTTACCAATGCCCACTGCGGTCTGGTGTGAGAGAGCGCGGAGGAACTCGACGGCGTCGTGGTCGAAGGCGCGCGGGCGTGGCGCCAGCAGCAGCATCACGCCGTAGACACCGGCCTGGTAGAAAATCGGCGCAGCGAGGGCCGAACGCGCTGCAGGCGCGCGCGCCACCACCAGTTCGGCGGGGTCAAGCTCGTGGCAGATTTCCGGCTCGCGGCGGGCGAGGGCGTTGTAGGCCGTGAGCAGCCCTCTGGGGAGCGGGTTGCCGATCAGGCTGGTGCGATGCGACTCGCCGAAGCCGACAGCCTCCACCACCACGTACAGTTCATCCTCAGCGGCGCCCGCATCGTCGAGCGAGCGCTGGTAGATCTCCGGAGCATACGGCCCACCGAGAGCATCGAGGGCCACCTGGCGGTCGGTGGCGCCCTCGGCGGCGCGCAGGGCGATCAACGCCTGGGTGGCGCCGGTGACGCGCAGGGCCTGCTCCAGCACATACTCGAGGATCTCGGAGCGATCCAGGGTAATCGCAAGCTGGCTCGAGACGCGTTGCAGGGCGCGCAGTTGCTCGATACGCGCGCGGAGACTGGCGTCGGTCTGCTCGTAGTGGGTGGCATTGGCAATCGCCTGGGCCGATTGCCCGGCGATAATCGTCAGCAGGCGCGTGTCACTGTCACTGAAGGCCGAGGGCCGGACCGAGAACAGCTCCAGCAGGCCCAGGGTCTCATCGCCGAGGCGCAGCGGTACGCCCAGGTAGGCCCGCACCGGCAACCCATCGTCGAAACGCAGCTCGCTCAGGTGGCCGACCTGCTGCATCTCAGGCCCGAGCTGCTGCAGATCATCCACTCGCAGCGACGCCCGGCCAGGCGGAAACCGCTCATCGGGGCCGATAGTTTGCCACTCTGAACCCGACAGGCCCCAGCGCACGCCGGGGCGCAGCAGGCGCGTGCGCCGGTCGTAGAGGCTGATCTGGGCGCCGCTAAAGCGTACCAGGGACTGGACCCCTTCTAGAATCGCCGCCAGCGTCTGGTCCAGATCAAGGCCGGCATTCAGGCGCTGGCTCATCTGCTGGAGCAGTTCGAGTTCACTGGCCCGCTGCCGCTCGGCCAGGTAGAGCCGGCGATTGAAAATGGCCGTGGCTACCTGGGTGGCGAGCACCTGGGCCAGGTTGCGTTCAGCCGAGGGCAGAGGCCGACGCGGGCGGGCGAAGCCAATGACCATCAGGCCGATCAGATCGGCCTTGCCGCGCAGAGGCAGCAACAGGGCGCTGCGGCAGCCGTCGTCGGCCAGGTAGCGCGCCAGGGCATGGTGTTCGGCGATCGCGGCCGTATCCTCGATGACCACGTGATCGCTCAATCCCACGTGGGCCAGCACGTCTGCGCCGCCGATCAGTCTGGCCTGCATACCTTTGCCGGCGTGATGCTCCGGGCCGCTCTCATTGAACAAGCCGGCAACATACAGGGTGTCGGCGGTGTGGTCGTCGCGCAGCAGCACCAGACAATAATCGGCCCCGAGGGCGGCGGCGATGTTCTCGGTGGCCCGGTTGAGCACGCTCTCAATTTGCGTATCGGTATGGATCGCCTGGCTGATCTCGTACAACACAAACAGCTCGCGCGCCCGTTGCTGTTCCCGGCTGAAGAGCCGGGCATTTCGCACAATGAGCGCGGCCTGGGCGGCAAACAGGCTGGCGAGGCGACGCAGGCGACGCGGGGCACCCGCGCCGGTGAGCAGGAGCGCCAGCACACCGATCAGACTATCTTGCACGAGGAGCGGCACGGCGAACGCCGCCCGCTCCCCATAGGAGGAGACGCCGCGGCGACGCCCCGCGGGGTGAACGCTGCCGACTTCAGGGGCGCGCGTGGTCGCCACACGGGTCAGGAGGCTGGAGCCGCTCAGAGGGAGGGCGCTGGGGAACTGGAACGCACCGTCGCTGGCGGCCAGCAGCAGCAACTGGCCATCGGCCTCCTCAACGGTGTAAATGGCGCCGCTCTCCACCCCGATCAACGGCGCCGCCCGGGTCAGCAAGGCTTGCAGAAGGGTGCGGCTCTCGAGGCTTCCCACCCGCTCCAGACTGACGGACACCAGGGCGCGGATCTGCTCGGTGAGGGTCGCCTCTTCATCCCGGCGCCTGGTCTGCAATAGCAGGGCAAGCTGGGCTGCAAGGGCCTGGGCAAAGGCCGGGTCCAGGCGCGCGGCGCCTCCGCCGAGGTGCAACCGCCCGAGCAGTTCCCCCTCCACCTGCAGGAGCAGGGGCGTCGGATCTTCGGGCGCCGCATCGCCCCAGCGCGCCTCGGCAACGATCAGCCCGTCCTCGATCAGTTCGAGGCGTCCGCTCGGGGCGGGCAGGAAGCGCGCCACCAGATTGCCAAGGCGGCGTGCGTAGCCCTCGGCGTCAACGGCGGTCGCCCCGTTCTGGGCCCACGTGGCAAGTTGAGCGAGCAACTCCCAGCCGGTCGAGGCGATAGTCATATCCATAAAGCGTACCGGGACGATCCGACCTGCCGGGGAGCGCTCCGGCAGAGGATGTCTGGAACGTAAGGCGCGGGATGGGCGGGCGTCCCTTAATCGCAAATCTGCAATCTGCAATTCCGCTAGCGCCGTCCGTAGGCAACGGCACTCTTGCGACCCTGCTCGCGGGCCTGTTGCACAGCCCGCTGGCGGACCTCCTCGGCCAGCTCGCTCAATTCGCGAATATCCGAGAACGGCCCATCCTCGCTGGTAATCACCCCGATGGAGAGCGACATAAGCGGCACCTGGCGCAGACTGCCGGTTTCGTCGGCCACTTCAATGTACCCCTGTTTGCGGTGCTTGAAGTTGTAGTGCAACCCGATCTCGTCATCGAAGCGCCCGATCAGCCGCTCGCAGATCGACCGGATATGCTCCGGGGTCGAGGTCACGACAAAATCCGGCCCGACGACCATCTGGCCCACGAACTCTTCATTGCTGCCTAGTTCGTTAATTGCCTCATTCAGCAGCAGAGCGGTAAACTTCAGCACATCCTCGCCAACAACCGGGCCGTAGCTCTGGGTGAAGGTTTCGAAGCCATTAATGTGGATCAGGGCCATCGCCCAGCCCTCAGTTGAGCGCAGCGAGCGCAACTGATCGGTGATCAGATCCGCCGTGGGCAAATTGGTGACCGGGTGCAACTGGTTCTTGCGCCGGGCCTCCTCGAGCTGGTTCTTGACAATCGTGTGCACTTCTTCGATATCGAAGGGCTTGACGATGTAATACTGCGCCTGCACCTCCCCCAGGCCGCGCAGGCGGTCGGCGCGCTCGCCGCGGGCGGTCAGGAAGATGATCGGAATATGGCGCGTGCGCGGGCTGGCCCGCAGAGCCTTGCCGATCTCATAGCCCTCCATATCGGGGAGCATCACATCCAGCAGCGCGAGATTGGGCGGCGTCTTGCTACAGATCTCGAGCGCTGCCGCACCGCGCATAGCCGTATACACCTCATAGCCCTGGGACGTAAAATAGATCTTCAGCAGGCTGGAAATATCAGCCTGATCCTCAACCACCAGAATACGCTCTTTACTCACGGACGGTCCTCCTTGAGATAGCGATGACGTCGATAGGGACGCTGGTTGTACACGCCAGGGACGGCGACCTCGCCTGTCTCCTCGTGGTCCGTGCGGATGGCAGCGCCAGCGACCCGTCCATTGCTGGCGGGTGGCGTGGCAGGGCCTGCGGGCGGCTGAGGAGCGACATGACGCTCTGCCGGGTTGTCGTAGACATTGGGCCAGTGGTAGATAATCCGTCGTGGCTCTCCTGTAGCCTTGTCTACATCCTCCAGATCGTGACCGGCTACCGTCGTGCGTATCAGATTCTTGTCATTGTCGAAGATTATAACAGCATTCGATTCGATCATGCGACCGGGGTAGACAATGAAGCCGCTGCCAATCTTGACATTGTGCCCCACTGCCGAGCCGAGCACCGGGAGGTTGACCTCAACCAGCTTCCCCTGATGGACGATCTTGATCGGTTCGTTCTGGAGGTTAAAATCGGTAAAACAGTTATTGGCGCCAATAAAGGTATTGCGTCCGACCACGCAGAGTTGCAGGGTGGAGTTCTGGGCCACCATACTGTTCTCCATCAGCGTGGTCATAAACAGCCCGGCATTGAACGGCAGGAAGCACCGGTCGCTCACCACGCTCAACATAATCTGAGCGCCCTGCATAATATTGACACCGTTGCCGATAATACTATTGGCGATCACCACACCAGGGCCGATGTACACATCATCGCCGATGATAGTGGGGCCGTGAATAATTGCCGTAGGATCAATGGAACAACGTTTTCCGACTTTAACCAGGGCCCTGGAGGAAAGAAAATGATTGCGCCAGGGGGCTTCAAACGGATTGAGCCGTTGCCAGAGGGTTGCCGCCGAAAAGCTGAGCTTCTCGAAGAAGATCCGCCACTCGCCGGGTTGCCAGTGTTTGATGTTGGCGAGGCGGGCCTGGCTCATTTTTTTGTCCTGGGCCGCGGCCATGGAAAACACGCCCATAATCACGTTGGCCATCAGCACGTGGAGCCAGCTTTCGAGCGAGAGAAAGGCTCGAATGGGGATCTGATAGGTCAGTTCGCCCTTGTGGGCCATGTAACTGGGGATGCGGTAGTAGCCCATCTCGTGGCTTTCCGTTTCGATCACCAGCGGAACGGGCGTCTCCCGCCGCCCGGCGGGGAAGTAGTACAGCTCAGCCACGCGCACGCTGCCGCGCTGTTCCTGACCATTGTGGATGTAGGCTACCTCATCGCGCCGAACGATGCCGGAGCAGAGCTGCATCGCGTGCCGCTCGATGCTCCGGTCGGCCAGGGTGAAGGCGATCTGGCACGGGCGCCCCGTGGCCCGGGCGCGACTGATGAATTCGTCAATAAGCGCCGCGTTAAAATATAGATTGTCGCGATGAATGAGAAGTTCTTCACTATCGGCAACCACAGACTTATTAAGCTCATCAATGGAATTGATCTCAATGCTGCCCTTGCAATAATTTTTTAATAGATCGCGCTGCAGGAGCCACAGCGGCTTGTTCAGGATTCGTAGTTCGCGAGCGGGTTCAGAAAATGGTGGAATAAGTGTTCGATCGCGAATAGTGATCCGCTCCATGGGCGATCCCTTTCCTGGTTTCCGATAGCCGCTCGTACTCTGAAGCCTTCGTCCTCTGCCAGTCTACTATAGTCGGTAGGGGATATCTCTGGCAAGAACGAAAAATTACAGGATAATGACAGAAAAAAGAAAGATTGTGTGGTCCAGGATATTGTACACGACGATGATCACCCTCGTCAATGTTACTTTGGGGGGAGCACGAGCCTGCAACCAGAGCTTCGCGCTGGAGCGTGATGCCGCAGGGGGGAGCTGGGCGGAAGCGTATTGCGTCTAACGCCCGCCCCCCGCTCCACCAGGCGGAGCGGGGGGCGGCGAGGTTCGGAAGTTGTGACCCGGCCCCGGTGCTTGTGAGAGCCTCGGATCAACAGCGCATCGCTGCCGGCGAACCGGCTTCAGTTGCGCACCAGCACCACCGGCAGGAAGACCTGAGATTGAGATGATTGAGATGCGGGTCGCCAGTCCGCCTCCAGCCAGGCGCCGTCGCTGGTGACCGGTCCGGTAGCGCCGGTGGCCACCTCCAGCCACCAGATGTCGCTGCGGCCATCGAAGCGCTCCAGCGTGTACACCAGATACGCCCCATCCGGCGACCACCTCACCCTGCCGATGCTCCGTCCGTGATCGGCAAACAACAGCATACGTGGGTTGGCCAGATCCTGACGATTGTAGAGCATAATGGCAAACGTGCGTTCGCTGATACCTGCCGAGGGGCTGGTGGTGATCCGCACCACGGCAAAGCGCTGACCATCGGGCGCCCAGACTGGCTCCCGATCGGCGGGGTTGGGTAGCAGGCGCGTCTCCCGGGCCGGCTGGACACTGGTGTCGAGTTCCCACACACCGGCGGCCCGGCTGGCGCCAACCGTAAAGCCATCGAACAGTACCTGCCCGTTCCGGCTGACGCTCGGGTTACTGGCAGAGGAGGCCAGGGGCGACGTCGGTGAGAGTGAAAGCAGCAGGTCGGCCAATCCACCACTGATCTGCCCATTGCAGAAGGCGTTGAAGCCCACCCTGGTAAGGACTACCTGACGATTGTCCGGCATCCAGGCAACATTGGACACGCGCACAATCTGCGACGGTTCCTCACGTTGCCCCGGCCCCGGGACGAACGGGCAGCGCGAGCCTTTCCGACTCTGGGTCTGATAAATTGATTGTGGCTCGCTTCCATCAGCGTTGAGCACCGTCACGGCAGCCGCGCTCAGATTGTTCTGCGGATCGGGATCGGGGGTGGGCCAGGGCCAGGTGTTGTAGTCGGCTACGGCGAGACGCCGGCCATCCGGCGACCAGGCCGGGTAGCGAACGTTGTTCAGCAGGCCCCGATAGATCAGTTGTTGATTGCTTCCGTCGGGATCCATCCGGTAGAGCCAGCGGTTGCCGCCCGCCTCGGCGCGGATTGCCGCCAGGGGACGGCTGCCATCGCCGCGGAGCGCCGGGGGCAGCGGCGATGCAGTCGTGCGCCCATCGGTGGCGAGCACCTGCACCTCGTCGATCAGTAACACCGCATCGGGGTCTACTGCCGTGTTCCCCTGGATCACAATCGAGAACCGCACCCTCTGCCCGCGCACCCGCTCAAGCTGATCGCCCGTCAGCACGGTGCGGTAGAGCTGCCAGCCCGGCGGCTGGTCAGTGGCAAAGCTCCCGAGCTTCACCCCGCCCAGATCCGGATCGAACTGGTACAGGCCGCGAGCCAGAAACACGTCCACGCCAGTGCCTGCTTCGGCTCGGAACCAGAATGAGACGGTGACCGCCCCGGCGCTGGCGGGAATGCTCAGCTCCTGGCTCAGGAGTTGCCGGGGAGTCGTGTTGTCCGGCAGGCGCGGGCAATCGCTGCCGTCTGCGCCAGCGCCCATGAAGGCGGCGTAGCGCCCGGCATAGACAGCCACAGCCCCGGCAGACTGGGCATCCACCAGGCCTGCATTGCCGCAGCCCTCCCAGCCTGCGCCCTGTTGCTCAAAGCCACCATCCTGCACCAGGTTGGCGGCCTGTGCCGGCGTCGGGAGAGACGCGGCCCGGTCAGCGTTGGCGCGAGTATGCTCTTCCGCAGATAGCGTCACCGGCATAAACGGTCGAACCGGCGCAGCCGCGCTCGGCGCAATTCCGCCAATCAGCCCCAGGCAGCAGCCCAGGATACACGCAAGACGCAACATTGCTCTGGACATCCTTCTCCTCATTGTGGATTGATACCAATTACCGTTGATGATGCCGCATTGCTTAAAGCGGTTTCAGGCGTTGTGCTGCCCAGTGTGGCAATCCACAATCCAAAATCTAAAACCAAAAATTGTATGACTGGTCAGAGAGGCCCCACCCCTGGTTCATACCATTTCGGATTGCAGATTGCCGCAATGGCGTTCCGGTGCACGCCGGCTGGTGTGCGTACCGGATTGGAGCGCAGGTCCACACGACCGGAGGAAACCAGGTTGTCCCGGTCTCCCGGCCCTGACGAGGGGTCGGGTGGAGGAGGGTGGGGAACAGCGGGTTCTACGCACCTTTGACCGTCAGGCGGAAACCCGGGGATGTGGAGGAACTGCGCTTCCCGCCCTCAAGCAGAAGCCGTTCAGAACCGACCCGGCTTCTGCCAGAAGGCATGGTACAGAAAGTCGCTGACGGGGAGATGCGGGAAATGTTCCTGATCTGCGAGTGGAGAAACTCGGGTGCCCCGTGCTCCCTGACCGGTCCCGCGCCGGAAGGGGGAGGGGCAACCCGACGCTGTGCCCGAAAGCCCTCCCTGACTCTTCCCGCTTCAAGGGCGGACGGACCATCCGAGCCAGGGTGGCGTGTACTGCATTGGAACGCCCCCGCGCGCGGCTCTGGTCTCTCCCCGCTTCGACAGGCTCAGCGCAGGCTCTCCAGCGAAGCTGGAGCCTGTCGAAGGGGGCCGGGGGTGAGGATCACCCAGCGCATCCCAACGCCATACCGCTCGTCGGCGCCCATACGTTCTGTCCGCCCCTGAACCCGGCAGCATGTGATACCAATTACCGTTGATGATGCCGCATTGCCTGAAGCGATTTCAGGCGTTGTGCTGCCCAGCGTGGCAATCCACAATCCAAAATCTAAAATCCAAAATGGTATGAGGGGGCGATCTGGTTGCCCCATCACCCTCCCCACTCCGGCGCGCCGTCTGGCGACTCGCTCGCGTAGATCGGCGCCTCCTGCTGCCGGGTGGCGGCCCTGGGCGCGATCACGACGATGCTCTCCTTACGCAGCACCAGTCGCACCGGCGTGCCGGGGGGCAACGGCAGGGTGGTGTAGGACGATGCCGGGTGCGCTATCTCGACCAGGTGGCCGTCGCTGAGGGCGACCCGCAAGTGGTGGAGGTGCCGTCCCGGGCGTCGCTCGATCACCTGGCCCTCGATCAGGTTCTGGCCAAGCATGCGGTTCAACGGGCGGTCCGGGTAGACCAGGCGGATATCTTCGGGACGGATGTAGGCCGTGACCTCCGCGCCCGGCGGCAGATCCAGCGGTGGCGCGGTCAGCAGTCGCCCATCCCAGTCGAGCACTGTCTGCCCGCGCGTGACCTCGACCACCCGCGCGGCAATCGCATTGGGTATGCCCAGGATCTCGAGCACCCGCCGGTTCGCCGGACAGGTGAAAACATCGTCAAGTTGCCCGATCTGCTCGACGCGCCCGTCGCGCACCACCGCGAGCCGGTGGCCCACCGCAAAGGCATCATCGAGGTTATGGGTCACGTAGATGACGATCAACTGCTGCTCAGCCTGGAGGGCGCGCAGATCGGCGTGGAGGCGTTCGCGGATGCGCCGGTCCAGCGCGGCGAAGGCCTCGTCGAACAGCAGCACGCGCGGTTCGGCGGCCAGGGCGCGGGCAATGGCTACACGCTGTTGCTGGCCACCCGACAGCTCGTGGGGCATGCGCTGGGCCAGGTGCCCGAGGCGCATCCGCTCCAGCAGCGCCAGGGCGCGGTCGCGCGCGTCGCGCTGCCCGGCCAGCGGAAAGGCCACGTTCGCCAGCGCGGTCAGGTGGGGGAAGAGCGCGTACTGTTGAAAAACATAGCCGACCCGGCGCTTGCGCGCCGGGAGATGAACCGGTCGCAGCCCTGCTTCGCGCCGAAAGAAGAGCGTGTCGTCCAGGGCGATTCGTCCCCGATCCGGGCGCATCAACCCGGCGATGGCCTGGAGCGTCTGGGTCTTGCCGGCCCCTGATGGCCCGAAGAGCACCAGGATCTCCGCTGCGACGCTGAACTGCATCTGGAGCGTCAGCGGCCCGAGGCGTTTTTCGATGTCGACCTGGAGGTGTGGGCCCATGGCGTATCTCCTCGGAGGCCGTCGCGGCTTTGCCGCGCGCTACGGGGATGAAAACAGTTTCGTGTGCGTGTTCACACTTCTCCCGGGTGCGCAGGCATCTTGCCCGCATCCAGGCCATTGCAGACGGGACGCCTTACCCCACACGTGAATACGTACGGTTTCGTCCCTGGGCGGACAAAGCATATGGGCGCCGACGGGCGGTATGGCGTTGGGATGCGCTGGGTGGTCCTCACCCCTGGCAGAGCCACGCGCGGGGGCGTTCCAATGCGGTACACACCACGTTGGCTCGGATGGTCTGTCCGCCCGTAATACCATTTTGGATTTTAGATTTTGGATTGTGGATTGCCACACTGGGCAGCACAACGCCTGAAATCGCTTCAGGCAATGCGGCATCATCAACGGTAATTGGTATAAACCCGGTGAAAAGGGGTATTGACAGCGCCGCGCCGGGGCGCGGACCGGATTGCCCCTCACCCATCACTCGCCCCCTCTTCGGAGCGGCCCTCGGGACGATAGCGCTGCGGCGGTGGTTCGATCCAGCGCACCCAGAGCAGGCCGGCAAAAGCCAGGCCGGTCATCACCAGCACCATCAGGTGGGCGTCGGCGTAGCGCTGGGCCTGAACAGCATCGTAGATCGCCACCGGCAGGGTCTGGGTGCGCCCGGGGATGTTGCCGGTGACCATCAGGGTTGCGCCGAACTCGCCGAGCGCCCGCGCGCTGCCGAGTATCATCCCTGCCAGGATGCCGCGCCGGGCCAGTGGCAGGGTGATCTGCCAGAAGATCCGCCACTCGCTTGATCCGAGAGTGCGCGCCGCATTTTCCAGCACCGGATCAACATTTGCCAGCGCCGCCCGGCTGCTCTGGATCATCAACGGTAGCCCCACCACCGTCGCCGCGACCACAGCAGCCGGCCAGGTAAACAGGATGCGCACGTTGAACCATTCCACCAGGGGGCTTCCGCGGCCCAGTGCCAGCAACAGATAGTAGCCAATCACACTTGGCGGGAGCACCAGCGGCAGCAGGAGGATCGTTTCGATCACAAGCTGCCCCGGCAGTCGGACGCGGGTCAGCAGCAGGGCAAGGGCCAGGCCGATGACCGTGATGCAGATCGTCGCGATCGTCGTTACCTGGAGTGAGAGCCAGAACGCCGGCCAGTTCATTCGGGGATCTCACCGGGCAGCATAAAACCGTACTTCTTCATGATGGCATGACCGTCGGGGCCGTTGACAAAGGCGATGAACTGGCGAGCCGCAGTCTCGTGCGGCGTGCCCGTAATCGCTGCTGCCATCTGGATCAAGGGGTGATCGGGGTGCAGCTCCGCCGGAACGACCGTCCAGAAACCGTTGCTCTGGACGCTGAGGGACAGTGCCACGATGGCGACATCAACATTGCCCGTGTCGGCCAGAGTGAGCGCCTGGACAACATTTTCGCCGAAGACCAGCCGCGGTTCGACGGTTTCCCAGATGCCAGCGCGCTCCAGCGCCTCCTTCGCCGCCTGGCCGTAGGGCGCGTGCTCGGGGTTGGCAATCGCGATCCGTTCAAAGACCGGATCGGCCAGATCCTCGATGCGTTCTAGTTTGCGCGGGCTGTCGCGACGGTTCCAGAGTGCCAGGCGGCCCTGGGCGTATATCTCCATAGTATCGGCGATGACCAGCCCGTTGCGGTTGAGGTCCTCGATAAACGACTTATTCGCCGCAAAGAACAGATCGAACGGCGCGCCGCGCTCGATCTGCTGGGCAAGCTGGCCGGTTGAGCCGAAGTTGAAAATGACCCGGATGCCGGTTTGTTGCTCGAACAGGGCGCCCAGTTCCTGGAACGCTGGCGTCAGATCGGCCGCCGCCGCCACGGTGAGTTCGGAGGTTGTCTGTGCTACCAGGGCGCCATCGGGTCGCTCCGTGGGGCGAACGCTTGCCGGCGCGGCGCAGGCAGTGAGCAGGAGCAACGCGAGGGCCACCAGCAGCCTGACAGGTGCTGACTTCACAGAACCTCCGGTCCACGTTATGAGAGTTTGGGGAAAGCTACGCCCTCCCGGACCCGCCTCCCTTTCAGGTGTTCTGGCGGATGGCGTCCTTGTCCTCACCCCCCTGCCTCCCTTGTGTGAATGTAACGATGCCTGGATTACAATACCATACCTCTGTCTTTGTGGCTTTCACGGGTAGATTTTTTTGGCCACGGCCGCTTCACTCCACCCCCCGGACCCTCTCTCCTGCTCAGGGAAAGGGGGAGCGAATGAAAATATTATTGTTCTGGGAGGGCGTAGCCCTCCCAAACCCTCCCTGCTGGTGGGTTGTTTCCTGGGAGGGCTGCGCCCCCCAAACCCTCCCGGTGGGGAGGGCTTGCCGCCCCGTGGGCGGGGGTATGGGGAAACCCGGTTTCCCTATATGTTCACGTTAGACGCCCATGCGCGTGGCGCACAACGCCGCGATGACTATGGGGTATCTCTGGGAGGGCGTAGAGACGCAGCGCCGCTGCGTCTCTACGCCCAAACCCTCCTCAGGGAGGGGGATGGGGAAACCCGGTTTCCCCGTATTTTCACCTCAGTGTCGAGATGCGAGTCTAGCTGAGACACGGCATCACTGTCAAGGGGAACCTGGAACGACCCGCCAGACTCGTGTTGACGCCCGACTCGCGACTGACTATAATGCCTTTGTTAATATGCCCGCGGGCTACCCGGAAGGGTCCCGGAGGGTGCGATCCTCGCCAACCCTCCTGGATCGAGGCATGGTTCGACGAACGTAGCCCATGTGGGAGAACCAGGTTTCCCCGGGTTCACCCTGAAAACAGATGGTTTGTTGCGGGGAGAAAAATCGTTACTCTGTACTTTTTTGCCGCATCCAGCATTATCATCACGATGGATCACGTGCAGCGTATTGTACCGATCACGTAACAACGCGGAGAAACCGTAATGAGCAGCGTCTCGGGTCAGCGCGGGCGCAAAGTCACTGCGCGCAAGCAGAATCCTCTCCTCCCCTTCTACCTCGTGGTTGGCGCCGTTGTGCTGATAGGCATAGCCTTTCTCGCCACCTACCTGTTGCGGAGCCGCGCTACCCCGCCGATTGCTGCACCAACCGTGCCGGTGGGCCAGACTGCCGAAGGCTTCTGGTACAAGGGCAGCCCCGAGGCTCCGGTGACCGTGACCGAATACGCCGATTACCAGTGCCCCTCCTGCGCCTATTACGATCGGAACATGGCGCCGATCATCTTGCGCGATTACATCGAGACCGGCAAAGTCAGGTTCGTGTATCACGAGGTGCCCCTCGATAGCCACAAGCACGCCGTTGCTGCCGCCGCTGCCGGGCGCTGCGCGGGCGAGCAGGGCAAGTTCTGGCAGATGCACGATATGCTCTACCTGAACCAGCAGCAGTGGGCGACCCTAAACAATGTTCAGAATGTCTTCAGTGGCTACGCCGGGCAGTTGGGCCTCGATCGCGCCGCCTTCGACGCCTGTATGAGCAGCGGCGCCCAGGCTCAGGCCGTTACCGCGGCTGCCGAGGCGGCCTTCGCTGCCGGGGTGAATGCCACGCCGACCTTCAATGTGAATGGCCAGATCGTGGATATGCGCGGTCTTCCTGGCGCTATCGAGGCGGCCCTGCGGGCGGCCGGTCAGTAGTGCCGGTTGGAAGTGAACAGACTGTATACGCGCCATCGCCCGGGCATCGAAACGCTACCGCGGCGATCCGCCATTCGTCGTCTGCTGGCGGTATGACATGCCGGTTGACAGCCCCTGCGCGCGCCGCTATAATGCCGCGGTTCTTGCCACAGCATCGCAGAAATCAGGTGCCCTGTGCGTAACCGGGAAATCATCTCGCTCATTCTCATCGCGGTCGTGACGGCCCTGGCCCTGTGGATCAATCTGGTTCCAAGCCAGACCTTCCTCGGCCGCGATGTTAGCTTCCGCCTCGGTCTCGACCTCCAGGGCGGTATTCAGGTTCTGCTCCGCTCGACCGACCCCGAGACCACCCCCGACCAGATGGAAACCGCCCGCCGCGTGATCGAGCGGCGTGTCAATGCCCTCGGCGTTGGCGAAACGGTGGTGCAACTCGCCGGGAACGACCGGTTGATTGTCGAACTGCCCGGGGTGGAGAACCCGGAGCAGGCCATTGATACTCTGCGCGGAACCGGACGACTCGAGTTTATCGACTCGCAGGGCCAGTTCCTGTCCCCCGGCACGGTCGTTCGCACCAGCAACAGCCCCAACCCGCCCCAGTTGAGCGCCACCGAGGGCCTGACCGAAACCGTTGATCCCGCCACCCTCGGCCCGATCTTTCCGAGCATCACCGATGGCGCCGACCTCGATACCGCGTCGGTTCAGCCGACCATTTCTCAGACCGGCGTCACCAGCCGGCCCGCCGTGTCGTTTACCTTCCGCGGCGAGTCGGCTACGCGCCTGGCGCAATTTACTGCCACTAACATCGGCCAGCCGATGTGCATCGTGCTCGACAATCGGGTTGTCAGTTGCCCGGTCATCGAAGCCGCGCTGACCGATGGCTCGGGCGTGATCACCACCAACAGCGTGGAGGATCGCGACGCGATCCTCAATCAGTTGAAATATGGCGCGCTCCCTGTGCCCCTGGTGGTGGAGACCACGCGCTCAATTACTGCCACTCTGGGCCAGGAGTCGGTCCAGGCCAGTATTGTTGCCGGCACGATGGGTCTGGTCGTTGTAGCCCTGTTCATGATCCTGTTCTACCGCTTCCCCGGGATGCTGGCGACCCTGGCGCTGGTCATCTACACCTTGATCAGCTTTGCGATCTACCGCTTTGTGCCTATTACGCTGACCCTGCCGGGCATTGCCGGCTTTGTGCTCTCGATCGGCCTGGCAGTGGACGCGAATGTGCTCATCTTTGCCCGGCTCCGCGAGGAGTACCGGCGGGGCCGCGATATTCGCAGCGCGCTGGAACTGGGCTTCGAGGAGTCCTGGCCGGCCATTCGCGATTCAAGTGTTTCGACTCTGATCACCTGCGCAGTTCTCTTTGTCTTCGGCAGCAATTTTGGGGTGAGCATCATCCAGGGCTTCGCGCTGACCCTGGGCCTGGGTGTGCTGATCAGCCTCTTCACGGCGGTCGTGGTTACGCGCACCTTCTTGCGTCTGGCTGCGCCACTGTTCCGCGAGGAGCGCGCCTGGCTCTTCGGGATCGATCGCCGCGAGTCGCTGGCGGCGCCGCCTGCCGGCCCCAAGGTGGTGTAGGACGGTTATGGAAAAACTTGTCGCCCGGCGCTACTGGTGGTTTGGCCTCTCCCTGCTGATGATCCTGCCGGGGATGTACTTCATGCTCCTGCACCCCCTGGTCACCACGGGGAAGTTTGCCTTCGGTCTGCGCCCGAGCATTGATTTTAGCGGTGGCTCGCTGTGGGAGTTGCGGTTCGCCGATAAGGCCCCCGGTGAGATCAGCGACGAGGCCGTTGCCGCGGTGTTTGCCGCTCAGGGCTTCGAGAACGCTCAGGTGCGCATGAGCCAGGTCGAGCTGGAGGGCCGCCAGGTGGCCGATGCGATTGTGCGTACTCGCCCGCTGAGCGAAACCGGTCCGCGCGAAGAGACCGCCGCGGTTGAGGCGGCCCTGCAGGCCGAGTTTGGTACGGTAACGCGCGAACGTTTGGAGAGCGTCGGCCCGACAGTTAGTCAGGAGAGCACCCGCAGCGCGATCATTGCCGTGGTCGTTGCCACGCTGATCATCCTGCTCTACCTGACCTGGGCCTTCCGCAGGGCGCCCCATCCCGTGCGCTACGGCATCTGCGCCATCCTGGCGATGATCCACGATGTGCTCGTCGTCCTTGGCATCGCGGCGATCTTCAGCACCTTTAACCAGCGCTTTGAGGTGGATGCCCTGTTCCTGACCGCCCTGCTCACCATCCTGAGCTTTTCGGTGCACGATACCATCGTCGTCTTCGATCGCATCCGCGAAAACCTGATCAATCGCCATCCCGCCGAGACATTCGATGATATCGTCAACCATAGTATTGTGCAGACCCTGCCGCGCTCGATCAATACCCAGTTGACCACCTTCTTTACCCTCACGGCCTTGCTGCTCTTCGGTGGCGAGACGATCCAGAACTTCGTCTTGATCATGCTGATCGGGCTGGTCAGCGGCACCTACTCGTCAATCTTCAACGCCGCGCAGTTGCTGGTGGTCTGGGAGCATCGCGAGTGGCGTCGCTGGTTCGGACGTGGCGGCTCCAGCGCCGATGAGCGCACCACTGCCCCTGCGAACTAAATAATGATCATCACCTTTCTTACCGATTTCGGCTACGAAGATGCCTACGTCGGGGCAATGAAGGGCGTGGCCCTGGGGATCTGCCCCGGGGCCACGCTCATTGACATCACCCACGCCGTGCCGCCCCAGGATGTGCTGGCCGGCGCGCTGCTCCTTCCCGCCTATGTGCCCTTCTATCCGCCCGGCAGCATTCACGTGGTGGTGGTGGACCCCGGCGTGGGCAGTGAGCGGCGGGGGTTGGCGCTTGAAGTGCGCCTGGATGGCGCGCCGCAGGTGCTGGTCGGCCCCGACAACGGCGTCTTCTGGCCCCTGCTTACCGGCGCCGAGAGCTTTCGCGCCGTCAGCCTGACCGACAGTCGCTACTGGCGCCCGCAGGTCGCGCCCACCTTCCACGGTCGCGACGTGTTCACCCCCGTGGCCGCGCACCTCGCCGCGGGTCTGGCCTTCGAGGCCCTCGGTCCGCCGGTAAGCGACCTGGCGCGTCTGGACGTGCCGCCGGTGCGCCGGGAGGCGGGCGCGTTGCAGGGCGAGATTCTGGTGATCGATCACTTCGGGAACTGCGCGAGCAATATCCGCGCCACCGATCTGGCCGACCTGGGGGCGCTGCCACACCTGCGGGTCATGGCCGCCGGGCGCGATCTCGGCCCGCCGCGGCGCACCTTTGCCGATGCGGCGGTGGGAGAGGCGCTGGCGCTGATCAACAGCGCTGGCTACCTTGAGGTCGCCGTGCGCGACGGGAGGGCCGATGTGGCGCTGGGCCTGCGTCGCGGTGCGCCCATTCGGGTTGAAGGTTTCGCTGCGCGGCCCGCCTGAGCCGCCGGGGGAGGGGTGGATAGCGGAGTACAGGTTGAAAAACCATCAGCCGGTGCAGCCACGCGGGCAGGGGTGTGGAGAGACCAGGTGTTCACCATTCCTCAACCGGTGGTGGGGGGCGCCGGGCGCCCCCGCAGGGAGGGGCGTGGTTCGGCAAGCTCACCACAGGTGGGGAAACCCGGTTTCCCCATCCCCCAAGCGGTGGTGGGGGCGCTCCAGCGCTGCTGTTTCCCGGGAGGGCGTAGCCCTCGTGGTGGGGAGGGTTCTGAAACTGCCTTAATGCTCGACGTGAACGTGGGTCTCCACAGGCGCGGTGAGGCTCGACACCAGGGGCTTAACCGGCTCGTGCATCAGCCAGTGGTAGCAGGCCATCGCCACGGGGGTGAGCAGCCAGAAGTTGAACAGGCGGAAGATAATCGCCGCCGGCAGCGCCGCCGGGCCAATACCAAGCTGGGTCAGCACAGCGACCAGTGCGGCCTCTACCGTCCCGCCGCCGCCGGGCAGGACATTAAACGTAGAGGTGATCAGGGCGATGCCAAACGCCGCCAGCATCATCCCGAAGCTGGCGCTGACGCCCAGGCTGGTGAGCACCGCCAGCATTGCCAGGCTGTGGCCGCTCAGCGCCGTCAGTTGCACCAGCACCAGCAAGATCACATCGCGGCGGCGGCTGGCCAGCAGGCCTCGCGCGCGCGTCAGATCGGTAACGATCCGCGCGGCCCTGGCCCCCGTCCAGCGCTGACCAAAGATCCTGCCGATGCCCAGTTGCAGGCGGGTAGCCCAGCGCCGCAGCACCGCCTCGGGGCGGGTGAGGAGGTAGATCGCGCCCCCGATCACTGTCACTGCCACCAGGGCCGCCACCAGGCTGGCGATAGTGGCGTCCAGGCCGTGAAGGGCCAGGTAGATCAGGCTGAAGATAAAGACCAGGATCATGGCGATCGCATAGCTCAGCGTCTCGAGCGAGGCGATCAGCGCCGACTCGCCCGGCGAAATCCCGCGCCGGGTAAAATTGCTTAGCAGAAAGGCATAACTGCCAACGCCGCCGGCGGGCACCGACTGGCTGATCACAATCGCCACCAGCGCCGTGGCCCAGAGCCGCAGGATCCCTATGCGATAGCCCAGCGAGCGGAGCACAATATTGAAGACCTGTGCGCTGATGAGGTAACCAAGGCCAATCAGGATCACCGAAAGGGCGAGCCAGAGCGGGCGTGCCTCGCCGAGCAGGCTGAAGGCCTCGACGATCCAGGCCCGATTCAGGTAGGCCAGCACCAGAATGGCCAGGCTTATCAACGCGCTGGTGAAGAGCTTCCAGCGAAACGTGGGCATCAGCGGGTCCTTTCCTCGGGTAAGCATGCCAGATATGGACGCCGCTCAGGCACGGGCGCTACCAGGAAATATGAAATTCGCCTTCTTTTCCGGTAGCATTCTCCCATGTAACATCCACCTTCTCTACGACAGCGTAGTTTGGACCGCTGTAGCACCAGCTCACCATCTGCTGCACGGCGGCGCGGCTGCCCTCGAACACGGCCTCAACCCGGCCATCGGGGAGGTTGCGTACCCATCCCTCGACGCCGAGGCTACGGGCGCGGGTGCGCGTGTGCGCCCGGAAACCCACACCCTGGACCCTGCCCGAAATGACCACGCGCGCCCGTACACGGTCCATGGCCGTTGATCGCTCCTCAAAGGCTTAAACGCACGACGTTCGAGCCTTTGCGGCCCGAACCACAGGAAGTATACCGTAGCATTGGTAACTATGCAATCGGGAACCTCTCCCCGTGTATATTCACCCTTCCCCTGGGCGCGAGGATGGCCTGCCCTCGAACGCTGACGAGGGTGGGATACCCGTGTCACGTGGCTCCCGAGCTTGCGTGGCGACCCCAGCGCCGATGTGAACAGATGGGGAAACCGGGTTTCCCCAACCCCCTCCCTGAGGGGAGGAGCCCCGTTCCCTCCCCCAGCGGGGGAGGGTCAGGGAGGGGGTTAGCCCTCCCACGGTTGCATGCTGGCGTTGTGCGCCCCGC